>OFJB01000503.1_pt1 | contig 18913 bp, 18 predicted proteins | sample 1775081 | NCBI WGS metagenome assembly OFJB01 (sample SAMN08195771, study PRJEB24354) | sludge metagenome | isolation source: initial sludge from phenol fed wastewater aerobic bioreactor | place: India: Nagpur | collected 2016-06-05
GATCAGCACGTGGCTGATGCCGTAGGCCGCGTAGCCGGCCGCCACCACGCCCGCCAGCAGCAGCGCGTAGTCGGCCGCCAACACCAGGGCAAACAGGCCGGCCAGCGCCCCCATGAACAGCGGCGGCAGGAAGAACGGCAGCGCGTCGTAGCCCAGCGGGTTGAGGTGGTGATGGCCATGCCCGCGCGCAAACAGGCCCGTGTGGCGGCCGTGGAACAGCCAGCGGTGCGCCGCGTATTCGATGAAGCTGAACACCCAAAGGCCCAGCAGAACCGTCAGCAGCGCCCAGGGCCAGCGCAGGCCGCCGTCCGCAATGGCGGCAAGGATCAGCCCGGCGGCGGTCAGGCTGTCGGCGGCCAGGCCCAGGCGCAGATTCAGGCGCGTGGTCGACAACTGCGCCAACTGGCGCGCGCCCCACTGAAACGGCGTCGCGGCCCGCCGTGCTAGGCCGGCCGCGCGCTCGCGTGCCGCCGGCAATTCGGGTCTGGGCTGCATGGCCAACCCCCTTTTTGTTGGCACCCGGTCGTGGCCGCCGCCAGGGTTTGACGAACGGCTCCCGGTGCTTGTCAAAAAGTATAGCCACGGCGCCCCCCGCCCGCCGGCCGGCACACGGCCAGCGGGCGAACGGGGGGCTTCGTAAAATGACTTGGTGACTGCCTACGCCAACCCCGATCTGCACTGCCATTCGGTCGTCTCCGACGGCACCCTGACCCCCGAAGACCTGGCCGCCCGCGCCAAGGCCGGCGGCGTCGATCTGTGGGCGCTGACCGACCACGACGAAGTGGGCGGCCAGCAGCGCGCGCTGGCCGCGGCGCAGGCGCTGAGCCTGAACTACCTGTGCGGGGTCGAAATCTCGGTCACCTTCGCCGACACCACGGTGCACATCGTCGGTCTGGGCTTCGACCCCGGCGACGCGCAACTGGTGCAGGGCCTGGCCGACACGCGCGACGGCCGCGGGCCGCGGGCGCGCGAGATGGCGGCACAGCTCGCCCAAGTGGGCATTCCCGACGCCTACGAAGGAGCGCTGAAGTACGTGGGCAACCCGGCCCTGGTGTCGCGCACGCACTTTGCGCGCTTTCTCGTCGACGCCGGCGTATGCCGCGACACGCAGGAGGTGTTCCGCAAATACCTCACCGAGGGCAAGCCGGGCTACGTGCCGCATCGCTGGGCGCGCCTGGGCGATGCGGTGCGCTGGATCACCCAGGCCGGCGGCGTGGCCGTGGTGGCCCACCCGGCGCGCTACCGCTTCAGCCCGACGGTGGAATACGCGCTGTTCACCGAGTTCAAGCAGCACGGCGGCCAGGGCGTGGAGGTCGTCACCGGTAGCCACACGCCGGCCGAGGCGCTGCGCTACGCCGACCTGGCGCGCGAGTTCGACTTGCTGGCCTCGCGCGGCAGCGACTTTCACAGCCCCACCGAGAGCCACATCGACCTGGGTCGCCTGCCCCCCCTGCCCGCCGACCTGACACCCGTCTGGAGCCGGCTGGCCGATCGCATCCACGCCGCCAGCGCCGCGTGATATTCAAGCAAAATCGGGCTCTGGCGCTTGATGGACAAGCGTTGGGAGCTATCAATTTCGCAGTAACCCCCCTTGCCCCATGGCCCAGCTCTTCACCGTTCACCCCGACAACCCGCAGCCGCGCCTGCTCAAGCAGGCGGCCGAGTTGCTGCGCCGCGGCGACGTGCTGGCCGTGCCCACCGATTCCAGCTACGCCCTGGTGTGCCAGCTCGACGACAAGGCCGCGGCCGACCGCCTGCGCCACATCCGCCAGCTGGACGACAAGCAGCTGCTGTCCCTGCTGTGCCGCGACCTGAGCGAGCTGGCCAACTACGCGCGCGTGGACAACGCGCAGTTTCGCCTGCTCAAGCTGGGCACGCCCGGCCCCTTCACCTTCGTGCTGGAGGCCAGCAAGGAGGTCCCCCGGCGCGTCAGCCACCCGCAGCGCAAGACCATCGGCCTGCGCGTGCCCGAGCACCGGGCCCTGCAGGGCCTGATCGAGCTGCTCGGCGCGCCGCTGCTGGCCACCACCTTGATCCTGCCCGGCGAGGACGAACCCCTGAACGAGCCCGCCACGATCCGCGAGCGGCTGGAGCACGAGATCGCCGCGGTCATCGACGCCGGCGCCTGCCCGCGGGTGCCGACCACCGTGGTGGACTTGAGCAGCGCCACCCCCACCCTGCTGCGGCGCGGCCGCGGCGACCCGGCTCGGCTGGGCCTGTGACGCCCGCCGGCCCCACCCTCGTGCTCTGAGACAATCGCGCCCCGTGGACCTCGACAACCTCATCCAGACCATCGCCATCTACGCCCTGCCGGTGCTGTTTTCCATCACCGTGCACGAGGCGGCCCATGGCTACGTGGCGCGCCATTTTGGCGACGGCACCGCGTCCTTCCTGGGGCGCGTCACGCTCAACCCGCTCAAGCACATCGACCCCATCGGCACCATCGTCATGCCGCTGGCGCTCTATCTGATGACCAGCGGCGCCTTCATCTTCGGCTACGCCAAGCCGGTGCCGGTCAACTTCGGCCAGCTGCGCAATCCCAAGCGCGACATGATCTGGGTGGCGCTGGCCGGCCCCGTGTCCAACCTGCTGATGGCCCTGGGCTGGGGCGCGCTGCTGTACCTGCTGGTCGCCGCCGGTGTGGACGAGCGCTTTTTCATCGAGATGTGCCGCGGCGGCGTCCTGGTCAACGTGGTCATGTTCGTCTTCAACCTCTTTCCCCTGCCCCCGCTGGACGGTGGGCGCGTGCTGGTGGGCCTGCTGCCGGCGCGCCAGGCCATCGCGGTCAGCCGCATCGAGCCCTGGGGCTTTTTCATCGTCATGGCGCTCGTCGTCGCCGGCGTCATCAGCAACCTGTGGATGCGCCCGCTGATGCAGCTCACCTTTGCCTTCCTCGACGCGGTGCTCACACCGCTCAAGCTCCTGTTGTCATGAATGCTCCCGCCCGCGCCACCACCCGCGTCCTCACCGGCATCACCACCAGCGGCACGCCGCACCTGGGCAACTACGTCGGCTCGATCCGCGCCTCGGTGCGCGCCAGCCGCCAGCCGGGCGTGCAGAGCTTCTACTTCCTGGCCGACTACCACGCGCTCATCAAGTGCCAGGAGCCGGCGCGCGTGCAGCGCTCCACGCTGGAGATCGCCGCCAGCTGGCTGGCCGCCGGGCTGGACCCGGAGCACGTCACCTTCTACCGCCAGTCCGACATCCCCGAGATTCCCGAACTGACCTGGCTGCTGACTTGCGTGACCGGCAAGGGCCTGCTCAACCGCGCGCACGCCTACAAGGCCATGCTGGACAAGAACGCCGCTGCGGGCGTCGATCCGGACAACGACGTGACCGCGGGCCTGTTCATGTACCCGGTGCTGATGGGCGCCGACATCCTGATGTTCAGCGCCCACCAGGTGCCGGTGGGGCGCGACCAGATCCAGCACATCGAGATGGCGCGCGACATGGCCGCCAGCTTCAACCACCTGTACGGCGAGCACCTGGTGCCGCCCGAAGCGCTGATCGACGACAACGTGGCCCTGCTGCCCGGCCTGGACGGGCGCAAGATGAGCAAGAGCTACGACAACACCATCGCGTTGTTCGGCCCACGCGAGCAGCTGCGCAAGCAGATCATGGGCATCGTCACCGACTCGCGCGCGCCGGGCGAACCCAAGGACACCGAGGGCTCGGCGCTGTACGCCATCTACCGCGCCTTTGCCGACGACACCGAGGCGGCGGCCTTCGCGCAGGCATTCAAGGACGGCATCGCCTGGGGCGAGGCCAAGCAGCAGCTGTTCGAGCGCATCGAGCGCGAGATCGGCCCGATGCGCGCACGCTACGAACAGCTCACGGCCCACCCCGAGGAGGTCGAGGCGATCCTGCAGGCCGGCGCCCGCAAGGCGCGCGCCCTGGCCACGCCCTTCATGCAGACCCTGCGCCATGCCGTCGGCCTTCGCCCGCTCGGCGCGCAGGCGACGCCAGCGTCCCAGGGCAAGGCGGCGCGCAGCAGCCTGCCCAGCTTCAAGCAGTACCGCGAAGCCGACGGGCGCTTTTACTTCAAGCTGACCGACGCACACGGTGCCGTGCTGCTGCAAAGCCAGGGCTTTGAGTCGCCGCGTGACGCAGGCCAGGCCGTCAAGCGCCTGCAGACCGAAGGCACCGCCGCGCTGCAGGCGCTGGCGCCGCAGCTTCAACCCACGCCCGACCCGGCGGCACCAGCACTGCAGCAGGCGCTGGGCGAGTTGCTGGCCGCCGCCAGCGTGCCATGACCGGCGTCGTCTGGGCCGGTCGGGGCGCCGCCCATCCAGCCAAAAGTTTCCGTGAACTTGTTCCGAATTCGCTCGTTTGCGGCTGATTCTTAAGCATTTCAGCATAAGAAGCGCCAAATTCAGGCCAATAATCAAGAAAAACCAGTACGGGAGATTGATTTTGGCCATTTACGTGATTGACGATCATCCTTTGATGCGCGAGGCCATCGTCATGCTGCTGCGGCGCCTGCGTCCAGGCACCGAGCTGGTGGAGTTGACCCAGTTGTCGGAGCTCGAGGCCGCAGTCGCCACGCGCGGCCAACCCGAGCTGTTCTGCCTGGACCTGAAGCTGCCCGACACCCTGGGCCTGTCGGGCGTGCGCCTGGTGTCCAGTCAGTACCCGGACGTGCCCTTGGCCGTCATCTCGGCCACCCCGGCCAGCGACGTCGAGGAATGGTGCCGCGAGGCCGGTGCCGACGTCTATATCGAGAAGTCCGCCGGCGCGGCCGAGATCGTCAATGCCCTGCGCCTGATGCTGCAAGGCGACAGTGAAATGGCCGGTCTGGACGATGTCACCCGCCTGTCCAAGCGCCAGAAGCAGTTGCTGCACATGCTGGACGAAGGCCTGTCCAACCGCGACATCGCCGAGCGCCTGGGCATCAGCGAGCACACCGTCAAGGTGCACCTGTGGCGCCTGTTCCGGCGCCTGGGCGTCAAGAGCCGCACCCAGACGCTGCACTACGCTCGCGTCAACGGCCTGCTGACGACGTACTGAAAACCAGTCCGAACACGCTGCCGCGCCCCGGGCGCGAGCGCAGCGTGACCTCGCACCCCAGCCGCTGCGCGCCCTCTCGCACCACGGCCAGTCCCAGGCCCGCGCCCTCGCCCGCCGCAGTCAGGCGGACAAGGGGCTCGAACACACGCTGCTGGTCTGCCGGCACCAAGCCAGGCCCGGTGTCCCACACCTCGAACGCGATGCGCCCGGCGCGGCGGCGCACCGCCAGCAACACGCCGCCATGCGCGGTGTAGCGCACCGCATTGGCCAGCAGGTTGCCCAGCACGCGGCGCAGCCAGGCGGCGTCGCTGACGAGCGTGGCCGCGCCAATGCCTCGCACCCGCCATTGCAGGCCCTTGTGGCGCGCCAGCGGCTCATAGACCGCCGCCAATTCCGACAGCAATGTGGGCACGTCCACGACGGCGCGCACCGGCTGCGTGGCCGGCCCGCGCAGCGTGACAAGATCCTGCAGTGACCGCGCCAAGCTCTGCGCCAACGCCGTCGCACGCACCATGCGCGGCGCCAGCTCCACCGCCTGCGTCGGATCTTGCGCCAGCAACTCGGCGTAGATGGCCAGCGCATCCAGCGGCTGCCGCAGATCGTGCACCACGCCAGCCAGTGGCCGGGCGTCATCGGGCGTGCCGGGGCTGCGTGCAGTCACCGGCGTTCAAAACCCGTCGGGCACCGGAACGTCCGCGCACTGCGCACGCTGGCGCAGCGCGTGCTCCATCACCACCAGGGCCAGCAGCGCTTCGGCAATTGGCGTGGCGCGGATGCCCACGCAGGGATCGTGCCGGCCCTTGGTGATCAGCTCGACCGGCGCGCCGGTGACGTCGATCGAGGCGCGCGGCACCAGGATCGAGCTGGTCGGCTTGATGGCAATGGCGACTTCCAGGTCCTGCCCGGTGCTGATGCCGCCCAGCACGCCACCGTCGTGATTGCTGGCAAAACCGCCGCGCGGATCGGGCAGCAGCGAGTCGCCGTGCAGGCTGCCCTTGTGCGCCACGCTGGCAAAGCCGTCGCCGATCTCCACGCCCTTGACGGCGTTGAGGCCCATCAGCGCGTGGGCGATGTCGGCATCCAGCCGGTCGTAGATGGGCTCGCCCAGGCCCACGGGCATGTGCCGGGCCGTCACGCGCAGGCGCGCGCCACAGGAGTCGCCGCTCTTGCGCAGCGCGCTCATGTACTCCTCGATGGCTGAGACGTCGGCCACTGGAGCAAAGAAGGGGTTTTGATCGACGTGTTCCCAGCCCTCGAAGCCGATGGCCAACTCGCCCACCTGGGTCATGCAGCCGCGAAACGTGGTGCCGTATTTGTCATGCAGCCACTTGCGCGCCACCGCGCCGGCCGCCACCGTGGGCGCCGTCAGGCGCGCCGACGAACGCCCGCCCCCGCGCGGATCGCGCACGCCGTACTTGCGCCAGTAGGTGTAGTCGGCGTGGCCGGGGCGAAAGCGCTGGGCGATGTCGCCGTAGTCCTTGCTGCGCTGATCTTGGTTGCGGATCAGCAGGGCGATCGGCGTGCCCGTGGTGCGGCCTTCATACACGCCCGACAGGATCTCGACCTGGTCGGCCTCCTGCCGCTGGGTGACGAACTTGCTGGTGCCCGGCCGGCGCCGGTCCAGTTCGGGCTGGATGTCGGCCTCGGACAAGGCCATGCCCGGCGGGCAGCCATCGATCACGCAGCCGATGGCCGGCCCGTGCGATTCGCCGAAATTGGTGACGGCAAACAGGTTGCCAAGGGTGTTGCCGCTCATGGCGCCCGATTATTCCAGAGCGCCACACGATGGCCACGGGCCTGCCGCTGGCGTGAAGGTCAATCCCGGTCGTGATGGTGATGGCGATGGTGCCGGTGCCATCTGCGGGGGCCATGACGGCCAGGCGGCCCGTAGTAGTACACCGGCGCCGGTCGATACACCACAGGCGGCGCATAGTAAGTCGGCGGCGGCACGTAGATCGGGCGCGGGCGCACGTAAACCGGCTGCGGCGCCACGTACACGGGCGGCGGCGCATAGACCGCAGGCGGCACGTTGCCCACGCCCACGGCCACGCCAGGTCCGCCCACACCCACCGACCAATACACGTCGTCGCGTGCCTGGGCAGTGCCGGCAAAGCCGAGTGCCCCAATGGCCAGGGTGCCGATCATGGCCAGACCTTGCATGGTTTTCATCGCTCTCTCCATCGAATTGAAGTCTGGCTGCACCATCGGCAGCCGCGTGCTGATTAAACGCGCCAATGGGCGGCGCGGAGCACCAAGCGAACGTGAAACCCGTATCGACGCGTAACCCAAAAGGCCACGCATCCGGTCCGCCGGATGGACCCGGCACGGACCCGACACCCGGCGCGAGCCCCCTGGCAACCTAAAATCCAGGCATGTCAAACCCCAAATCCGCAGCGCCGGCACCGGCCGACGCCGCCAAGCCCAGCCACTTCATCCGTCAGGCCATCGAGCACGACTTGCAAGCGGGCACCTACGCCCAGCGTCGCTGGGGCGGCCAGCCCGGCGACGGCCCCAGCCACCAGGCCGGCGCGCCCGACCCGGCGCGCATCCGCACCCGCTTTCCGCCCGAGCCCAATGGCTACCTGCACATCGGCCACGCCAAGAGCATCTGGCTGAACTTCAGCCTGGCGCAGGACTACGGCGGCGTGTGCCACCTGCGCTTTGACGACACCAACCCGGAGAAGGAGGAGCAGGAGTACGTGGACTCCATCCGCGAGATGGTGCACTGGCTGGGCTGGAGCCACGGCTTTGCCGACAACCCGGCGCAGCCCGGCGTGGCGCAACCGCACGAATACTTTGCCAGCGACGACTTCGACTTCATGTACCGCGCGGCCGAATATTTGATCGAGGCCGGCCACGCCTATGTGGACGAGCAGACGCCCGAGCAGATGCGCGCCGGCCGCGGCGACTTCGGCACGCCAGGCACCAACAGCCCCTTCCGCGACCGCGCGCCAGCCGAAAACCTGGCACGCTTTCGTGAAATGCGCGACGGCCAGCACCCCGACGGCGCGATGGTGCTGCGCGCCAAGATCGACATGGCCAGCCCCAACATCAACCTGCGCGACCCCGCCATCTACCGCATTCGCCATGCCGCGCACCACCGCACGGGCGACACCTGGTGCATCTACCCCATGTACACCTTCGCGCACCCCATCGAGGACGCGCTGGAGCAGATCACCCACAGCATCTGCACACTGGAGTTCGAAGACCAGCGCCCCTTCTACGACTGGCTGCTCGAGCGCCTGTGCGAAGGCGGCCTGCTGACGGCCCCGCCGCCGCGCCAGTACGAGTTCGCACGCCTGAACGTCGGCCACGTCATCACCAGCAAGCGCAAGCTGCGCCAGCTGGTGGAAGAAGGCCACGTGAGCGGCTGGGACGACCCGCGCATGCCCACCCTGGCCGGCCTGCGCCGCCGCGGCTACACGCCCGAAAGCCTGCGCCTGTTTGCCGAACGCTCGGGCGTCACCAAGACCAGCAACGCCTGGACCGACTACGCCGCGCTGGACGCCGCGCTGCGCGAAACGCTGGATCCGCACGCCGCCCGTGCCATGGCGGTGCTGGAGCCCGTCAAGCTCGTCATCGAGAACTGGGCCGAGGTGTTTGGCAGCGACGACCACCTGGAGCCCTGCCACGCCCCCGTGCACCCGCACCACCCCGAGCTGGGTCAGCGCCGCTTCATGCTGGGGCGCGAGGTGTGGATCGAGCGCACCGACTACGAAGAGACGCCGCCCAAGGGCTTTTTCCGGCTCTTCCCCGGCAACAAGGTACGGCTCAAGTACGGCTACGTCATCGAATGCACCGGCGCTACCAAAAATGAAGCTGGCCGCGCAAGCGTGATCAGCGCAAAGCTCATCAAAGACACCAAATCCGGCACCCCCGGCGCCGACAGCGTCAAGGTCAAGGGCGTCATCACCTGGGTCGGCGTGGCCGATGGCTTGAGCGCCGAGGTGCGCCTGCTCGACCGCCTGTTCACCGAAGAGCAGCCCGACGCCGGCGGGCGCGATTTCCTCAGCGTGCTCAACCCCCACAGCCTGCAGACCGTGCAAGCCATCGTCGAGCCGTCACTGGCCGCCGCGCAGCCCGAAGCGCGCTTTCAGTTCGAGCGCCACGGCTTTTTCGTCGCCGATCGGCTCGATCATCAGACGGGAGGCCCGCTGGTGTTCAACCGCATCGCAGGCTTGAAGGATTCGTGGGGGCGATAGTGGTGGGATTGTTTGGCAAAGCGGTCTCAACTCCGAAATGCAACACCAGCGGTTGAGAGTCCATGAACGGTAGCCGAGCCCTGCTCGTGCAAGGCGAGCAAACTTCCTGAACGTCTGAATCATGGGGCGTCGCAAACCCAAAGAAGCAATCCTGTCCGTAGCCGCCAGCCTGATCGGCGTCGGACTGCTGCTCCTGCTGCTGCCTACGGCGCTTGGCACGCACCCGGTGGCCAATGCGTTCGGCGAAGGGCTGCGGCTCCCGGGCTGGTTTGCGTTGGGAGCGGGCGTGGTGCTGATCGCCCTGCACTGGCTGGTGCGCCAGCGCCGCAACGCGGGGCTGCCTCAGCTCGCCAGCCGAAGGTCTGCGCGCCGGGAGCAACCGGTCTTCGATCGAGCCGTCGCCCGTCCCAGCCTGAAGACCGACGACCGCGTCGAGCCCACGCTTGCGATCACCGCGCCCCACGCCAATTCACCCGCCCCTGCCACGGCCCACAAACGCCTGACCCACTGGAGCCCCGAGGTATTCGCCGCCATCGAGTGGCGACGCTTCGAGGCGGTGGTGGAACAACTGTTTGCCCAAGCGGGCTTCGAGACGCGGACGCAATCGCACGGCGCCGACGGCGGTGTGGATGTGTGGCTGCATTCGCGTCATGCGGGCGGTGCGCCGGTGGGCGTGGTGCAGTGCAAACACTGGCAGGGCAAGCCGGTGCCGGTGTCGGCCGTGCGCGAGTTCTTCGGCGTGATGGCGTCGCACGGTCTCAAGCGCGGCACCTACGCCACCACCTCGCGCTTTACCGCCGACGCGCTGGCGTTTGCGCGCGCCAACGGAATCAATGCGCAGGATGGCGACGGGCTGCTGGCGTTGATCGCCGCGCGCCCGCCCGAGCAACAGGCCGCGTTGTTGGCCACCGCGTTCGAGGGCGAATACTGGCGCCCCACCTGCCCCAGCTGCGGTGTGAAGATGATGGAGCGAACCGCGCGCGGCAAGGGTCAGCACTTCTGGGGCTGCGCCCGCTACCCGCGCTGCAAATACACCCAGCCCATGAGCCGTGCGGTGACGGCAAGCTGAGCGGCGGCAGTCCGGATTGCAATTTTTTTAATAGCTTGATGTGCTTTCCGGACAAGCGCTGCAGGCCATTTTTCATCGAGAACTCATCAACGACCTCGGCATGCTGGTCCGGTCAGCGCCCTGCCTGGCGCGCATGCCAGCGTCCTGGACGCCTACGCAGTGGCGGCCAAGGAGGTAGATTGCCCTGCATGCCAAGCAAGGTTCGACCCACGCTCGACGGGCCCCAAGCCGCGCCACGGCTGCCGGGCCTGATGATCGTGCCGCGCCCGCTGCGCCGCCATTTGCAGCGGCAGGTGGTGGCCCTGCTCAGCCGCAGCGCGCCAGCAGCCGACTACGACTCGCCCCTAGGCGACGCGGGCCTGTTCGGGCCGGACAGCGTGACCTGGAAGATTCACGCCGACTTCCCCAGCATGATGGCCGGCGGCCTGGCCGCGCTGATGCTGCAGTCGCTGCACCCGCTGGCCCTTGCCGGCGTGTGGGACCACTCGGCCTTTCGCACCGACATCCTGGGCCGGCTGCGCAACACCACCGCCTTCGTCAGCCGCACCACCTACGCCCCGCGCGCCGCTGCCGAAGCGGCCATCGAGCGCGTGCTCGAGATCCATCACGGCGTGCGCGGCGTCGCGGCCGACGGGCGCGCCTACAGTGCCGACGACCCGCACCTGCTCACCTGGGTCCACTGCGCCGAATGCTGGTGCTTTCTGCAGGCCTACCAGACCTATTGCCACGCCGGCATTGCGCTCGCGCAGCAGGACCGCTACCTGGACGAGATGGCCCGCATCGCCGAGGCGCTGGGCGCGCGCGCGGTACCCCGGTCACGCGCCGCGCTCGACGCCTTCTTCACCGCCGCCCGCTCCGAACTGGTGTTTGACGAGCGCACGCGCGAAGTGCTGCGCGTGCTGCAGACCATGCGCCTGCCGATTCCGCTGGCCGGGCTCAGCCGCAACGTCTTCATCGGCGCCGCCGCGGTGCTGCTGCCCGACTGGGCGCTCGCGCTGATGGGCCGCACGCCGCTGCAGCGCCTTCGCGACCGCACCGCCGCGCGCGCCTTGCAGCTGGTCGCCCCCAGCATCCGCGGCGCCGTGGCCGAGGGCGGGCTGGCCTGGCGCGCCTGCCGGCGGACCGGAGCGGACTACGAGACGCTGTTTCGTTGGTAGGGGAGAGTTGAAGTCCAACGCAGGCGCGCTGACGGACTACCAGGCGCCCCGGTGGTCCGGCACGCGCCGCACCAGGGGCAACGCCAGCAACAGCAACGCCGCCACCGCCAGGTAAATCCAGGCCTGCATCGCGCCGGGGTTGCCCGCCACAGCCAGCGCGGCGGTGGCCACCGAGACCGTGGCGATGGCGCCGATTTGCAAAAACAAGGTGCGCATGGCGGCCAGCGTCGAGGCGTTCTGGGGAGCCAGTTGCAGGCCGGCATTGCGGCTGGCGGGGTTGACCACGCCCACACCGACCCCGACCAGGAAGGTCGCTCCGATCAGCCAGGGGTACGGCGCCACGCCCAAGGGCGGGTGCAGCGCCGTGCCCAGCATGCCCAGCGCAATGGCCAGCACGCCCAGGTACAGGGGCCGCCGGTAGCCGGTGCGCCGCAGCCCCCAGGTGGCCAGCAGCGAGAACACGATGGCCGCCACGCCCTGCGCGATCAGCAGGCTGCCCGCAGCCAGCACATCGATGCCGTAGCGGTTGGTGGCGTAGAGCGGAACAAGCGCCATCGCGCCGACGCTCATGCCGCCGAAGATGGCGTTGACCGCATTGACCGCGCCGAAGCCCGTGCCGTAGACCAGGCGCGGGGCAATGAAAGGTTGCGCCGCGCGTCGAATGCGCACGACGAACAGCACCGCCGCCAGCACGGCCACCGTCAGCGTGGCCGCGAAGGCCGCCGCGCTGATGCCCTTCTCGCCCAGCAGGTTGATGGCCAGCATGCCCGCCAGCAGGGTCAGGCCCAGCAAGGCCATGCCGGCAAAGTCCATGCGCTCTCGGCCGCCACGCGATCTCGGCCGGTCGCGCGGGATATAGCGCAGCGCCAGCACCACGATGGCGATGCCGAACGGCACATTGACGAAGAACACCCCGCTCCAGGACCAGTAGGCCACGCACAGCCCGCCAAAGACGGGGCCGATCATGGCGCCGATCGGAAAGATGCTGCCGAACAGGCTGACGAACCGATCGCGCGCATCGCCGAAGTGGTCGACGATGAGGCCCGTGGCCGACGGCGTGAAGCCCGCGCCACCGGCCGCCTGCAGCACCCGCAGCGCAATCAGCGTTCCGATGTCGTTGGCCAGCGCGCAGCCCAGCGAGGCCAGCGTGAAGACCACCACCGAGCCGATGAACACGCGCCGGCGCCCCAGCCGCTCGCTCAGCTTGCCGGCGATGGGCAGCATCAGCGCAAAGCCGAACGAATAGCCGGTCAGCGTCCAGCCCGCCCAGTTGATCGAGGTGTCCAGCCCCTGCTGCAGCGCATGCAGCGCCGTCGCCACGATGGTCGAATCGATCGACATCATCATCAGCGCCAGCGCGATGGTGGCGAACACCGGCCCGCGGCGCACCGGAGGCTGCCCGGTGCCGGCCTCGCCCTCGGTGGCCGCCGTTTGACTTGTGGCTTGCATGGCGAACCCAAGCATAGCGGCGCACCGAAAATTGCGCAGCGTGCGCACCCGATGCGGGACGCAAAAAAACCCCGCTACCTTTTGAGTAGCGGGGCTTCCTTGCGGTATTTGGCTCCCCGACCTGGGCTCGAACCAGGGACCTACGGATTAACAGTCCGATTATGGCAATATTTGCCACTGTTGATGGTTGTCGATATACTTCATGAAAATCAACATGTTATATATTGAGACTGATAATTTATACAGCTAGTGATGTTGATTGAAATTCGCCAAAATAGGGATTTTTTGGCTACACAGTGGCTACACGGAGACTCACGGATTACCTGCAAAAACGAATTCAACGATGGCACGCCCGAAGAAAACCGACACCCTGGATACCGCCCAAGCTATTGAATTGACTGCTGGTGCAATCCAGCGCCTGACGTGCCGCACCGACACCAAGGCCCAGGCTTTCCTGCGCGACACCAAGGCACCCGGCCTGCGCGTGCGCGTCACGAACACCGGGCACAAGTCCTACGTGTACGAAACCAAGCTGAACCGGCAAACCATCCGCCGCACCATTGGCGACGTGCGCGCCTGGACCATCGAGCAAGCCCGCACCGAAGCGCGCCGCCTGGCCGTGCTGGTTGACGAAGGCGTCAACCCCATCGATCAAGAGCGCCAGCAGCAAGCCGAGCGCGAGGCCAAGAAGGCCGCCGCCGCCGCGCTGGCCGTCACGGTGGGCGAAGCATGGGCCGCCTACATTGCCGAGCGCCGCCCCCACTGGGGCGAGCGCCACTACCTGGACCATGTTGCCATCGCCCGCCCCGGTGGCGAGCCGGTAAAGCGTGGCACGGGCGTCATTCAACCGGGGCCGCTGGCCGCTTTCATGCCCCAGCAGCTGCGCGCCTTGATGCCCGAGGCCGTGGAAAGCTGGGCCGCCCGTGAGGCGAAGACACGCCCGACGCAAGCCCGCCTTGCCTTGCGCCTGCTGCGCGCCTTCCTGAGCTGGTGCAGCGAGCGAGCCGACTTCGCCGCCGTGGTGCCAGCGCAAAACCCGGCAAAGAGCCGCCGCGCCCGCGAGGCACTGGGCAAGGCCGGCGTCAAGTCCGACGCCCTGCTGCGTGAGCAGTTGCCCGCCTGGTTTGCCGCCGTGCGTGCCCTGCCTGCTGCCCCTGCCGCTTACTTGCAAATCCTGCTGCTGACCGGTGCGCGCCCCGGCGAACTTCTGGCCCTGCGCTGGGACGATTTGAACGTGCAGTGGCGAGGCATCACGCTGCGCGACAAGGCCGAAAGCAAGGGGGGCGAGGATGGCACCCGACAAATTCCCTTGACGCCTTATGTGCATCACCTGCTGGCCGGCCTGCCCCGGCGCAATGAATGGGTATTTGCCAGCACCACGAAGCCGGCGCCGATAGCGACGCCGCGCTGGCCGCACGTTGACGCCTGCCGCGTGGCCGGTATCGAGCATTTGACCTTGCACGGCCTGCGCCGCAGTTTTGGCAGCCTGGCCGAATGGCTGGAACTGCCCGCTGGCGTGGTGGCCCAGATTCAAGGCCACAAGCCCAGCGCCACCGCCGAAAAGCATTACCGCGTGCGCCCGCTCGATTTGCTGCGCCTGCACCACGAGAAATTCGAGGCTTGGATTTTGGAGCAGGCTCGCGTGACCTTCGACGCCGCCAAGGAGCCGGGCAGGCTGCGGGCCGTGACCCCATAACGGTACGTTTTGCGATACCATCATGCGAATCCGCATCTACACCGACAACACCGGGCGCGCGCCCTTTGTGCAATGGGTTGATGGCCTTTCCGACCGCATCGCCCGCGCCAAAATCCGCGCCCGCCTGGCACGGGTAGAGGCCGGGAACATGGGCGACTGCAAGCCGCTGCGCGATGGCGTGCAAGAGCTGCGCATCAACCACGGGCCGGGCTATCGCGTGTATCTGAGCAAACAAGGCCCGGTGCTGCTGCTGCTGCTGTGTGGCAGCGACAAGGGCAGCCAAGACGCCGAAATCCGCCGCGCCATCGGCTATCTGAACGACTGGAAAGAAAGGGGCAGACCATGAACACGCCGCGCGATGCCAGCTATGCCGCCTGGCTGGCCGAATCCCTCAAAGACCCCCAGGAAGCCGCCGCCTACATCGAGGCCGCCATCGAGCTGGAAGACCCCGCCGCGCTGCTGCTGGCGCTGCGCCACGTCGCCAAGGCCCACGGCATGGCAGAGGTTGCCCGCCGTGCCGACGTGGGCGAAAAGTCCCTGTTTCGCGCCCTGAGCGAGAACGGCAACCCGACCATTGCCACCCTGCACAAGGTCTTGCACGCCGTGGGCCTGCGCCTGAGCGTGACGCCTGAGCGCGCCCAAGCATGAAGCCACTCAAAACCTTGAAAGCCTAGCGGCTGGCAAAGCCCGCCGTGCGCGCCCGCACGGTGGTTCGGATCAAGCGCAGTCGGGCCGCATAAACAAGGCGACCCAGCAGCCTGTGGCGCCGAGCGACACACCCAGGACGGACACACATGGAAGCACCTCGCAAAGAAATCCAATTGCCGCCATCGGCGGATGGCTACTACCGCTTTGGCTCGCTGCCAGGACTGATCGCCGACGCCCTGCATCCGCAGGACGATTGCCCTCGCGACCATCTGACCAAGGTGGTGATTTGGCGAGCCGAAGATGGTAGAAGAGTCGGTCGGTACTACGAATGCCTCCCGCCCGCTGGGGCCTTGCTTACAAGTTTTGAGCGGGTCGACGAGTGGACTGCAGTTCCCCTGTCTCCCGTTGAGGTGAAGCGTACATGGCGGCGCGCCAGGTACAACGTGATGCGGCGGTTGCCCGAGTCAATGCGGCAATACTGGCCGGACGGTTCACTGGTGGTGGAAGCGGCCAGAACCCCGGAGAGCGACACCGCAGCCTGGAACTGGGCCATGGAGGAAGATTCGTACGCCACGCAACTGCATCAGGCGGTGCAATTGCCTTCGGGCACTCCGGGTCGGCTGCAGGTCGTCGACGGCAACCACAACGAAATCGAGTGCCGGGACGGTTCGGCACTGAACGACGGCTACGTCCACATCGCCTGGTTGAACGCATGGGGCGCTACCCAGCAGCCTGTCAACGTGTTTCACAACAGCCCCGGCACGACAGTGGAGCCGATCGATGTGTCCGAGCAACAACCGCTGCTGCCGTGGAAGATGGAGGTTCAAGCCATCGCGGCGGAATTGTGGATCACCTTGCGCAAGGCGGGTGCCAATCCGACCATCGCTGGCATCGTCGATCAGGTGGCAAGGCGCTGCGCAGAACGCGGCATCAAGACCCAAATTGGCGTCAACCCGCGCTCGGGCTATCTGCGCACGCATGTGCTGAGTTCACAGCACTGGACCCCTCCACCCGACGACCGGCGCGGGTAGCTGCGCAAGTTGCACAAGCCCCTTGTGCAGATTCTGCACAAGCAGGCCTCAATACTGGTGAACCCTTATTTCATGCGGGTTTCCAGCCAGTTGCGTCGATTTGTCGCAGGTCTTGCAGAGCGCCACTTGTGCATTCAATGATCTCTTGTCAATCCCGGCGGATGGCCACCGGGAGAGACGTGAGATCAAGCATGCAACACAGGTTCTTCAGCAACCCCGAGACGGCCGCTGCGGCCATCGAACACCTTCGTAGCCTTGCGCGCTGCGGTGCCGGCGCCGCGGCCGATGACAGTCCCGCGACGACCGGCGCCGAGATCAATCTCCTGCTCAGCCTCGTGAAGGCCGCCTCCATCATCGAAGCGCCCGCCGGTCCTGAGACGGTCCCCGCTGAATCGGGTGCCAGCTACCCGCCGTTGCGCGATCTGACCCAGCCTGCGGTACCCACCGCCCAGGCTGCCCACTACCTCAACCGCCGCCCGCAGACGCTCCGGGGCTGGGCCTGCACCGAGACCTGGCCCGAGGGCCTGCGCCCCGTGCGCATCAACGGCCGCCTCGCCTGGCCGGTCGCCGGCATCAAGGCCGTGCTGGGGGTGTGACATGCTTCAGTTCTCATGCCTGCCCCTGCCCTGGTCCTCACCGCGCTGGCCCAGGCCCGGCCACTTGACCGCGCGGGCCTTGAATTGGCTGTTGGCCGGCGATGTCTTCGACCACCCCGCGTTTGAGGCGCGCAACGCGGTCGAACTGCGCGCGCGGGGCGGGCCCGTTGAGACCGAGGCCGAGGCCGCGCCGACCGCCGACAAGCCAAGCCGCATCATCGGTCGCTACGCCCTGCCGCCCGCCGTCGCCGCACTGGCGCGCGCACGGCGCCGGGGGTGAGCGCGTGCTGAACGAAATCGATCGCGCCCACTCCGCGCTGCACGCCATCCCGCCCGACCTGCCGCGTGAAGAATGGGTGAAGGTGTTGATGGCCGGGCAGGCTGCCGGCCTCACCGATGACGAACTGCGTGCCTGGAGCGAGCAAGGCGAAAGCTACAAACCGCGCGCCTTCACCGACACCATGCGCAAGATGAAACCGGGCCGTGGCGTGACCGCCGCCACCCTGTTCTACCTGGCGCGTGAACATGGTTGGAGCGATGGCGACAAGCACCAGCAGAAGATGCCCGCCAAGGCCCCCAAACGGGCCGCTGCACCGCCGCCCGCGCCGCGCCCCGGCATGGCCCCTGCCGACGTGTGGGCGCGCTGTGAGCCCGCTACGAACGCGCACGCCTATATCGAGCGCAAAGCCGCCCAGGGCGTGCCGCTCGATACCCTGCGCGTGGTGCCTCAGGGCGACCCGCTGCGCATCGGTGGGCACAGCATGGCCGGCGCGCTGGCCGTGCCCGCCTACGCTGCTGATGGCACCTTGCAAAGCCTGCAACTCATACCGCCCCAGGGCAAGAAGATGAACCTGCCCGGCGCACCGATGGCCGGCGCGTCGTTCATGGTGGGCACGCCCGACGCTGGGCCGCTGTACCTGGTGGAAGGCATCGGGCAAGCATGGGCCTGCTGGCAAGCGACGGGCCGCGCCGCCGTGTGCTGTTTCGGCTGGGGCAACGTGGGCACGGTGGCGAAGCAGTTGCAAGGCCGCGCCCTGGTGCTGGTGCCCGACGTGGGCAAAGAGGCCCAGGCCGAAAGCATCGCGCGTGAGCTGGGTTGCAGCGTGGCCTACATGCCCGAGGGCGAGGCGCAAAACTTCGACTGCAACGACCTGGCGCAACGCGACGGGGCCGACGTGCTGGCCGCGCTGCTGGAAGCTGCAACGGCACCCGAGCCCGCACCGCTGCCGCTGGCCGTGAGCTTTGCCGACGAACTGCCGCCCGACTTCACGCCGCTCGACGAACTGCTGGAAGGCGTGCTGACGGTTGGAGCCGCGTCAATTCTGTATGGCGACTCGAACAGCGGCAAAACCTTCGCCGCCGTCGATATGGCTTGCGCCGTGGCGCGTGGCGTGCCATGGATGGGCCGCCGCACCGAACCGGGTTTGGTGGTGTACCTGGCCGCTGAAAGCCCCGCATCGGTACGTGCTCGCCTGCAGGCGTACCAGCAACACCACGGCGTGCGCGTGCCGCACTTCGCCATCGTCGCCAGTCCAATCGACTTGTTCGCCAGCGAGGCCGACACCGACGCCGTGATTCAAACCATCAAGGCAATCGAGCGCCAGCGCGGCAAACCCGCCCGCCTTGTCATTGGCGACACGCTGGCGCGGCTGAGTGCTGGGGCGAATGAGAACTCAGGCGAGGATATGGGCCGCGTGGTGCAACGGGTTGACCGCATCCGGGCTGAGACTGGCGCGCACTTCCTGGTGATTCACCACTCGGGCAAGAACGCCGCCAATGGCGCCCGAGGTTGGAGCGGCATCCGCGCCGCCGTCGATACCGAAATCGAGGTGACGGACGGGCCGCAGGGCCGATGCCTGGAAATCACGAAACAGCGCGACCTGAGCAGCAAGAGCGAACGCATCGGGTTTCGCTTGGAGCCCGTCACGCTGGGCACCACGAAATGGGGCACGCCTGCAACGAGCTGCATCGTGCAAGCTGCCGACGCACCAGCGAAGGCGCAGGGCAAGCGCATGGGCGAGGTTGAAGGCGCCGTAATCGAGTACCTGGCCGGCGTGA
>OFJB01000504.1_pt1 | contig 18896 bp, 35 predicted proteins | sample 1775081 | NCBI WGS metagenome assembly OFJB01 (sample SAMN08195771, study PRJEB24354) | sludge metagenome | isolation source: initial sludge from phenol fed wastewater aerobic bioreactor | place: India: Nagpur | collected 2016-06-05
GACAGGCGAGACAATGCTTAAGATCTCAGGCAAATCTGGATAAGAATACTTTGTTTTTCCAAACTCAACTTTTTTGTTTTTCTTGATAGACGGGATAAGAGCTTTTGCTTGTAACAAAGCACCATGCACATAAACATTCACCGAGTTTTGTCTATACACATAAGGATCTGAAATACTAGCTTCCTTAGCCTCCTTTATTTTGGTATCGATATCACTCATTTCCTATTTCCTCATCTATCTTTTTGTATGTTGAAAAAGATTTATTTTCGGTCATGCTATGCAAAACACATGTTAGGTTTTCTATGGCTACGCGAATTTTATACAATTCAAAGCCAATATGGTGTTCTAAAATGTAATCAGTATCTGGTCTGTCGTTATAATTTGTCATTTTTAATTTTCCTTTGGTAAAGTTTCAAATTTCATCTCCAGTTGCTGATACTTTTTTTTAGGGGCATCTACTGGAATATCCCCCTCTAAAGCACGAACAATTGTACATGAAAAACTGTGCAAAGCTCGTAAATCCTTTAAAATTGTATCAGGATATTTCTTTTGATCAATGATCATGGAAATTGCATGTCTTTTTAAAAAGTATTTATTAAAAAGCTTTAATGATCGTATGAGATGCCTGTTACTTTCCTGGATTTCAGTAAGAAGATGTTTATCAACCAAATTCACGATGGAATCCCTATTTGTAGATGCCCTAGTTGATATTGGCGCAAAACATAAAGAGACATTGTGATAAGCATGCCAGTAAAGACAACTTTGAACCAATCTTGTAGTTTTGCCATTTTCTGTTGTCGGACTAATATTTTTTGTTGTTCAGCTCTTATTCTTCTATCTCGACGTATTTGATTAGCTAGGGAATAATGACCCAGGGTTGACGGTTTTAACACTATTTTATTAATAACCATGATAATAAGCTCCTGTATTGATTTGATGGGTTAATTCTTTGAGTTCGCCCTCCAAAATTTCATTAATTTGATTGGCTTCTCTCAATAAAATACTTAAATCTTCTCCCATATAATTCTTTGTATTGTTAAAGTATACATCACCATCTAGTGATAATCTTGTATATTCATGCATTACATCAGAAATATATACGCGAAGTTCCTCTAAAGATTTACTTTTGTCCAAAGCGTTTCTAATTAAAGCAGCTGTTTCATAAGCTGATCTAAGTTCATCACTATTCATGTCTCGAGTGTCTCTAATCATCCAACCCTCCAGCTTTTAAAATGGCGTCTAGAAAGTCAATAAACATTCCTTTTGTTTCTTTTGGTGCATCTTCTGAAGATTCAATAGCCGCTATAAAATCAAAATCTGCTAAAAAATTTTTTAACTCTTGTATAGTAAAACGCACTTGGCCCAATCTAAATTGAGCGTCTCTTGCTGCCGCAACAACCGATATATAGGTGTGCTTATCTTGTTTTTCTTTAGTCATCATCTTCATCTTCTCCTAAAATAATCGCTGTTTCATTGAATACCCCCAAAACAAATTCTGACGTCCACCCTGCACAACTTATCCTATTTACATCTACGTAATGCCTGTAGGTGCTTAAAAGGTTTATTGCGCTTGATAGCCGATCATTTAAGTCTTTGTTTTTTGCTATCAAAGACATGTTTTCTGTTTCTAGGTCGTTATTTTCATCCATGTTTTATCTTTCTTGGGGTTAACTATAACTAACTCTAGAACACACAAAAAAACATGTCAACACTAAATTATGGCTAATAAACATTTAAACACAAAACAATAATTAATGACATCAATCCTTTACTAGTTTGTTTTTTTGTATTATTGTGGGTCAAGGAAATTAGATGCAAAAAACATGCAAAAATCTGAAGAAAATTCTATAAAAAAAGAAAAATTTTTAACTCCAAGGGAAGCAGCTGAGTATTTGGGAATTCATATAAATACTTTGGCTAGATGGCGCTACTTGAAAACCTCAAGCTTGCCTTATGTTAAAATGGAGACAGTCATTAAGTATCGTTTGTCAGACATAGAAGACTTTATAAACAGAAGCGTTGTACATAATGAGGCAACCCCAAAGGAAAAGTGATCATGGAGATATTAGGTTTTATAAAAAGTCATGCCGAATTAATCACCCTTTTAGGAGGTATGTACGTTTTTAGCAGAGATATTAAAAACGATTTACGCGAAAGCAACAAAAGATGGCATCAACTTCTTACCCAAATTCATTCTTTAGATAAAAAGATATACAAGCTCGAGCTGAAAAGAGAGAAGTAATTATGATAGCGCTAGATTGGGGCATGATTGGTTGTTGTGTGACAATATTGGGAGGTATGTACGTTTTTAGCAGAGATATCAAGCAAGACATCAAACAAATAACAACTAATCATCGAGAAGACGTGAAAAGAATGGAAGATAAATGGCATGCACTTCTAAAAGAAATCCATGAAATTGATAAAAAGATATATAAACTTGAGTTGAAAAGAGAAAAGTGATTGTGCAAGTCATACACGTAGAATTAATTCACGTGGCCGCTTTTATAGGAACTATAATAGCCGCTACATGGGCCATCATAAGACATACAGATTTTATGATGAAAGAATTAAAACAAGAAATTAAAGAAGATTTCCTAAGATCGGAAAACAGATGGGCAGCTCTTTTTGAAAAATTTCATATCTTAGATAAAGATGTGGAGAAATTTCGCCTTAGTCATAATGAGGATAAATGATTATGGAAAATGCAATTGTTTTTTTAAAGGAATGGCAAGGGCTTGCTGTTGTTTTTACTATTATTGGGGGATTGTACATTTTTTTAAGAAATCTTCGAACCGATATTTGCGAGCCTATGGAAAAACGTATGGATAAAATGGATGAAAGATGGCACGAATTACTTAAGGAAATCCATTCTTTAGACAAAAAAATCTATAAGCTTGAACTAAAAAGAGAGAAGTGATCATGGAAATTATAAGCTTTATAAAAACACACAGTGATGTAATAAGTGTTATCATTGCATTGGGGGTAGCTTATTTTGGACTAGCTAGCAAAATGGAACGTCACATGGAACGATCTGATGAGAGATGGTACACACTTCTCAATCAAATCCATAAGATCGATAAACGCATGGAAGTCAAGTTTACCCAAGTAGATGCTTCTCTTAACCAAGGAAAATAATTATGAAGATAACAGGGTTTATAAAAACACACGGTGAAGTCATCACGGTAATTCTTGCTTTTGCAGCTGGTTACTTTTCTTTGCAACATGAAATACGCAGTGAAATACGCAGTCTTGATGAAAAATTTTACATATTATTAAACAAAATTCACGAAATAGATAAGCGCATGGAAATAAAATTTACTCAAATCGATTCAGCGATAACAAAATGACACAAGAAAAAACAATAACTATTCGCATAAATCGCAACGACAAAACCAAAATAACTAATGTCAGCACTGAATACTCTTCTAATGGCGTAAATAGATTTGAGATGGCAGCGGCCGTCATTGCGTTGATTGAAAATCATTTTATAGCCGAACTATTGTTAAACGAACAAGCACCGGAACAACACAAAGTAACTGTTGATAAACTTATAGAAACTTTTAAGAAAAATTTACGTAATCAGCTAGATGTTTCTATTCGAGAAATTTGCATAAAAAGAAATTCAAAGATTGATAAAAATGCATTTTCTTTAGAAAACATTATCAATTCTTCAAAATCGTTGCATTAAAAAAATCATGATTAAATCAAGGTAATTTTTTCAGGTTTCTAACTATGTAGACAATCGGTTTAAAAAACTAATAAAAAATCCCACATAACCTATCACAATAATGGAAACAACAAATACCCCCAGCAAACGCCAATATCTTTTCTTCTGGAATAACGAATCTTTCATTTTCATGATAAAACTCCAAATATAAATTGCTAAATAATTAATGACATCATCTGTTTTGCTTGCCTCACCAATAACTATCACCTTAATATAAATGTGACAATCTAAAAACTTAGTGAGTGAGAAACTTATGGGCGTCGATTGCGTTATGATTAACAGAAAAAACAAACAATATGTATGGTGCGGTAGATATTATAGGACAATGGATGACGAAGATAGTCGGGGTTATAAAATTCGCATATATTTAGAGCAAACATTTGGTTCTGAAGGCTGGAGAATTATAACCGATGATTCACGTGAATACTTTATGTGGAACACACTTCTTGATTCTTATTCTGAAAAAGGTTGGAAAGATATATCTGAAGAGGTTCATACCAAGGTTGAGGCTTGGGAAAAGGAAAAAGCTCAACAATCAAGCTTTAAACACCTAGAAAAACTTATTAACGAAAACAGCAATAAACTTGATTTAATTTTGAAAAAGCTAAGTTAATATTTCCATTTCTTTAAGATTAGGTTTGGGTTTTTCAAGCACAATTTGTTCCCCTTCCTCAATTTCCAATTCTATTTTTTTAAAATTAAGTTCTCCACGAGAATTTAAGTAAAACAATCCCATCACGCCGATTGAACATGCGATAATAAAATATAAGATGATTTTTTCAAAGTTTCCCATTTAATTATACCTGATAAATACTTTGTATATTAAAATAGTATATTATTTTTAAATAAAAACAAATATTTATGAAGCATAAGTTTAAAGCTATTCCAACAACGGTAGGTGAAAATTGGTTTGGCTCAAAGAAAGAAGCTAAACGTTTTTGTGAATTGCAGATTTTACAAAAATCAGGGGAAGTGTTATTTTTCCTTAGGCAAACGCCTTTTCACTTACCTGGAAAAATCAAATATCTTTGCGATTTTATGGTGTTTTGGAAAGATGGGAACATAACATTTGAAGATGTGAAGGGAATGCGTACGCGTTCTTTTATAGACAAAAAGAAACAAGTTGAAGAAATTTATCAGCCAGTGAAAATTACGGAAATATGAAAATGCATAAAGATGAAGAATTAGCTTTGTTAGAACAGTTTATTTTTGACTCAATTGTGGTAAAAGAGGTTGATAAAAATACTAGGGTTACTGGTTTTAGGTTGATGACGGCAGAAGATAAGCAGCAAATTAATATTGTATTAGCACATGCGAACTTTCTTGGAAAATGGAGATCTGTTTATATAGAACGTTTATGTTGGGACAAAATAAGAGAAAAAAATGAAAGGAATGCCATATGAATGAAAAGATAATAAAATTAGCTCAAAGATCGGCTTTTTTGGGCGTTCCTGAAAATGTGGTTAAAAAAATCTTTAATCCATACATTCAAGCAATGACCATTTCTGAAATTATCGATTTTGGCAAAGAGATAGGAAAATATGCAGCTCTTCACCAAATGACGGTAAATTTAATTGTTATAACAAAAGAAGAATTAGATTATCAGTATGTTTTGTCTGTTATAGGAAAAGAAGCAATTAGCCGACTTGATATACACGAAAGTGAAATAGAGTTTATTAAGGAAAAATATGCAGAAAAACATTTTTTTTACAAATAGTATTTTTTTATGATTCTCAAAGATCCGTATTACGAAATAAATATAAATGGTATTTCACTTTACACAGACAAAAAAGATTTTTTAAATGCTTTGTTAAATGTTGACGCTATAAACAAAAACAAAATACCAATGAAGATGAGTTTAGATACGTCTGAGATTAGAGTGTATTACAATACCAATTCTAAAAAAAGATTGGTGTGGGGAATTGGGCAATGTTTATCTGACTTTGATATTACGCCTCTTGAAGAGGCCATTCTTGATTTATTATCAAAGGGTGATCAATTTAAAGAAATAAGTCGCAAACGTAATATAGCTGTAAGCACGGTTCAATTCCACCTTATCAAAATAAGACAAAAATTTAAGGTTAAAACGACCATAGCAGCGGTTTCTAAATACATTATTCAAAAACACAAAACCAATGGTACACATAATCTCTAGATTTATCACTCAAATTCTAATATGTTACATTTAAATACCTGCTAAGTAGTGACAGCAGATATTTTTTATTCCCTATCCTTTAAATTATTTCAATACTTCTACGGACTCAATAATATCAGAGGCATTGTATATCACAATGAAATTAGACATTTCATCTTGAGCTGCTAATTCAGTAGGCGTTCCCACTACTTCCCACAATCCTAAAGTTAAAACATCAGCAATTGCATGTCCTGCTACTGCCGCATTACGCGCTCCACGACTATGGGCGTTAGGGTCCATTCGATAAATAGCTTTGCTTTTTTCACCTTCCATCTTAGTTAACATATCCGGAGCACCTAATTCGTTTTCTACCGCCGCTCTGGTTTGGCCAACCGCTAATATTGCCGCATCTCCACGATATGTACTTCTTTTACTAGCCATCACCGCTCCACATCCAGATAAAATGAGACAGCTTATCAAGCACATAATTTTCATATTCTTATTTTTCATAAATTTTGAATTCCTAGACTTATTAATTTTCAGTGGTTACTATAGATGTTCAAGTTTCATGTTGTCAAAATTCACACGGCAACTTATTTCGTGTCGCCTTCCATATATAATTACGACACACCCTCCCCTTTTCACATTTTTTGAATTACTCGCAACAAAGCAAATGTATTATTTTGTATTTTTTGTCATTTTCATGAAAGACGACTAAAAGTCACATTTCTGACCCTATTGCGACTTAATCGTTTTTTTGGTATGTTTTTGTTTCAACTAACTAAAAGAGGAAAAAATGAAAACAAACAAAAAAATCAACAAAATTGGTATAGATAATTCTTTTAAGGAAGCTAAAAAACTATTTGACGATATTACATCTGTGCATTTTTTATGGCATCTAACAAATACACCATCATTGTCTGATTGTCCTTTATATTATGTATGGAAGGGCAATAAACAACCAAACTTAACAGTTAAATGGTATTTGGTAAAAATTATGAATAATAAAGATGAAGCAATAAATTGTGCTAAAGAATCAATAGGACTTAAATGTTCTTTTCCAGCTGCAGCAACCAAAGTATTGGACGACAATACTTTGGTCGCAAATACAATCGCAGAGTTTTATGATTACAACATTGTAACCAAAGATATGAAGGAAGAAAATCATGGATGAAGCAGCTGAATTTAGAAAAAAAGTAAACACCGTTGAAAGAATCAGGGAGCAAGATAAAATTATGACAAATGCCAGCGATCAGGTAATAAAACATCATTTTTATAAATATCTTTTAGACCTTTCAAAAGAAGAAATAGAAGACACCGATGATAAATTTCTTAAAAGTTCAAAATTTTTTGCCCGTGTTTGGTATAAAGAAATCGTAGATAAGCTTTATGAAAGCATAGAGGATGAAAGAAAATAAAAGCCCCAGGTGCTTACAAGTAGAGGCAGTACTGGGGGAAACAAGTTCAGAATAAGGTAAAAAACAAAATAATGCCAGCTTATCAATTTATAAGAGAACCTTTACGCGCTGAAGAAGCAGACAGATTGTCACATGCGTGCGATACCATACATGAAAAACTTGTTGTATGGACATTGCTTGATACAGGAATGAGGATATCAGAGTTATGTAATTTGGTTCCTCAAAATATTTTATGGCAAGAAAAGTCTTTTAGAATATCTGGTAAAGGGGGTCCTTATGGAAAAAGCTCAAAAAAACGTGTGGTTCCTATGTCAAAACGCGTTCAAACACTTATGGAGCATTACTTTTCTCTTCATGACAAATGGTTTGTGGGGGTTCGTCATGCTCAAAGGATGGTTAAAAACGTTGCCAACAAAGCTCAATTATCTCAAGAAGTAACACCGCATATTCTCAGACACACTTTTGCTACATTGGCTTTGCAAAAAGGTATTTCCTTGGCGGCTGTACAAAAGATACTTGGTCACGATCGATTAACTACCACGGCTATTTATCTTAATTTGACAAATGGTCATATCATTGATGAATTTAATAACAAATGGTAAAATTAAAAAAAGGGACAGCATTTAGTTGTTGACATTTTAAAAATCTACGACTATATCTGCTCCTATCACGACAAAGATGTTTACTATGATTTTTAACGAATCAAGTCTTTCACACAAAAGTTTTTGTATTGGTATAACTCTTCTAGGATTGAACTCACCTTATCTTATGGTTGATGACTTTTCTAAAGAAGAGGAAGAAGAAATATGTTTAGCAACTACCGATGAAATAACACGATTGGTGTAAGGACTTAACATTTCCATAGTGACTCGGAATTTCTCTGAAAAACGACAAAGATGTTCAAATCGATCCCGAGTCACCTTAATCTTTATTACAAATATTTTTTTTGTCAAACAAAAAATTAATATTTTGCCAAAAACATTTAAATAAGATCAAAAAAAACGCCCCTGTGTGAAAGTGACAGGAACGTTTCTTTTGTTTTAAATCTAACTAAAAAAGAGTATTAATTATGAAATTAATATCCAAACACGCCTGAATGTTATCCTTCTTCAGGAACGTTTGAACAATATGATTGTAGCACACTTAAACACATCGTCAATACGTATCCAAGAATTAAAAACATTTCATGTAAAAGGCGATTTTTACTACCAAGATCATCCCAGCTATTAAACAACAAACTAAAAAAAACGGTGCATATGTTTTGATAGCCCCATTCCTATATTTTTTTACGCGTCTCATTACTTTCATTTTAAGTGATCTCCTTTTGTTACGTGCCAATAAAAACTGTTGTATTTAATCCTCATTTAAAGATTTTTGCTTAAGGGTGTTTCCCCAATTTGATAAAATCTGGGAAAGTTCATCATTCTTAAAGCTATCCTCATCATCAAAAGACAAATGAGGTCCTGGATTGAAGAACAACGGCTCCTTTTCTGCTTCCTGAAGGATTGATCGTTCTGAATTCAATATTCGGTGACACTTTCTTCGTGGTTTTTTAGGATTCATAAAGTTAACAACTTTCCTTAAAAGAAATTTAATATTTTTGTTGTGGTTGGAGAGCGATGGATTGTTGGGTAACTCGTTAGAGTTATCCACAAGACATTCGCTCCCAACAATATTATCTATATTTAGGGTAGATATATCCTTATATGATAGTGCAAATTTTGCCCCATATCCCTCCCTTTGTAACCCTTTGTCCACAAGGCTCTCCGGGTTTTCTGTGGATAACTTTGGGGGGGGTAATTTTTCCTTTGGAATGATATTTTTGATGTTAAATGCCAAATAATTATCAACCATCAATCGACCCGTTTTGAAGTTCTTTAACAGTTGTTTGAAACGTCCAACAAGAATAATTCCAAATTCTTTTAAATCCTTAATAACGTTCTTTGCTGTGCGCAAACTGACATTCAGTAGTTCGGCAACTTTTTTATAAGTCATCCTAGTCCAAAATATATTGTCTTCTTGGACACCAAGCTTTCCTGATTTGTAGGCATTCTTCTGAGCCTGATAAAGCTTACGACAGAAAGATTCCCTAAGGTCTCCGTACTTCTTTCCTATTTCTTCAAATTTTTGGTAAATCAATCTTTGATCGGCAAATGCAAAAACTGTTGTTGGGCTTGATTGATAATTTAAATTATTTTTCATGATTTATCTTTACAAAAGGGTTGAACTCTTGTATAAACAAACCTGTGAGGGTTTTGTTGTTTATACAAAATTTTAGAAAAGGTCTTCTTCGGAAGGCCTTTTTTAATGTCTGATCGGTATCTTCATGGTCAAATCTTTTCGTTGAGTTTTTTAATTGAGGTAACATATTATTTTTCTCCTTTACAAAGCATGAAATGTTTTGTATAAGGAAAGTGCTTCGTCGGCACTGTACTTATACAGTTTATTAAAAGGTCTTCTTCGGAAGGCCTTTTTTAATGCGCTGATGCTTTCATTGCTTGCTCCTTTAAATTTTGATATTCGATGAGAAATCTTAGAGATACATTTAAAAAATGTAAAGAGAGTGTTGACTAATATCTTTTTGTCTTGTAAGAATACTCCTGAAATTGATTTCATTTTGAAATTCCTATTTGGGTTGTTTCATTTTGGTTTCTCTGTGAGATCGATTTCATTTTGAAGCTCCTTGATCGGGTTGTTTCATTTTTAGGCCTCTTAACATTTTGAGGTTTAGGTTTTTTTATCCGGGGGGATAAACAACTTCTTTTAAAATCCTTTATCTTAATTGGTAAAGGATTTTTTTAGTTAACAGTTACTGTTTTCATATTTTTAAATCCAAAAATTTTCTGTGTTCCTATCGTAAACTAAAAATAAAAAAATTGGCAATAGATTTGACCCAACTTTTTTAAGTGCTCAAAAAATAATCAATCAATATACAGACCATTATATACATAGGGTTCACTGTTCTAAACACTATTTATTGACAGGGTTATGCACAAATTCTGTGTATAAGTTGTTAAGAAAAATATTTTTGGTCGCTCCCTTGTAAGGCGCGTAAATTATGGATAAGTCAGATGGTCCTGACCATTTTTTGGTGTGTTTTAATGCATGGTCAACCCCTATTTTTATTGACAAATAAAATATATTGTTTTCGAATATAGGTATAATATAAGTTGTAATAAATTTGTGACTCAAAAAGTAAAGAACAGTAAAAAAGCAAAAAAAATTAAGGAAGTTTCATTTTACAAGCCAGAGCCAACTAATTGGGATATTTATAATAATTGTGATACGTTCTTTGCTATGATGAAAGACAACAATGTGAAATGGGAATCGTCCAAAGATCGCATTGTTCACTTGGTCCATGAACCATCGGGAATTTCAGTTTCTTTTGAAGACCCCACGTGGTCTCCCGTCGGATACCACACCTATATGCTTAATAAGCTTTTGGATAAACTTTGATTACTTAAACTTTACTTTTTTGTGTTGGGCCGCTCTTTGAAATGTTCCAAGTGGAGCAACCGGTGGTATAGGGGGTTTTGGATCTGCTTGAGGAATTGTAACGTTAGCTAGAGGAATTCCTACCTCTATTACAGGAGGTGTTTCTTCTTTAAACGGTGGAAGTTCAGCGGGCGCCTGCAAAACTTCTTTCATTTCTTTTAATAATTCGGTGATTTCATTTAGCTCTTGAAAAAGGGGAGAAGATTCACGCGAAGAATTATCGGGTGTAATCTCCCCCACATCAGGAACGTTTGGTATCAAATGATTTCCAGAGCAATCGAAAACCGGAAAAATAATGACAAGATCGTCTTCATCATCCGGCTCGCTTGTAAAAATAACAGATGCTGAAAGCAAAATCGGTATAAATTTTAAAATCATATATGTCTCCTTTATTGTGTTTACAAATAAGTTGTTGCGTTTTTTGCAACAACTGCAAAGGATGAGCTTATATCAATTTTTAAAATTTATAAGCGACTCCCGCACTTGCTACATGAACTTTTTCACCATGGGCGTGTGTAATGCCACCTTTTGTAGATCGAACCTTCACAGAAGGCATATACTCATATTCTAGGCGCATGATCATTTTATCGTTTATCAAACGCTCTGTACCAATAGTTGGAACAAAATTTATTTTTCTCTTGGAGCTTTTAAAGCTGTTTTTGCTTGTGTATTTAGCTACAAGCACAGAAGGTTTTAGATAAACAGACTGATTATCTGTAATAAAAGTTCCAGCCTTTACACTCAAAATAGTTGCTACTCCTCTTTTAAGCGCCACATTGATCGAATCATCTTCATAAGCAAACGTTTTTCTTTGAGAAGTAGGCGTTAATAATTTTAACTCTGCGCCTAGGTAATTTTTGCCAAACGCAAGGTTTTTACCCACAAATGCTCCGCCCACAAGTTTTTGATGGGGTTTGCTTTTAGATTCTAAGGAAACATTTCTATTCCACTGAAGAGAGTTTGAGTAATTGTGATACTCATAACGCCCTTCTGCTCCTGCATACCACCCTTGAATAGATGCAAACGCTCCAGTTATGCTTAACAATAATATTAATAATTTTTTCATTTAAACACCAAATTTTATTTATTAGTTAAGTATAGCATGTGATGTTAAAGTATAAAATTAATTTGTGTTTGTTGGGTGTGTTTGTTAAAAAATAATTATTTTTAACGTTTATAATTTTACAAAATTGGTGTATTAGGAAATATCTCTATAAATTTAGGACAATCATGAATTTAAAAAAATTACTTTTAGCTACTGTGTTTGTAACATCTGTTGTGGGTATGGAGGTTGAAGACAATATGGGATCATCTTTGATGATTATGTCAAATCAATCCTTACGTAATATTTCTTCTCAGCGCACAAAACAGCATTATCTAGATGATTTTGAATTAATGTATCAAGTCAAACTCACAGAAATGAAGAAAATCAAAGGCAGACAAGAAGCTATGGATCATATTGGAACTGCCATAGGCCTTTCTATTGTTGCGGGTGTAGGGGTTATTTATGGAATGGGTCATTATTTCCATGGGTTTTTTGAAGCGCAAAACAGTTATATTCGCAGGCGTCCTTCTATGTTTGTAGAAATGTTTCCAGATTCCAATGCGCAACGAGATGATGCTTTAAGAATTATTACAGAAGGAACGAATCAATATATTAAAGATAAAAAAGACTACCCTTTCTTTGGAAGCCACACTGTTTTATCAATGTTTAGGTAAAAACATGAAAGATGCGGATGAGTTTTTAAAAAAATATCCCGAAGGTGGCTGTATAAAATTGCATGATGGGCGTGTGGCTTGCTTCATTTCTCATGAAGTGCTGAAAGAAGCGCTTGTATTAAAAACATTAGAGCGTGCTGATTTTGTGTATGTGGAAAATGAAAAAGGTTAATTTGGACGCCCACTTTGTGTTGCGTAAATAGTTATGTGTGGGCTTTTTTTCTTCTCGCTTCCTTTTTTATCTTCTTTCTCTTTCTTTTCATAACGACTTAATGAATTAACAAAAGCATCCAAAGCAGCTTGTTGCGATGATGGTCTTTTTGCTGTTGCCACTCTATTCATAGCGGCTAATAATCGCCGATCTGTCCATAACTTGGCTCCATATTTGAGTCCTGCATACGTAGTCACAGCACCTACTAATGGCATAACTCCTCCGCTAGCTACTCCTGTAACCGCTCCTGCCGCAGCCACTGCTGCAGTTCCATAACGTTTAATTTGACTAATGAGTTCAGTCGTGTGAGAAGTGTGAGATGTATTAGCAATTTGATTGAAGATCTTTTTGTTGTGCGTAATCAAATCCATAGTGTTATCGAAATGCTCAACCGCTTTAGGGCCAACAGCTGACAAAGCTTTTTTGAACTCCTCTTTAACACCTTTATGCTTATTGTTTACAAAATTTGTGTGTGCGCTATTGATATTAAAACGACCTTGTCTATCGCCAAGATCTGCTATAAATCCTTCAGCAAGATCTCCCCACTCTTCTCTTGGTAATCCTTGGCGCACGACTTTAAAAGCTTTAGGGTCACGTTTTAAAGTGTTGAATGCTCCTACATCTGTATCAGCATCTGTAATCTTTGCTACATATTTAGATAGGCCTTTTTTTTGATCTTTATATTCAGCCCACATTTTTCGTGCTTCTTTGGCTGTTTTTACCTGTTCTGGTGTCTCAGCAATCTCAGACATAAAATCTTGGCGTTTTTTTGACAACAAATTATAAACATCTGCATATTCTTTAGATTCAGCTGTTTCTTTGCCTAACGGACTTAAATTTTTGTCTCTTAACTTAAGAGCTTTAGTGCGTAATTGCTCAAGATCTTTTAATCCAACTCCACCTTGACGGTAAGAATAATCTTCAAGCTTTTTTAATAATTTTCCTTTTGGATCTTTATCCCAATCTTTTTGAGCATTAACATCCGTAAACTCATCACGCTCTTTGCGTAAATCTTTAATAATATCACCAACTTTAGTGACTTTCTTTTGTTTGATTGCTTCTTTTTCAGCGGGTTCAAATATCTCTTTTGCTTTTGCAAAATCTCCACTGCGCTGTGCGTGAAACTCTGAAGCGCCTTTTTTAGCCAATTCATAAGGAATATCTTTAACCGCTGATTCCAAATCAGGATGAGAAATTCCCATATTGCGGGCAATTGCACTTTCTTGCTTTTTGGCAAACTCTTCTAATTCCCCCATGCTGCCCGGTAATTTGGCGGCAATAGCTTCTAAGCCTCTTGGTAACATACCAGTTGAAACAGTTGCTGGGGTTACGGGAATATCAGCCGCTTGTGCTTTTGCATAAAGCTCTGGATCAAATTTAGTAGCTTTGTTAAGCCCTCTAAGCAATGATTCTTTAGGGGCTGTCGCATACTTTCCAGCTTTTCCTGAAACCAAACCAGCAGCTAGTGCAGCCAACATATTTGGGTCGTCTGTATTTTCTAAATAATGATGAATTCCAGCAGATGCTGCTCCATGTTCGGCAATATTAGCAGCTGTAGGTGCATATAACTTGGATCCAGAACTGGCAAGTCGTTCGGCAGCTTTCTTTGCCGTTCCTTTTCCTAACTGTTTTGCCCCTTCTTTAGCAACTAAGCTTGTTAAAGAAGCCCCTCCTGTAAAAGGAGCTAACGCTACAGGCGCAACCCCTTCTATAATGGCATCTGCATACCCCTCGATCTTAGATCTTGGTTTTAATTTTCCATCTGTATATTCATCGATAGTTTCTTGAACACTTTGACCTACAGGTTTGTAAAATGTAGGAGTTTCTTTAAGGCCTGCGGCATGTAAACCCATGGCTGCAAGATTAGGGATATCTAAAATACCGGCAATTCCTGTAGCTAATCCTCTTCCTGTTCTTCCAACTTGGCGAACGGCTTCTTCTCCATATTCTTTTAATGATTTTGGAAGTTCACCGCGCCTTTCAAGCTCAGCCAAAGCTTGTTCCTTAGTGATGGAGGTTTTAGGCGCCACTTCTTGAGGTGCGTCATCATATTCACCACGTCTTTTAAGTTCAGCTAAAGCTTGTTCCTTAGTAATCATTCTAAACCTGCGATTTTTCTTAATTCAGCAGAACTTTTTTGTGAAATGTCTGTTGATTCAGATGTTTTATCTTCTGTAGTTTTTCCATCTTTTCTTTTATCAGAAGAACTTTTAACAAACTCACTTAACGCACTTGTAGGGGTAATACCTTTTTCTAATCCCTCATTTACATAAAATGCTTTTTGTTGTTCCTGCTCAATCATGTGACGAAGGTTCGCATTGATATTTTTTATAGCTTCTTTAGACATTCCTCGATGAGGTTTGGCTTTGCGCAAATATTCCACCACTCTTGCGCCTGCTTTTGAGCCAAAAGCTAAAGCTGATTTATTGGCAAAATCATCATAAATTTTATCGAATTCATCATAGTCTGCTTGTTCACCTTTACTGATCATTCCTTGAATATAAGGAGATTTTGTTAAAGCATTTTGAGCGCTCCAATCCCCTGTGTCTATTTTTTCAAGCAATCCATCTGCTTTATCTAATTCTGTCAAAAGATCTTCAGATCCGCTCAATGCTTTATTTGCATCTTTTAATATCTGTTGATCTGCCTGATTAAGTTTTAATTTAGATTTTTGTTCACGCCCAATCTCTTCCATCGTTTTATGATGACGAGATGTTTCGCCAAGCGTCGCATAATGCTGAGATTCATCAGATTTTAATTTACGATTTTTATAATCCATTTCAGCCAAAAATTCTTGCTGTTTAATTCGTGATGCATGAATTTGTTGCATTAAATTTAGGCCGCGCACTTTATTAACTTCTTGGGATTTTGCGCGTTGTTCATAGCTATCGACCAATGAGCCCGCGATAGGGGTCATCCCTGTATAACGCTGAGCCATTGCATCTGTCATTTTTGCAAGAGCTGATGCCATAGGATTAACTTCTTGAACTTTCGTTCCAGCCATTTGTTGAGCTTCTTCTTCTAACATTTGACGATATTGATCATCAGGAACACCAGGAAGCGCTATTCCACCATCAGCAAACTTTTGCACCAATCCTCCTGCTTTCCTCCCCTGATATCCCATGGCTGGCATCATCATTGCTGTTGCAATATTCCCCAATCCATAACCACCTATTGCTGAATAATTTGGTTGTTGTTGTTGAATAAACATATCAGTCATAGTTTGATTGGGTATGTTTTGAGCGGCGTTATAAGCTTGTAAAATATTTTCAACCGGACGATTTTGTTGTTTTTGAAATTCTTTTTGCATTTCAAGCAATCTATTTTCTTCTGCTTGTTGTTTTTCTTGACCTATACGCGCAAGCGCTTCTAAACCACCAAATTCTTCTGCTGCTTGGGCTTTTTCAATATTTGCTAATCCTTGAGCTGCTCCCACTTGAGTTTCAATGCCTTTGTTCAAAGCTTCTGAGCCTAATTGTCCAGAGAATAACCCACGCTTTTGTTGTTCGCCTGCTTCTGCAAGTCCCGCTTTAGTGTTGTCTGCTTCCATCTTCATTAAGGTATTGAAAGCATCTTTATGCATATTTCGTAATAAAGATTGTTGGTGTGTGCCTCGTTGTGGACTATTCCAAGCGCCACTCATAAACCCTAAGTTTCCTTTAGGTAGAATATTGGTGAGATAATTTTCCGTCATCTCATTTAAAATAGATGAGCCAACCCTTTGATTCCTGTGCGACAAATAATCACTAATTTGGCTAGCGTCTGGTAAAGTGCTTTCTCCGCCTGCTTCTAACTTATTTAAAAATGCGTTACGTCTGCTAGAAGGTCCTTGCAATATATCTCTGATAGCATCTTTAGAAATATCATAATCGTCTTTAACCGCTTGCTGAACCAAAGGATCGCTCATAGATTCACTTGCAAGAAATTCAGATCCTAAACTTTTGCTGGGTAAATCGTATATTTCAGGGATTTCTTGAGAAAATGCACTGCTTGCGTTTTCGTAATCTTGTAAATATTGTTTTTTTTTCTCTAAAGAATCAGTAAGATAATTTAATCTCTCTTCTATTTCTTTTGCATTAGCAGTCAACTGAGGCGAAACAGGGGTTCCAGCTATATATTGACTGGTGCTATGAAATTGTTGTGCTGCCTTTCTCAGTAAATTGATATTTTGTTCATCTGCTGCAATTCCTTCTCTGATAGATTGAATATTTCTATCATTAGAAAGTAGTTCTCTTACTTTTTGGGTTTGCCCTTTTAATCCTTCAATGTAGGGTCTAAATCTTTCATCTACATCTGCATATACCTTATTTGCTAATTCTTTTTCCGCATTTCTGTTGATTTTTAGGCGTTTTAATAAACGATCTTCTACTAAGTTTCTTTCTCTATTTGGTAAAAGATTTCCTTTTTTATCTACCGGATAACGAGAAGGTAATGGAGTATATTCATCTTTTTGAGCTTTGATTAAAGCATCCAACAAATCATGAATTAACTGATTTTGCCACGCTGTTCTTCCTTGAGCTGTAAGAGCAGCGTTATCAGTTGGGGCAGTTGGTTGAAGTGTAATATTGCTAGGCATCTAAATTCTCCTTACGTCATCTTCATGTATTCAATTGGGTGATGGGCTTTAGGCGGCAACCCTAATCCATTGCTATTTTTATGACTGCGAATTTTTTTGACCATGTTTTCAAAGATTTTAGCGCCTTTGTCTGTGCTACCACCGCCAGCTAACGCCACCGTTAAAGGATCAAACTTAAATTCCTCATTGGCTAAATAAACTGGCATTGGTTTTGAATCTTTTTTAATAAAACTAGCTACGTTTTTAATTAAATGATCGGAAGCATTCTTTTTTATGTGTTTTTCAAGTTCTTTTAAAACTTTAATACCAGAAGAACTTGAACCGTCTCCCAAATCAGCAGTAGAGCTTGCATCAATAATGTAAGAACCAGAAGGAATCTTGGTTCGAATTTTGTCATCTTGACCATTTCCAGGCCCATAAATACCTGTGCTTTTTGTAAAAGAAGCTAATTCTTTATGATTTGCTTTTTTTACCAAACCACCCTTTCTAAACGTCAATTCGTCTGCCGGTGCTTCTATATAAGGCGGTTCTTCACCTCCATATACATAATTAGGATTGCGAATGAATTTTCTGCCAGGTTGATTTATATCAATTTTGGGTAAATTCATGCCCAATTGATCTTGCATCCGTGCATTGCGTCTCTCTAATTCTTCCGCAAATTTATTTTGTTCTTTCATCCGTTGTTTTTCAGCAAGCATGTTCAGGCCTGTCATTCCCAACATTAAAGTGGTTGGATTAGACGCAATACTTCCTAATGAGCTAAACAATCCAGAACCGCCTGAACTTCCTGCGCCCACTCCTAATGCTTTATTAGCAACTGCTTGACCAGCTTGACCGGCACTTGATAATCCTGATGCGCTGGTAGACATTAATTGTCCGGCGCGATCATAAACAGGTGCACCTGCACCAAATCCGCCTGACCCTCCTAAAAGACTTCCTAGAGCATTTTGCCCTCCAAAAAACCCGCTTGTGTAAGGTGTGGCCCCACTTAATCCAGCCGCTTGACCCAATCCTTGTGCTCCATAAGCCAAAGCCCCTGTTTCAAATCCTCTTCCTAAAGATTTTCCCCAACCAGCGCCCGTAACTTTGTGTGCTAAAGCATTTCCTATGCCAGCGCCCATTGGCCCACCTAACATGGCACCTCCTATGGTTCCTGCAATACGAACGCCTTCTGGACCAAATAATTTTTTAACGCCATGAGTAACCGCTTTAACTGGATTTGAAACAAAGCGTGAGACCATTTTTCCAATGTTTTTAAAAAACCCAAATTCCAGCAATCCAGTTTCAGAATTTAATGAATATTGTCCATCATTCATTTCAATTAAAAATGCTGCTAAATTTTTTGGCAGCAATACCATCTGCGTATCGCCGTCCTCTCCCATCTCAGCTAACGTGCTTTGAGGCGGCTCTTTTTGTGCGGGTGCTTCTCTAAAAGGTAACGATTGCTCTTTAGATATTTCATAAGCTTCATGAACTTTAGGTGATAATTTTCCATCATCAGATAAATCAGATTTAACGAGCCTGAATATTTCTCGAACTTCAGGATCTTCAATAATTGTTCCTAATTTTGAATATTCTCTATACCCCGTATCATCATCAATAGAAGGACCGCCCTG
>OFJB01000505.1_pt1 | contig 18888 bp, 17 predicted proteins | sample 1775081 | NCBI WGS metagenome assembly OFJB01 (sample SAMN08195771, study PRJEB24354) | sludge metagenome | isolation source: initial sludge from phenol fed wastewater aerobic bioreactor | place: India: Nagpur | collected 2016-06-05
GGCAGGCGGGGTCTGCGGCGAGCGATTTCGCAAGCGAAGCGCGTATGAGCGCGCCGCAGGCCCCGCCTGCCCCGGCACCATCCGCCCCAGGCGCCGCACTCACCCTGACGGGCCTGTACAACGTGCTGGCCGCCCTGCGCGAAGGCCGCGCGCTCAGCCCCAAGGAAAAAGCCATCCACCAGCACGGCCTGGTGGGCGTGCTGCACGAGCTGCACGACGAGCTGGACGCCGCCGTGCGCGCCGCCTACGGCCTGGCCGCCGACGCCGGCACCGACGCCACCCTGGAACACCTGGCGCGGCTGAACGCCCAGCGCACGCAGGAAGAGGCCCAAGGCCGCGTGCGCTGGCTGCGCCCAGCCCTGCAGAACCCGGACAAACAACTATCAAAACAAGAGCTGATCGCGCTGGATGGACGCGGGCCAGAAGCCGATTCGACCCTTGAAGCGCCGCCACCCGGCCAGGCGCAGCCCGGCACGCAACCCTGGCCCGCCACCCTGCCCGAGCAGGTACGCGCCGTGGCCGCCGTGCTGGCCCACAGCCCGGCGCCGCTGCCGCTGGCGGCGATCGAGACGCGCTTCAAGGGCCGTGGCCCCTGGAAGAAAAGCCTGCCCACCCTGCTGGCCACGCTGGAGGCGCTGGGCCGCGCGCAGGCCGTAGCGCTGGAGGGCGCACCGGCGTGGCGGGGGTGAGCAAGGGGTTTGAATTGGCGCAGGCGTCGCCATATACTTTTGCAATATACAAAGGAGCAGGCATGACGACGACCACCGTCTTCACCAACAACCGCACGCAAGCCGTGCGCCTGCCGGCCGAGTTGCGCCTGCCCGAGGGTGTGCGCAAGGTGCGGGTGCGGGCGCGGGGGGCCGAGCGCATCATTGCGCCGCTGGACAGAACCTGGGACAGTTTTTTTCTGGATGGCCCACAGGTGAGCGATGACTTTCTGCCCGAGCGCGCCAGCCAGCAGCAACCCGAGCGGGACTCCCTGTAAATGTTGCGCTACCTGCTGGACACCAACATCGTCATCTACGTACTCAAGCGCCGCCCCATCGAGGTGCTGAGCACGTTCAACACCAACGCCGAGCGCATGGCCATCTCGGCCATCACGCTGGCCGAGCTGATGCACGGCGCCGAGAAAAGCAGCCGGATCGAGGCCAACCTGTCGGCGGTCGAAGACTTCTGCAGCCGCCTGGAGGTGCTGCCCTACGGCGCCAAGGCGGCCCTGCACTACGGCAGCATCCGCGCGGCGCTGGAAAAGCGAGGACTTCCCATTGGCGTGAACGACTTGCACATTGCCGCGCATGCCCGCAGCGAAGGGCTGACCCTTGTCACCAACAATCTGGGTGAGTTCGCCCGGGTGCCCGGCCTGGTGGTTGAGAACTGGGTGGCCAGCCTTTGACGAACGCCGTCAAGCCCGCAGCGCCGCCGGCATCTCCGGCCCGATCTTGAACACCCCGCTGGCGCGCGCGCAGGGCACGCCGTCGGCCGTCACCAGCCCCTGCGCGAACACCAGCGTGCGCGTGGCGCGCAGCAGCTCGGCCGTGCCCTCCAGCCAGCAGCCCAGCGGCGCGGGCGCCAGGTAGTCGACCTGCAGGCTGATGGTGGGCAGAAAGCGCTGGCCCAGCTCGGGGCTCTTGCGGTGCACCGACAGCGGGATCAGCATGTCGCAGAAGCTGGCCGTCATGCCGCCGTGCAGCACGCCCATGGGGTTGAGGTGGCGCGGCTCCACGCGCAGGCCCAGGCGCACGTCGGCGCCCTGGTGCAGCAGGTAGAGCGGGCCGTTGATGCCGATGAATTCGCCGCCGGCGGGCAGCGCCTGAAAGCCGGGCGGAATGGCGGGATGCGACAGGGACACGAGGGGCTCCGGATGCAGTGCAACGGGCGAGCATAGCGGCATGGGCGGCCCGGCGGTGATCGCAGGCGACAGCAAAAAGACGATCCGCCCCCCGTTGGAATCCCATTTGAATCGCTGGCTCGCAGGGCCATTCGTGCCCGGTAAAATCAGGGGTTTACCCCCGCCGCACCCGCCCACTGGAGCCGCCCTCATGGCAAACCCCAACCGCATGGCCAACGCGATTCGCGCGCTGGCCATGGACGCCGTTCAACAAGCCAAGTCGGGCCATCCCGGCGCGCCCATGGGCATGGCCGACATGGCGGTGGCGCTGTGGGCGCGCCACCTGCGCCACAACCCGGCCAACCCGCACTGGGCCAACCGCGACCGCTTCGTGCTGTCCAACGGCCACGGCTCGATGCTGCTGTACGCACTGCTGCACCTGACGGGCTACGCGCTGCCGCTGCAGGAGCTGAAGAACTTTCGCCAGCTGCACAGCAAAACCCCCGGCCACCCCGAGGTGGACGTGGCCCCGGGCGTGGAAACCACCACCGGCCCGCTGGGCCAGGGCCTGGCCAACGCGGTGGGCATGGCGCTGGCCGAGAAGCTGCTGGCCGCCGAGTTCAACCAGCCCGGCCACGCCATCGTGGATCACCACACCTATGTCTTTATGGGCGACGGCTGCCTGATGGAGGGCATCAGCCACGAGGCCTGCGCGCTGGCCGGCGCCTGGAAGCTGGACAAGCTGATCGCGCTGTACGACGACAACGGCATCAGCATCGACGGGCGCGTGCAGCCCTGGTTCGTCGACGACGTGGCCGGGCGCTTCAAGGCCTACCAGTGGAACGTGATCGGCCCGATCGACGGTCACGACGTGGCGGCGGTGGACCGCGCCATCGCGCAGGCCAAGCGCGCCAGCGGCCAGCCCACGCTGATCGTCTGCAAGACGCACATCGGCAAGGGCAGCCCCAACCGCCAGGACACGGCCAAGGCGCACGGCGAGCCGCTGGGGGCCGACGAGATCGCGCTGACGCGCACGGCGCTGGGCTGGGAATACGGCCCGTTCGAGATTCCGGCCGACGTGTACGCCGACTGGGACGCCAAGGTTGCCGGCGACGCCGCCGAGCAGGCGTGGGACGCCGCCTTGGCCGACTACGCGGCCGCCCACCCCGCGCTGGCGGCCGAGCTCGCGCGCCGCATGGCGGGCGAGCTGCCCAGGAACTTTGCCCAGGTGGCGGTGGACGCCGCCGTGGACGCACACAAGAAGGCCGAGACCGTGGCCAGCCGCAAGGCCAGCCAGATCGCGCTGGAGGCCTTCACCGCCGCGCTGCCCGAGCTGCTGGGCGGCAGCGCCGACCTGACGGGCTCCAACCTGACGCACACCGCCAGCACGCTGAACCTGCGCTTCGACGCGCAGGGCGCGGTGGTCAAGAACGACGCCGGCCAGGGCGGGCGCCACATCAACTACGGCGTGCGCGAGTTCGGCATGGCCGCCATCATGAACGGGCTGGCGCTGCACGGCGGCTTCATCCCCTACGGCGGCACCTTCCTCACCTTCAGCGACTACAGCCGCAACGCCATCCGCATGGCGGCGCTGATGAAGCAGCGCGTGGTGCACGTGTTCACGCACGACAGCATCGGCCTGGGCGAGGACGGCCCCACGCACCAGAGCATCGAGCACGCCGCCAGCCTGCGCCTGATCCCGGGCCTGGCCGTCTGGCGCCCGGCCGACACCGCCGAAACCGTGGTGGCCTGGGCCGTGGCGCTGCAAGACAGGCACCAGCCCACCGCGCTGCTGCTGAGCCGCCAGAACCTGCCCTATTGCCCCAAGCGCGATCTGGGCGACATCTCGCGCGGCGCCTACGTGCTGAGCGAGCCGGGCGACGTGGGCCTGAAGAAAAAAGCGCAGGCCGTGCTCATCGCCACCGGCAGCGAGGTGCACCTGGCACTGCAGGCGCAAACGCTGCTGGCGGCGCAAAAGATCGCGGTGCGCGTGGTCTCCATGCCCAGCACCACCGCCTTCGACCAGCAGGACCTGAAGTACAAGAAGGCCGTGCTGCCCGCCGGCCTGCCGCGCATCGCCGTGGAGATGGGCGCCACCGACGGCTGGTGGAAGTACGGCTGCGCGGCGGTGGTCGGGCTCGACCGCTTCGGCGAGTCGGCGCCGGCGCCGGTGCTGTTCGAGCACTTCGGCTTCACGCCCGAGAACGTGGCCGCCACCGTGCGCGTCGCGCTGGGGCGCCGCTGAGCGCGGTTTCAAGTCCAATCGGCCTCCAGCCCGCGTCAAACAAGCGCAAGCAGCTATCAGTTACTTAGCAAAAAGGAAACGTGTCATGACCATCAAGATCGGCATCAACGGCTTCGGGCGCATCGGGCGCATGGTGTTTCGCGCCGCGGTGGCGCACCACAAGGACATCCAGCTCGTCGGCATCAACGACCTGCTGGAGCCCGACTACCTGGCCTACATGCTCAAGTACGACAGCGTGCACGGCCGGTTCGACGGCGAGGTCAAGGTCGAAGGCAACACCCTGGTGGTCAACGGCCAGAAGATCCGCCTGACGGCCGAGAAGGACCCCGCCAACCTGAAGTGGGGCGAGGTGGGCGCCGACGTGGTGATCGAATCCACCGGCCTGTTCCTGACCCAGGAAGCCGCCGAGAAGCACCTGGCCGCCGGCGCCAAGAAGGTGATGATGAGCGCGCCCAGCAAGGACGACACGCCCATGTTCGTGTTCGGCGTCAACGACGAGACCTACGCCGGCCAGGCCATCATCAGCAACGCCAGCTGCACCACCAACTGCCTGGCCCCGGTGGCCAAGGTGCTGGACGACAAGTGGGGCATCAAGCGCGGCCTGATGACCACCGTGCACGCCGCCACCGCCACGCAGAAGACCGTGGACGGCCCCAGCAACAAGGACTGGCGCGGCGGCCGCGGCATCCTGGAGAACATCATCCCCAGCAGCACCGGCGCCGCCAAGGCGGTGGGCAAGGTGCTGCCGCAGCTCAACGGCAAGCTGACGGGCATGTCCTTCCGCGTGCCGACCTCCGACGTGTCGGTGGTGGACCTGACGGTGGAGCTGAACAAGCCCGCCAGCTACGCCGAGATCTGCGCCGAGATGAAGGCGCAAAGCGAGGGCAGGCTCAAGGGCATCCTGGGCTACACCGAGGACAAGGTGGTGGCCACCGACTTCCGCCACGACCCGCGCAGCTCCATCTTCGACGCCGAGGCCGGCATCGCCATGGACAGCACCTTCGTCAAGCTGGTGAGCTGGTACGACAACGAGTGGGGCTACTCGAACCGCTGCCTGGACATGGTGCGGGTGATGGCGGGCAAGTAAACCGCTGGCTCCCTGCACGAACAAGCGCGCCCCGGGGCGCGCTTTTTTCGTTCAATCGGGCGGTGCTCAGAGCGGCTCCAGCCCCACGCGCTTCATCATCGCCTCGGTGGTCTTCATTTCCTGCTCGATGCTGGCCACGAAGCCGGCGGTGTCCATCACCTGAACCTGGCCGCCCTGCTGCTCCAGCCGGGTGATCAGTTGCGGGTTTTTCAGCGCCTGCACGAACGCATCGCCCATGCGCTGCACCACCGCGTCGGGCGTGCCGGCCGGCACCGACACCCCGCCCCAGGACGTCAGCTCGATGCCCTTGACGCCCAGCTCGGCCAGCGTAGGCACCTGGGGCAGGGTGGGGTTGCGCGCGTGGCCACTGACGGCCAGCGCGCGCAGCTTGCCACCTTGCACGAAGGGATAGGCCACCGAGAAGATCGGCATGCCGAACGTCACCTGCTTGCCCAGCACGGCGTTGACGATCTCGGACGCGCCCTTGTAGGGCACGTTCAGCGCCTGCGTGCCGGTGGCGGCCAACAATTGCTCCATGCCCAGGTGCGAGGGCGTGCCGATGCCGCCCGAGGCGTAGTCCACCTTGCCCGGCCTGGCCTTCAGGCGCGCCAGCAGATCATCCAGCGTCCTGATGTCCGAGTCGGCCGCCACCACCAGCGCCACTTCCGACTTGGTCACGCGGATCACGTGGCGAAAGTCCTTGAGCACGTCGTAGCCGGGGTTCTTGAAGATGCGCATGTTGGACGCCATGGGCACCGCCGCGTAGAGCCAGGTGTAGCCATCGGCGGGCGCCTTGGCCACCAGGCGCGTGCCGATGTTGCCGCCCGCGCCGGGGCGGTTTTCGATCACGATGGGCTGGCCCAGGATGGGCTCGACCGCCTCGGCCAGGATGCGCGCGCTGGTGTCGGGCGCGGTGGCGGCCAGGTAGGGCACCAGCCACTTGATGGGCCGGTTGGGATAGGGTGCCTGCGCCCAGGCGGCGGGGGCAGCCAGCGGCAGGGTGGCGGCGGCCAGTGAGCGGCGCAGGAGTTGGCGGCGAGTCAGTTGGATCATGGGAAGTCTCCGGTGAAATCGTGGATCAAGGCACGGCTGCGGCCAGCCCAGCATGAAGACGGTCGGGTACGGCAAGAACTTCAAATTTGATAGCTAACATGGCTTTGTTCATGCTGGCCAGAGGCAAAAATAACCAAAAATCCCCTCACGGCCCGGCGGCGCCGACACGAGCCGCCACGGCACGCGCCAGCGCCACCAGGCCGCTGGCTTCGCGCAGCTCGCTGATGGGTGCCGCGCCCGGCGATGGTTCGACCACCTGGGCGCAGGCGCCCGTTGCCACGACTGCCAAGGCGACCACGGTCCGTGCAAGCATGGAAGGGTTCATCAATACGCTCCTGGACACCGGTGGTGGGCCTGCGCGCGGCTCACGGCCCGCCGCCCAGCAATTCCTTGGCGATGGTGTTGCGCTGGATCTCGCTGGTGCCGGTAAGCACGCGGTACATGCGCAGCACGCGGAACAGAAACTCCACGCGCCGGCCCTGCACGATGCCTTCGCCGCCGTGGATCTGCACCGCGCGGTCGGCCACGCGAAAGGCGGTCTCGGAGCAGAACAGCTTGGCCATCGAGCTCTCGGCGCGGCCGTCGGCGCCGGCGTCCAGCAGCCGGGCGGTGTGGATCATCAGCGCGCGCGCCGCCGCCAGCTCGGTGGCCATGTCGGCCAGCATGTGCTGGATAGCCTGGAACTGGCCGATGGCGCGGCCGAACTGGCGGCGCGTGAGAGCGTAGTCGCGCGCATCGCGCAGCGCCACCTGCGCCAGGCCCACCATGGCCGGGCAGTGCAGCAGACGGTTGACGGTGATGCGCCCCAGCGCCAGCGCCAGGCCGCGGCCGCGCTCGCCGATCAGGTTGGCGGCGGGCACGCGCGCACCCTCCAGGACGATGTCGCCGGTGGTCGTCTGGCCGGCCATGGTCTTGTAGCCGAACTCGCGCCGCACGCCGGGCGCGTTCAGGTCGACGAAAAAAGCCGAAATCTCGCGCGACCCGGGGTCGGCCGTGGGCTGCTCGGCGGTCGAGGCCATCAGCACCGCGCAGTCGGCGAAGGGCGAGCCGGAGATGAAGCGCTTGCGGCCGGTGAGCACCCAGTCTTCGCCGTCTTGCACCGCCCGGGTTTCGAGCGCGCCGGCGTCCGAGCCCGCGCCGGCCTCGGTCAGCGCAAAGCAGATCGCCTGGTCGGCCCGCGCCACCGGCAGGATGAAGTGCTGCAGCTGATGCGGCGTGGCAAAGCGCGCCAGCGCACCCACGCGCGGCGGGCCACTCAGCTCGCCCAGCACGTGCGGGGCAAAGGGCGAGCCGGTGGCGTAGATCGCTTCCTTGACGAGCGCGTGGTCCAGCACCGACAGGCCCAGGCCGCCCAGCTTCTCGGGCAGCGTCATGCCGTAGAAGCCCCGTGCGTGCGAGCGCTTCCACACCTGCTGCAAGAGCTCGCGCGGGGCGCTTTTTTCCTGCCCGATGTCGTGCGCGCGCGCCAGCTCGGCCAGCTCGCCATGCAAAAACTCCTGCACGCGGCGCGCGATGTCGGCGGCGCGCTCCGAGCCCTCGAACGGGCCCTTGAAAACCGGCGCGAAGGCCTGCGATTCTTGCGTCATCGTGGTCATGTCAATTCACCTTGCGATCGCGGCCGGCCCAGTACGGCGCCTGCACCGCCTTGCGCATGACCTTGCCGTTGGGGTTCTTGGGCAGTTCGCGCACGAACTCGATGTGGCGCGGGCGCTTGAAGCCGGCCAGGCGCTCGCCGCAGAAGGCGTCGAGCACGGCGGCATCCACGCCTTGCCCAGCCTTCAGCACCACCTGGGCGGCCACCGCCTCGCCCCACTTGTCGTCCGGCATGGCAAACACGCAGGCCTCCTGCACGGCAGCGTGCTGGTACAGCACCGCCTCCACCTCGGAGGGATAGACGTTGAAGCCGCCGCTGATCACCATGTCCTTCTTGCGATCGACGATGTAGACGTAGCCCTCCTCGTCCATGCGCGCCAGATCGCCCGTGTGGTAGCGGCCGTCTTTCAGCACCTCGGCACTCAGCTCGGGCGCGCGCCAGTAGCCGGCAAACACGTCCTCGCCGCCCACCACGATCTCGCCGATCTCGCCGGTGGCCACGGGCTGGCCGTCGTCGTCCAGGATTTGCACGTCGCATTCCAGCAGCGGCTGCCCGCACGAGGCCAGACGCTCGGGGCATGCGGCGCGGGCATAGAGGTGGTCCTGGATGGTCAGCGCGCACACGCCCGAGGTCGTCTCGCCCGCGCCATAGCCTTGCGCCAGCACGGGACCGAACACGTCCATGGCTTTCAGGATGCGCGCCGGCGCCATGGGCGCGGCGCCATAGCCCAGGCGGCGCAGATCGGGCAGCGGGCGGTACTGGCCCTCCAGCTCGCCCAGCAGCATATTGATCATGGTGGGCACCATGAAGGTGTGCGTCACGCGATCGGCCCGCATGTCGGCCAGAAAGCGCTGCGGCTCGAAGCGGTCGAACAGCCGGATCGTCATGCCGCTGCACAGCGCCGGCACCATCTGCATGCCCGAGGCGTGCGTGACGGGACCCACCAGGCCCAGGATGCCGCCCTCGCCCGTGGCGTCCGAGCGCAGCAGGAACTTGCGCAGCTGCGCCAGGCGGTTGCCAAAGGTCTGCATCGCCGCCTTGAGCACGCCCGAGGAGCCCGAGGTGTAGTGCAGCACCGCCAGCTCGCCGGCCGTCACCCTCACCGGCGTGAAGGCATCGCTGGCACGCGCCAGCGCGTCTTCGTAGCCTTGCTCGCCCGCGCCGTCGAGCAGCAGCAGGCGCGGCATCGGCCCCTCGATGTACGGGCGGAAGGCCTCGGCGCGCGCCGCGGTGGTGACGATCACCGTGGCCTCGCTGTTGGCGGCAACGGCGCCCACCTCGGCGGGCGACAGTCGCGCGTTGAACGGCGCCTTGACCAGGCCGGCCTTGTAGCAGGCCAGCTCGATCTCGACGATTTCCACGCAGTTGGGCAGGTAGACGCCCACGCGCTCGCCGCGTTCGAGGCCCAGGCCGAGCAGCGCATGGGCCAGGCGGTTGGAGCGCTGCTCCAGCTCGGCGTAGGTGACGCTGCGCGCGGGGCTCTTGACGGCAATGCGCTGGCGGTAGGCGCGGGCGGCCTTGGCCACCAGCATGCCGACGTTGGCCACCGGACGCGCGCCGCTGGCCGGGGAAATGGCTGGGGGGTTGATGGCGGTCTCCTGGTCGTGTTGGCGCGCCCCAGGGACGCATGCCGTCACTGTTCCAGAAAACCCGGCTCAGCAGGAAATACCGATTGTTGATTCAAGGCCATCAAAAACAATGATGGCCTGGCCAGGCTCGTCAGGTGTTGCCGCCCAGCCAGCGCGCATCCCAGGTGCCTTGCCTGATCAACGCCCGCGCCTCACCCGCCAGCGCCTCGAGCACCACCTGCGCCACCGTGCCCGGCGGCTTGTCGGCGGGCGTGGCCAGGTAATAGGTGCGCGCGAGCTCAGGGCGCACCACGCGCGCGGCCACCCAACCCGGCTTGCGCATGGGCGCATCGGGCAACGAGCAGGCCGGCGTGAAGGTAAAGCCCGCGCCGCTCAGATACAGCGAACGCAACACGCGGGTGGAGTCTTGCTCGTGCACCACGTTGGGCACCACGTCCAGCGCGGCCGCCGTTTCCTCCACCTGCCGGCGGATGGCCGAGCGGCGCGATTGCAGCACCAGCGGCAGGCCGATGGCCGAGGCAAAGGCAATGGTGGGGCGCATCACAGCCCCGGCGCGCGCACGGGAGAGCTTGAGCAGCGGCGCCACGGCGCCGTCCATGTCGTGGCCGCAAAAATACATGGCTTCGCGCACCAGCGGCCGGCAGCGCAGGCCGTCCACCGCGGGCGCATCCACCAGCACGCCGATGTCGGCCCGGCGCACCTGCATGGCCTGGCGCACTTGCAGGCTGAGATCGTCCAGCACGAACACACGGATGCGCGGGTGCGTGTGCTTCAGGCGCATCAACAGCGGCCCGGTGAGCAGCGAGGCCAGCAGGAACGGCAGCGCCAGCGTGACCGAGCCCTCCGGTCCGGTGGGCAGGCGCCGCATGCGCTCGCGCAGCGCGTCGGCGTCGCTCAGCAGGCGGCGTGCGTCCTCGTACAACTGCAGGCCGGCGGGCGTGGGCGTGACGCCGGCGTACGAGCGCTCGAACAGCTGCGCGCCCAGTTCGTCCTCCAGCTTCTTGATCTGCGCCGTCAGCGCCGGCTGGGCGATGAACAAGGAGCCCGCCGCGCGCGAGAGGCTGCCGGCCTCCAGCACGGCCGAGAAGTAGCGCAGGGTTCGCAGCTCCATGGGGCGATGGTACGTGCAGCGCGGCGGTTCGCCATACTCGGGGCCATGGACATGCTGCACATCGCCGACCTCGAGGCGGCCATCAACCACTGGCGCGAGCGCGCGCCCGCGGGCGTCGATGCCGCGCTGGCGCCCGAGCTGGCGGCGCTGGCCGAGGTGTACGCGCGCATGGTCATCGAGCACCGCGACGAGCAGGACGCGGCGCGCCTGCCCGCTGCCGCGCGCCGGGCCTGGCTCGACTGGTACGCCCGCACCCCCGACGCGCCCTGCATCGCCGTGTGCTCCACCGTCCAGGGCGACGCGGTGTGCAAGGGCTGCGGGCGCACCGAGGACGAGGTGCGCGACTGGCCGGCGCTGAGCCCCTGGGCCAAGCGCGCGGTGTGGCGGCGCATCACGCGCGAGGGCACGGCGCTGCGCTTTACCCGCTAGAGCGTGCTTGCGATCGGTTCATGGCGCCCGTAAGGCAGGGCGCCGGGTGCAGGTGGCCGCCTTGCCTGCATGACGCCGCCATGGTCTAATTGAGGTTGTTGAAGGGGAGTAGCTCCCCGCTTGCGGTTTTCAACCGCAACATCGCCGGCTCGTCAATACGAAGCCCGGGGCCCGTGGGCCCCGGCGTCTTCCGGGCCCGCGGGCCCATGGCACGCACCTTGGCGTGCGCCCATGGGCCGAGCAAGACCTTCGACCCACACCCCCCTGCCGGGGCCGTGTTCGGTCGAAAGCGCGACGGTCTTGCCTGGTTTCAAGCATCCACCTGTCTGCCTTGCGCCACCACGCTCCGGTTGGGCTGCCCGCCCCTTTTGCAACCGGAGTTTCTTGCCATGGAATTCATGTCCGCCCCCTGGTGGTCCGCCCTGCTGGCCATCGTCCTGATCGACCTGGTGCTGGCCGGCGACAACGCCATCGTCATCGCCCTGGCCGCGCGCAGCCTGCCCAAGTCCGTGCAAACCAAGGCCATCGTGTGGGGCACCGTGGGTGCCATCGGCGTGCGCACGCTGATGACGCTGGTCGTGGTGTGGCTGCTGAAGATTCCGGGCCTGATGCTGATCGGCGGCCTGGGCCTGCTGTGGATCGCCTACAAGCTGGTGGCCGACACGGGCGCGGAGAGCGAGGAGCACGGCCCGGCCGCCAGCACCTTCTGGGGCGCGATGAAGACCATCGTCATCGCCGACGCGCTGATGGGCATCGACAACGTGCTGGGCGTGGCCGGCGCGGCGCACGGCGCGATGGACCTGGTGGTCATCGGCCTGCTCATCAGCGTGCCGATCGTGGTGTTCGGCTCCACCCTGGTGCTCAAGCTGGTCGAGCGCTTCCCGATCATCATCCAGCTCGGCGCGGCCGTGCTGGCCTACACCGCCGCCTCGATGATCACCGGCGAGCCGCTGCTGGCCGGCTGGTTCGGCCCCCGCGAGGCGCCCGAGCAGGCGCTGCGCTGGGCCGTGGCGGTGCTGGCCATCGTGGGCGTGCTGGGCGCCGCGCGCTGGGCCACGCGCCGCCCGCGCGGGGACGGCGCGGCTTGATCCGGCGGCACCCACTGCGTTAAGCTGGGCGCATGATCCTGATCTTGAAATGGCTGCTGTCGGCCTGCGCGCTGCTGCTGATCACCTACCTCTACGGCGGCGTGCAGGTGGCCAGCTTCGGCTCGGCGCTGCTGGCGGCGCTGGTGATCGGCCTGCTCAACGCCGTGCTGCGGCCGGTGCTGGTGGTGCTCACCATTCCGGTCACGCTGCTCACGCTGGGGCTGTTCCTGTTCGTCATCAACGCGCTGATGTTCTGGTCCGCCTCGGGGCTGCTGTCGGGTTTTCACGTCAACGGCTTCGGCGCGGCGCTGCTGGGCTCGCTGATGTATTCGGCGCTGGGCATGCTGATCGACCGTGCCCTGGGCGGCCGCTGATCAGCTGATCAACGGCGCTGCTTTTCCTCGTCCAGGCGTTGCTGCCGCAGCAGCGCCTGGGCCTCGCGCATGCGGGCATCGACGATGCTGGCCTCGATCAGCGCCGCGCCGTCGCCCGGGTGCTGGCGCGAATAGTCCTGCGCGGCGCGCCAGCGGTCGACGGCGCCGGCGTAGTCCCGCTGCGCCAGCGCGGCCTCGCCCTCGGCGCGCAGCGAGCGCAGCATCTGGCCCTGGGCTGCGTCGGCCTGAGCCAGCGCCTGCCAGGCGCCGGCGTCATGCGCGTGGTCGGCAACCCAGGTGCGCAGCTGGGACGCCGCCTCGCCCGCCTGGCCGGTGCGCAGCAGCGCCTGCGTGCGCAGCAGCAGCACGGCGCGGCCGGATTGACTCAGGCCCCCACGCTCCCCCGCTTCGCGAGGTGCGCTGCCCCCCGAGGGGGCGCTCGCCGCCTTGGGGCGGCCCGGCGGCGGCTCGGGTGCGCCGCCGGGCTCCGGCAGCGGGTTGGCCGTGGCCGCCACGCTGGACAACAGCTGCAGCGCCCGAGGCGCCTGGTCGGCGCGCAGCGCCAGTTCGGCCTGCAGCAGATGCACCTGGCGCAGCGCGCGCGGATGCTCGGCCATGAGCGGGGCGAGCTGCCCGGCCAGCGCCTGCGCCTGGGGCAGCTCGCGCAGCTCGGCGCGGGCCAGCGCGGCGGCGTAGAGCGCGCCGGCGCGCTGCGCCAGCGGCTGGCGGGCAAAACCGGGCTGCGCGGGCTCGCCGGCCCAGGCGCGCAACACATCGACGCCGGGGCGCGAAAGCACGCGAGCCCGCGCGGCCACGAGCACCGTCTCCCAGTCCGTTGCTTCCGGCGCCAGGTGCAGGCTTTGCACGCGCTGCTGCATGTCGGCGATGCGCTGGGTGGTGAGCGGGTGGCTGCGCAGGTAGGGCCAGTCGCCGTTGTCGTCCACGCGCGAGGCGGCCTGCAGCTTCTGGAACATGCTGACGAAGCCCTGGGGCGCAAAGCCGGCCTGGCTCATGACGGCGTAGCCCACGCGGTCGGCCTCGCGCTCCATGTCGCGCGAGAAGTTGAGCTGCTGCTGGGCGATGGCGGCCTGCCCGCCCACGGCCAGCGCGGCGCCGGCCTGCGGGTTCTTGCTGGCGGCGATGGCGCCGGCGACCATGGCGGCGACCAGCAGCGGCATCTGGCGGCTTTGCTGGCCCAGCAGGCGGGCGATGTGGCGCTGGGTGACGTGGCTCATCTCGTGGCCCAGCACCGAGGCCAGTTCGTCGCGCGAACGCACCACGCCCACCAGCCCGAGGTTCAGCCCGAAGTAGCCACCGGGCAGGGCAAAGGCGTTGATGCTGCGGTCGCGCCCCAGGAACACCTGCCAGGCGAAGCGCTCGTCCAGCTCGGGCGGCAGCTCGCCGCGCGCGCGGGCGCCCGCCAGCAGCGCACGCCAGATGCCGTCGACGTACTCGCCGATGACCGGGTCGTCGATGTGGTCCGGGTCGCGGTACAGCTCGCGGGCAATGGCGTCGCCCAGCTTGCGCTCTTCCAGCGGCGTCATCTCGCCGGCCTCGCCCAGCGAAGGCAGGGCGCCGCCGGCCGCGCCACCCTGGGCCGCGGCCGGCAGCGCGCCCAGCAGCAAGGCCCCCGCCAACACGGCGGCCAGCGCGGCGCGCCGGGCCAGGCGCGCGGCACGCTGGGTGGACGGATGAAAAAGCGGGCTCATCGGGCAGCAGGGCGCAGGCGCTGCCCCTATGATGCCCCATCCGCCCGCGTGTTCCCGGGCCTTTGTGACCGACTGCCATGCCCGATTCCGCCGCCTCGCCCCTCACCCACTTCGACGCCCAGGGCCAGGCCCACATGGTCGACGTCGGCGCCAAGCCGGCCACGCACCGGGTGGCGGTGGCCGGCGGGCGCATCGAGATGCAGCCGGCCACGCTGGCGCTGATCGAAGCGGGCACGGCCAAGAAGGGCGACGTGCTGGGCGTGGCGCGCATCGCCGGCATCATGGCGGCCAAGAAGACCAGCGAGCTAATCCCGCTGTGCCACCCGCTGGCCCTGTCGCGTATTGCTATTGATTTCGAAGCTGATGGCGCATATTCAACGCCGGCCGCAGCCGTTTTTTGCACGGCAACGGTGGAAACGACTGGACCCACCGGCGTGGAGATGGAGGCGCTCACCGCCGTGCAGGTGGCGCTGCTGACGATCTACGACATGTGCAAGGCTGCCGACCGCGGCATGACCATCACCGGCGTGCGCCTGCTGGAAAAGCGCGGCGGCAAGTCGGGGCACTACCGGGCCGACGGCCAGCCATAGTACTCAAGGGCTGGCGCCGCTCGCCGCCGGCTGCGGGCGCTGCGCGCCCTCCAGCAGGCGGGCATTGTCCCGCGTCCAGGTGCGGTAGTCGGCCGGGAAGGCGGCCCGAAAGCGCGCCATGTGCGCCAGCGCCACGTCGTCGCGGCCCAGCAGGCTGGCGGCTTCGATCAGGCGGGTGATGACGCGCGGCTCGGGCGAGTAGTGCAGGCTCTGGTCGGCGGCGGCCAGCATCCAGGCGGCGTCGGCGCGCGTGACAGGCTGGGTGGTCACCTCGGCAAAGCGCACGGCGCCCGCAAACAGCCATGAGCGCCGCGCGGCCGCCATGGGGTCCTCGCGCCACCATGACGCGCGCTGCCCGACCGGCAGGTAGACCTGGCTGACGCGCCAGTAGTCCCAGCCCGCGTAGGCGGTGGCGGCCAGCAGCAGCGCGGCGGCGCCCAGGCGCAGGCCCACGGCGCGCCCGCGCCCGGCCGGCCTGGGCGCCGCCGCGCGCGTGCGCCACAGCAACCAGGCGCTGATGAGCGCGGCCATCTGGAACGGCCCGTACCACAGCGGGTACTCGACCAGGCTGTGCAAGCCGATCACCAGCAGCACGCCCCAGGCCAGCTGCCGCGCCGGGTCGGGCTCGCGCCAGGGCGCGCCGCGCCACAGCAGCCATGCCAGCGCAGCGCACACCGCCAGCGCGATCGGCACGCCCAAGGTCACCGCCAGGTGCAGCGGCAGGTTGTGCGCGTTGTCCAGGATGGCGCCAAATCGAGGGCCGTCGTACAGGGTCATGTAGTGCGCCCAGGCCAGCTCGCCCCAGCCCCAGCCCGTCCAGGGCTTGAGGGCGATCAGGTGCAGCACGTTGCGCCACAACGTCAGGCGGCTCTCACTCGCGCGGATGCGCTCGAGCATGTCCGGTCCGGTCGCGACGCCGTCCCACTGCGCCAGCAGGGGCAAAACCAGGGCCGCCACGGCATACAGCAGCACGGCCAGCCCGACGCGCCACCACGCCTGCCGCGCCCTCCGCTCCCACCACGCGATCAAGGCCCCGGCCGCCAGCAGCTCGACCAGGCCGATGCGCGACACCGTGGCCGCCAGGGCGACCAGCAGCGGCGCGCCCAGCCACGTTGCCCATCGCCCAGCCACGCGGCCACGCTGCTCAAGCATGCGCAGGGCAAGCAAGCCGATCATCAGCAGCGTGGCCAGCTGGTTGGGCTGGCGCAGGTTGCCGAACGCGCGCGCGTTCCCGCTGCCGTTGACCCACGGGTACAGCGGCCCCTCCAGGCTGAAGTACTGCAGCAGCGCGATGACGGCGCTGAGCAGCGCCGCCGCGAACCAGCCCGCGGCCACCGCGTCGGCGACCCGGTCTTGGTCCGCGCCCGCCGGCCACAAGGCCAGCAGCAGCGCGGCACAGGCCAGGGACACCAGGTACGGCTGCACGCCCGCCGTCGGGCCCGAGGTGAAGGGCCACAGCCAGGGCAGGGCCAGCAGCGCGACGAAGCCCAGGCGGCGGATGGACACGGACATGCGCGCGATTGTGCCCAAGGCGCCGGGCGGCCCGGCCGGGGCCGAGAAGTGGGGAATCAGTGGTCCCGCTGCGGCGTCGCGTCGCCGGCGGGGCCGTGCACGGTGTAGACGAGCTCCGCCTGGCGCCGCCCGCGCACGCGCACGCGGTCGAGTTCCTGCCAGACGAAGTCGCCAGCGCCGGCCTGCTCCATCGTTGCCTGGCTGGCCACCACGTCCACACCATAGCCGGCGGCCAGCCCCTCCAGGCGCGAGGCCAGGTTGACCGCATCGCCAATCACCGTGTAGGTGCGCCGCAGCGCCGTGCCCATGTTGCCCACCGCGACCGGGCCGGTGCCCAGGCCGATGCCGACCGCCAGCGCGCCATACCCGGCCGCCGCGCGCTCGGCGTTGAAGGCCTGCATCGCCGCGCGGATGTCCAGCGCCGCCTCGACGGCCTGCCGCGCATGCCGCGGGTTGGCCACCGGCGCGCCCCAGAACGCCATCACGCAGTCGCCCATGTACTTGTCGATGGTGCCCTGGTGGCGCGCGATGACGCCGCTCAGGCGCTCCAGCAGCTCGCGCAGCAGCGCCTGCAGCTCGGCCGGCGGCAGGGTCTCGGCCAGGCTGGTGAAGCCGTTCAGGTCGCAGAACATGATCGTCAGCTCCTCGGTGCGCGCCTGCATGTCGTAGCGCCGGGGGTCGCGCTGCATCTGGCGCACCAGCTCGGGCGGCACGTAGCTGGAAAACTGCACGGCCAGCCGATGGCGCGCGCGGCGCTCCACCCCGAAGCCCAGCGCCAGGTCCACCACCAGGGTCGCCACGGTCAGCATCAGCGGGCCGGCCAGCGGCAGCAGCAGGTGCGCGCCGCGGTACAGCACGCTGTCCAGCGCCAGCAGGACCAGCACGGCGCCGCCGCCCAAGGCCAGCGCCCCGCCCAGGCCCAGCCGGGGCAGCACGGCGATGAACAGCACGCCCAGCAGCAGCAGCACGGCCAGCTCGTAGGCCGCGGCCCACGGCGGCCGATGCACCAGCCGCCCCTCCAGCGCGCCGGCGATCAGGTTGGCGTGCACCTCCACCCCCGGGAAAACCTCGCCCACCGGGGTCGCGCGCACGTCCATCAGGCCCGGCGCGGTGAAGCCCAGCAGCACGTAGCGCCCGCGCAGGCTGCCGGCCGGCAGCGCGCCGGCCAGCACGTCGGCCGCCGACACGTACTGGAACGAGCCGCCGTGCGGCCCGCCCGGGCCCCGGTACGGCACCCACACGGCGCCCCGCGCGCCGAGCCCGATCGAGAGCGCCTGCGTCGGGCCGCGCAGCGTCAGCGTGCGCGTTGCCGCCCCGCCCGGCGTCAGGCCCACGGTGGCGCCCAGGCCCAGGCGCAGCATGGCCAGGCTCATGGATTCGTACAGCGCGCCGTCGAAGCCGGCCACCAGCGGCACCGAGCGCACCACGCCATCGAGGTCGGTGATGGCGTTGAAGAACCCGCCCGCCGCCGCGGCCTGCGTGAGCGGCGCCAGGTTGGCGCCGTAGCCGCTCCAGTGCAGCAGTTGCGGCCAGGGCGCCTGGCCCGCCAGGGGCGCCGGCAGTTGCCCGGCCTGGCGGGCATCGCGGTCGCTGGTGAAGTAGTAGCCCAGCACCACCGGCGCGCCGGCCAGGGCCTGGGCCAGCTCGTCGTCGGGCGCCGGGCCAACGGCCGGCGCATCGGCCAGCCGCTGGGGCTCGGCAAACACCACGTCCAGGCCCAGGGCCGCCGCCTGCTGGCGCCCGGTGAGCTCGCGCACCAGTTGCGCCATGCGCGCGCGCGACCACGGCCAGCGCCCCAGCTGATGCAGGCTGGCCTCGTCGACGTCGACGATGACCACGTGCGGATCGAGCGTGTGGGGCATGCCCAAACTCAGGCGCAGATCGGCCAGTTGCGCGTCCAGCCATTCGCGCCCCGCCGCCGGCGCCCAGCCAAGCGCCTGCGCCAGGGCGATCAGCAGCAAAACGGCGCAGGCCCAGGCCCGCCACGGGTGGCGTTGCACGGGAGCGCTGGCAGGGCGGTCGGTCATCGCCCGCATTCAATCACGCCCGCAGGCACTCAGAAGCTGTGAATGAATCGCGAGTGCCCGAAAGGATCGCTCAAACGCGTCCGATCAAGGCGCAAAGCGCAGCCGTAGCTCGGGCTACGGCGAGCATTTGCAACGCCGAGCGGGCGGGTTTGGGCGGTCAAGGCGGGCATGAGAGGTTCGTTCACAGCTTCTCAGGCATCGAGGTATTCGAGCCGCACGGCCCCCATGACGATCTGGTCGCGGTTTTGCAGGGCGATGGGGCCGCCATCGACCGACACGCCATTGACGCTGGGAATGTGCGTGCCCTCCACATGGGCCAACTCGAAGCCGTGCGCGCTGCGGCGAATGGCGGCGACCGAAAACCCGCGCCGGCCGATGGTGGTGACCGGCTTGGTCAGCCACAGCTCACGCCCCCGCGCGGCGCCGGTGAGCACGCGCACCCGCGCGCCCCGGCCGGCCGGCGGCATGGGCAGGGAGGCCAGGTCGCTCTCCAGGCCCTCGACCTCGGCCGCCGGCGCATCGGCGACGGCGGTGGCGCCCGCGTGGGCCTGGTAGCGCACGGCGCAGCGCCCGATTTCGATCACGTCGCCGTCGGCCAGGGTCTGCTTGCGCACCGCGCGCCCGTTGACGAAGGTGCCGTTGGTGCTGCCCA
>OFJB01000509.1_pt1 | contig 18678 bp, 15 predicted proteins | sample 1775081 | NCBI WGS metagenome assembly OFJB01 (sample SAMN08195771, study PRJEB24354) | sludge metagenome | isolation source: initial sludge from phenol fed wastewater aerobic bioreactor | place: India: Nagpur | collected 2016-06-05
AAGGCCACCGACTTCATGGCCATCTTGACCGCCATCAAGGGTAAGAAGCCGGACGGCATCTTCTACGGCGGCATGGACCCGCAGGCCGGCCCCATGCTGCGCCAGATGGACCAGCTGGGCATGAGCAACGTGAAGTTCATGGGTGGCGACGGCGTGTGCACCGTCAAGCTGGCCGAGCTGTCGGGCGGCGCCAAGTCGCTGGCCAACGCGGCCTGCGCCGAAGGCGGCACCTCGCTGCAAAAGATGCCTGGCGGCGTGGAATGGAAGAAGCGCTACGACGCGGCCTACCCCAACCAGTACCAGGTCTACAGCCCCTACACCTACGACGCCACCATGCTGCTGGCCGACGCCATGAAGCGCGCCGACTCGGTCGACCCGAAGGTCTACAACGCCAAACTGGAGCAGGCCAACTACAAGGGCATCACCTCCACCATCGCGTTCGAGCCCAACCACGAAGTCAAGAACGCGTCCATCACGATCTCGACCTACCCCGGCGGCAAGAAGACCCCGCTGGACTGATCGGCGCATCGCCCTCGTGCCAAGCCACCCTGCGGGGTGGCTTTTTTGTGTGCCCCCGCTAGTCAGGCGCCAGCAGCGCGGGGGTGGCGTCGGCCAGCGTGCGGCAGCCGGTCAGGGCCATCGCGGCCTCCAGCTCGTCGCGCAGCAGGCGCAGCATCCGGGCCACGCCGGGCGCGCCGCCGGCGGCCAGCGCGTGCAGCATGGGGCGGCCCACCAGCACGGCGCGGGCGCCCAGGGCGATGGCCTTGAGCACGTCGGTGCCACGGCGGATGCCGCCGTCGACGATCAGCGGCAGCGCATCGTCCACCGCGTCGCGCACCAGGGGCAGCGCCTGGGCGGTGGGCGGCAGGGTGTCGAGCGTGCGCCCGCCGTGGTTGCTGACGATCAGGCCGGCCACGCCCAGGCCCAGCGCCTGGCGCGCGTCCTGCGGGTGCAGCACGCCCTTGAGCCACACCGGCAGGCGGGTCTGCTGCCGCAGCCAGGCCACGTCGTCCCAGGTGGGCGCGTGCGCGGGCAGGCCGGCGCAGTAGGTATCGGCCGCCGCGGGCGCTACCGGCGCGTCCTGCAGGTGCACGGCGCGCACGCCGGGCGGGGGCGCGAAGCCGGTGCGGCGCTCGCCGTCGCGCACGCCCTGCACCGGCGCGTCGACCGTGAGCACGATGGCCTCGAAGCCGGCCGCCTCGGCGCGCTGCGCCAGCGCGCGGTTGAAGCCGCGGTCGGCCTGCCAGTAGAGCTGAAACCACAGCGGCCCGCGTCCGGCGTCGCCCAGCATGGCCTGCGCCACACGCTCCAGCGGCACGCTGGACTGCGTGCCGAGGATGAAGCCCGCACCCTGCGCCGCCGCCGCCAGGGCGCTGGCCCACTCGCCGTCCGGGTGCGCCAGGCGCTGCAGCGCCACCGGCGCCAGCCCAATGGGGTGGGGCCATTCGCGCCCCGCCAGGCGGATGCGGGTGTGGCCGCCAGCCAGCGGGCGCAGCACGCGCGGCCACAGCCCGATCTGCTGCCAGGCGGCCTGGTTGGCCCGCAGCGTCAGCTCGTCGCCCGCGCCGCCCTGCAGCCAGGCCCAGGTGGCGGCGTCAAGCCGCTGCCGGGCCGCGGCGGCCTGGTCGGTGAGGGTGACGGGTGGAAGCGGTGTTTGCTTCATGTTCGATAGCTGCTTGCGCTTGACGGATGCGGGCTGGAACCTGATTTGGCTTGATTTCTTCCCGTCGTCTTCGTTTCACGTGCTGGCCCACATGCGCAGCAGGTTGTGGTAGGTGCCGGTCAGCCGGGTGGTCTCCGGGCTTTCGCCGTGGCGCTGGCGCAGCTGGAGCAGGGCCATGTCCAGCTCGAACAGCAGGCGGCGCTGCTCGCTGGAGCGCACCATGCTCTCGACCCAGAAGAAGCTGGCCAGGCGGGTGCCGCGCGTGACGGGGCGCACCTCGTGCACGGCGGTGGAGGGGTAGAGCACGGCGTCGCCCGCGGGCAGCTTGACGGCCTGCGGGCCCCAGGTGCCGTGTACCACCAGCTCGCCGCCCTCGTAGTCCTCGGGCGCGGCCAGGAACAGCGTGCACGAGAGGTCGGCGCGCACCTGCTGCTCGGGTTCGCGCGCGTGCAGCACGGCGTTGTCCACGTGCGCGCCGTAGTGGTTGGCGGCGCCCTCGTACCGGTTGAACAGCGGGTTGAAGATCCTGCGCGGCAGCGCGGCCGAGAGGAACAGCGCGTCGCGCTGCAGCGCCGCCCGCACGAGGGCGCGCAGCGTGCCGGCGCCGGGCCAGTCCTGTGCCAGCTGCCGGTTGTTCTTGACCTGCGCCGCCTGCGCGCCGGCGCTGCGGCGGCCGTCGATCCAGGGGGCGCCTTCGGCCGTGAGCAGGGCGCGCGCTTGAGCCAGCTCCTCGGGCGTCAGCAGGTTCTTCAGGTGGATCGGCATCAGAACAGGACCTTCAGCGTCAGGTCCACGCGGCGCGGCGCGCCGGGCTGGTAGAAGCCCCGGTACAGCGTGTCGGCATACCGCGTGTTGCCGAGGTTGGTGACGTTCAGCTTGAGCGTGACGGTTTCGCTCAGGCTGTATTCGGCCATGGCGTCGAAGCTGACGAAGCCGCGTGCCGTGTAGCTGCGCTGGCCCTCGGGGTTTTGGCGGCCGCGGTAGTTGGCGCCCACGCCCAGGCGCCATGGCGGGGCGATGCGGTAGGTCGTCCACACGCTGCCGCTGTGGCGCGGCGTCAGGCCCGGGCGGTCGCCCTCGACCTGCGCGCCGGTGCCGGCGGCGTTCAGGCTGACGTTGCTGCGGTCGATGCGGGCGCTGGGAATCCAGGTGTGGTTCCAGAACAGCTCCCACGCGGGCGTGATGCGCCCGGCCAGGTTGAACTCCATGCCCGCGGCGTGGCGGCGGCCCGACAGCAGTTCCTGCTGGGCGGCGGTGTCGGGGTCGGTGTTGCGCTCGTTGAATTTCTGGCTGTAGAACAGGGCCGCGCCGGCCAGCACGCGGCGCTCGAACAGCTCCCACTTGCCGCCGATCTCGAGGTTGCGGCTTTTCTCGGGCGGTGTGTTGGCCGAGCGGCCGGTGCCGGCGTTGACCTGCACGCCGTACTGGTAGGCGTCGCCCGAGGTGTTGAACGAGGTGCCGTACGAGATGTAGTAGGAGCTCAGCGGGTCGGGCTGCCAGATCAGGCCCAGGCGCGGGCTCCACAGGTTGTCGCTGCGTGCGTGGCTCAAGGACCCGTCGGCGTTGCGGTAGCTGCCCGTGAAGTGGTCGAAGCGCAGGCCGCCCACCAGCTTGAGGGTGTCGGCGAGCGAGACCGTGTCCTGCGCGTACACGCCGATGCTGCGCGAGCCGAAGCGGTTGAGCGGTGTCGGATGGGCGCGCGCGTCGGGCACCCAGGCACCGTCGTCGGGCGTGCCGACAAGGGTGCCGGGCGACGGCGCCGGGTTGGCGTACGCGTTGTTGCGCCGGGCGCGCTCGTCGAACACGTCGGCGCCGGCCAGCAGCTCGTGCTTGCGGCCGCCCCATTGGTAGCGGCCGCTGTAGTCGCTTTGCAGCATCACGATGTCGCTGCGGCCGACGCGGCCCTTGGAGCTGCGCGTGAGCTGGGTGGCGTCGGTGATGTCGGCGAGCGTGCCCGGCCTGGGGTCGGCGAACCGGATCGGGCTGCCCAGCAGGTCGCGCGTGTAGCGGCCGGCGCGCAGGCGGGTCTTGAGCTCGCCGCCGCCGTCGAAGCGGTGCACGTGGCCCAGCGTGGCGTAGGTGGCCGAGGTGTCCAGGTGGTCGCTTGCCAGGCCGTAGAAGTTCCGGGCCGGCAGGGTGGGGCGGATGCTGCCGTCCGCGTCGATGACCCATGGGTGCGCGTAGTTGGGGCGCCCGCGCACGTCCAGCGCGTACAGCCCCACCGAGAACTCGTCGCGCGTGCCGATGCCCCAGCGGACGGTGGGCGCGATGCCCCACTTCTTCTGCAGCGCGCCCCAGTTGTCGGCGTCGTGCCCCAGCACGTTCAGGCGCACCGCCGCGTCGGGGCCGGTCTGCCAGTTGAAGTCGCCCGTCACGCGCTTTTCGTTGCCGGAGCCGAGCGTGGCGCTGGCCTCGTGCTGCGTCATCAGGAAGGGCTGCTTGCTGACCTGGTTGACCACGCCGCCGGTGGAGCCCTTGCCGAACAGCATCGAGGCCGAGCCCTTGATGACCTCGACGCGGTCGTCGTCGAAGGTGTCGCGCTCGTACAGCGGCGCGTCGCGCATGCCGTCGCGGTAGATGTCGCCCGCCTGGCCGAGCGAGAAGCCGCGCAGGCGCACGTCCTCCTCGCCGGTCTCGCCGGCCTGGAAGCTCACGCCGGCGGTGGCGCGCAGCACCTCGCGCAGGTCGTCCAGCTTGCGGTCCTGCATCAGCTTCTCGGTCATCACCGTCACGCTTTGCGGGATGTCCAGCAGCTTTTGCTCGCCCTTGCCGATTTCGGTGCGGCTGGCGCGCAGGAGGGCCTTGCTGGTGGTGGCGCCGTCGTCGATGGCCGTGTCGCGCACGGTGACGGCGTCCAGGGTGCCGGCCATGGCAGGCGAGCCGGCCGGCGGCGTCTGGGCCACGGCGGCCGTGCCCAGCGTGCCGGCGAGCAGCAGCGCGCCCAGGGGCAGAAGCGGGGTGTTGTTTGCTTCTGTTTCAGTAGCTGGCTGGGCTTGATGGACAGGGGCTGGAGGTTGATTGGGTCTGGATTTTTGGGCAATCGGCATGGTCGCGTCGGCAAGCGGGTGGAGAAAGACGCTGGCTGACGGAATGCATGCGGGTGCCGATGGCACGCCCGCCGCCGCTGGCTGGCTGGGATGGAAGGTGTGATTCTACATAAATGAGAATCATTCTTGTTTTATCCAATGCGCCAGCAAGACAGGCAGGCATGAAAAAAGGGACCGCGAAGTCCCCAGGGCGTCGGTGCGGTGCGAACGGTGGATCAGCTGGCCTCGCCCATCTGGCTTTGCAGGTAGTTCTGCAGCCCCACCTTGGCCAGCAGCTCGATCTGCGTCTCCAGCCAGTCGATGTGTTCCTCGGTGTCGTCCAGGATGTCCTGCAGCAGGTCGCGCGAGACGTAGTCGCGCGCCGTCTCGCAGTGCGCGATGCCTTCCTTGATGGTGGCCTGCGCGGCCTGCTCCAGCTTCAGGTCGCAGGCCAGCATCTCGGGCACGTCCTCGCCCACCATCAGCTTGCCCAGGTCCTGCAGGTTGGGCAGGCCGTCGAGCATCAGGATGCGCTCCATCAGGCGGTCGGCGTGCTTCATCTCGCCGATCGATTCCTCGTGCTCCTTCTTGGCCAGCCGGTCCAGGCCCCAGTGCCGCTGGATGCGCGCGTGCAGGAAGTACTGGTTGATGGCCGTCAGCTCGTTCTTGAGCTGGGCCTGCAGATGCTTGATGACGGTGGCGTCGCCTTTCATGGGGTTCTCCTGCGCGGTGGTCTCGAGCCGGTCATCATAGGTCGATCGCCTTTTCGCAGTGCGCGCCGGGGACGCTGGCGCTTCGATCGTCAGCCGAGCCGGCGTTCAAGTCCGGCGCTCCATCTCCCGGATCAGCGCCTGCGCCTCGGCCCCCTCCGGAATCGGCCTGCCGCTGTCGCGCCACTGCACCGCGGCCTTGAAGCCGTTTTCCTGGGCATGGCGGCGAAACCACAGGCCCTCGGGGCTGTGGCGCGTGATGCCGTCGAACACCGTGGCCATGGTCTGCGACTGCTCCAGGCCCATGGCCAGCATGACCTGGTTGGCGATCAGCTTGTGCATCTGCAGCTGGCCGATGGGCACGCCGGCGATGCGCTCGGCCAGGCGCAGGGTGGCGGCGTCCAGCTCGGCGGCGGGCACGGCCTGATTGGCCAGGCCCCAGTCGGCGGCCGTGCGGCCGTCGATCACGTCGCCGGTGAACATGAGCTGCTTGGCGCGCGTGGGTCCGAGGCGGTAGGTCCACATCGCCGTGGTGGGGCAGCCCCACACGCGGGTGGGCATGTAGCCGATGCGCGCGTCCTCGGCCATCACCAGCAGGTCGCAGCTGAGGGCGATGTCGCTGCCGCCGGCCACGGCCGCGCCGTGCACCTTGGCGATGGTGGGCTTGGGGCAGCGCCACAGGCTCATGAAGTCCTCGGTGTAGCGCTTCATGGCGCGGTAGTCGCGCATCGGGTCCCAGGGCATGGTCTCCTGCTGGCAGGGGTGCTCGATGTGCTGCTCGGCGGTGGCCGCCAGGTCGTAGCCGCCGCAAAAGCCCTTGCCCGCGCCCTCGACGATGATGACGTGCACCTCGTCGTCGCTGCTGGCCCATTCCACGGCGGCGCGGATCTCGGCCGGCATGTCGTCGCTGATGGCGTTCAGCCGCTCGGGGCGGTTGAGCAGCAGGCGCGCGATGCGCGGCTGGCGGGGGTCCTTGTCGATGCGCAGGGTGTTGAAGGCGGGCATGGGGGTCTCCAGGTGAATCGGTCATCGTAGCCGCGTGCGTTGCCCATATCGGCTATCGTCCGAAAGATGTGGAACGCGTGGTTTTCCCTTGGCTGGCGCAACCTGTGGCGCGACGTGCGCGCGGGCGAGTTGCGCCTGCTGGCGCTGGCGGTGGTGCTGGCGGTGGCGGCGCTGACCAGCGTGGGCTTTTTCTCCGACCGCCTGCAAGGTGGGCTGCAGCGCGACGCGCGCCAGCTGCTGGGCGGCGACGTGGTGCTGGTCAGCGACCAGCCGCCGGCCGCGGCCTGGCTGGAGCGTGCGCGCGCCGACGGCCTGCAGGGCGTGCTGACGCTGAGCTTTCCGACCATGGGGCGCGCCAGCGACGCGCAGGGCGGCGCCACGCGCCTGGTGGCGCTGAAGGCGGTGGCGGCGGGCTATCCGCTGCGCGGCCAGATGCGCCTGACGCAGCAACCGGGCGACGTCACCGGCACGCCCACGCGTGCCATCCCGGCGCGCGGCCAGGCCTGGGTGGACCCGGCGTTGCTGGAGGCCCTGGGCCTGCATGTGGGCGACAGCGTGCTGCTGGGCGACGGCAGCTTGCGCATCGCCGCGCTGATCGCGCAGGAGCCCGACCGCGGCGCCGGCTTCATGAGCTTTGCCCCGCGCGTGATGATCAACGCGGCCGACCTGCCGGCCACCGCGCTGGTGCAGCCGGCCAGCCGCGTGACGTATCGGCTGGCGCTGGCCGGGCCCGAGCCGGCGGTGCGGCGCTTCACCGCCTGGGCCGAGGCCGAACTGAAGCAGCCCGGCGTGCGCGGCGTGCGCCTGGAGTCGCTGGCCAATGGCCGCCCCGAGATGCAGCAGACCCTGGGACGAGCCGAGAAATTCCTCAATCTGGTGGTGCTGCTGGCGGCGCTGCTGTCGGCCGTGGCCGTGGCGCTGGCGGCGCGCGCGTTTGCCGCCCGCCAGCTCGACGCCGCCGCCATGCTGCGCGTGCTGGGCCTGCCGCAGCGCACCATGGCGGGTGCGTATGCGCTCGAGTTTCTGCTGGCGGGGCTGGCGGCCAGCGGGGTCGGCATCGGCCTGGGCTGGGGGCTGCACCACGTGTTCGTCGGCCTGATGGCGGGGCTGCTGGATGCCAGCCTGCCCGCGCCCAGCGCCTGGCCCGCCCTGGCCGGCCTGGGCCTGGGCCTGACGCTGCTGGTGGCCTTCGGCCTGCCGCCCGTGCTGCAGCTGGCGCAGGTGCCGCCGCTGCGCGTGCTGCGGCGCGACGTGGGGGCGCTCAAGGCGGCGTCGCTGGCGGTGCTGGCCTTGGGCGCGCTGGGCTTCGCCGCGCTGCTGCTGGCGCTGAGCCGGGACCGCGCGCTGGGCCTGATCGCGGTCGGCGGCTTTGTCGGCGCGGCCGCGCTGTTCGCCGGGCTGGCCTGGGGCGCGGTGGCGCTGCTGCGGCGCCTGGTGCACGAGCAGACGGCGCCGCGCTGGCTGGTGCTGGCCACGCGCCAGCTGGCCGCGCGCCCGGTCTACGCCGTGGTGCAGGTCAGCAGCCTGGCGGTGGGCCTGCTGGCCCTGGTGCTGCTGGTGCTGCTGCGCACCGACCTGATCGACAGCTGGCGCCAGGCCACGCCGCCCGACGCGCCCAACCGCTTCGTCATCAACATCATGCCGGACCAGGCCGCGGCCTTTCGCCACACCGTGCAGCAGGCGGGCGCGGGCAGGATGGACTGGTACCCCATGTTCCGCGGCCGGCTGGTGGCCGTCAATGGCCAGGCCGTCGACCCCGGGCGCTACGCCGACGAGCGCGCGCAGCGCCTGGTCGAGCGCGAGTTCAACCTGTCGAACGCCGCCGACCGGCCGCCGTACAACGCGATCGTCGCCGGCCGCTGGCAGCCCGACGAGGCGGACGCCATCAGCGTCGAGGATGGCCTGGCGCAGACGCTGGGCCTGAAGCTGGGCGACACGCTGCGCTTCGACGTCGGCGGCATGGTCGTCGAGGCGCGCATCACCTCGCTGCGCAAGGTGGACTGGGCGTCGATGCGGGTCAACTTCTTCGTCATGTTCCCGCGCGCCGACATGCCCGAGCTGCCCGTCACCTACATCGCGGCCTACCGCGCGCCCGCGCGGGCGGGCTTCGACAACGCGCTGGTGCGGCAGTTTCCCAACATCACCAACGTCGACACGGCGCAGTCCATCGCCCAGGTGCAGCGCGTGCTGGACCAGGTGATCGGCGCGGTGCAGTTCCTGTTCGGCTTCACGCTGGCGGCCGGCTTGCTGGTGCTGCTGGCGGCGGTGGGCGCCACGCGCGAGGAGCGCGCGCGCGAGTTCGCCATCATGCGCGCCGTCGGCGCCAGCGGCCAGTTGCTGCGCCGGTTGCAGCGCGCCGAGCTGGCGGGCGTGGGCCTGCTGGCCGGCCTGCTGGCCAGCGTGGCCGCGATGGGCGTGGGCTGGGCGCTGGCGCGGCAGGTGTTCGACTTCAGCTGGGCGCCGCCGCCCTGGGTGGTCCTGGTCAGCGCGCTGGCCGGCGCGCTGCTGGCGCTGGTGGCGGGCTGGTGGAGCCTGCGCGAGGTGCTGCGCCGCCCGGTGGTGCAGACGCTTCGCCAGGCCGCCGATTGAAGCCACCCGCTACACTGCCGCCAGTCGCGGCCCGCGCAGGCGAGCCGCCGGAGCCCCAACCGATGCCCGACCCCGATTTTTCGCCCCCACCGACGCTGCCGGACGCGGCGCCGCCGCGCCCGCGCCGCAAGGGCATCTACGTGCTGCCCAACATGATCACGCTGGCGGCGCTGTTCGGCGGCTTCTACGCCATCGTGATGGCCATGAACGGCCACTTCGGCCTGGCCACCGCGGGCATCTTCGCGGCCATGGTGCTCGACAGCCTGGATGGGCGCGTGGCGCGCATGACGCGCACGCAAAGCGCGTTCGGCGAGCAGATGGACTCGCTGTCCGACATGGTCAGCTTCGGCGCCGCGCCGGCGCTGGTGGCCTACGTGTGGGCGCTGCAGCCGCTGGGCAAGGCCGGCTGGTTCGCCGCCTTCGTCTACTGCGCCTGCGCGGCGCTGCGCCTGGCGCGCTTCAACGTCAACACGGCGGTGGTGGACAAGCGCTACTTCCAGGGGCTGCCCTCGCCGGCGGCGGCGGCGCTGGTGGCGGGCTTCATCTGGCTGACCAGCGCCATGCTGGAGGCGCAGCGCGACGTGCCGCTGTTCCGCGAGCTGCTCTCGATGCTGGGCGGGCGGCGCGTGGCGCGCGGCGACTTCGCCTGGCTGATGTTCGCCATCACGCTGTTCGCCGGCCTGACCATGGTCACCAACACGCCGTACTACAGCTTCAAGGACATGCGCAGCCCGCGCAGCGTGCCCTTCGTGGTGCTGGTGCTGGCGGCGCTGCTGATCGCGGTCATCAGCATCGAGCCGGCCACCATCCTGTTTCTGCTGTTCGTGGGCTACGCGCTGTCGGGCTACGTCATCTACGCCTGGCGCAAGGCCAAGGGCGAGCCCGTCAGCATCGTCAGCACCTCGACCGACGAACCCGACGAGCGCGGCCTGCACGGCGACTGACGCGCGCTCGATGCAGGCATGGCGCCGGCTGTGCTATATTTTGTGCCCATGAACCATTCGCTCGCCCTACGACTACTGGCCGTGCCAAACGGGCAGGTGCGATAGCGCGCGCGATTTTTCCAGCAAAGGCCCGTTTGCACCCGCAGCGGGCCTTTTTGTTTGGCGCAGACATTTTGCTCGCGGGTGCCCCACCCAGACCCCCGACCCGGAGACCGCTTCATGACCGACCAACTCATCATCTTCGACACCACCTTGCGCGACGGCGAGCAGTCGCCCGGCGCGTCCATGACCAAGGACGAGAAGCTGCGCATCGCGCGCCAGCTCGAGCGCCTGAAGGTGGACGTGATCGAGGCCGGCTTTGCCGCCAGCAGCAACGGCGACTTCGAGTGCGTGCAGGCCATCGCGCGTGTCGTCAAGGACTCCACCGTGTGCTCGCTGGCGCGCGCCAACGACCGCGACATCGCGCGCGCCGCCGAGGCGCTGAAGGGCAGCGACAACGCGCGCATCCATCTCTTCATCGCCACCAGCCCGCTGCATATGGAGAAGAAGCTGCGCATGACGCCCGAGGAGGTGTTCGAGCAGGCCAGGCTGGCGGTGCGCTTTGCCCGCAACCAGCGCGACAACATCGAGTTCAGCGCCGAGGACGGCTACCGCAGCGACATGGACTTTCTGGCCCGCGTGTGCGAGGCGGCGATCCGCGAGGGCGCCACCACCATCAACATTCCCGACACCGTGGGCTACGCCATTCCCGAGCTGTACGGCAACTTCCTCAAGACGCTGCGCGAGAAGGTGCCCAACAGCGACCAGGCCATCTGGTCCGTGCACTGCCACAACGACCTGGGCATGGCCGTGGCCAACTCGCTGGCGGGTGTGAAGATCGGCGGCGCGCGCCAGATTGAATGCACCATCAACGGCCTGGGCGAGCGCGCGGGCAACTGCTCGCTCGAGGAGGTGGTGATGGCCGTCAAGACCCGCAAGGACTACTTCGACCTGCAGGTCGGCATCGACACCACGCAGATCCTGGCCGCCAGCAAGATGGTGAGCTCCACCACGGGCTTCGTGGTGCAGCCCAACAAGGCCGTCGTCGGCGCCAACGCCTTCGCGCATGCCAGCGGCATCCACCAGGACGGCGTGCTCAAGGCACGCGACACCTACGAGATCATGCGCGCGGAGGACGTGGGCTGGAGCACCAACAAGATCGTGCTGGGCAAGCTCAGCGGCCGCAACGCCTTCAAGCAGCGCCTGCAGGAGCTGGGCGTGGAGCTGGAGTCCGAGGGCGAGGTGATGGCCGCGTTTGCCAAGTTCAAGGAGCTGGCCGACCGCAAGAGCGAGATCTTCGACGAGGACATTCTGGCGCTGGTGAGCGACGAGAGCGTGACGGCCGAGAAGGAGCACTACGGCTTCATCTCGCTGGCGCAGCGCAGCGAAACCGGCGAGCAGCCGCATGCCGAGATCGTCTTCACCGCCGCCGGCAAGGAGGTACGCAGCCACGCCGACGGCAACGGCCCGGTGGACGCGTCGCTGAAAGCCATCGAGGCGCATGTCAAGAGCGGCGCCGAGATGGTGCTGTATTCGGTCAACGCCATCAGCGGCTCGACCGACGCGCAGGGCGAGGTCACCGTGCGGCTGCAGAACGCCGGGCGCGTGGTCAACGGCGTGGGGGCCGACCCCGACATCATCGTCGCGTCGGCGAAGGCATATCTGAGTGCACTCAACAAGTTACATAGCAAATCGGATCGGATTGCGGCACAAGGCTAGGGTAGTCCCGATCCTTCAATGGCTGCTTCAATAAAGATGCGCAACTGATTGTTGTTGCGTATCTTTTTTTGTTTTTGTACACTGGCGCCCGGCTTTTGTTCTGGCTCGGGGTTCAATGATGCGTGAATGGGTGGCAACAGGCAGGTGGGCGGCAGGCCTGCGCGGATGGACCGGTGCGGTGATGCTGGCCTTGCTGGCGCTGCTGCCGTTTTCGCCCGCCCAGGCGGCCGGCAAGAAGCACACCGCCACCAGCCATCGCACCGCGGCCAAGGCCCATTCGGCCAAGGCGACCGCCCCACGCAAGAGCGAATCCAAGGCCAGCGGCCGCAGCCCGCGTGTCTCGGCCAAGCTGGACGGGCGGCGCCATGGCAAGGCCCGCGTGGCCTCCAAGACCCATCGCCTGTCGCTGCGCCCCACGGTCGCGCGCGAGGAGCCGCCGGCGCGCCTGTCCTTCGGCCAGATGGCGGGCCTGCACGAGGTCACCGGCCCGCTGGGCCTGAAGTCCAGCGTGGCCCTGGTGGTGGACCAGGACACGCACCAGGTGCTGCTGGGCAAGAACGAGCACGCGGTGCTGCCCATCGCCTCGCTGACCAAGCTGATGACCGGCATGGTCGTCTCGGAGGCACGCCTGCCGATGGACCAGGTCATCACCATCACGGACGAGGACGTCGACACCGAGAAGAACAGCCGCTCGCGCCTGACCGTGGGTACCGAGCTGTCGCGCGGCGAGCTGCTGCACCTGGCGCTGATGTCCAGCGAGAACCGCGCCGCCCACGCGCTGGGGCGCACCTTTCCGGGCGGGCTGAACCACTTCGTGTCGCTGATGAACGCGCGCGCCCAGCAGTTGGGCATGACGGACACGCGCTATGTCGAGCCGACCGGCCTGTCCAGCGCCAACCAGTCCAGCGCGCGGGACCTGGCGGTGCTGGTGAACGCGGCCTACCAGAACCCGCAGCTGCGTGAGCTGACCACTTCGCCCAGCCACGAGGTGGCGGTCGGCCATCGCCTGCTGCAGTTCAACAACACCAATGGCCTGGTCAAGAGCCCCGAGTGGGACATCGGCCTGCAGAAGACCGGCTTCATCAACGAGGCGGGCCGCTGCCTGGTCATGCAGACGCGCATCGCGGGGCGCAAGCTGATCATGGTGTTCCTGGACTCGGCCGGCAAGTACAGCCGCTTTGCCGACGCCGAGCGCGTGCGCCGCTGGGTCGAGATGCTGCCGCATTCGAGCACCGTGGCGAGCCACGGTTTTGCCGGCTGAGGCTATCGATTCAATAGCTGGTTGGGCTTGATGGGCGCGGGCTGGATGCCGATTTGAATACGTGTCCGAGGACGCGGCCAAGGCCGGGCGCTTCGCGGTCGACAAGCTCAATCAACGGGTCGGCAAATAGGGCGCCTCACGGCTTGATGGCGATCTTCAGCACCCCGTCGCGCTGGTGCGAGAACAGGTCGTAGGCCTGCACGATGTCGTCCAGCCGGCGCTGGTGCGTGACCAGCACGCCCAAGTCCAGCCGGTTCGAGGCGATGACGTTCATCAGGCGGCGCATGCGCTCCTTGCCACCGGGGCACAGCGCGGTGCGGATGGTGTGGTCGCCCAGGCCGGCGGCGAACTGCGCGATGGGGATGGACAGGTCTTCCGAATACACCCCCAGGCTGGACAGCGTGCCGCCGGGCCGCAGCACCTGCATGGCCTGCGCGAACGTGGCCTGGGTGCCCAGCGCCTCGATGGAGCTGTCCGCGCCCTTGCCGCCGGTGAGCTTCATCACCTCCTGCACCACGTCCACGTTGCGGAAGTTCAGCGTCACGTCGGCGCCCAGCTTCTTGGCAATGTCCAGGCGGTGGTCGTTGCCGTCCACGGCGATGATGGTGGTGGCCCCCAGCAGGCGCGCGCCGGCCGTGGCGCACAGGCCGATGGGCCCCTGCGCGAACACCACCACGGTGTCGCCAATCTTGATGTTGGCGTTCTCCGCGCCCTTGAAGCCGGTGGACATGATGTCCGGGCACATCAGCACCTGCTCGTCGCTCAATCCGTCGGGAACCGGCGCCAGGTTGGCCTGCGCGTCCGGCACCAGCACGTATTCGGCCTGCGTGCCGTCGATCAGGTTGCCGAAGCGCCAGCCGGCCGTGGCCTTGTAGCCGTGGCAGCCGCATAGGCCGCGCGGCACCAGGTAGCTGCCGTCCTGCGAGGGCGCGCCGTCCTGCGCGGCATAGCTGTTGAAGTTGGGGCAGATGGCGCCGGCGATGACGCGCTGGCCTTCCTGGTAGCCCTGCACGGCGCTGCCCAGCTTCTCGATCACGCCCACCGGCTCGTGGCCCACCGTCAGGCCCTTGGCCACGGGGTACTCGCCCTTGAGGATGTGCACGTCCGTGCCGCAGATGGTGGTGGTGGTGATGCGCACCAGCGCATCGTTCGGGCCCACGTCGGGAATGGGCTTGTCGGCCAGCTCGATGCGGCCCTTGTCGACAAAAACGGCGGCTTTCATCATGGCGGTCATGAGGGAGCTCCTTTCACAGCAAAGCTCCACCATACGCCTCAGGGGGCCGCCGTGGGACCATGTCCGAGCGGCCTGCACAGGAATGCCGTCGAAGCGCCGCGCCCCCATCGAAATCAATGCGCCGCCCGGGTTTTCATGCACGCGGACCGAGGCATGGCCGCTGGCGGCAGGCCGGCGATCGATGGTCGATGTTGTTTAGATATAAAAAATTCAAGCTTATAGGGGTTTGTCCTGATGGCGGTCAATTTCGTCAAGACAATAATTGAATTTCAAATCGATTCTTTATTTGAATTCTTCCCTTGTTTATGCCTCTGAGCCTCTTTCCTGGGCGTTGCGGTCAGGCTCCTGCGGTGGTAGGTCGCCACTTCGCGGCTGACCGACTCGTACAGGCGCTCCAATTCCTCGAGCTGGCCTTGCATCTGCCGGGTTTGCGCGATGAATTGCGGCATCGCCTCGGCGCCGTGCAGCAGCACCTTCTCCCGCAGGCGCGCGTAGGCCTCGCACACTTCGATGCCCTGGGGCGTGCCGGCATAGAAAACCCCTTTGCGCGCGCTGCCGCTCTTGGTCACGAACCCCAGCAGCATCAGCTTGCGCAGCCCGTACTGCACGTTGGGCAGGTCGCTGCGGTTGATCATGTGCATCAACTCGCGCACCGTCTTGGGCTGGGCGTGCATGCAGATCACGTGCAGCATGGCGTTTTCCGCCCCCGACAACTGCGCGCCCGTCACCGCGGCCAGGCACTTGCTTTGCCAGCGGGCAAACGATTCGGCCGTGCGCATCAGCGCGAACTCGAAATCCGTCATCGCCACGCCGGCGTGGCTGCGTGCCAGATGCCAGAAATGGTCTTCGTTGGTGCGGGCGGGCAGCTTGGTTGGGGTGTTTGGCACGGTCATTGCGAGTGGGTGAGCAGGTCCTGCGCGCACGCCAAACCAGGCCACGCGCCACGATACCGAGCATAGCAAGCAACCCTTTCGTCAACCACCCGCGGTCAGCGCGCCGCTTTTTTCACTCAGGAGGCAATCACCATGTCACAACCCGCATCGCAGCATCCGTTCTTGACTCATGACAAATTCCTGCTGGCCACGTTCTCGTCCAACTGCTCGGGCGGGATGACGGTGTCCAAGCTGCCGGACCGCTGGCAGGCCACGATGGAAAACAACATCAAGCTGGCCAAGCTGCTGGACGACGCCGGCATCGACTTCATGCTGCCGATCGCCCGCTGGATCGGCTACGGCGGCGAGACCGATTTTCACGGCACGGTGCTGGAGACCATGACCTGGGCCGCCACCATCCTGGCGCACACCAAGCGCATCACGGCCTTCGCCACCATGCACACCGTGGCCAACCACCCGCTGGTGCTGGCCAAGCAGATTGCCACGCTGTCGCAGGCCAGCGGCGGGCGCATCGGCCTGAACATCGTTGCCGGCTGGAACAAGCCCGAGTACGAGGCGCTGGGCCTGACCCTGCCCGACGACCACGAGACCCGCTACGGCTACGCGCAGGAGTGGTTCGACTTCGTGCGCAAGCTCTGGAGCGCCGAGAAGCCCTTCGACTGGAGCGGCAAGTACTGGCAGACCAAGGGCAGCTACGGCTGGCCGCACCCGGTGGTGGCGCCGCCCATCGTCAACGCCGCCGGCTCGGGCCAGGGGCGGGACTTCGCCACCAGCAACGTCAACTTCCTGTTCACGCCCGCCATCGACCTGGCACGCTCCAAGGACGAAATCGTCCAGCTCAAGGAGCAGGCCGCCGGCAAGGGCCGTAAGGTCGGCGTGCTGACCTTCTCACACGTGGTGTGCCGCCCGACCGAGGCCGAGGCCAAGGCCGAGCTCAAGCGCCAGCTCGACAACGCCGACTGGGGCGCGGTGGACAACCTGGTGCGGCTGCAGTTTGCCCACGCGCAGAGTTTTCCGCACGACTTGCTGGCGCTCATCCGCGAGCGCATGGCCACGGGCCACGGTGGCTTTCCGCTGGTGGGCACGCCCGAGCAGGTGGCCGACGGCATCACGCAGCTGCACGAGGCGGGCTTTCGCGGCACCACGCTGTCGTTCCTCGACTACGTCAAGGAGTTTCCGTACTTCCGCGACACCGTGCTGCCGATCTTGTCGGCCCGCGGCATCCGCTGAGAGCGTTCGCCATGCTGCAACGCGCCATTCACCTTGTGGACAACAGCCCGCCCATGGCCAGCGCCGAAAGCTTTCGCACCGCCATGCGCGCGTTTGCCGGTTCGGTCTGCGTGCTGACGGCCGAAGGCCCCGATGGTCCGACTGGCTGCGTGGCCAGTTCGGTCAGCTCCTTCAGCGTGGCGCCGCCGGTGCTGATGCTGAGCCTGGCCGAAAGCAGTTCCACGGCGCGGGCCCTGCGCGTGGGCGGCGCTTTGGGCATCAGCCTGCTGGCGCCTGGGCAGGAGGCCGTGGCGCGGCGCTTTGCCGGTTTTTCCGGCATCCGTGGGGCGGCGCGCTACGAGGGGGCGCCGTGGGAATGGATGGCGCCGGGCGCCCAGGTGCTGGCCGGCGCCGTGGCCGGCTTCGGCTGCGCGGTCGAGGAAATCACGGCGCGCCACGGGCACCTGCTGGTGCTGGCCGCCGTGCGCTCGATGGCGCATCTTCATCCGGGCCGCGCGCCGCTGCTGTACTGGGACGGCGCCTATCGGGGCTGGCACCTGGATGACGGGCAGGCCACGGCAACTTGACCCAACACCATGCCGTCCATGACCGAGCAATTGTTCACCGAGGCCCGAACGGCCAATGCCTTTGTCGACCGGCCGCTGCCGCCGGACCTGGTGCAGCGGCTTTACGAGCTGATGAAATGGGGCCCCACATCGGGCAACTGCTGCCCCGCGCGCCTGCTGTTCGTGCAAAGCCCCGAGGCCAAGGCGCGGCTGCTGCCCTGCATGTCCAAGGGCAACCAGGAAAAAACCCGGCAAGCCCCGGTGACGGTGCTGGTGGGCATGGACCTGGCTTTTCACGAGCGGCTGCCCGAGCTGTTTCCCCACGCCGATGCCCGCGCCTGGTTCACCGGCAACGACGCGCTGATCCGCGAGACCGCGCTGCGCAACTCGTCCCTGCAGGGGGCGTACCTGATCTTGGCGGCCCGCGCGCTGGGCCTGGACTGCGGCCCGATGAGCGGCTTCGACCGCACCCGGCTGGACGCGGAATTCTGGGCCGGCACCCAGGTCACGACCAACTTCGTCTGCAACCTGGGCCATGCCGATCCCTCGGCCACGCAAAAGCGCCTGCCTCGGCTGGCGTTCGACGAGGCTTGCCGGGTGGTTTGAACGTCAGGACTGAGGCCGCTGGGCGCTCTTGGGCCGGAACGCCTTGCACACGGCCTCGTGCGTTTCCAGATACGGCCCGCCAATCAGGTCGATGCAGTAGGGCACGGCGGCGAAGATGCCGTGCACCTTGGGCTGGCCGCTGGCGTCCTTCAGGCCCTCCAGCGTCTCGGCAATGGCCTTGGGCTGGCCGGGCAGGTTGATGATCAGGCTTTGCCCCCGGATGACAGCCACCTGGCGCGACAGGATGGCCGTGGGCACGAAGGCCAGGCCGATCTGGCGCATCTGCTCGCCAAAGCCGGGCATCTCCTTGTCCGCCACGGCCAGCGTGGCCTCGGGCGTCACGTCGCGCGGGGCCGGGCCGGTGCCGCCGGTGGTCAGCACCAGCGCGCAGCCGGCGTCCACCAGCTCGATCAGGGTGCGGCTGATGGTGGCCTGCTCGTCGGGGATCAGGCGCGGCTCGAAGCGGATCGGGTTTTGCAGCGCGCGGGCGAGCCAGTCCTGCAGCGCGGGCAGGCCCTGATCCTCGTACACGCCGCTGGAGGCGCGGTCGCTGATGGAGACGATGCCGATGGTGATGGGGGCGAGGGCGGTCATTCGTTTGCCGTGGGCTTCTGTTCGTCGTCCGCCTGCTCCAGCGCGGCGCGAATCCATTGAAAAAGCTCGCGGTAGGCGCGGCCTTGCCTTGGGGCCTGGCCGGCGGGTGCGGGGGTGGCAGCGTCCTTGCGCGCCTGGCGCACCAGGGTGCGCAGTTGCTGCAGGTCGGTGGCGGCAAACTGCTGGGCCCAGTCGGTCAGCGCCGTGTCGCCCTCCAGCAGGCGCTCGCGCCAGCGCTCGGCAGTGTGCAGGCGCAGCGTGTCGGCGGCCGAGCCGCGGCGCTGGGTGTCCAGCGCCTGGCGAATGGCCGCCACCTGCGCCTCGTCCAGTTGGCGCATCAGCTTGCCGACGAACTGGGCCTGGCGGCGCCGGCCTTCGAAGTCCTTGATGCGTGCCAGCTCGCCCAGGCCCTCGATCAGGCGCGCGGGCAAATCCAGCGGATCGCGCAGGTCGGCGCGCAGCTCCTGCAGTTGCTCGCCCAGCGCCTGCAGCTCGGCGCTTTGCGCCTTCAGCTCGGTCTTGCTGGGCGTATCGCCGCGCTGCTCGCGCTGCAGTTGCTCGTCGAGTTCGCTGCCTTCGGCGACGAACTGGCCGCGCACGAAGTAGCCTTTTTGGGGTTT
>OFJB01000510.1_pt1 | contig 18655 bp, 16 predicted proteins | sample 1775081 | NCBI WGS metagenome assembly OFJB01 (sample SAMN08195771, study PRJEB24354) | sludge metagenome | isolation source: initial sludge from phenol fed wastewater aerobic bioreactor | place: India: Nagpur | collected 2016-06-05
TCGGCCACGTCGGCCAGCTTGCGGCCGGTGGCCGGGTCCAGCACGTCGAAGCGCGCGCTGCCCTTGACCCACTTGCCATTGATCAGGCCGTCGGTCTTGAGCAGGCTGGGGTCCTTGAGTTGGGCCAGGGGAGAGGCAAGGCGGTCCATGCGGTGGGTCTCGATCCAATGAAAAACGTCAAGGGCCTGGGATGCCTACTTGACGGTCGGGGCGGCAAAAACCCGCTCGCAAGCGGGTCGGAAGGCAAGCGGTACCGCGGCGCGTAACGCCACGGCACTGTCGGATCAGTGTAGTCCTATTTCTCCAGCTGCCAGTCGCCATCGACGATCTTGACCAGCACCACGCCCAGCTCGTTCAGGCCGTTGTGGTTGTCGGGAGCCATGGTGTAGATGCCGCCGGCGGCGGGCACGGCCTTCAGGCCTTCCAGCGCGTCGCGCAGCGCCTTGCGGAAGGCGGCGGTGTCGCTCGGCATGGCTTGTTTGAGCGCCACCGGCACGGCATGCTCGAACAGGATGCCCGAGTCCCAGGCGTTGGCGCCAAACTGCGTGATCGACTTCTTGCCGTGCACGCCCTCGTAGGTGTTGGCAAAGCGCATGGCCGACTGCTTGATGGGGCTGTCGTCCGGCAACTGGCGCGCCACCATGCCGGGCGCGACGGCCACCACGGTGCCATGGCAGTCGGCGCCGCAGATGCGCAGGAAGTCGGGGTTGCCCACGCCGCCGCTCTGGTAGAGCGTGCCGGTGTAGCCGATCTGCTTGAACGAGCGCTCGGGCAGCGCCGCGGCCGTGCCCGAGGCGCCGATCATCACCGCGTCGGGCTTGGCGGCCTTGATGTGCAGGGTCTGGCCCGTGACCGAGGTGGCCGAGCGGCTGTAGCGCTCGTTGGCCACCACCTCGATGCCGGCGGCCTTGGCGGCATCGGCAAAGTTGGCCGCCCAGTCCTCGCCAAAGGCGTCGTCAAAGCCGATGTAGGCGGCCGTCTTCACGCCCTTCTTTTTCATGTGCTGCACCACGGCGCCGGCCATCAGCGAGGTGGTGGGGGCGGTGTTGAAGACCCACTTGCGCTTTTCGTCGACCGGAAAGACGATGCTGCGGCCGGCGGCGATCGAGATTTCGGGCACGCCCGCCTCGGCCACCACGTCGCGCATGGCCAGCGAGCTGGGCGTGGTGGTGGCGCCGATGACCAGGTGCACCCCGTCCTCGGACACCAGCTTGCGGGTGGCCTTGACGGCGCCCGTGGGGTCGGAGGCGTCGTCGAGGATGGTGTACTCGATCTTTTGGCCCGCGATGTCCTTGGGGAACAGCTCGACGGTCTTGCGCTCGGGAATGCCCAGCGAGGAGGCGGGGCCGGTGGTGGACAGCACGACCCCCACCTTGATCTGGGCTTGCGCAGACAGGGCGGCCGTTGCGCTCACCAGCAGCGCCAGGACGGGGCGTGAAAGCTTCCAGGGGTTGAATGCCGGCATTGGGCTTGTCTCCGTTCGTGATGGGAAAAAGAACCATCACCCGCAGTGATGGCGCAGTCGTGAACCGTAAAGCCCGATGGGAGATTGATAAAGCTCAAAACCGCGAACAGATTGTTCGAGGTGCCGAACAATGGCCGAGCATCGGGTCAAGGCCGGGCTGGTGGCCGGCGCCCGGGGTTCAGGCCGGCGACGTGCCTTTGTCGTGGTGAAACTGCCAGCCCATGTCCTCGCGCGTCAGGCGGGCGTGGCCGGCCAGGCTGTCCAGAAAATGCCGCACCTTCTCGGGCTGCAGTTTTTTGCCGGGCAGCAGGGCGTACACGCGCAGCGGCTCGCAGGTGTAGCCCGCAAAGCGCACGCGCGCGAGCGTGCCGCTGGCCACGGCCGCGGCGCAAAAGCTGGCCGTGATGCGCGTGATGCCCAGCCCGCGCATGGCCGCCTGCATGCGGATGTCGGCGTTGGCGCTGATGACCCGCGGCGCGTCGATGGCGAGGTGGTGGTCGATGCCGTCGCTGTCGACAAAGGACCAGCCGGCGTCGGCCGAGCTGGCGATCAGCGGCCAGTGGCGCAGCTCGTCGGGCTGCTGCGGCAGACCCTGCTCGTGCACCAGCGACGGGGCGACAAACAGATCGCGCTCCAGCGAGAACATGCGCCGGATCACCACGCTGGAGGAGGGCAACTGGCTCTCCAGCATGGCAAAAACGATGTCGTAGGGCTCGGTCAGCGGGTTGATCGGGCGGTTCTCGACGTCGATCTGCACCTGCAGCTTGGGGTGGCGCAGCATCAGCTCGCAGGCCACGGGTGCCAGGTGGTGCGCGCCGAACTCGTAGGGCGAGGCGATGCGCAGCGTGCCCGTCACCTCGCGGCCCGAGCCCAGGACCTCGGCGCAGGCGTCGTGCAGGCCCGAGAACAGCGGCGCCGTGCGCCGAAACAAAATCTCGCCCGCCTCGGTCACACGCACGCTGCGGGTGGTGCGCTCCAGCAGGCGCGTGTCCAGCTCCTGCTCCAGCCGTTGCACCGCGCTGCTGATGCTGGACTTGGGGTGACTCAGAAAGTTGGCGGCCGCCGAGAAGCCGCCGTGCTCGACCACGTGACAGAAGATCTCGCAGTCGTTCCAGTTCATGGAGGCGATTATCCAGAAATCGGAACAAGATGTTTGCCAAAAGCCGGTTGATCGCCGCGCCACTCGTTCCTAGACTGCAGCCATCCGCAAAGTCCAGGCAAGAAGACCCACGAGATGGCCACGAATGGCACCGGCGACGTTTTCATCAAGGACTGCGGGTACGCCGCTGCCTGGGGCCACCCACAAGAGCATGACGATTGGGGTCTCGCGCTCCAGGTCGGCCGAGCTGGTGCTTGATTCGTAGAAGGAGAGTGATCTTGAGCCCAACCCCTGTGCAAGCCGATCTGCTGACGGAGATGGAGGCGCAGCGCCCCGCCGACATGAGTCCGGCCGAGTGGCGCCTGCGCCTGGAGCTGGCGGCCTGCTACCGCGTGTTCGACGCCATGGGCTGGACCGAGCTGATCTTCAACCACATCACGCTGCGCGTGCCCGGCACGCCCGACACCTTCCTGATCAACCCCTTCGGCCTGAACTATTCGGAGGTCACGGCGCGCAACCTGGTGCGCATCCACCTCGACGGCGCGCCGGCCGAACCCACGGCGTATCCGGTCAACCGCGCCGGCTTCGTGATCCACAGCGCGGTGCACGGCGCGCGCCCCGACGCGCATTGCGTCATGCACATCCACACCACGGCCGGCATCGCTGTGGCGTGCAAGCAGGCCGGCCTGGGCCATGACGACTTCTACGGCGCCGAGCTGTTCGGCGACGTGGCCTACCACGACTTCGAGGGCATCACCGTGCACGACGGCGAGGGCCCGCGCCTGGTCGCCAGCCTGGGCGCCAAGCGCATCATGATCCTGCGCAACCACGGCCTGCTGGGCACGGGCTGCAACGTGTTCAACGCCTTCCGCTGGATGTGGACGCTGCAGCGCGCGTGCGAGGTGCAGGTGGCGGTCGACAGTTTGAACGGGGCGAATATTCCTCTGTCCAATCCGGTCCGGCAAGCCTGCGCGCGCGATGCGGCCGCCTTCGAGCCGCGCGACCAGCTCGAGCGCATGCTGTTCTGGAGCGTGCTGCGCAAGGCCGGTTTCGACCCGCGCTCGCTGCTGTGATGCCCGGCCCGCCCTGACGGGCTACAGCAAGGGCGAGCCCAGCCGCGCCAGGGCCTCGAAGAGCTGCTGGTGCACCGGCGCGTGGCGGTTGCGCGGCACCAGGCGGCAATTGGACAGGTCGGCCTCGAACATGCCGGCCAGCTGCTGGTTGAGCGCGCGGTCGTACAGCACCGCCGCCACCTCGAAGTTCAGGCGAAAGCTGCGGTTGTCGAAGTTGGCGCTGCCCACCATGCTGTAGACCGAATCCATCACCAGGGTCTTGGGGTGGAACATGCGTCCGCGGTACTCGAACACCAGCACGCCGGCGTTCTGCAGCTCCTGGTAGTACGAGCGCGCGGCGGCGGTGACGATGCGCGAGTCGCTGCGCTCGGGCACGATCAGCTTGACCTGCACGCCGCGCAGCGCGGCATTGGTCAGCGCGGTGATGGCCGGCTCGGTGGGCACGAAGTAGGGCGTGGACAGCCACACGCGCTCGCGCGCCAGGTTCAGCGCGTCGATGGCGGCGCGGTGAATCGCCTCGCCGTCGCTGTCGGGGCCCGAGGCGACGATCTGCACCGGCACCTGCCCCGGCGGCTCGCCCGTCGGCAGCACGTGGCCGTCGTGGTGCAGCTGGTGGCCGCTGGCGTAGTACCAGTCCTGCAAAAACACGTACTGCAGCCAGCGCACCGCGGCCCCGCGCAGCAGCAGGTGGGTGTCGCGGTAGGCGTCGTCGGGGCGCACGCGCTCGTTCTCGGCGTCGGTCACGTTGATGCCGCCCAGCAGGCCCACGCGCCCGTCGATCACCGCGATCTTGCGGTGCGTGCGCAGGTTGACCAGCGGGCGCAGGCGGTCCAGCCGCGCGCGGTGGAACACGGCCACCTGGCCACCGGCCTGGCGCAGCGCGTCCAGCAGCGCGGCGTGGCGGCGCGCCAGCAGGCGCGAGGAGCCGATGGCGTCCACCAGCAGCCGCACGGCAATGCCGGCGCTGGCGCGCTCGGTGAGCGCCTGCAGCACGGCGCGGCCGGTCTGGTCGGGCTCGAAGATGTAGTACTCGAGGTGGATGTGGCTGCGCGCCTGGGCCATCTCGCGCAGCAGGGCGTCCAGCGTGGCGCCGCCGCTGGCCAGCAGCTCCACCCCGTGCGCGCTGCAGATCGGCAGGCCGCAGCCGGCCTCGATCAGCCGCGCGTGCTGCACCGCCCACAGCGGCGGCTCGGGCCGGTCGGCGCGCAGCGTGCGCAGGTCCTGCTGCGACATCAGCGCCGCCTGGGTGTGCCAGCGCTTGAGGCGCTGGCGCGTGACGCGCTGCGGGCCGAAGTAGGCGTACACCAGCAGGCCCAGCACCGGCAGCAGGTTGAGCACGATGATCCACGCCAGCGTGGACACCGGCGAGCGGCGCTGCCAGATGATCCAGGTGGTCAGGATGATGCTGGAGATCGACCAGGCCCAGGCCAGCCAATAAGTCCAGGGGTGGCCGGCAAAGGCAAGGCCGGACATCGTCGTCAGCCGATGCGCGCCGACCAGTCGTCCGGCGCAAAGCCGACCGTGATGGCGCCGCCGCCCCACTCGATCACGGGCCGGCGGATGGCGCTGGGCTGCGCCTGCAGCAGCGCGGCGGCACTCATTGCATCGGTGATGGCCGCCTGCGTGGCCGCGTCGAGCTTGCGCCAGGTGGTGCCCTGGCGGTTCAGCAGGCGCTCCCAGCCGACGGCGTCGATCCAGCGCCGCAGGTGCTCGGCCGGCACGCCGGCCTTCTTGAAGTCGTGAAAGCGCACCTCGACCTGATGCTCGGCCAGCCAGGCGCGCGCCTTCTTGACGGTGTCGCAGTTGGAAATGCCGTAGAGCGTGACGGATGCGCGGGTCATGCCGGCGATGATGCCATGGCCTTGGCGCTTGGCGCGACAATCGGCGCTCCCATGAAGACACTGAACGAATGGCTCGCCTACTGCGAGCGGCTGCACCCCACGGTCATCGAGCTGGGGCTGGATCGGGTGCGGGCGGTGGCCGAGCGCCTGGCGCTGCGCTTCGACTGCCCGGTCATCACCGTGGCCGGCACCAACGGCAAGGGCTCGACCTGCGCCATGCTGGAGGCCATCCTGCTGCAGGCGGGCTACCGCACCGGCGTCTACACCTCGCCGCACCTGGTGCACTTCGAGGAGCGCTGCCGCATCCGCGGCCAGGCCATCGCCGCGGCCGATCTGGTGGCCTGCCTGGAGCAGGTCGAGGCGGCGCGCGGGGACATCTCGCTGACCTACTTCGAGTTCACCACCCTGGCCATCCTGCAGGCCATGGCGCGCGCCGGGCTGGACGCGGTGATCCTGGAGGTCGGCCTGGGCGGGCGGCTGGATGCCGTCAACGTGATCGACACCGACTGCGCCATCATCACCAGCATCGACATCGACCACGCCGAGCTGCTGGGCGACACGCGCGAGAAGATCGGCTTCGAGAAGGCCGGCATCATGCGCGCCGGCAAGCCCGCCATCGTCAGCGACCCGGTGCCGCCCCAGAGCGTGCTCGATCACGCTGCCGCCATCGGGGCCGACCTGTGGCTGCTGGGGCGCGACTTCAACTACCAGGGCAACAACCCGCAGCAATGGGCCTGGGCCGGGCGCGGGCGGCGCTACAGCGGGCTGGGCTACCCGACGCTGCGCGGCGCCAACCAGCTGATCAACGCCTCGGGCGCGCTGGCCGCGCTGGACGCGCTGCGCGCCCGCCTGCCGGTGACGGCGCAGGCGGTGCGCAACGGCTTCGGCATGATGGACTTGCCCGGGCGCTTCCAGGTCGTTCCCGGCCATCCGGTGGTGATCCTGGACGTGGCGCACAACCCGCACGCGGTGGCCGCCCTGGCGCAAAGCCTGGACGCCATGGGCTCCTTTCTGATGACGCACGGCGTGTTCGGCGCCATGGCCGACAAGGACATTGCCGCCATCCTGCGCCACATGGACCCGCTGATCGACCGCTGGTACTTCACCGACCTGCCCACGCCGCGCGCCGCCTCGGCCCAGGCGCTGGAGGCCACCTGGCGCGCGGTCACGCAGCGCGCCGGGGCCGCGGCCGAGCGCTTTGCCACGCCCATGGCGGCCTTCCATGCGGCGGCGGCCCGCGTGCAGCCCACTGATAGAATCGTCTGCTTTGGATCGTTCTACACCGTCGGTGGCGTGCTGGAGCATGGCGTACCGCACCTCGAATCCGACGCGCCCTGGCAGCATGCCGATCGCTGACGGCTGACCCCGCACCATGGCATTTTTCAAGTTTCGCCAGCACAGCGCCGCCCCCGCCAAGAAGCCGCCGCGCAAGGCCGATGCGGCCAGCGCGCCGCCCGACTCGGTCGAGGGCGTGCGCCGGCGCGCGCGCCACCGCCTGATCGGCGCGGTGGTGCTGGTGGTGGTGGCGGTCGTCGGCTTTCCGCTGCTGTTCGACACCGAGCCGCGCCCGGCGGCCATCAACGCCCCCATCACCATTCCCGACCGTGACAGCGCGCCACCCCTGACGGCGCCCAAGCCGGTCGGCCAGGCCGCGGTGCCCGCCGCCGCCAGCCTGGGCGAGCACGAAGAGGTGGTGCCGCCCGCTTCCAAGCCAGCGGTGCAGGCCGCGGCCTCGCCGGCAGCCGAGACCGCCGCCCCCACGCGCGCGGCGCAGGGCGACGCGGCCAAGCCCCCGGCCACGCCAGCAGCCCAGGCGGCGCGCGGCGACGATGCCAAGGCGCGCCGCGAGCAGGAGGCCCAGGCCCGCGCCAAGGCCCAGCTTGACGAGCAGCAGGCCAAGGCGCAGCGCGAAGCCGACGCCAAGGCCCGCCGCGAGACCGAGGCCGCGCGTGCCCGGGCGGCGCTGGAAGGCCGCGGCAGCGCCAAGCCGGCCACGGCCGCCAGCGTCACCGACGCCGGCCGCTACATCGTGCAGATCGGCGCCTTCGCCGAGGCCGACTCGGCCCAGCAGGCGCGCCGCAAGGCCGAGAGCGCGGGCCTGAAGACCTACACCCAGGTGGTCAGCACGGCCGACGGCAAGCGCACCCGCGTGCGCGTGGGCCCCTTCGCCAGCCGGGCCGAGGCCGAGAAGGCGGCCGCGGCGCTGAAGAAGGCGGGCTTGCCGGGCAGCATCCTTACGCTCTGATCATCGGATCGGACCCGCGGCCGCCCCCATGCACCCCACCGACTGGATCTGCCTGGCTGTCGTGCTGGGCTCCCTGCTGCTGGGGGCCTGGCGCGGGCTGCTGTACGAGGCCTTGTCGGTGGCGGGCTGGGTGGCGGCGTATGTCGTGGCGCGCTGGGCGGCCGAATGGGTCGGCCGGGCCTTGCCGATGGGCGAGGCGCCCGCCGAGTGGCGCTTTGCGGCGGGCTTCGTGCTGGTGTTCATCGTGGTGGCCTTTGCCGGCGGCATGCTGGCCTGGGCGGTACGCGGCGCGGCGCGCGCGCTGGGCATGCGGCCGGTGGACCGGGTGCTGGGCGCCGTGTTCGGCGCCCTGCGTGGCGCGCTGCTGCTGCTGGTGCTGGCCATCGTGGTGCAGCTGACGGGGCAGGGCCAGGCGCCGTGGTGGCGCCAGTCGGTCAGCGGCGCGTGGCTGCAGGGCGTGCTGGGGCAACTGCGCCCGGTGCTGCCGGCGGCGCTCGGGCAGTATCTTTCGACGTGACAATCGGGCCTTCGGGCCTTCTTCTCAGGACATCATCATGTGTGGCATCGTCGGCGTGGTTGGTCGGGCGCCGGTCAATCAGACTCTCTACGACGCCTTGCTGCTGCTGCAGCACCGCGGCCAGGATGCCGCCGGCATCGTGACGCAGCAGGGCGGCAAGTTCTTCATGCACAAGGCGCGCGGCATGGTGCGCGACGTCTTTCGCACGCGCAACATGCGCGCGCTGCCCGGCACCAGCGGCCTGGGCCAGGTGCGCTACCCCACCGCGGGCAACGCCGACAGCGAGCAGGAGGCGCAGCCCTTCTACACCAGCGCGCCCTTCGGCGTGGTGCTGGTGCACAACGGCAACCTGACCAACGCCCAGGCGCTGCGCCAGGAGCTGCTGGCCGATGACCATCGCCACATCAACACCGACAGCGACTCCGAGGTGCTGCTGGGCGTGCTGGCGCACGAGCTGCAGCAGGCCACGCGCGGCGGTGGCCAGCTCGGCCCCGAGCAGGCCTTTGCCGCGGTGGCGGCGGTGCACCGGCGCCTGCGCGGCTCGTATGCCGTGATCGCGCACGTCGCCGGCTGCGGCATGCTGGTGTTTCGCGACCCCTTCGGCATCCGCCCGCTGTGCTTCGGGCGTGGCGGCGAGGGTGACGTCATGGCGGCCAGCGAGTCGGTGGCGCTGGAGGGCACCGGCCACGTGCTGGAGCGCGACCTGGCACCCGGCGAGGCGCTGTTCGTCGCGCTCGACGGCACGGTGCACGCGCGCCAGTGCGCCGACCAGCCCAGCCTGTCGCCCTGCATCTTCGAGTTCGTCTACCTGGCGCGGCCCGACTCGGTGCTGGACGGCATCTCGGTCTACCAGGCGCGGCTGAACCTGGGGCAGACGCTGGCCAAGCGCGTGGTCTCCACCGTGCCGCCGGACGAGATCGACGTGGTCATCCCCATCCCCGAGTCCAGCCGCCCCAGCGCCAACGAGCTGGCGCGCATGCTGGGCAAGCCCTACCGCGAAGGCTTCGTCAAGAACCGCTACGTGGGCCGCACCTTCATCATGCCCGGCCAAGCGGTGCGCAAGCGCTCGGTGCGGCAAAAGCTGGGCCTGATCGCCAGCGAATTTGCCGGCCGCAACGTGCTGCTGGTCGACGACTCCATCGTGCGCGGCACCACCAGCCAGGAGATCGTGCAGATGGCGCGCGACGCCGGCGCGCGCAAGGTCTACCTGGCCAGCGCCGCGCCGCCGGTGCGCCACCCCAACGTCTACGGCATCGACATGCCCACGCGCGAGGAGCTGGTGGCGCACGGGCGCAGCATCGAGGAGGTGCGCCAGATCATCGGCGCCGACGCGCTGATCTACCAGGACGTGCAGGCCATGAAGCAGGCCATCGCCAGCGTCAACCCGCGCGTGACGCGCTTCGACGCCTCGTGCTTCGACGGCGTGTACGTCACCGGCGACATCTCCGAAGGCGACCTGGCGCGCCTGAACGCCGAGCGCCCGCGCGAGCTGGCCGTGCCCGACAGTGCCGATTGATGGATGAGTGGACCATGAACCCGAACGAGTTGAACGAGCAGGACCTGCCCGAAGGCCTGCACCCCGACACCCTGGCCGTGCGCGTGTCGATCCCGCGCAGCGGCTACGGCGAGCACTCCGAGGCGCTGTACCTCACCAGCTGCTTCGTGCAGCCCGACGCCGAGACCTCGGCGCGCCGCTTTGCGATGCAGGAGGAGGGCTACACCTACACCCGCACCGCCAACCCCTCGGTCACCGCGTTCGAGCGCCGGCTGGCCGCGCTGGAAGGCGCCGAGGCGGCCATCGCCACCGCCAGCGGCATGTCGGCCATCCTGCTGATGGCCATGGGCCTGCTGAAAAGCGGCGACCACGTGATCGCCTCGCAGTCCATGTTCGGCTCCACCATCAAGCTGCTGGGCTCTGAATTTGCGCGCTTCGGCGTGCAGACCTCGTTCGTGTCGCAGACCGACGTGGGTGAGTGGCGTGCCGCGCTGCGTCCCAACACCCGCCTGCTGTTCGCCGAAACGCCCACCAACCCGCTGACCGAGGTGTGCGACATCGCCGCGCTGGCCGCCATCGCCAGGAAGGCCGGCGCGCTGCTGGCGGTGGACAACTGCTTTGCCACGCCCGCGCTGCAAAAGCCGCTGGCGCTGGGGGCCGACCTGATCATTCACTCGGGCACCAAGTTTCTCGATGGCCAGGGCCGCGTCATGGCCGGCGCCCTTTGCGGCTCGCGCAAGCTGATCGACGAGGTGTTCGCGCCGCTGATCCGCACCGCCGGCATGGTGCTCTCGCCCTTCAACGCCTGGGTGGTGCACAAGGGCATGGAAACGCTCAGCCTGCGCGTGGCCGCGCAAAGCGCCAATGCGCTGCAGATCGCCAGCTGGCTCGAGAAGCACCCCGCCGTCGAGCGCGTGTTCTACCCCGGCCTGCCCTCGCACCCGCAGCACCGGCTGGCCATGGCGCAGCAAGGGGGCGTCGGCGGGTCGGTGATTGCCTTCAGCGTCAAGGCCGCCAGCCCCGAACAGGGCCGCGCGCGCGCCTTTCACGTCATCGACAGCACGCGCGTGTGCAGCATCGCCACCAACCTGGGCGACGTGCGCACTCTCATCAGCCATCCGGCCAGCACCTCGCACGGGCGCCTGTCCGAAGCGCAGCGCCAGGCCGCCGGCGTGGGGCAGGGCCTGATCCGCCTGTCGGTCGGGCTGGAGCACGTGCCCGACATCCTGCGCGACCTCTCGCACGGGCTGGACAGTTGTGGCCGCATCGACTGAATACTATAAAATAAATAGCCGTTTACGCATATTCGGCGCGGGCCAGGGCACAAAATGACTCAAAACCAGGATCCATCCACGCGGCGCGTGCGCACGCGCTTCGCGCCATCGCCCACCGGCTTCATCCACCTGGGCAACATCCGTTCGGCGCTGTATCCCTGGGCCTTTGCGCGCTCGCAGGGCGGCACCTTCATCCTGCGCATCGAAGACACCGATCTGGAGCGCTCCACCCAGGCCTCGGTCGACGTCATCCTGGAGGGCATGGCCTGGCTGGGGCTGGATGCGGACGAAGGCCCCTACTACCAGATGCAGCGCATGGACCGCTACAAGGCGGTGCTGGCGCAGCTGCAGGCCGCCGGCCATGTGTACCCCTGCTACATGAGCGTGGCCGAACTCGACGCGCTGCGCGAGCGGCAAATGGCCGCCAAGCAAAAGCCGCGCTACGACGGTACCTGGCGCCCCGAGCCCGGCAAGGTGTTGCCGCCCGTGCCCGCCGGCGTGCAGCCGGTGCTGCGCTTCAAGACGCCCTTGAGCGGCGTGGTCGGCTGGGACGACAAGTGCAAGGGCCACATCGAGTTCCAGAACAGCGAGCTGGACGACCTGGTCATCGCCCGCCCCGACGGCACGCCCACCTACAACTTCTGCGTCTGCGTGGACGACATGGACATGGGCATCACCCACGTCATCCGCGGCGACGACCACGTCAACAACACGCCGCGCCAGATCCACATCTTCCAGGCCCTGGGCGCGCCGGTGCCGGTGTTCGCCCACCTGCCCACCGTGCTCAACGAGCAGGGCGAGAAGATGAGCAAGCGCAACGGCGCCAAGGCCGTCACGCAGTACCGCGACGAGGGCTACCTGCCCGACGCCATGGTCAACTACCTGGCGCGCCTGGGCTGGAGCCACGGCGACGACGAGATCTTCTCGCGCGCGCAATTCCTGCAGTGGTTCAACCTCGATCACCTGGGCACCAGCGCCGGGCGCTTCGACGAAGCCAAGCTGCGCTGGGTCAACGCCCAGCACCTGAAGGCCATGCCGGGCGCGGAGCTGGCGCCGCTGGTGGCCGCGCAGCTGCAAAAGCGCGGCGTCGAGGGTGACGAGCGCCTGCCCGCGCTGTGCGATCTGTTCAAGGATCGGGTGGACACCACCGCGGCCCTGGCCGACTGGCTGCTGCCGTACTACGCGGACGTGCAGCCGAGCGCCGACGACCTGGCCAAGCACGTCACCGCCGCCGTCAAGCCCGCCCTGGCCAGCCTGGCGGCGCGGCTCGAATCCACCCCGTGGACGGCCCCTGACATCGCCGCCGCACTCAAGCAGACCCTGGCCGAACACGGCCTGAAAATGCCCCAACTCGCCATGCCCGTGCGCGTGCTCGTCATGGGCACGCCGCAGACGCCTTCGGTCGACGCGATGCTGGCCCTGCATCGGCGCGAAAAAGTTTTGGCAAGCTTGCGAAGAGGGTGAAATCCAACATATAATGCGAGGCTCGACACCCACAAACGGGGGTATAGCTCAGCTGGGAGAGCGCTTGCATGGCATGCAAGAGGTCAGCGGTTCGATCCCGCTTACCTCCACCATCAAAGTGTCGAGAATCGGTCAGTCGTTCCAAGGTTTTGACCCTATCGTCTAGAGGCCTAGGACATCACCCTTTCACGGTGAGTACCGGGGTTCGAATCCCCGTAGGGTCGCCAAGTTTTGTCGCACTTGGGCTTGCAAAAGCCGAACGCGGCTTCGCGCGGAGTGGTAGTTCAGTTGGTTAGAATACCGGCCTGTCACGCCGGGGGTCGCGGGTTCGAGTCCCGTCCACTCCGCCAAAGCTCAAAAGGGCCTGATTTTCATCAGGCCCTTTTTCTTGGGTCGCGCGTGCAACGTGCCTGCTTTGTCCACGCCGATCATGTCACTCCCGGTCGATCCCTTCATGGCCATGGCGCTTGCCCTGGCCGAGCAGGCGCGCCCGATCTGCCCGCCCAATCCGGCCGTCGGTTGCGTGCTGGTGGGCGCCGATGGCCAGGTCATTGGCCAGGGGCACACGCAGCCCACCGGGCAGGCGCACGCCGAGGTGATGGCCTTGCGCGATGCGCAGGCGCGCGGGCATGCCACCGTGGGCGCCACGGCCTACGTCACGCTTGAGCCCTGTGCGCACCAGGGCCGCACCGGGCCGTGCGCCGATGCACTGATCAAGGCCGGTGTGCACCGGGTGGTGGCTTCACTGCAAGACCCGAACCCGCGCGTGGCGGGGCAGGGCTTTGCGCGCTTGCGCGCGGCCGGCATCGCGGTCGAGGTGGGGCCGGGCGCTGAGGCCTCGCGCGAGCTCAACCTCGGTTTCTTCAGCCGCATGCAGCGCGGCCGCCCCTGGGTGCGCATGAAGGTGGCCGCCTCGCTGGATGGACGCACCGCGCTGCCCAACGGCGCCAGCCAGTGGATCACCTCGCCTGCCGCGCGCGAAGACGGCCATGCCTGGCGCGCCCGCGCGTGCGCGGTGCTCACCGGCATCGGCACCGTGCTGCACGACGATCCGCGGCTGGACGTGCGCCTGCCGGGCGCCACGCGCCAGCCCATGCTGGTGATTGCCGACAGCCGGCTGCGCACGCCGCTGGACGCGCGGCTGTGGCAGGTGCCAGGTCGCCGCGTTTGCATCGCCGGCGCTGGTGCTGACGCCCAGCGCGAGCAGGCCTTGCGTGATCGCGGTGCCGACGTGCTGCGGCTGCCGGATGCGGAGAGCCGAATCGATTTGTCCACCTTGCTCGTGGAACTGGCGCGGCGCGAGGTCAACGAAGTGCACGTCGAAGCCGGCGCCCAACTCAACGCTGCCCTGTGGCGCGCCGGCCTGGTTGATGAACTGCTGCTCTATCAGGCCCCGCGCCTGCTGGGCCAGGGCGCGCCACTGGCCGATCTGGGTCCTTTCACCGACCTGGCCCAGGGCCCGTGGCTCGAATACATCGGCGCCGACCGCATCGGCCCCGACCTGCGCATCCGGGCCAGGGTCGTCAATCCATCGGCGCACTGACCTCCTATTTACGCCAATAGTTGTTGGCCGCGGCCACGGTCTGGAAGTTGGTGGCAATCACGTGCGAGGCCGCCGTCAGTTCGTGCGCGTCGTTCGAATACTCGGGCCGCAGCTTGTGCAGCACCTGGGCGTCGGGCTGCGTGTACTTGACGCCGCGGCGGCTGAGCGTGATGGCCAGCTCGAAGCCTTCTTGCGGGGTGGCGGTGATGAGCGAGGTGAGCCATGTGTCGGCCATGCGAAATCTCCTTGGGTTGTATTGACCGAAGGATTCTGCCGCAGCACCTGCGCGGGCCGTGCCCCGTGGCGCGTTGAGGCCGCGCGCGGTGGGGTCTTTCGCGTGCCGCGCGCCGCGCGTCAGCCGGGCAGGTTCAGCTCGACGCAGTCCGACCCGCACGCACCCGGCGCCGCGGGCGTGGGTGCCGGCGCCGAGCGGTGCAGCACGGCGCGCGTGGGCGTGACGCGCAGGCCGTCGCCCTCGAGCGCGGCCGTGCCGTCGACGATCAGCGAATGCTCGTCGGCCGGCAGCGGCGGCCACACCAGCGCCACCGCCGGCTCGCGCTCGATGTTGGCGCGCGTGCGCCGCCCGATGCCGGCGATGTGCAGCACGCCGCCTTGCAGCGTCACCGCCGTGGCGGTGGCGTGCGGCGCGCCCTGGCCGGGGGCCGTCAGCAGATAGGCAAACCGGTAGCGGGCCATGGCCTGGCCCAGCTCGGGCAGGGCGACGGGAATGCTCATGGCAACGCTCCTCAGTTCTGCGGAAAGTCGTCCAGCACCGCGCCGCGGCTGGCGCTGGACGCGTTGAAGGCGAACTTGGCCTGCACGCCGCGGGTGTAGCGCGGCTTGGGCGCCGTCCAGGCGGCGCGGCGCTTGGCCAGCTCGGCGTCGGGCACGTTCAGCTGCAGCAGCAGTTGGTGCGCGTCGATGGTGATCGAGTCGCCCTCGTGAATCAGCGCGATGTTGCCGCCGGCGGCCGCCTCGGGCGCCACGTGGCCCACCACCATGCCCCAGGTGCCGCCCGAAAAGCGTCCGTCGGTGATCAGGCCCACGCTCTCGCCCAGGCCCTCGCCGATCAGCGCGCCGGTGGGCGCCAGCATCTCGGGCATGCCGGGCCCACCCTTGGGGCCCAGGTAGCGCAGCACCATCACGTCGCCGGGCTTGATCTTGCCGGCCAGGATGGCGGCCAGCGCCGACTGCTCGTCGTCGAACACGCGCGCCGGGCCGGTCATCACGGGGTTCTTCAGGCCGGTGATCTTGGCCACGCTGCCCTCGGGGCTGAGGTTGCCCTTGAGGATGGCCAGGTGGCCCTCGTCGTACAGCGGCTTGTCGAAGGGGCGGATCACGTCCTGGTCGGCGCGCGGCGCGTCGGGCACGTCCTTCAGCGTCTCGGCGATGGTCTTGCCGGTGATGGTGATGCAGTCGCCGTGCAGCAGGCCCGCGTTCAGCAGCATCTTCATCACCTGCGGAATGCCGCCGGCCTTGTGCAGGTCCACCGCCAGGTACTTGCCGCTGGGCTTCATGTCGCAGAACACCGGCACCTTCTTGCGCATGCGCTCGAAGTCGTCGATGGTCCATTCGACACCCGCCGCGTGCGCGATGGCCAGGAAGTGCAGCACCGCGTTGGTCGAGCCGCCCACGGCCATGATCACGGCGACGGCGTTCTCGATCGACTTGCGCGTGACGATGTCGCGCGGCTTGATGTCCTTCTTGATGGCTTCGATCAGCACCCTGGCCGACTCGCGGGCCGAATCCACCTTTTCAGCGTGGGGGTTGGCCATGGTGCTGGAGTAAGGCAGGCTCATGCCCAGCGCCTCGAAGGCGCTGCTCATGGTGTTGGCGGTGTACATGCCGCCGCACGAGCCGGTGCCGGGAATGGCGTGCTGCTCGATGTCCTTGAGTTCCTGGTCGCTGATCTTGCCGGCGGCGTTGGCGCCCACGGCCTCGAACACGCTCACGATGTTCAGGTCGCACCCGTGCAGGCAGCCCGGCTCGATGGTGCCGCCGTAGACGTAGATGCTGGGCACGTTGGCGCGCAGCATGCCCATCATGCCGCCGGGCATGTTCTTGTCGCAGCCGCCGATGACCACGCAGCCGTCCATCCACTGGCCCTGCACGCAGGTCTCCACGCAGTCGCTGATCACCTCGCGGCTGACCAGCGAATACTTCATGCCCTCGGTGCCCATGGCCATGCCGTCGCTGATGGTCGGCGTGCCGAACACCTGCGCGTTGCCGCCCGCTTCCTCGATGCCGGCAATCGCCGCGTCGGCCAGCTTCTGCAGTCCGCTGTTGCAGGGCGTGATGGTGCTGTGGCCGTTGGCCACGCCCACCATGGGCTTGTCGAAGTCGGCCTCGGTGTAGCCCATGCCGTAGTACATGGAGCGGTTGGCGGCGCGCGCCTTGCCCTGGGTGATGTTGGCGCTGCGGCGGTTGATGGGCAGGTTGGGTTTGGAATCGGCCATGGCGATGTGTTGATGAGAGGAGGCGTGAAAACGCAGCCCCGGACGGCTGCGCAAAATGCAAAGTATGCGCCAAGAACAGGCGCCGGCCTTGCGCGGGCACAATGCGGCCATGCTGATGTATCCGCACATCGACCCCATCGCCATCCGCCTGGGCCCGCTGGCCATTCACTGGTACGGCATCACCTACTTGGTGGCCTTCGGGCTGTTTTATTTTTTGGCCACGCGCCGGCTGCGCCACCCGCAGTTCGCGGCCGTCACCCAGCCCGCGCCCTGGAGCCGGCGCGACATCGAGGACATGCTGTTCTGGGGCGTGGTGGGCGTCATCGTGGGCGGGCGCCTGGGCTTTTGCCTGTTCTACAAGCCCGAGTTCTACGCCGCCCACCCGCTGCAGGTGCTGGCCATCTGGGAAGGGGGCATGAGCTTTCACGGCGGCATGCTGGGCGTCATCGTGGCCATGGTTTTGTGGGCGCACCGGCGCGGCCGTCCCTGGCTGCAGGTGACCGACCTGGTCGCGCCCTGCGTGCCGCTGGGCCTGGCCAGCGGGCGCGTGGGCAACTTCATCAACGGCGAGCTGTGGGGCCGCTTTGCCCCGCCCGAGCTGCCCTGGGCCATGGTGTTTCCGCAAAGCGGCTCCATGCTGCCGCGCCACCCCTCGCAGATCTACCAGTTCCTGCTGGAAGGCGTGCTGCTGTTCGTGCTGCTGTGGCTGTACGCGCGCCGGCCGCGCCGGATGGGGCAGGTGAGCGGGGCTTTCCTGGTGGGCTACGGCGTGCTGCGCTTCACGGCCGAGTACTTCCGCGAGCCCGATGCCTACCTGGGCCTGCTGTCGCTGGGTCTGTCCATGGGCCAGTGGCTGTGCGTGCCCATGGTGCTGGCCGGCGTGGCGCTGTGGGCCTGGGCCAGCCGGCGCCCTCCTGCCGCGGCCGGGTCCCGTTCCTGATGTTTCAAAGCTTTTTGGTCCCTGGCCGGCGTGGATGAAGCGTTGACAGCTATGAATTCCGAAGCAACACGTGATCTCTCGGACGGCCTCACGTCCTCCCCCAGCATTCGCCAGCGCCTGGGTGCCATGCTCGAGCGCGGGGTGGACGCCATCGGCCCCTGGGGCCCGCGCCGCATCCTGCGCGAGCTGCAGCAGGTGCTGGACCCCGCCGTCAGCGAGGTCGAGGGCGGCCGCCGCGCCGCCGCCTTGGCGCAGTGGTACGCCGGCGCCACGCCCGAGCAGCGGCGCGAATGCTGGGTGCTGATGAGCGAGCACTTCGCCCCCGACGTGAGCGCCATCGAATCGGCCCACGCCGCCTACGAGGCCGTGCGCGGCACCGACGACGAGGCGCGCGCCGAGCTGCACCTGCGCCGCGCCTTCACCGCGCCGCGCACGCGCCTGCTGCAGCGCTTTTCGGCCTATCCGGGCGGCGTGCGCTTTCTGGTCGACCTGCGCGCCGAGCTGCTGCCGCAGCTCAGGAAGGACAAGCGCCTGGTCGCGCTGGATGGCGAGCTGCAGGAGCTGTTCTCGACCTGGTTCGACGTCGGCTTTCTGGAGTTGCGCCGCATCAGCTGGGACTCGCCCGCCTCGCTGATCGAGAAGCTGATCCAGTACGAGGCCGTGCACGACATCCGCAGCTGGCAGGACGCCAAGAACCGGCTGGACGAGGACCGGCGCTGCTACAGCTTCTTTCACCCGCGCATGCCCGGCGAGCCGCTGATCTTCGTCGAGGTGGCCCTGCTGCGCGAGATGGCTGGCGGCATCGTCCCGCTGCTGGACGAGGAGGCCGCCCCGGCCGACCTGGACAAGGCGACGTGCGCCATCTTCTACTCCATCAGCAACACCCAGAGCGGCCTCAAGGGCGTGAGCTTTGGCGACGAGCTGATCAAGCGCGTGGTCGAGGAGCTGCAGACCGAGTTTCCGCGCCTCAAGGTGTTCGCGACGCTCTCGCCCATCCCCGGCCTGCGCGCCTGGCTGGGCAGGAACCTCGATGCCCGCCTGCAGGCCACGCCCGCGCGCGCCCGCGCCGAGCTGGCGCGCGAACTGGGCGTGGCCCAGCTCGCCGCCGCCGACCTGCAGGGCGCGCTCGACGGCGTGGCCCAGTGGCCCGAGAAATCGGCCCGCGCCCGCTGGCTGCTGGCCGCCGCCGCCCACTACCTGGCGCGCGAGCACATCGAGGGCGGCCGCCCGCTGGACGCCGTGA
>OFJB01000511.1_pt1 | contig 18613 bp, 20 predicted proteins | sample 1775081 | NCBI WGS metagenome assembly OFJB01 (sample SAMN08195771, study PRJEB24354) | sludge metagenome | isolation source: initial sludge from phenol fed wastewater aerobic bioreactor | place: India: Nagpur | collected 2016-06-05
TGGCCGTTGTCCTGCAGGTGCTGGATGTAGCGGTACAGGTCCACCGTCTGCATGCGGTCGGGGCTGAGCAGGGCGGCAGCCACCATGTCCATGGAGATCGCGGTGGGCCAGGACCAGGTGGCCAGCTGCTGCACCGTCACGCTGGGGTCGGGCGCGTCCACGTGCTCGAAGCTGCGCCGCTGCACGTCCTGCAGCGCCCAGCCGTGGTCGGCAAAGGTGCCGCGCGCGGCCTTGACGGTGGCCAGCAGGCGCGCCGTGCGGCTGTCGAACTCGAAGATGCGCACCTGGTTGAGCGTGCCGTCCGGGCTGATGGCGCCCACGTTGACCGAATAGCTGCGCTCGCCCTGGCGGTCCTTCATCCAGGCGCCGGTGCGCCCGACGGTGATGTCGCCCATGAAGCGCGCCTGCATCGCGGTGGCCGCGCGGTTGGCGGCGGGCGACACGTAGTCGCCGATGGCAAAGGTCAGCACCACAAAGCCCAGGCCCAGCAGCAGCAGGGTGCCCAGGGCCTTCAGCGGGCCCAGGCCGCTGGTGCGCAGGATGGTGTATTGCGAGCTTTCGGCCAGGCGCGCCATGACGAAGATGGTGCCGATCAGCACCGCGATCGGCAGCAGGTCGTACAGGTGGCCGGGCATCTTCAGCGCCACGTACAGCAGCGCATAGCCCAGCGAATAGCCGCGCGCGGCAAAGTCGCGCAGATCGCCCAGCTGGTCGACCAGGTCGAAAAACGAGAACAGCAGCAGGAAGGCCAGCGCGATGAAGGCCACCGACAGCAGCACGTCGTTGTAGATCAGGCGGCGGATCGTCCTCATGCCCCGGCCTCCGGGTTGGCGCCCACGCGCCAGTTGCGCTCGCGCCAGGTCATCCACGCCAGGGTTGCCAGGGCGATGCTGCCATGCAGCGCCAGCATGAAGGTGCCCGCGCCCACGCGGCCCTGCTCGATCCAGCTTTGGCCCAGTCCGATCAGGTTGTAGTAGGTGGCAAACGCAAACAGCGAAAACACCAGGCCGGCGCTGCGCCCCACGCGCGGGTTCACGCGCGTGACGGCCAGCGCGATCAGCACGCAGTTGATGGCCGCCAGCGCCAGCCCGAGGCGCCAGGACAGCTCGGCCAGGTAGCGCGGCGAGGCGCTGCGCAGCAGCTCCAGGGTGGTCTGCAGGCGCGGCGCGTCGTCGCGCGTGGCCTGGATGATCTGGGCGTTGATGCGGTTGCTGTACTCGGCGAATTCGCTCACGCGCATGGCGCCGGTGGCATCGTCGGTCTGCAGGCGAAAGCCCTGGTCCAGCTGCAGCGCGCGGCCGCTGCCCTGCGTCACGACGTGCCCGCGCTGGGCCGAGATCACGGCCTCGCTGCCGCGCTCGCTGGCGGCAATGAAGATGTTGGTGCCCGAATCGGCCGCGGCGGTGTCCTTGTCGATGAAGAACACGCGCTGGCCGCCGGCCGACTCGATGAAGCGCCCCGGCGCCACGCGCTCGATGTCACCGCGCCCCTGGTAGCGTTCGCGCAGGTCCTGGATCTGCTGGTTGGACCAGGGCCACACCAGCAGCGCCAGCGCCGCCACGGCCAGCAGCACCGGCCAGGCAAAGCGCAGCAGCGGCCGCACGAAGGCGCGCAGCCCCTGGCCGCAGGCAAACCAGATCACCATCTCGCTGCTGGCGTACATGCGGGTGAGCACCGTGGTGATGGTGACGAACAGGCTCAGCGTGAGGATGGTGGGCAGGTGGCCCAGCACCGTCAGGCCCATGATGAGCAGCACCTCGGAGGGGTTGACGCGGCCCACCGAAGCCTGGCCCAGGGTGCGGATCAGCATCACTGTCATCACCACGGTGACCAGCACCACCAGGGTGGCGCCGAAGCTGCGGCCCAGCTCCTTGCGTAAAGAGGAATCGAATAACATGGAGTGAAAGGAGTTGCCTGTGATTATCGACGTTGAACTGGGCCGTCTGGACCTGCCCGCGGCGGCCGCGCGCCGCACCCCCGCCTTGCTGGTCCTGGTGGCCGACGGCTTTGCCGCGGCCGACGACGCGCTGTCGGCGTGGATCGCCCGGGCCTGCGCCAGCGGCGACTTCAAGACCGAGGCTGGACAGCTGCTCAGCTCCTACGGCGCCGCGGGCTTGGCGGCCGAGCGCTTGGTGCTGGCCGGCATCGGCGATGGCAGCCCGGCGCGCGTGCGCAAGGCGGTGGCCGCCGGCATGGCGGCGTTGCGCAGCGGCGGCGCCACGGCGCTCACCGTGTGCTTTGCCGAGGCCCCGGTGCCAGGGGCTGTGCATGCCGCCACGCTGGCGCTGTTCGAGACCAGCTACCGCTACGAGGCCACCAAGGGTAAGGCCGACAAGCCGCCCAAGCTGCGGCGCGCCACCGTGGGCGTGCCCGAGGTGGCGGCGGCGCGTGCCGAGTTCGAGCGCGCCCAGGGCACGGCCCAGGGCGTGACGCTGGCGCGCGAGTGGGCCAACCGCCCGGCCAACCATGCCACGCCCACGCTGCTGGCCGGCGCGGCGCGGGCCCTGGCCAAGCACAAGGCGATCGACTGCCAGGTGCTGGGGCCCCGGGAGGTCGCCAAGCTGGGCATGGGCGCCTTCGAGGCGGTGGCGCGCGGCTCGGGCGAAGAGCTGCGCTTCATCGTGCTGCGCTACGGCGGCGCCGCCAAGAGCGCGGCGCCGGTGGTGCTGGTGGGCAAGGGCATCACCTTCGACACCGGCGGCATTTCGATCAAGCCCGCCGCCGCCATGGACGAGATGAAGTTCGACATGTGCGGCGCCGCCAGCGTGCTGGGCGTGTTTCGCGCGCTGGCCGAGCTGCGGCCCCGCATCAACGTGGTGGGCCTCATCCCGGCCTGCGAGAACATGCCCGACGGGCGCGCCATCAAGCCGGGCGACGTGGTCACGTCCTTGAGCGGGCAGACCATCGAAATCCTGAACACCGACGCCGAAGGCCGCCTGGTGCTGTGCGACGCGCTGACCTATGCCGAGCGCTTCAAGCCGCGCGCCGTGATCGACATCGCCACGCTCACCGGCGCCTGCGTGATCGCCCTGGGCGGCGTGCGCAGCGGCCTGTTCGCCAAGAGCGATGCGCTGGCCGGGGCGCTGCAGGCGGCGGGCGAGCGCGCGCTCGACCCCTGCTGGCGCCTGCCGCTGGACGACGAGTACGCCGAAGGCCTGAAGACGAACTTTGCCGACGTGGCCAACGTGGGCGGGCGCCCGGCCGGCGCCGTCACGGCCGCCAAGTTTTTGCAGCGCTTTGCCGGCGCCTTCGACTGGGCGCACCTGGACATCGCCGGCACCGCCTGGCGGCAAGGCGCCAGCAAGGGCGCCACCGGCCGGCCCGTGGGCCTGCTGGTGGAATACCTGCTGGGGCTGGATGCGCCGCCCGCGCCGGCAACAGTCCGCGCGCCGCGCAAGCGGGCCAAGGCCTGAGGACCCATGGACTGGGACGGACGCAACGCCGGGAGCCGGTCATGACCGAGGTCATGTTTCACTTCAACGTGCCCGACAAGGTGCACTACGCCTGCCGCCTGCTGCGCAAGATCCAGGCCAGCGGCGTGCGGGTGGGCGTGCTGGCCGACGCGGCCACGCTGCGCGAGCTCGACACCGCGCTGTGGACGTTTTCGGCGCTGGATTTTGTGGCGCACTGCAGCGCCGATGCCCCGGCGGCCATGCGGCAGGCCGCGCCCATCGTGCTGGCGCTGGACGGCCAGGCGCTGGACGCGCGGCCGGTGTGGGTGCACCTGGGCCAGGCCCTGCCCGGCGGTTTTGAGCGCGCCGAGCGCCTGATCGAGCTGGTCAGCGCCGATCCCGGCGACCGCGCCCTGGGGCGCGAGCGCTGGCGCCACTACAAGCAGCGCGGCTACCCCATCCAGACCCACGACGCGGCCCACCATGTCCAACGATGAATTCACGCCCCAGCCGGCGCCTGCGCGCTATGTGCCGACCCTGACCGAGGTGGTGGCCGACACCGGGCAACCGGCGGCGGCTGGCCTGCCCACCGCCGCGCAGGCCGTGTCGGCGGGCGTCACGGCCGAGCAGGTGCTGGCCCTGCTGGGGCCCGAGCTGGACCGGCGCATCAGCGAGGCCATCGCCCTGGCCCTGCACGAGCAGATGCTGGGCCTGCATGCCCGCGTGCGCCGCGCCGTGGCCGACGTGGTGCAGGATGCGGTGGAAAGAGCCTTGCGCGAGCAGGGGCATGGCCCGATGTCGGGATAAACCCGTGAAATCGGGCCGCCGCCCATTAGCGTGTTCCCTATATGTTTCGACCTTGAATTGCGCTATCGTTCGCGCCCGTTGACGCGCCGTTGCGTCATCCAACTCTAGGAGGTTTTTGTATGCAGCTTCAACTGAAACTGACCGTGGCAGCGGCCCTGATGGCCGCCTTCGGCATGGCCAGCGCGCAAGAGCAGGTCGTCAAGATCGGCAGCGTGGCGCCGATGTCGGGCGGTCAGGCCCACTACGGCAAGGACAACGCCAACGGCGTGATCATGGCCATTGCTGACCTGAACAAGCAGGGCATCACCATTGGCGGCAAGAAGATCAAGTGGGAAGCCCAGGTTGAGGACGACGCTGCCGATCCCAAGCAGGGCACGGCCGTGGCGCAGAAGCTGTGCGACATGAAGGTCAACGGCGTGGTCGGCCACCTGAACTCGGGCACCACCATCCCGGCCTCCAAGGTCTACCACGACTGCGGCATTCCCATGATCACGGGCGCCGCCACCAACCCCGACGTGACCAAGCCCGGCTACGCCGAGATCTTCCGCATCATCGCCAACGACAGCTCGCTGGGCGCCGGCCTGGCGCATTACGCGCACGACAAGCTCAAGCTCAAGTCCGTGGCCGTCATCGACGACCGCACGGCCTATGGCCAGGGCTTGGCCGACATCTTTGCCGAAACGGCCAAGAAGCTGGGCATGCAAGTGGTGGACCGCCAGTTCACCACCGACAAGGCCACCGACTTCATGGCCATCCTGACGGCCATCAAGGGCAAGAAGCCGGACGCCATCTTCTTCGGCGGCATGGACCCGCAGGGCGGCCCCATGCTGCGCCAGATGGACCAGCTGGGCATGAGCGGTACGTACTACTTCGGCGGCGACGGCATCTGCACCGTGAAGCTGGCCGAGCTGGCCAACAACGCCAAGTCGTTGGCCAAGACGGTGTGCGCCGAGGGCGGCACCTCGCTGCAGAAGATGCCCGGCGGGGTGGCGTGGAAGAAGGACTACGACGCCAAGTTCCCCGGCCAGTTCCAGATCTACAGCCCCTACACCTACGACGCCACCATGCTGATCGCCGATGCGATGAAGCGTGCCAACTCGGTCGATCCCAAGGTGTACCTGCCCGAGCTGATGAAGTCCGACTACAAGGGTGTGACGGCGACCATCGCGTTCGAGCCCAACCACGAGATCAAGAACCCGGCCATCACGCTGTCGAGCTACCCCGGCGGCAAGAAGACCCCGCTGGACTGATCATCCGATTGCCCGCTTGGCAAGCCACCCTTCGGGGTGGCTTTTTTCATTTCGCACCGACTGTGGCATCGGGCTGGGTCGTGTGAATCACAATGAAAAAAATTCAACCGCAAGGAGCGGAGTTTCAAGAGGAGCGTGGATTCCTAAACTGCCCTCATCCTGTCACTACCGAGAAACATTGCCATGAACAGCCGTGCCGTTTCCACGTTCAAGTACAACTTTCGCGCTCGAGGCTGCCAGGTAGAAGGCCCCATCCGGTTCGCCGTCGGCCAGGCCGTGCCGGGTCAGGTGCTGGTCGCGCGGAGCCAGCGCGGGATTTGCGCCATCTTGCTCGGCGAGGATGCGCGCGCTCTGCGCGATCAGCTCGCGGCCGCATTCCCGAAGGTCGAACTGCAGCCCGACCAGGCGGGTCTGCAACACGAGCTCGAGCAGGTCATCGGCTTCATCGACAAAGACCCGTGCGAGGGAGCGATCCATCTCGACATCGGTGGCACGGCGTTCCAGCAGAAGGTCTGGCAGGTGCTGTGCGGCATCCCGGCCGGCCAAACCCGCAGCTACGGCGATGTCGCGCGTGCTCTCGGTGTGCCGCAGGCCGTCCGTGCCGTGGCGGGTGCCTGCGCGGCCAACGTCCTGGCCATCGCCATTCCCTGCCATCGCGTGGTGCGCAGCGATGGTTCGGTCTCCGGCTATCGCTGGGGTGTAGCACGCAAGCGCGCGCTGCTGGCCGACGAAGCGACCAAGGCTCTGGACTTGGCGGCATGACAGCCATGGCGAGTCGGGACAGCGTCGCGAAGGTGGGAGCCTACGACTGGGCAGGCATCGGACAGTCGCTCGACGCGCATGGCAACGCGGTGCTGCCCGGCCTGTTGACGGCGCGGCCATGCGATGAGCTCGCGGCGCTCTATCCGCGTGACGATGGCTATCGCTCGCGGATCGTCATGGCGCGCCACGGATTCGGGCGGGGCGAGTACAAGTATTTCGCCTACCCGTTGCCACCGCTGCTCGACCAGTTGCGCCACGCGCTGTACCCCTGGCTGGCGCCGATCGCCAACCGCTGGAATCGGCAGTTGAAGATGGCCACGCAGTACCCGCTTGACCTGGATGCTTTTTTGCGCCGCTGCCACGAGGCCGGCCAGACCCGGCCGACGCCGCTGATCCTGCAGTACGGCGAGGGCGACTACAACTGCCTGCACCAGGATCTCTACGGCGATCACGTCTTTCCCTTGCAGGTGGCCATCCTGCTGTCGGAACCCGGCAGGGACTTCACCGGCGGCGAGTTCGTCATGACGGAGCGGTCGAACAAGGGCCAGCGCGCGGATGTCGTCGCGCTGCGCCAGGGCGACGCGGTGGTGTTTACCGTCCATCAACGGCCCGCCCCACCCACAGGATCAAGGCCGCGCGAAATCCGCAAGCTCGCCATGCGTCATGGCGTCAGCCGCATCCGCAGCGGCCAGCGCCATACCGTGGGCCTGATCTTTCACGACGCGAAGTGAGCATGGAAACACTCGAACTCTTCGAGGCACCGGCACAAGACCCGTGCCAGCGCCTGGGGCCGTCCGCGCTGGTGTTGCGCGGCTTCGCGCTGCCGTATGTGCCGGAGCTGATGCCCGCGATTGGAATCGTCGAGGCCGCGTCGCCATTTCGGCACATGGTGACGCCGGGCGGCTTCACCATGTCGGTGGCGCTGACGAACTGTGGCGCCTTGGGCTGGACCAGCGACCGGCGGGGCTATCGCTATGCCTCGGTCGATCCTGATACCGGCCGTCCCTGGCCGATCATGCCGGAGGCGTTGGCCCGCTTGGCGAGCCAGGCCGCGAAGGCGGCGGGATTCGAGCATTTCGAGCCCGACGCCTGCCTGGTCAACCGCTACACGCCGGGCACGCGGCTGTCGCTGCATCAGGACAAGAACGAGCGCGACTACGACGCACCCATCGTTTCGGTGTCGCTGGGCATGTCGGCCACCTTCCTGTTCGGCGGCCACGCGCGCACCGATTCCACGGTCAAGGTGCCACTGCACCACGGCGACGTGGCGGTATGGGGCGGTGTCGATCGCCTGCGCTACCACGGCGTGATGCCGCTCAAGGATGAGCCCCATGCGCTGCTCGGGCGCCAGCGCATCAATTTCACCTTTCGCAAGGCTGGCTGATTCCGGAATTCAACCGCAAGAATCGGAGTGCTTGCGATCGAAACTCTGCGTAATCTGAGCATGTGATCGATGATGACACCTCTGCCATGAATACGGCCCTTGCCTACGCAACCGAAGACGAGCGCTGGACCGCCGTGCAGGCACGCGACGCCGCCGCCGACGGCCACTTCGTCTACGCCGTGCGCACCACGGGCGTGTACTGCCAGCCGAGTTCGACGGCGCGGCTGCCCAAGCGCGAGAACGTGGCGTTTTTCGACTCGGCCCAGGCCGCCGAGGTGGCGGGCTATCGACCCAGCCGCCGCGCCCATGGCGACCAGACCCGTGCGGCGGCCGAGCGCGCGGCCTTGGTGGCTCGCGCCTGCCGCATGATCGAGACGTCCGAAACGCCGCCGCGGCTGGACGAGCTGGCCACTGAAGTGGGCATGAGCCCGTTCCATTTCCATCGCCTGTTCAAGACCGAGACGGGCCTGACGCCCAAGGCGTACAGCGTGGCCTGGCGCGCCCGCAAGCTGCGCGAGGAACTGAGCAGCGCCGACGCCTCGATCACCGATGCCATCTATGGCGCGGGCTTTAACGCGAGCAGCCGCTTCTACGAAACCTCCGGGCAATTGCTGGGCATGCGCGCGCGGGACTGGCGGGCCGGTGGCGCCGGTGTGGTCATCCGCTTCGCGGTGGGCCAATGTTCGCTGGGGGCCATCCTGGTGGCCCAGAGCCAGCGCGGCATCTGCGCCATCCTGCTGGGCGACAACCCCGAGCGGCTGGTGCGTGATCTGCAGGACCAATTCCCCAAGGCCGAACTCATCGGCGGCGACGCCGCATTCGAGCAGTTGGTGGCGCAGGTCGTGGGCTTCGTCGAAGCGCCGGCGACGGGGCTGCAGCTGCCGCTGGATGTGCAGGGCACGGTCTTTCAGGAGCGTGTCTGGCGCGCGCTGCGCGAGATTGCGCCGGGCACCACGGTGAGCTACGCCGAGATCGCCGAACGCATCGGCTCGCCCAAGGCGGTGCGCGCGGTGGCGCAGGCCTGCGCCACGAACCACATTGCCGTGGCCATTCCCTGCCACCGTGTCGTGCGGCGCGATGGGGACATTTCCGGCTATCGCTGGGGCGTGGATCGCAAGCGCGAGTTGCTGCGCCGCGAAGCCGGGAAATGATGGACAGCGTTCTCGTGGCTTCGCTGGACGCGACCCTCGATCGCCTGAACTGGACGGACATCGGCTTGCAGCTCGATGCCGAGGGTTGCGCCGTGCTGCCCGGCCTGCTGGGCGCTGACGTGGCGCGCGATCTGGCGCGACAGAGCGCCGCGCCGGGTACTCGCCGAGAGACTTTGGAGTCCCGCGATGGGGGCTGCGGCGAGTTGTTCTATTTCGAGACCGGTCTGCCGGCGCCGCTGGAGCCGTGGCGCTGGGCGCTGTACCGTCGCCTGGTGGCCATCGCCAATCGCTGGAACGAAACCCTGGGCCTGGCCCAGCGCTATCCGGCGCAGCTGGAGGATTTTTTGTTTGACGATGACTCTAGCCCGGCATTTCGCTGGACTACGCCTAAGCCCGCTACAGCAGGTTTATCAATGGCTTAGGCGAGTTCAACATATGCCGGTGCTTTCCGAAACTTGACCCGGCTTCCGGTCGCGTGGCTCCCATGTGGCTCTTGGAAACCGAGGTTTCCGAGGAGTCATCATGGCAAGAATCAAGCTCACCAAATCCGTCGTCGATGCCGCCAAGCCCCAGGCGCAGGCCGTCGAACTCCGGGACACCGTGGTGCCCGGCTTCCTGTGCAAGATCACCCCAGCCGGCCGCAAGGTGTTCATGCTCCAGTACCGCACGAACGCCGGCGAGCGCCGCAAGCCTGCTCTGGGCCAGTACGGGGAATTGACCGTCGAGCAGGCCCGCGTCATGGCGCAGGAGTGGCTGGCCGAGGTTCGCCGGGGCGGTGATCCGAGCGCAGCCAAGAACGCCGCCCGCAAGGCGCCGACCATGAAGGAGTATTGCACCACCTTCATGGAGGATTACTCCAAGCAGCGCAACAAGCCCAGCACGCAGCGCGGCTATCAGGGCGTCATCGACCGTTGCATCATCCCGATCATGGGCCGGATGAAGGTGCAGGACGTAAAGCGCCCGGATGTGGCTGCGCTGATGAAGAAGCTGGCCTACAAGCAGGCTGAGGCCAACCGCACCTTTGGCGTGCTGCGCAAGATGTTCAACTTGGCCGAAGTGTGGGGGCTGCGCCCTGACGGTACGAATCCTTGCCGTCACGTCCCGATGTACCCGCCCGGCAAGGAAACTCGCCTCATCGTGGACGATGAACTGGTGCGGATCTTCCGCCACCTGGAGAAGCTGGAGGCGGAAGGGCTGGAGAACTATGTCATCCCGCTGGCGATCCGCCTGCAATTCGAGTTTGCCGCCCGCCGCTCCGAAATCTGCCCGCTCGAATGGGACTGGGTTGATCTGGAAAAGCGCCGCGTCGTCTGGCCCGACAGCAAGACCGGCGGCATTTCCAAGCCCATGAGCGAGGAAGCCTATCGGCTGCTGTCCACCGCGCCGCGCCGGCAGGGCTGCCCCTACGTCCTGCCGTCGCCCAACGACCCGGCCCGGCATCTGACGCATGGCGAACACTATGGCGGCTGGAAGCGCGTGCTCAAGGCCGCCGGCGTGCCGCACGTCGGCACGCACGGCATCCGCCATCGGGCGACGACCGACATTGCCAATTCGGGCGTGCCGACCAAGGTGGGCATGAAACTGACGGGCCACAAGACCGTGGCGATGTTCATGCACTACGTCCATACCGAGGACAAGCCGGTGCGCGATGCGGCCGAGTTGGTGGCAAGCCGGCGCCAAGCCATCACGGGCGCGCGGCAACTTGCGGAGGTGGCAGCATGAACGGGCGTCGATCAACCATAGCATCGCCCGCAGCACCGCCGGCGTTGCTGGGCGACATTCGGGCACTGATCGAGGCGGCGCACCAGCGCGCCGCCTCGGCGATCAATGCGGAGCTGACACTGCTGTTCTGGCGCATCGGCCAGCGCATCCATACGGAGGTGCTGGCCGGCCAGCGGGCCGGGTACGGCGAGGAAATCTTGTCGACCCTGGCCGAGCAGCTTGCCCGCGACTACGGGCGGGGCTTCGGGGAGAAGAACCTGCGCCGGATGGTCAAGTTCGCCATCACGTTCCCGGATGAGCCAATTGTCGCGACACTGTCGCGACAATTGAGCTGGTCGCATTTCGTCCTGCTGCTGGCCCTCAAGGAACCGATGCAGCGAGACTACTATGCGCAGATGGCCGGAGCCCAGCGTTGGAGCGTGCGGACGCTGCGCGAACGCATCGACTCGATGCTGTACGAGCGCACGGCGCTGTCCAAGAAGCCGGACGAGACGATCACGCAAGAGCTGGCGGCGATGCGCGATGCGCAGCGCATGTCGCCGGCGCTGGTCATGCGAGACCCGTACATCCTCGATTTCCTGGGCCTGCGAGACACCTGGCAGGAAGGCGACTTGGAGGCGGCGATCATCCGCGAAATGGAATCCTTCCTGCTGGAGCTGGGCGTGGGCTTCACGTTCGTTGCCCGTCAGAAGCGCATCCAGATCGACGACGAGGATTTCCACCTCGATCTGCTGTTCTATAACCGCAAGCTGCGGCGGCTGGTGGCAGTGGAATTGAAGGTTGGAGACTTCAAGGCGGCCTACAAAGGGCAGATGGAGCTTTACCTGCGCTGGCTCGACAAGCACGAGCGAGAGCCGGAAGAAGCCTCGCCGCTGGGGATCATCCTTTGCACTGGGAAGAAGCGCGAGCAGATCGAGTTGCTGGAACTGGACAAGTCGGGCATCCATGTGGCCGAGTACCTGACGACTTTGCCACCGCGCGCGGTGCTGGGAGAGAAGTTGCAGCAGGCGACCGAGCGGGCGCGATTGCAGATCGAACAGCGCAAGCCGTGACGGCTCTTGCGCGCTACAGATGGATCGACCGCCTAAGCAACGCTGCGCTGGCGGGACACAAGCTGGCAGCCTGCCGCGTCGCCAGCACCGAGGCCGGCGCGATTGCGCGCTCCACTGGCTTGAAGCCCGCGCGCTCGAAGAACGGCGCTGCCGTCGTCGTCAGCAACCAGGCATCACGCCCGCCCTTGTCGAAGGCGCGACGTAGCAGCAGTGCGAGCATGCCGTCACCGATGCCGCGCCGGCGTACGTGCGGCAGTACGACCAGGGAACGCACCAGCACATCCCGGCCCATACGCTCGAAGCCACCATAGCCCACACGCTCACCTGTCACCGTGGCATAGGCGAAGAAGCTGCGCCCCGGCTCGGTCAGATCGTCTGTGGGAAGCCCGGCTTCCTGCAAAGCAGTCATGAGGCCCGTGTCGCTGCCCGCGATCGGCGTGTCCACCAGCAGCGGCGTGCCGTCTTCCTTGCGAATCTCGCCCGCCGGCCGCTGTGGCAGCAGTTCGATCACCATGTCCGAGGGACGGCACAGGCGCGTGCCCAAGGGGGAGACCACGATGGGCCGATTGATGAGGATCGGGTGCGCCACCATCTGGTCGATCAACTGGTCATCGCTCCAGTGCGCGGCATCCAGCCCGAGTTCCTTGTAAGGCGTGCCCTTGATGCGCAGCACGTCCCGCACGCCCATGTCCATCCGTGCGATCAGAGCCTGCAAGGTTTCGCGGTCAGGCGGGGTCTTCAGGTACTCGATGACCGTGGGCGCGATGCCGCTGGCGCGGATCAGCGCCAGCGTGTTGCGCGAGGTGCCGCAGTCCGGGTTGTGATAGATCGTGACGGTACTCATGCTGAATGCCTTGCCGTGTTGCGCGGCGTCTGTTCGTACCAAGTGCGCGAACGGTTGACCACGCGCACCACCAGCAGCATCACCGGCACCTCGATCAGCACGCCGACCACGGTGGCCAGCGCGGCGCCGGAATGGAAACCGAACAGGCTGATCGCCGCTGCCACGGCCAGCTCGAAGAAGTTGCTCGCGCCGATCAGCGCCGAAGGACAGGCGATGTCGTGCTTCTCGCCCACCTTGCGGTTGAGCCAGTAGGCCAGTCCCGAGTTGAAGAACACCTGGATCAGGATCGGCACCGCCAGCATGGCGATCACCAGCGGCTGTTGCAGGATGGCCTGGCCCTGGAAGGCGAACAGCAGTACCAGCGTCAGCAGTAGCGCCACGATCGACAGCGGGCCGAGGCGCGCCAGTGCTCGGTCGAACTCGGCCTGCCCACGGCGCAGCAGGGCGCGACGCCACACCTGCGCGATAACAACCGGAATGACGATATAGAGCACCACCGAGGTCAGCAGCGTATTCCACGGCACGGTGATCGCCGACAGGCCCAGCAGTAGCGCGACGATAGGCGCGAAGGCGAACACCATGATGGTGTCGTTCAACGCCACCTGCGACAGTGTGAACATCGGGTCGCCGCCGGTCAGCCGGCTCCAGACGAACACCATCGCCGTGCACGGCGCGGCGGCCAGCAGGATCAGGCCGGCCACGTAGCTGTCGAGCTGGTCGGCCGGCAGCCAATCGGCAAAGACCTGGCGGATGAAGATCCACGCCAGCAGCGCCATCGAGAACGGCTTGACCGCCCAATTGACGAACAGCGTGACGCCGATGCCGCGCCAATGCTGCCTGACCTGGCCCAGCGCGCCGAAGTCCACCTTGAGCAGCATGGGGATCACCATGATCCAGATCAGCAGGCCCACCGGCAGATTGACCTGCGCCACTTCCATGCGGCCGATGGCCTGGAACACGCCGGGCGCAAGCTGGCCCAGGGCGATGCCGGCGACAATGCACAGCAGCACCCACACGGTCAGGTAACGCTCGAAGCCGCTCATGGCGGGCGCCGCCGGCGCGCGGCCGGCGGTATCGGTTCCTGCGGTCATCGCGCCTGCCTCACTGGCGGCCAATGTCACGCAGCTCGCGCTGCAAGGACATGGCATCGAGGCTTTTCAGGGGCAGCGACAGGAACAGCTCGATGCGCCGGCGCAGCGTGATCGCGGCGTCCGTGAACGCCTTGCGCTGCTGTTCCTCCGTGCCTTCGACGGTCGCTGGGTCGGGCACGCCCCAATGGGCCGACACCGGCTTGCCCGGCCACAGCGGACATGCCTCGCCGGCGGCGTTGTCACAGACGGTGAAGATGAAATCGAACACCGGCGCACCCGGCACCACGAACTCGTCCCAGCTTTTGCTGCGGTAGCCGGTCGCCGGCAGGTGCAGGCGCTCCAGCGTGGCGAGCGCCAAGGGATGCACTTCGCCCTTCGGATGGCTGCCCGCCGACCAGGCGCGAAAGCACCCCTGGCCCAATGCGTTGAGGATGCCTTCGGCGAGGATCGACCGCGCCGAATTGCCCGTGCAGAGGAACAAGGCGTTGTAGGTAGGTTCTGTCGTCATGCGCGCCTCGCGTCAGCAGCAGGAGGTTGCCGACTTCGCGGTGCGCGGCGCACAGCACGCCGTGGCGGCGCCGGGCGCGGGCTGGAGCGTTTCGTTGAACACAGGGATATTGCCCAGCGTGTGGAAGTGCTCCCAGGCCACGCCCTGCGGGTCGGTGATCCAGTGCTTTTCGCTGCGGGCGTAGCAGCAGGTCGTGGCGCCTTCGTCGAGCAGCGCCATGTCGGCGGCCTGCGCGCGGGCCTTCAGCGCGTCCAGTTCCTCGGCGTCGTCGGTCTGGATGCCCAGGTGGTCGATGCCCGGCTTGTTGCCGCGCGTGGAGATGGCGAAGTTCACCGGCGGGTCTTCGAGCATCCACTTCGCGTAGTCGTCCTCGATACGGGCCGGCTGTGCGGCGAACAGTTGGGAATAGAAGCCGATGCTGCGGTTCAGGTCATCGACGTGCAGGTGGACATGGAAGCGTTTCATGGCGAAGTCCTTTCAGCAGGAAGTGCAGGAGCGGGAGAAATCGGGGGATGTAGTGACTTCGCAGACGGCGCCCCGGCAGCAGTGCTCAGTCAGGTAGCCGAGCAGCCCATTCATCTGCGAGAAGTCGGCGCGGTAGATCAGGTTGCGGCCCTGCTGCTCAACCGTGATGAGACTGGCATGGGTCAATTCCTTCAGGTGGAAGGACAGCGCGCTACGGGCCACATCGAGTTGCTCAGCCATGACGCTGGGCGTCAACCCTTCGGGACCGGCGATGACCAAGGCGCGGAACACGCGCAGGCGCTGGGCATGGGCCAAGGCGCTAAGGGCGGAAACAGTTTGGGCTTCGTTCATTGTTTAATAATACAACAATTATTGAATTAATGGTGGAATGACCTTGTTAAATCAAGCCTGTTCGCCTGAAAGGCTTGGCTTGCAAGGTAGTTGCCCACGCCTCGTGTATCCGCAAGTCAGCGATACGACTTCGACGATCCGCCCGACTGGAATGCGATCGCGCTGGCTGGACTGCGGGTATAGCAAAGCGTTGCTCACTGCCTTGGTGCTCTGACAGTTTGCCGGTGCGTACAACGAAGCCGTCCGATGTCAAACACTCAGGGAACGGCACCAAGGGGGAGACAGCTCCTCCTGCTGAAATTTAATTGACGATTACGCACAGTTTTATTTGAATGAACGTCCAGGAAGACCCCAAGGCCAGGAAGCGTAATCGTTGACTTTACATAATATACATTATGCGAATTACTGGGATGGGACAGCGCCGTCCGGATCCTGACGGCCGGAGCTGTGGAGCGAGTCTTTCGGGCGAGACTGTCGAGCCGGCCTGATCGGGTTCGGGCCGGCGGCATGCCCGGTGCGGAATGCGGCGTGGGAGATATGGCGGTTCAGCCGCCGCTCGCGCGCAGGAAGAGATCGTGCGCGAGCTGCCGGTGCCGGGCCAGCACGTTGGGCAGGTCGGCGGTCAGCAGATGGCCGTCGCGCACCACCACGCGCCCGTCGATGACGCTGGTGGCGACGTGGCCCGGCGTGCAGAAGACCAGCGCGGCCACCGGGTCGTGGCCGGCGCCGGCATAGCCGGCGGCCGTCATGTCGAAGGCCACGAAGTCGGCGGACATGCCGGGCGCCAGCGCGCCGATGTCGTCGCGGTTCAGCACGCGCGCCCCGCCCAGCGTGGCGATTTCCAGCGCTTCGCGCGCGCTCATCGCGGCCGGCCCGTGGCCGACCCGCTGCAGCAGCATGGCCTGGCGCGCCTCGCCCAGCAGATGGGCGCCGTCGTTCGACGCGCTGCCGTCCACGCCCAGGCCGACCGGCACGCCCGCGTCGCGCATCGCCCGCACCGGCGCGATGCCCGAGGCCAGGCGCATGTTCGAGCACGGGCAATGGGCGACGCCGGTGCCGGTGCGCGCGAACAGCGCGATTCCTTCGGGATCGAGCTTGACGCAGTGGGCGTGCCACACGTCGTGCCCCACCCAGCCGAGTTCCTCGGCGTACTGCGCCGGGGTGAGCCCGAATTGTTCCCGCGAATAGGCGACGTCGTTCTCGTTTTCGGCCAGGTGCGTGTGCAGCGACACGCCGTAGTGCCGCGCCATCCGCGCCGATTCGCGCATCAGCTCGCGCGAGACCGAGAACGGCGAGCACGGCGCCAGCGCGATGCGCAGCATCGAATGGCGGCGATCGTCGTGATATTTTTCGATGAGCCGCTGGCTGTCGCGCAGGATGGCCGCCTCTTCCTCGACCACCGCGTCCGGCGGCAGGCCGCCCTTGCTGCGGCCCACGCTCATCGAACCGCGCGCGGCGTGGAAGCGCATGCCCATTTCCTGTGCGGCGGCGATGGAATCATCCAGCGTCGCGCCGTTGGGATACAGGTACAGGTGATCGCTGGTGGTCGTGCAGCCCGACAGCATCAGTTCGGCCATCGCGGTGCGGGTGGACACGCGGATCATTTCCGGCGTCAGGTGCGACCAGAGCATGTACAGATTGCCCAGCCAGGAGAACAGCTCGGCGTCCTGCGCGGCCGGCACGGCGCGCGTCAGGGACTGGTACATGTGGTGATGGGTATTGACCAGGCCCGGCACGACCACGTGGCCGCGCATGTCGAGGCGCTGCGCGGCGCCGCTGTCGAGCGCCCGCCGGTAGGATTCCGGCAATTCGTTCGTGGGGCCCACCCATTTCACGGCCGGCCCTTCGGCCACCAGGGCGCCATCGGGGATTTCGCGCCGCTGCGCGTCCATGGTGACGAGGACGTCGGCGTGAAGGGCAATCAGGAAGGGCATGGCGGGTCTCGTTGCGTAAGTCGGGATGGACGCCAGTCTAGGGTACTTCGATGACTTGATCCAAGATCAGAATTTAGCGATATCTGTCCACAAAAAGTGGACATCAGGCCCGGATCAGCCGATCTGCGGATAAAGCTGCGCCAGGGCCGACTCGATGCTCTGCGCCATCAGCTCCGCCGCCGCGTTGGGCTGGCGCCCGGCGCGCTCGATGAGCGCCAGGGGCTGCGGTCGCACGTTCCGGTCGCGCAGCGGGATGAACATCAAGGTCTGGCGCGCCCGCTCTTCCATCACGTCCAGGGGATTGAGCAAGGCGATGCCGTCGCCCTGCATCACCAGCCGCTGGATCAGGGCCATCGACGTCGATTCGGCCGCGGGCGCGACTTCGATGGTGTTGCGGGCGAACGCATCGTCCAGGAGGGAGCGGATCGACAGCGGCGCAGCCGGCAGGATCAGCGGATATCCCGCGCATTCGCTCAGCAGGACCGAGGCGCGTTCCGCCAGGGGATGCCCGGGCGGCACGACGACGCCGATGCGCCAGTCGCTCGCCTTGACGGTGAACCAGACGTAGACGGCGACGGTGATGGCGACGACGGCCACGTAGCGCCAGCCGTAGGTGAAGGCGAAGATGCCGGCGGTGAGCGCAAACTCCAGGATAGTCGGCGCCGTATTCAGCATGATGAAGCGCACGATCGTCTCGATGCCCTTGGTGCCGCGCTCGATGATGCGCGACAGGCCGCCGGTGCGGCGCTCGAGATGGAAGCGCAGCGACAGCTCGTGCATGTGGACGAAGGTGCGCCAGGCGAGCTGGCGCACGGCGTGCTGGCCGACGCGCGCGAACAGCGAATCGCGCAACTGGTTGAAGCCGAGCTGCACCAGGCGCAGGAAATTGTAGGCGATGACCAATGCGATGGCGCCCGTGAGGAATGCCGGCAGCGGCGGGCTGTACTTGCCGGTGCCGGCCAGCGCGTCGGTCGCCCATTTGAAGAAATAGGGGCCGGCCACCAGCACCAGCTTGGCGATCACCAGCAAAAGCGTCGCCCAGGTGACGCGCCAGCGCAGGTCCGGCCGGTCGGCCGGATACATGTAGGGCCAGAGATTGCGCAGCGTCCTGAGGGTGCCGGACTCGGCGGAGACGGTTTTTTCTGCCACTGGGTCTTGCCTCGTGGTTGTTGGCGCCTCAGGGGGCGCAGCAGTCGTCGATGAGCGCCGCCAGCGACGACGCGAGATTTTCAAGCGCCTTGCGGTCGAGTTCGTAGCGGGAGCGCTGCCGGTCGGGGGAGAAGCGCACCAGTCCCGCATCGACCAGCACTTTCAGGTGTTGGGACACCGTCGACTGCGCGAGATCGAGCCGATCCACCACGTCGCGGCAGCAGCATGCGCGTGCGCCGGACAGATGCCGCACGATCTGCAGACGAGCCGGATGCGACAGCGCGGCCAGGCCGGCGGCAATCCTGCCGTCTGCGTCACAGGAATCGATCGGGGGAGATACTTCCATCGTTCATCGGCGATAAACGATGGAATGAGTTTGCGCAAGACCACTGGAATGGGAAATCGTACGGTGCAAACTGGCATCTATACAAGACTGAGTAGTCCCCCGATCCCTCGTCCCGGCCACAGGAGCGTAGCGCCTGCGGGCCGGAATCCATTCCGGAACATCCGCAAAGCCGCGGAATGGATCCCGGATGATCCTCCTTCGCTCCGCCCCCGGAAGACTTCCGGGATGGCGACGGCCGTTTCCGTCGCCGAAAAACCTATTCCGTCTTCGGCGGGGCGGTCGTCGCCTGCTCGCCCATGGCCTTCAGGTTCGCCGGCTCGCCTTCCTCCCGCATGCAACTGCCGTTTGCCGATTCCGACGCGGTGATCGAGCAGCGCCTGGGCTGCGCCATCCGCGACTACTTCG
>OFJB01000512.1_pt1 | contig 18602 bp, 16 predicted proteins | sample 1775081 | NCBI WGS metagenome assembly OFJB01 (sample SAMN08195771, study PRJEB24354) | sludge metagenome | isolation source: initial sludge from phenol fed wastewater aerobic bioreactor | place: India: Nagpur | collected 2016-06-05
CCTTGCCAATCTGAAGGCCACAGACAATGTCGCAGTCGATGGGGCCGACAGCGCGGCGGCTTTCGCCTTCACCAGCGCTGCGACCGGCGCCAGTGCGGCGGATTCCTACCGCGTGCTGGTTTCGAAGGGGACCTTGCTGATCGTGGTTGATGTCCAGGGCGCCCCGAACGGAGACCTGGCCACCGAGACGGCGATGAACCTCGCCAAGGCGCAGATCGGCTGCATCGGACAGGGCAGCTGCCCGGCGCCGTCTCTGCCGGACGGTCTGGCGGGATAGGCAATCTCCAAGATCAAGCGGTGCGAAGCCAAAGAGAGCCGGAGCATGACGCTCCGGCTCTCTGCCGTTCGTGGCGGTCAGGATGCGGGCGTCGGAGAGGCGGCCGGGGTCCCGCTCAAGAATTGGGCCGATTCGGTGGCCTGGATGTCGGAAACGACGGATGTCCGCTTGGCGTCGGCCTTCTTGCCTCGCTCCGCATCGCGGGCGGTCCCCTCGGCGCAGGCCGACAGCCCGCAGAGAGCGGCCCCGGACACGAGCGCCAGCGCAAGTCGTCGGCGCGTCAGCCCCGCATGGGCAGCCCGTTCATTCGGCGCGGCTTCCTGGTTTCGTGTAGTGCCCGAAGGCATCCTGATACTCCTCGGCAATATCGCGGGCGGCCTGGTGGACATAAATGCGAGTCGTCTGCGGCGACGCGTGCCCGAGCACGGTTTGCACGGTGGATTCCCGCACGCGCCGGTGGATCATCGTCGTCGCAAGACCATGCCGGAACGAATGGGGAGTCACCTCGCTCTCGATTCCGGCCATCGTGCAGAGCTCCGCGACGATATGCTCGACGGTGCGCGGGCTGATCCCCTTGCCGGGCACGCCGACCTTGTCCCGGCCGGAGAGGGCGGGCAGCGCCCCGGAGCCACGCACCTCGTCGCCGCGCTTCTTCCAGTAGGCAACCAGCGCCTCGGCCGTCTCGACATCGAAATGGACGGTCCGGCTTTTTCCGCCCTTGGCCCGATAGATGCTGGCCGTGCCGGTCTCGAGGTCGATGTCACGCCGGCGAAGGGCGCAGAGCTCGGACACGCGAACCCCGGTCCGGAACATCACGAGGATCATCGCCCGCACCTTGAGACGCCTCAGTTCGAGATGCGGTTTCTCCTCGGCCGGCGCGGTGCGGACGAACTCGACGATCCGTTCGAGGTCGGAGAGCTTCACGTCGGGCGGGGGAGGGGTGAAGCGTGGCATCATCGCCGCAATCCGCACGCGCATGCGGTCGGTTGCCAGATCCGGATGCAGATCGAAGGCGGCGAGGAAGGAACAGAGCTTGCGCACGGCTGCCAGGTTATTCTGGGCGGTGCGCATCTGCGAGACCTCTTCCGGGGTCCGCACGTCCTCCGGCACGATCACCGCCGCGAAGGAGGTGACATGGTCGACGGTAATCGCGGTCACTGGCGAGGTCGCCGGGTCGATGCCCTCGTGGCGGGCGAGGTGGTCAAGGAACTTGGCGACGCCGTGCCGATACGTCTTCTTGGAACGTGGTGCGAGCCGCAGGTCGCCGAAGAACCGCTCCACGGCTTCTGAGATCGTCGGCGTCTCCTCGAGATCGAGGTCACCACTGCCGAGGGAACTGGTCCTGGATGATTCGGTAGCCATGCGTCCTCCGCCGCTGGTCGAAGGGTATGTACGTACAGTATACCCATTTGCCGCGGCGACGGCGTGCGATGCAGGCCTGGCTAACGTCGGGAATACCGCTCCAGCAGCGCCGGCAATTGCTCGGAGAATGCCCCGTTCGAGACCGTCCGCGCCACCCCGGCCGCCTTCGCCGCGCGGAACCCCTCGACATCCGTGTGGGAACCAAACGCGATCACTGGCACGTCGTAGGAGCCGGGCGCGATGGCCGTCCAATCGACCGGGCGGTTGAAGTCCACGATACCGAGGACGACGTCTTCCTCCCGCATCGCCGCCGCAAACGCTGGGGCGCCCGTCACGATCGTCCCGGCATACCCCATGCCCTTGAGCGTCGTCCGGATCCGCATGCCGAAGAAGAGATCGCCCGAGAGGACGACGACGTGGCCTGATGTCGCTGGCGCAGTGCTATCGGTCATCGTTCAATGCCCAACGAACGCGGCAGTGCTCAGGGCGCTGACCGCCACCGGGTCCGGCTCGCCGTCGAACGGCGGCAACGACACGACGAAGACGTCCTGCACGGCCGAGAGCGCACGAATCTCGTCGATCGCTGCCTGGGGCACCCGGTCATCGACATTCGTGACCATCAGCGCCTCCTCGCGCGGCGCATGGCGACCGACCTGCATGCCCGCGATGTTCACGTTGTGGCGCCCCAGGATCGTCCCCAGCGCGCCGATCACGCCCGGCTGGTCGTGGTGGTGGGTGATGAGCACCTCGCCCTCCAGCGGCCGCTGCAGGGAGAAGCGGTCGCCCTCCACGATTCCGGTCCGGACGCGGTCCCAAGTCACCGTCACCGTATGATCCGAGTTCTCGCCATTCACCTCGAAGACGAAGCGCGGCAACAAATCCTCGTCCGGGTCGTCCACTTCCATGGCAACCTGCACGCCCGCTTCGACCGCGACCATCCGCGCGTTCACCGGTGTCACGCGACGTCCGAGCCACTGTTCGAGTGCCTCGCTCAGCGCGGCCCCCAGCGTATGTTCGATCACATCGCTCGGCACATTGCCGGTCACGATGACGCCGAATGAACGCGGCAGATCGGACGAAAGCACCGAGAGCAGGTGACCCGCCGCCCCGGCGACGGTGGTCAGGCGACGGAGAATCGGCGCATCGATGGTCGCCTGCGGCAAGTTGACCGCGTTCGCCACCGCCTCGCCGCGCAGTGCTGCCAGCGTGGACGATGCGATCACCCGACCAACCGCCAGCAGCGCCTCGGCGCTCGATCCGCCGGTGTGGGGTGTCAGCACGACGTTCGGCAGGCCGAAGAGCGGGCTCTCCACGCATGGCTCGTGCGGGAAGACGTCCACGCCGGCCCCTGCGACATGTCCCTCCCGGATGGCGACTGCCAGCGCCGCCTGGTCGACCAGCTCACCTCGCGCCGCGTTGATCACGATCGGCCCCACGCTCTCGCCCAGGCCCTCGCCGATCAGCGCGCCGGTGGGCGCGAGCATCTCGGGCATGCCCGGTCCCCCCTTGGGGCCGAGGTAGCGCAGCACCATCACGTCGCCGGCCTGGATCCTGTGGTCCAGGATGGCGGCGAGCGCCGACTGCTCGTCGTCGAACACGCGCGCCGGGCCGGTGATGACCGGGTTCTTCAGGCCCGTGATCTTGGCCACGCAGCCTTCGGGGCTGAGGTTGCCCTTGAGGATGGCCAGGTGCCCCTGGGCGTACAGCGGCTGGTCGATGGGGCGGATCACATCCTGGTCCGCGCGCGGCTGGTCGGGCACGTCCTTGAGGGTTTCGGCAATCGTCTTGCCGGTGATGGTCATGCAGTCGCCGTGCAGCAGCCCGGCGTTCAGCAGCATCTTCATCACCTGCGGGATGCCGCCCGCCTTGTGCAGGTCCACCGCCAGGTATTTGCCGCTGGGCTTCAAGTCGCAGAACACCGGCACCTTCTTGCGCATGCGCTCGAAGTCGTCGATGCTCCATTCGATGCCCGCCGCGTGCGCGATCGCCAGGAAGTGCAGCACGGCGTTGGTCGAGCCGCCCACGGCCATGATCACGGCCACGGCGTTCTCGATGGACTTGCGCGTGACGATGTCGCGGGGCTTGAGGTCTTTCTTGATCGCCTCGACCAGCACCTTGGCCGATTCGCGCGCCGAATCCACCTTCTCGGAGTGCGGGTTGGCCATGGTGGAGGAGTAGGGCAGGCTCATGCCCATGGCCTCGAAGGCGCTGCTCATGGTGTTGGCGGTGTACATGCCGCCGCACGAACCGGTGCCGGGAATGGCGTGCTGCTCGATCTCCTTGAGCTGGCCGTCGCTGATCTTGCCGGCGGCGTTCTCGCCCACGGCCTCGAAGACGCTGACGATGTTCAGGTCGCAGCCATTGGCGCAGCCCGGCAGGATGGTGCCGCCGTACACGTAGATGCTGGGCACGTTGGCGCGCAGCATGCCCATCATGCCGCCGGGCATGTTCTTGTCGCAGCCGCCGATGACGACGCAGCCGTCCATCCACTGGCCCTGCACGCAGGTCTCGACGCAGTCGCTGATCACCTCGCGGCTCACGAGCGAATACTTCATGCCCTCGGTGCCCATGGCCATGCCGTCGGAAATCGTCGGCGTGCCGAACACCTGCGCGTTGCCGCCGGCCATCTGGATGCCCTCGATGGCCGCGTCCGCCAGGCGCTGCAGGCCGCTGTTGCACGGCGTGATGGTGCTGTGGCCGTTGGCCACGCCGACCATGGGTTTCTTGAAATCGCCCTCCTTGTAGCCCATGCCGTAGAACATGGAACGGTTGGGGGCGCGCGCCTTGCCTTCGGTAATATGGGCGGAGCGGTGGTTGATGGCTTGGGGATCGGTCATGGTGCGTAGGGTCAGGGTTGGGCCGTCGACGAAAAGACGCTGGCGAGTGTAGTGCTGGCGGCGGCGCCATGAACCGGTGCGGGCCATCAAGGGCATCCATGCCACCCGAACAATTGGTGAACTGGAGCCGGGAGGTGGCAATGAACGATCTGGATCAGCGCGTGCGCAGCAGTTTCGAGACGCAGGGCATGATGAAAACGCTGGGGGCGCGCCTGCTGCGCGTGGCGGAGGGCGAAGTCGAGATTGAAATGCCGTCCAGCCCGGCCTTCTCCCAGCAGCGCGGCTACGCGCACGCGGGCTCGATCACGAGCGTGGTCGACACCGCCTGCGGCTACGCCGCGCTCACGCGCGCGCCGACGAGCGCCCACGACGTGGTGACGGCGGAGTTCAAGGTCAACTTCGTCCGCCCCGCGATCGGGACGCGCTTCGTGGCGGTGGGCAAGGTGGCGCAGGCGGGGCGCACGATGGCGGTGGCCACGGGCGAGGTGCGGGCCTATGCCGGCGCGGGGGAAGACTACAAGGTGGTGGCCCTGATGCAGGCCACCCTCGTGTACGTTCTGGCGGACGCATCGGGCGGGTAGCGCTTGCCAAAATCAAAAAATGAATTAACATTCACCCAACCGTGAACGAACATTCATTTTTTCGTGGCCTACCGACAAACCCCCTCCGTCGAAGCACGCCTGCAGGACAACCGGCTGCGCATCCTGGCGGCGGCGCGCACGCTCGTCAGTGAAGGAGGCTGGGCCGAGGCCCAGGTGGCGAGCGTGGCCGCGACGGCCGGCATGGCCACGGGCAGCGTGTACCGCTACTTTCCTTCCAAGGCCGATCTGTTTGCCGAGGTGCTTGCGGCCGTCTCGCAGCGCGAGGTCGACGTGCTCGACGAGATTGCCCGGTCGGACGATCCGGCGCACGTGCGGCTGCATGCGGCCGTGACCACCTTCGTCTGCCGCGCCATGCGCAATCCCCGCCTGGCCTACGCGCTGATCGCCGAGCCCTGCGAGAAGGAAATCGACGAGGCGCGCCTGCGCTACCGGGCCGCCATCAGCGAGGTCATCCGCTTCATCATCGGAGCGGGACAGGCGGCGGGGCAGATGCGGACCGACGTGCGCGGCGACATCGCCGCCACGATGATCGTCGGCGGCTTCATGGAGGGCCTGATCGGCCCGCTGTCACCGCTGCACCGCCAGCCGCGCCCCGCGAACGGGGCCTACCAGCAGGAAGTGGCCGTGCTGGCCGGCCAGATCGCCACGCTGGCCTGCGCCAGCGTGGCGAACCATCCACCCACCCGCAACCCAGGAGACCACGATGAACAAGCCTCTTTCCCCTGAAATCCTCACGGCCGTTGCAGACCGCTACGGCACCCACGCGGTGTACAACCAGGCGCAGCCCGCGACCGGGTTCAATGCGTTCACGGGCGACGTGGTGGTGCGTGGCGCGATCGAGCGGGATGCGCCCTGGGCGGCCACGCGCTGCGAGGCGCTGGGCGCCGTGGCCGGCGACGAGGACGTGCAGGAGCTCGCGCGCCTGGCCAACCGCCACCTGCCCGAGCTCAAGACCCACGACCGCTTCGGCCACCGGATCGACTGGGTGGACTTTCACCCCAGCTGGCACCAGCTCATGTCGCTGTGCTGGCAGCACGAGGTGCCCAGCCTGGCCTGGCGCACCCGGGAACAGCACGGCCACGTGGCGCGCGCCGTGCTGTCCTACCTCTGGAACCAGGTCGAACACGGCACCGCCTGCCCCATGGGCATGGCCTACGCCGCCTATCCCGGCTTCGAGCGCGAGCCGGCGCTGGCCATCTGGGCCGAGAAGGTCAAGGGCACGACCTACGAGTTCAGCCGCAGCGAGGTGGGCCTGAAGCCCTCGGTCGTCATCGGCTACGGCATGACCGAGAAGCAGGGCGGCTCGGACCTGCGCCAGACGCAGACCACGGCCCGCTATTCGCACGCGAGCGACTACCACGGCGCCATCGCGCACTGGTACGAGCTGACGGGGCACAAGTGGTTCTGCTCGGTGCCGCAGTCCGACGGCTTCTTCACGCTCGCCAAGGTCAAGGGCGGCGTCACCTGCTTCTTCCTGCCGCGCACCTTGCCCGATGGCAGCTACAACCGTTTCTTCATCCAGCGGCTCAAGGACAAGTCGGGCAACAAGTCCAACGCATCGAGCGAGGTGGAATACGCCGGCACCCTCGCCATCCGCGTGGGCGAGGAGGGCCGGGGGCTGCGCGAGATCCTCTCGCATTCGCACCTGACGCGGCTGGATTTCGCCATCGGCTCGGCCGGCCAGATGCGCCAGGCGCTGACGCTCGCCTTGCGCCACACCACCACGCGCCAGGCGTTCGGCACGTCGATCGCCGAGCGCCCGATGATGGTGAACGTGCTGGCCGACATGGCCGTCGAGGTCGAGGCGGCCACGCTGATGGCCCTGCGCGTGGCCCGCGCCACGGATGCGATGGAAGGCAGCGAGATGGAGCGCCTGCTGGCCCGCGTCGCCACCCCGGCCGCCAAGTTCTTCAATTGCTCGCGCGCCCCGTCGATCGCCAACGAGGCGCTGCAATGCCACGGCGGCAACGGCTTCATCGAGGAAAACCCCATGGCCCGGGTGTTCCGCGAGTCGCCGCTCAACAGCGTGTGGGAAGGCACGGCCAACATGATGTGCATGGACGTGCGCCGCTCCATGCTCAAGGAGCCGCGCGTCATCGACGCCGTGCTGCACGAGGTGCAGCCCCTGAAGGGCCAGGACGCCCGTTTCGATGCCATGGTGGCGCACACCGGGCAGCTCATGCACCAGGCGGTGGCGGACGAGTTCTTCACCCGCCCGATGACCGAGGCCATCGCCCGCACGATGCAGGCGGCCGAACTGCTGCGCCACAGCACGCCGGAGGTGGCCGACCTCTTCCTGGCGACGCGCGGCATCCACCCCGCGGGCGCCTGGGGCGCCCACTACGGCACGCTGGCGGGCGCCATCACCCAGGCCGGCGCGCGCAAGGTGCTCGATCGCGCGATGGTGCGTTCCTGATTGCTCCAGGCTCTCCCGTGGCCGGCCCGCCGCTGGCGGCCGGCCGCGGCGGGTTCGATCGGAAAGCATGGCCCGGCGGGCGCTGGCTGCGGGGTGCCTTGCTGCACAATCGCCGCCATGCTGATGTACCCCCATATCGACCCGGTGGCCGTGCAGATCGGGCCGCTGGCGATCCACTGGTACGGCCTGACCTATCTGGCCGGTTTCGCGCTCTTCATGGCGCTGGGCACGCTGCGCCTGAAGCACCAGCCCTATGCCTCCCTCACGGGTGAGCGGGCCTGGTCGCGCAAGGACGTGGAGGACATCCTCTTCCTGGGCGTGCTGGGCGTGATCCTCGGCGGGCGCCTGGGCTACTGCCTGTTCTACAAGCCCGAGTATTACGCCGCGCACCCGCTGGAAATTTTCCAGGTCTGGCATGGCGGCATGAGCTTTCACGGCGGCATGCTGGGCGTGGGCGCGGCGATGATCTGGTACGCCTATTCGCGCCGCCGGCCGTGGCTGGAGGTGGTGGACTTCGTCGCGCCCTGCGTGCCCACGGGGCTGGCGGCGGGGCGCATCGGCAACTTCATCAACGGCGAGCTGTGGGGGCGTTTCGCCTCGCCCGAGCTGCCCTGGGCCATGGTGTTCCCGCAAAGCGGCTCGATGCAGCCGCGCCATCCCTCGCAGATCTACCAGTTCCTGCTGGAGGGCCTGCTGCTCTTCGTGCTGCTGTGGCTGTACGCGCGCCACCCGCGCAAGCGCGGCGAGGTGACGGCGGCCTTCCTCGTGGGCTATGGCGTGCTGCGCTTCGTGGCCGAGTTTTTCCGCGAGCCGGATGATTTCCTCGGGCTGCTCTCGCTCGGCATGAGCATGGGGCAGTGGCTGTGCCTGCCGATGATCGCGGGGGGGATCGCGTTGTGGCTGTGGGCGCAGCGCACGGGGGCCGCCCATGGCCGGTGAGATCGCGCTGGGGGCGGCGGACGAGTCCGGCGTGGTGCGCGTCGCGCTGCGCCACGAGGGGCGGCTCAACGCCATGACGCGCGCCATGTGGCGCGAGCTGCGCACCGTCTTCGAGCGCATCCAGCGCAGCGCGGACGCACGCTGCGTGCTCATCGAGGGCGAAGGCGGTGCGTTCTGCGCCGGCGGCGACATTTCCGAATACCCGGCGTTCCGCTTCGACGCGGCGCAGTTGCGTGCGTTTCACGAGGCCGAGGTCTGGGGCGGCCTCTCGGCGATGCTGGCGTGCGACGTGCCCATCGTCGTCGCGATCCGCGGCGCCTGCATGGGCGCGGGCGTGGAGATCGCGAGCTGCGGCGACATCCGCCTGGCCGAGGAGGGCGCGCGCTTCGGCGCGCCGATCGCGCGCCTGGGCTTTCCGATGGCGCCGCGCGAGGCGGCGCTGGTGGCCTCGCGCGTGGGCGACGCGCTGGCGCGGCAGATGCTGCTGGCCGCCGCCACGTTCGATGCGCGCGCGCTGCACGCCAGCGGCTTCCTGAGCGAGGTGCTGGCGCCGCAGGCGCTCAGCGAGCGCGCGGAGCAAACCGCCCGCCACATCGCCGCGCTGGCGCCGCAGGCCGCGCGCATGAACAAGCGCACCCTGCGCGCGATTTCTGAACAAAATACGGCCCCAGCGCTTGCTGGACAAGCGCCAGCAGCTATGGTTTCAGGAATGGAAGACCCCTATGCCTACGCCGACAGCCGCGAGCACCGCGAGGGCATAGAGGCGTTCCTGGCCAAACGCAAGCCACGCTTTTGAGGAGCTTTCGATGCAGTTTCCTTCGCAAAACCTGTACAGCGCCCTGCGCGCCGCCTTCCCCCAGGACCTGGACGCCACCGCCGTCTTCGCCACCGCGCCGGGCGGCGCGCCGCTCAACTACTCCTGGCGCGACCTCGACCGCGCCAGCGCCTGCATCGCCAACCTGCTGGCGTCGCTGAACCTGCCCGCATCGAGCCGCATCGCGGTGCAGGTGGAAAAATCGGTCGAGGCCATGCTGCTGTACCTCGCGGTGCTGCGCGCGGGCCATGTCTTCCTGCCGCTCAATACCGCCTACCAGAAGGCCGAGATCGAATACTTCATCGGCAATGCCGAGCCCGCGGTGGTGGTCTGCGCGCCGGAGAGCTTCGGCTGGGTCTCCAAGATCGCCTTCCAGGCCGGCACGAAGAGCGTCTTCACGCTGGGCACCGACCGCGACGGCAGCCTGCTGGAGCGCGCCGCGCACTGCAGCGACGAGCACGCGCCGGTGGCGCGCACGCAGGACGACATGGCCGCCATCCTCTACACCAGCGGCACCACGGGGCGCAGCAAGGGCGCGATGCTCACGCACGGCAACCTGCTCTCCAACGCGCTGGTGCTCAAGGACTACTGGGGCTGGCAGCCGGAGGACGTGCTGATCCACGCGCTGCCCATCTACCACGCGCACGGCCTGTTCGTCGGCGTGCACGGCGCGCTGATCAACGGCAGCCCCATGGTCTGGTTCAACAGGTTCGACCCGAGGGCCGCGATCGCCGCCTTTCCGCGTGCCACGGTCTTCATGGGCGTGCCCACGCTGTACGTGCGCATGCTGGCCGAGCCCGCGCTCACGCGCCAGGCGGCGGCGCACATGCGCCTGTTCATCTCGGGCTCGGCTCCGCTGCTGGTCGATACCTTCGCCGCCTGGCAGGAGCGCACTGGCCACACCATCCTGGAGCGCTACGGCATGAGCGAGACGGTGATGCTGTGCTCCAACCCCTACCGCGCCGACGCGCGCTACCAGGGGCAGGACGAGCGCCGCGGCGGCACCGTCGGCTTTCCGCTGCCCGGCACCGAACTGCGCGTGGTGGACGACGCGGGCGCGGTCTTGCCCGCGGGCGAGATCGGCAATATCCAGGTGCGCGGGCCCAGCGTGTTCAAGGGCTATTGGCGCATGCCCGAGAAGACCGCGCAGGAGTTCGCCGCGGGCGGCTGGTTCAAGACCGGCGACGTGGGGCAGCAGGACGCGCGCGGCTACGTCACCATCGTCGGGCGCAGCAAGGACCTGATCATCAGCGGCGGCTTCAACGTCTACCCGGCCGAGATCGAGAGCTTCATCAACGAGCTGCCCGGCGTGGCCGAGAGCGCGGTGGTCGGCGTGCCGCATGCCGACTTCGGCGAGGTCGGCGTGGCCGTGGTGGTGCCGCGCGCCGGCGCCCGGCCCGATGCCGCGGCCATCGTCGCGCGGCTCAGGGACACGCTGGCGCACTTCAAGGTGCCCAAGCGCTGCTTCCTCGCGGACGCGCTGCCGCGCAACAGCATGGGCAAGGTGCAGAAGAACCTGCTGCGCGAGCAGTACCGCGACCTGTTCCTGAAAGCATAGCTGCTCGCGCTTGCCTGGCAAGCGCTGGAGCCGTTTTTTGCTTGAATCTTAGCGCAGCACCAGCACCGGGATGGCCGAGTGCGTGAGCACGTTGAGCGTCTCGCTGCCCAGCAGCACGCGCTTGACGCCGCGGCGCCCGTGCGAGGCCATCACGATCAGGTCGCAGTCGTGCTTCTGGGCGGCGATGATGATGGCCTCGGCCACCATATCGGACTTGACGACCAGGGTCTTGACGAGCACGCAGGCCTCCGTCCCCTGGTCCTTGACCTTGCGCATCAGCGCATGCGCTTGCGCCGTCCAGTCGTCTTCGATGCGCTTGATCTCCGGCGCGCTCAGGGGCAGGCCGCCGTCGAGGAAGCGGCTCGGATAGCGCGGCACCACCTTGAGCGCGATGACCTTGGCGCCGGCCAGGGCCGCCAGTTCCAGGCCGCTGGCCACGGCCTTTTCCGAAAGAGGTGAGCCGTCGGTGGCAATCAGGATGCGCTTGTACATGGGGACCTCCTGTGTGAACTCCGGGGTGCGGCGGGCCTTGCTCGGGCGCCGCCGCGACAGCCGAGAGGATAACCACGGCGCGGGCGGCCGCGCCCAAAATGACCTGGCGGCCCGCCCGCGAACCCCGCTACCATGCGTCCGGCGGCATCGCGCTTCGATGCCGCAACAGACCGGGAGGTGCGCCATGTCACCCAAGGACGAGGATGGGGTCAAGCTGCTGCAGACGATACTCGACAACCTTCCCAGCGGGGTCAGCCTCCTCGACAAGGACCTGCGCCTGGTGGCCTGGAACGAGGAGTTCAGGCGGCTGCTGGGCTTTCCGGACGAGCTGTTCGAATCGTCCGCGCCGGACCTGTACGACCTCCTGCTGTTCAACGCCCGGCGCGGCGAATACGGCCCGGGCGACCCCGAGGCGCAGGCGCGCGCCGGCCTCGAGCGCGCCCGCAGGATGGAGCCGCACCTCTTCGAGCGCACGCGGCCCGACGGCACGGTGCTCGAAGTCCGCGGCCGTCCCCTGCCCGGCGGCGGCTTCGTCACCATCTATTCCGACGTCACCGTGCGCCGGCGCGCCGAGGAGGAGGTGCGGCGCACGGCCTCGTTCCTGCAGGCGGTGCTCGACAGCCTGCCCTTCGGGACCATGGTGGTGGACAGCGACATCCGCTGCACCTACTGGAACCGCCAGGGCGAGGCGCTGTTCGACTTTCCGCCCGGCTTCATCCACCAGGGCATACCGGTGGAAGAGGTGGTGCGCCAGGTCGCGCGCAGCGGCATCTACGGGCCGGGCGACATCGAGGAACAGGTCGCGGCCCGGATGGCGCAGATCGGCCGCTTCCTGCCGCATTCGGCGGAGATGACCCGGCCGGACGGCCGCGGCCTGCGCGTCATCGGCTCGCCCGTCATGCTGGACGGGCGCGCGCAAGGCCTCATCATCCTGCAGGAAGACATCACCGAGCGCATCCACCACGAATCCATGCTCCAGCGCCTGGCCACCACCGATGCGCTCACCGGCCTGCTCAACCGCCGCGCCTTCCTGGAGGCCGTCGAGCGCGAAATCGGCCGGGCCCGGCGCGACGGCCTGCCGCTGGCGCTGCTGATGTTCGACGTCGACCATTTCAAGCGCGTCAACGACAGGCACGGCCATCCGGCGGGCGACGAAGTCCTGCGGCGGCTCGCCGCCACCTGCCGCGACCTGCTGCGCGACGAAGACCTCGTCGGCCGGCTCGGCGGCGAAGAATTCGCGGTGCTCCTGATCCACCCGCATCCGCAGTCCGCCGCCCTGGTCGCCGAACGCCTGCGCGAGACGGTCCAGGCGCAGGCCATCGACCATGCGGGCCGCGCCATCGCCGTCACCGTCAGCCTGGGCATCGCCGAACTGGGCGAGGGCATCGACAGCGTCGATCAGCTCATCTCGCGGGCCGATGCCTGCCTCTACACCGCCAAGCGCACGGGGCGCAACCGCGTCTGCCACGCGCCGGCGCAGGGCGGCTGACCCGCCCGGCTCGTGAAATATTCGTCCGGCCGCGTGGAACAATAGCGGCCCGGAACCTGTCCATCCCGCTTCCTGCCAAGAATGGACGAAAGAAAAAACGTGTTGCTTCACTGGATGGATCAGACCCCGCGCCGCCTGCTGGCGCTCCTCAGCGCCGCCTGCGTCGCCCTGCTGGCGTTCGGCCTGTACCTGCAGTACGGGCAGGGCCTGGAGCCCTGCCCGATGTGCATCGTGCAGCGCTACGCCCTGATCGGCGTGGCCGTCTTCGCCGCGCTGGCCGGCAGCCGCGCGGGCGCGGTGTGGCGCTTCCTCTGGAGCCTGCTGGCGCTGGCCACGGCCGGGTTCGGCGCCTTCGTCGCAGCGCGCCAGAGCTGGCTGCAGTGGCATCCGCCCGAGATCGCCACCTGCGGGCGCGACTTCTACGGCATCATCGAAAACTACGCCCTGAGCCGCGCCATCCCGATGATCTTCCGCGGCTCGGGCGACTGCACGGTGGTGGACTGGCGCTTCCTCGGCGGCTCGATCGCCAACTGGTCCTTCGTCTGCTTCACGCTGCTGGCGCTGGTGCTGGCCGCGATGCTGGTGCGCGCGGCGATGCGGCGGCGCGCGTAAGCTGTGCTAAAGTCGTGCGCATGAATTCGTCAGCCGCCTTGCACATTCCGGCGCCCGCACCCGCTGCGGTGCTGTCGCTCGTGCTACTGGCGCTACTGCTATCGGTGGCGGGCTAGGCGCATTCTCCCTTTTCTGACAATTGAATACCCCAACGGCCCGCATGCTCCAGCAGCGGGCCGTTTTCACATTCACGTTGCTGGTGCGCAGGAGCAAACCCCATGACCGACAAACTCATCATTTTCGACACCACCTTGCGCGACGGCGAGCAATCGCCCGGCGCTTCCATGACCAAGGACGAGAAGCTGCGCATCGCGCGCCAGCTCGAACGCCTGAAGGTGGACGTGATCGAGGCGGGCTTCGCCGCCAGCAGCAACGGCGACTTCGAGTGCATCCAGGCGATCGCCCGCGTGGTCAAGGACTCGACCGTCTGCTCCCTGGCGCGCGCCAACGACCGCGACATCGCCCGCGCGGCCGAGGCGCTCAAGGATTCGGCCAACGCGCGCATCCACCTGTTCATCGCCACCAGCCCGCTGCACATGGAGAAGAAGCTGCGCATGACGCCCGACGAGGTGTTCGAGCAGGCCAAGCTCGCCACGCGCTTCGCGCGCAACCTGCAGGGCAACATCGAGTTCAGCGCCGAGGACGGCTACCGCAGCGAGATCGATTTCCTGGCCCGTGTGTGCGAGGCGGTCATCAAGGAAGGCGCCACCACCATCAACATCCCCGACACCGTGGGCTACGGCATTCCTGAGCTCTACGGCAACTTCCTCAAGACCCTGCGCGAAAAGGTGCCCAACAGCGACCAGGCCATCTGGAGCGTGCACTGCCACAACGACCTGGGCATGGCCGTGGCCAACAGCCTGGCGGGCGTGAAGATCGGCGGCGCGCGCCAGGTGGAATGCACCATCAACGGCCTGGGCGAGCGCGCGGGCAACTGCTCGCTCGAAGAGGTCGTGATGGCGGTCAAGACCCGCAAGGACTACTTCGACCTGGAGGTGGGCATCGACACCACCCAGATCCTCGCCGCGAGCAAGCTCGTCAGTTCGACCACCGGCTTCGTCGTGCAACCCAACAAGGCCGTGGTCGGCGCCAACGCCTTCGCGCATGCCAGCGGCATCCACCAGGACGGCGTGCTCAAGGCGCGCGACACCTACGAGATCATGCGCGCCGAGGACGTGGGCTGGAGCGCCAACAAGATCGTGCTGGGCAAGCTCAGCGGACGCAACGCCTTCAAGCAGCGCCTGCAGGAGCTGGGCGTGGAGCTCGAATCCGAGGCCGAGATCCTGGCCGCGTTCGCCCGCTTCAAGGAGCTGGCGGACCGCAAGAGCGACATCTTCGACGAGGACATCCTGGCGCTGGTGAGCACCGGCACCAAGGCTGCCGAGCACGAGCAGTACGGCTTCGTCTCGCTGTCGCAGCGCAGCGAGACGGGCGAGCGACCCACGGCCGACATCGTCTTCACCGTCGGCGGCAAGGAAGTGCGCAGCCAGGCCGAGGGCAACGGCCCGGTCGATGCCTCGCTCAAGGCCATCGAGGCGTACGTCAAGAGCGGCGCGGAGATGACGCTGTACTCGGTCAACGCCATCAACGGCTCCACGGACGCGCAGGGCGAAGTCACCGTGCGCCTGCAAAGCGGCGGGCATGTGGTCAACGGCTCGGGGGCCGATCCGGACATCATCGTCGCCTCGGCCAAGGCCTACCTGAGCGCGCTCAACCGCCTGCACCACGGCGGCGACAGGGTGGCCGCGCAAGGCTGATCTTCAATTCAGACTGTTTTTAGGTATGCCGCGCAAGATATTGTTCTTGCGCGGCTTTTTTTGAATCTGTACACTTGCTACAGTTTTCGTCGGTTTCTGGAGTTTCCTCATGCGCACCTGTTCCCGCCCCGGTTCGCGTTATCTGCAATGGATATCGGTCCTGCTCATCGCATTCGCACTGGCGGCGCCGGGCGCGCAGGCGGCCAACAAGAAGGCGCATCACGCCAAGAAGCCGGTGGCCACCCACGTCAAGCACGCGCCGGCCAAGCCCGTGCACAAGGCTGCCCCCAAGCGCAAGAGCACCACGGGCAAGACGGCGCACCGCGGCAAGACCGCGGCGAAGGTGGCGGCCGCGCCCGCGGTGCTGTCGGTGGGGCAGAAAATGGGCCTGAACGCCACGCCGGGGCCGCTCGACCTGGCTTCCAACGTCGCCCTCGTGGTGGACCAGGACACGCACGAGGTCCTGCTCAGCAAGAACGACGAGGCGGTGCTGCCGATTGCCTCCCTGACCAAGCTCATGACCGGGCTGCTGATCTCCGAGGCGCGCCTGCCCATGGAGACGCCCATCACCATCACGCAGGATGACGTGGACACCGAGAAGCACAGCCGCTCGCGCCTGTCCGTCGGCGCCACGCTGACGCGCGGCGAGCTGCTGCACCTGGCGCTGATGTCCAGCGAGAACCGGGCCGCGCACGCCCTGGGCCGCACCTACCCCGGCGGCCTGGCCACCTTCGTCGAGCGCATGAACGCCAAGGCGCAATTGCTGGGCATGCACGACACGCACTACGTGGAGCCGACGGGCCTGTCCAGCCACAACCGTTCGAGCGCCCGCGACCTGGCGCGCCTGGTGGGCGTGGCCTACCACGACCCCTTGCTGCGCGAACTCACCACCTCGCCCGGCTATGAGGTCGAGGTGGGCAAGCGCACGCTGCAGTACAACAACACGAACCGCCTCGTGAAGAACCCCTCGTGGGACATCGGCCTGCAGAAGACGGGCTACATCTCCGAGGCCGGCCGCTGCCTCGTCATGCAGGCGGAGATCGCGGGGCGCAAGCTCATCATGGTGTTCCTCGACTCCGAGGGCAAGTTCAGCCGCCTGGCCGATGCCGAGCGCGTGCGCTCCTGGGTGCAGAAAATGCCGCGCTCGGGCGGCAGCCGCACCGCGGCGAACACTTTTGCCACGACGGGCTGAACGCCTGAATCATCCCAAAAAACATGGCCCCGAGGGGCCATGTTTCATTTCGGGGCCAGGCGGATGGCGCCGTCCAGGCGGATCACTTCGCCGTTGAGCATGTCGTTCTCGAAAATGTGGCGCACCAGCTTGGCGTAGTCCTGCGGCGTGCCCAGGCGGCTGGGGAAGGGCACGCCGGCGGCCAGCGCGTCCTGCACTTCCTTGGGCATGCCGAACAGCATGGGCGTGCCGAAGATGCCGGGGGCGATCGTCATGTTGCGGATGCCGCTGCGCGCCAGGTCGCGGGCGATCGGCAGCGTCATGCCGACCACGCCCCCCTTGGAGGCCGAATATGCCGCCTGGCCGATCTGCCCGTCGTAGGCGGCCACGCTGGCGGTCGAGACGATGGCGCCGCGCTCGCCGGTGGCTTCCGGCTCATTCTTGCTCATGGCCTCGGCCGCCAGGCGGATCATGTTGAACGTGCCGACGAGGTTGACGGTGATGGTCCTGGTGAAGGTCGAGAGCTGGTGCGCGCCGTTCTTGCCCACCGTCTTTTCCGCCGGCGCGATGCCCGCGCAGTTCACCAGGCCCATGAGCTTGCCCAGCGACGTGGCCTTGGCCACCACCGCCTGGCCGTCGGCTTCGCTGCTGACGTCGCAGCGCACGAAGTGGCCCTTGATCTCGCGCGCGACGGCTTCGCCCCTGTCGGCCTGCATGTCGGCGATCACGACGGTGCCGCCGGCCGCGCCGAGCATGCGCGCCGTGCCTTCGCCCAGCCCCGAGGCGCCGCCCGTGACGATGAATACCTTGCCGTTGATGTCCATGTGTGTCCTCGCGTTTTGACGTAAACGTCAATTATGGCGTGAGCGGGTGGGCGCGGGCCGCCGCGGCGGCGGGCCAAAAAAAAGCCCGGTACGAGACCGGGCTTGAAGGGATCCAGAAATTGACATTTCGTGAGGATCCAAGGAGACAACCGAAACAATGACTTGCGATCAAGTCAGACAGGGCAATTATAGGGGAAAACCCTTGTGTTGATCAATGGCCCTGTTGTATTTATGTGATCAGCGCTTGCGACCGGCGGCGGCCACCTTGCTGGCGCTGGTGGTCACGGCGTTGAAGTTGGCTTCAGCCATGTCGGTGGCTTGCTTGACGGCCTTTTGCACCGATTCGAACGCGTTGTTGGCGGCCGAGACGGCGCTCTTGAACACGGCGACGGTGGTTTCGGTGCCGGCGGGAGCGTTCTTGGCGGTGCTGTCCACGAAGTTGGCGAAGTTGCGCTGCGCTTCGGTGGCCTGGGCTTCGAAAGCCTTGCCGAAGGCGGTGCTGGTGCCGGTGGCGATGTCGTACAGGTGACGGCTGTAGGCCAGGGTCTTCCCGCCCAGCGGCTCCAACACGCTCGCCCGCCGCGCCAGCAGCCCCCCCCCGCCCCCGCCATTTTCCAGGGAATAGAGGACGGGCTCGAGGGCGGCCAGGGGCAGGGCCGCGCTCGCCTCGCGGCTCCGCCTGAGGAGGAGTCCCCGCGCCTCCGCTTCGGTCCCTTCGGGCAGGGGCAGGACCCGCTCGAGGAGGCTCCGCCTCGCGGGGAAGGAGACCGAGTCCCCGCCCGGGCCGCCGGATAGGCCGACGACGCGGTAGAAGGCCGGCCCCGCGACGAGGGCCGCCGGACCTTCGAGCTCGAGGCGCTCGACGACGAGGGCCGCGGAGGCGGCCTTGAGCTCGAGCCGCTGCACCGTCGGCACGGTGTCCCGCTCCAGGACCTCGAGCTCGCCGGAGAAGCCGTCCGGGCCCACCGAGAAGGGAAGGAGCCTCGCGACGGGCGTCGGCCCCGCGAGGGGAAGCCAGCCCGCGAGGGCCTCCACGAGGAGGAGGGCCGCGGCCAGGGAGAGGCCGAGGAGGGGAAGGCCCGCCGCGCGGGGCGCGAGGCCCGCGGCGAGGCCGCAGGCCAGGGCCAGGCCGGCCCAGTACGGGAGGAGCGGGTCGCCCAGGGAGGCCTTCTCAGGCAGGATGAGGAGGCAGGCGCCCGCCGCGAGGGCGACGGCCAGGCAGAAGGCGGCCAGGGCGGAGAGCCTCGCCGCCGCCTTCTCCTCGCCGCGCCGCGCGCGACGCCGCCAATGGAAGGCCTCGCCCAGGGCCAGGCCGAGAAAGAGGGCGGCGAGGCCGGCCCAGAGGAAGGGACTCGCCGCCGCGGCTCCGCCGGCCGAAGCCGCGCGTGCGGCGGCGGCCCGGAACGCGGCTCCGCCCAAGGGGCCGGCGGCGGCTGTCCCGACGGCGGCGGC
>OFJB01000513.1_pt1 | contig 18602 bp, 14 predicted proteins | sample 1775081 | NCBI WGS metagenome assembly OFJB01 (sample SAMN08195771, study PRJEB24354) | sludge metagenome | isolation source: initial sludge from phenol fed wastewater aerobic bioreactor | place: India: Nagpur | collected 2016-06-05
GGTGTCAAATACAAAATAGAGACTATAGTCGATGAAGCAATTACAGCGAGATCGATAGGATCGGGATTGCTTGAGGTGCTCTCGACACCCTCTATGATTGCTTTAATGGAGAGGTCTGCACATCTTTCGGTCTTGCCATACATGGAAGATGGCTTCGATACTGTGGGGACCGAAGTTAGTATTCGTCACTTGAGAGCCACCCCAATGGGTTCTAAGGTATATGCAGAATGTGAACTCATAGAGGTAAACGGAAGGGAACTGATCTTTAAGGTTGCTGCATATGATGAGAAAGGAGCAATTGGAGAGGGTATTCATAAAAGATTCATCATTGATGTTCAGAAATTTTCCGACAAATTAAAATAATAAACACACTTGGGCAGATTTACAGCAATATTGACAAAGTACAGGAGAATAGTGAATTTTTTCATATCCGACATATGGCATCTGGAGATGTCGGAGATAAGCCGTTTTAAAGCGAGATTGATTAAGTACACAAAGGTATTCATAATGACAATCAAGGGATTTGGAATGGACATGGCCGGAATGCAGGCTACTACATTGAGCTTCTTCTCCGCTATGTCTTTGGTACCTTTCATTGCAGTAATATTTGCTATAACGAAGGGATTTGGTCTCTCCGACAAATTGATTGAGTTGATCTATACCAATTTTTCGGGCAATGAGGAGGTTATTACATATCTGCTTAAGTTTGCCAATAATGTGGTTGCATCTACTGAAAAGGGATTGTTCGGAATTATCAGTTTTCTATTCTTCATCTCAACAGTATTTGGCTTGATGATGAGTGTCGAGAGATCTTTCAATTTAATCTGGAAAACGGGAAACGGGAGATCTTTCCACAAAAAAATAATGTACTACACGATATTTTTAATAATATCTCCACTTCTTATATTATCATTCCTGGCATTGGCGGTAATTTATATAAACGCTATCGAGTCTTTGGGCTCTTCGCTGAATGATATAATTCCAATAACATCAATATTTACCTGGCTGGCGTTTTATGCTTTGGTTACATTGGTTTTTTCACTTATGTATAAATTTATTCCAAATACACGGGTAAAATTTGTTGCATCAGTTAATGCCGCTCTTATTGTAGCGGCTGCATTTGTAGTAGTTCAGCTCCTATATCTGGAGACTCAGATTATGGTCTCCGGCTTAAATGCCGTATATGGTGTTTTTGCAGCTGTTCCCCTTTTTCTGGTATGGATGAATATCAGTTGGACAATTATTCTTTTCGGTGCAGAACTATCACACGCATTTCAAAATGTAGATAATTACAAGTTTAATCATGGACAAGAAATTAAGTAGCAAAGCAAGTGACTTCATAAATGATTCATACATACAATCTCTTATCTCAAAAACAAAAGAGGATAAAGATGCTGTTAGGGCAATTTTTGAAAAGAGTCGAAACAAACAACCGTTGACAGTTGAAGAGACGGCTCATCTTATTGCAATAGAATCGGAAGAACTTACTAATGAGCTTTTTGAAACAGCCCGGTATCTCAAAAAGAGGATTTACGGGAACAGAATTGTACTGTTTGCCCCGCTCTATATTGGAAACAGATGCACAAACAATTGTCTCTATTGCGGATTCAGAAGCAGTTTAAAAGAGGCTTTCAGAAAGACATTGACTCCTGACGAACTGGAAAATGAGATTTTATCACTCGAAGATGAGGGACATAAGAGGCTAATTTTAGTTTTTGGAGAACATCCATCCTACTCTCCTGAATTTATTGCAGATTGTGTGAAGAGTTGTTATCGGGTAAAAAAGGGAAACGGAGAGATTAGGCGCGTTAATATAAATGCCGCTCCTCTTGATGTAGAGGGTTTTAAAGTTGTTAAGTCTTCCGGTATAGGCACTTATCAGGTGTTTCAGGAGACTTACCATAAAGAGACTTATGCAAAATACCATCCAGGCCCGGGTCCAAAGAGCGACTATCTGTGGCGCCTGAACGCAATGGAGCGAGCATTTGAGGGGGGAATAGATGACATGGGTATTGGAGCTCTATTTGGACTGTACGATTGGAGATTCGAAGTATTAGGTCTAGTAACTCACGCACTAAGATTACAGCAAGTATGCGGAGTTGGTCCCCATACAATCAGTTTCCCCCGGATTAAACCGGCATTAGGGATGAATATTGAGCTCCCGTATGAGGTCAGCGACTCAGATTTTAAAAAACTTGTAGCAATCTTGAGACTGGCTGTTCCATATACAGGCCTGATTATGACTGCAAGAGAGAGTGCTGCAATAAGAGATGCCGTAATAGAGTTCGGGGTCTCTCAAATTGATGCAGGAACTCGTCTGGAGATTGGTGGGTATCAGGAGAAGTCCGGCGATCAACACTTAGATAAAGAGCAGTTTGAAATTGCAGACTCCAGAGATCTAGATCTTGTGATCAGATGGTTACTGCAAAAAGGATTCATTCCCAGCTTCTGTACATCTTGCTACAGAGTAGGAAGAACAGGCGAACATTTTATGGAGTTTGCCATCCCAGGGTTTATAGGTAATTTCTGCACACCAAACGCAATGCTAACACTCGCAGAATATTTGGAGGACTACTCATCCCAAGAAACAAAAGAGGCGGGATATTTGTTGATAGAACAAGAGCTTGATAAAATTACCAATATAAAGCGCAGAGAGGAGATTAAGTCCAAAGTGGAACAAATCAAAAACGGTAAGAGGGATCTTTTATACTAGTATATGTTTACAGATAAAGATAAAGCTTTAATTGAAAAAGAGTTTGAGGAGTTAAGAATTGCCAGCCTCAAAAGATGCTCCAATCAGGAGGAGTATGAGACTGTAATTAAGGCTTTTGAATATGCCGAAGCTGCTCATGATGGTGTCCGAAGAAAATCCGGAGACCCATATATTCTTCACCCTATTGCTGTGGCAAAAATTGTAGTTCAAGAGATTGGACTTGGGTACAAATCCATTGTAACCGCCCTCCTTCACGATATTGTTGAGGATACGGAATATTCTATTGAAGATATCGAAAGGCTCTTCGGTCCAAAAATTGCCTCACTTGTTGATGGACTTACCAAAATAAAGAGTGCATTTAATACAAATACCTCTACCCAGGCAGAGAATTTCAAGCGGATTTTATTAACTCTTAATGATGATGTTAGGGTTATCCTTATAAAGCTTGCCGACAGACTCCACAATATGAGGACTATAGAGTACATGCCTCAGTATAAAAAAGATAAAATACTGAGTGAAACAATGTATATCTATATTCCACTGGCACATAGACTTGGTCTTTACAGCATAAAGTCGGAGATGGAGAACATCTGGCTTCAATATACTCTGCCTGCAAAATATGATGAGATTCAGAATAGAATAAACGCGACAATCGTAGAAAAAGGGCTGGCAATCGACCAGTTTATAGAGCCAATATCTCAGAGCCTTAAAAATGCTGGAATAAAATTTACAATATCCAAAAGGACCAAGACCCCCTACTCCATCTGGATGAAAATGGAGAAGAAGTCTATTCCGTTTGAGCAGGTTTATGATCTTTATGCGGTTAGAATAGTTTTCGAACCAGATGATAATACACCGGAAAGAATTCAGTGCTGGCACATTTACTCACTTATAACGGAGATATATCTCTCTAAAACCGATAGAATCAGAGATTGGGTAAGTACACCGAAAAACAATGGATATGAGGCTCTTCACTGCACAGTAATGGGACCACAGGGTAACTGGATAGAGGTGCAGATACGAAGTGTCAGAATGGATGATGTTGCCGAAAGAGGAGTTGCAGCACACTGGAGCTATAAAGGATCAAATAATCTCGAAAACGAGATGGATAAATGGCTTAATATGGTGAGAGAGGTGCTGGAAAATCCCGATGTAAATGCACTTGAGTTTCTTGATAATTTTCATTCCGGCCTTATATCCTCCGAAATTTATGTCTTTACACCAAAGGGTGAGTCAAGATCTCTGCCTAAGGGCTCCACAGCGCTTGATTTTGCATATTCAATACATACTCAGATAGGCAATCAGGCAATTGCAGCTAAGGCAAACTACAAGCTTGTGCCACTTTCATACGAACTGAGAAATGGAGATCAGTTAGAGATAATTACAGCCGAAACACAAAGGCCAAAAAGAGAGTGGCTTCAATTTGCTAAAACGCCAAAGGCCAGGGCTATAATAATGGAGTCGCTTAAATCTGAGGCGAAGGGTGAGTTAAATAATGGCCAAAAGATTTTGGACGAAAAGCTAAAGGAGCTTGGTATTAAACCTCAAAACAAGGTATACAAGAAAATTGCAGATGGGTATGGAATGAATAACAGAGAGGATCTGTTTAGCCAGATAGCTGCAGGACTGTTAGATCTAGGGGAGTTAAGCAAGGTGCTGAAAAAGAATAATTCAAGCAAATTTGTAAAATATTGGGGTTTGCAATTCTTTGGTCTTGGTCCAAAAGAGGGTGAGGATGATGAATCTGAAACGACAGAGAGTATTAATGGAAATAAAATTGATAAAAAGAAAGACTATCTCTTAAAAGAGAATCCTCTGGATAAAACTCTCTCTTACAAGGTTGCTACATGTTGTAATCCGATTCCGGGAGATAGAGTTATAGGATTTATAAATGATTCTCAGGAGGTGATAGTACATAAAAGCAGTTGTCCGGAGGCCATTCTGCTCGCATCAAGAGATGGGGAGAAGATAGTAAAGGCTAAATGGACTAAACACACAATTTTATCATTCCTGGCAAGAATATATATGAGAGGTATTGACAGAATAGGTGTTGTAAACGATGTCTCTCAATATATCACCCTGGTTTTAAGCGTGAACATCCGTAAAATCCTGATAGAGACTCACGATGGAATTTTTGAGGGATATGTGGACCTCTATGTACACAGTACGGATGACCTTGATAAAATGATTGCAAATCTCTCAAAGGTAAAGGGAATGGAGTATGTAACCCGTTCCGAAATTATTGAAGAACAAAATTGATGACGATGAAATATACAAGATACTTAATTCTTTTACCGCTATTTTACATAATCCTGTCACCCTCCTGTGCGAATACTTCGACTCCACCTTCGGGAGGACCAAAAGATACTATTGCTCCGATTATTGTAAAGATGAGCCCCGATTCAAATGCTGTTCATTTTCCTGTGAAAGGGGGTAGAATATCCATCGAATTCAATGAATTTGTAACACTTAAGGAGGAGTCAAAAAATATATTTATCTCCCCTCCTCTTCCAAAAAAACTAGAAACAAAGATACGTGCCAGAGGTATAATAGTAACCATTCCGAGCACTCTTGATTCAGGAAAAACTTATACTATCAACTTTGGAAATGCAATCGTAGATAATAACGAAGGGAATCAATTTCCCTCCTACTCTTTCCCTTTCTCAACCGGTGATTATGTTGACTCCTTACTGCTATCCGGACGTGTATACGATTACAAGACCCTTCTACCTCTGGATAATATAATAGTGGCGCTTTATGAGAACCATGCCGATTCGGCTGTTTATAAACTAAGGCCTGCAAAGATTGCCAAAACCAACAAATGGGGGTATTTTGTTGTAAAGAATTTAAAACCTGTTGAGTATAGAGTCTATGCATTCGGAGATATAAACGAAAACTATATTTTTGATCCTGAAAATGAGAAGATAGCCTTTTTGGATACCCTTGTGAAACCTGGTATTGTTATGAAAAAAGGGGTTCCACAACTCACATATGTTCCTGAAAAAGACACATCTGCCTCACTGGCACTACCAGCCGAGATAAATCTATATTTATTTAAAGAACCTACTGTAAAGCAGTATGTTAAAAATAATGGACGTCCCGAGACAAAAAAGTTTTTTATAAAATTTGCCTCACCAAAACCTGTTATTGACTCAATTTTCATAGAGGATTACAAACCGCTCCCATTTATCAAACAGTATAATTCAACCAAAGATAGTCTGGTGTTATGGGTTAGAGATACATCTGCTATTCTTAAAGATACTGTTAATATGGTAGTTAACTATATGAAAAGCGATACTTCCGATAATCTTGTCAAGGGTTCTGATACACTTAAAATGACAGCTCCAAGACAAAAAAAGGATGATGAAAAGCAGCAGCGCAGATCTAACTTCGGTCAAAAGGAGGAGAAAGTCAGAAAAGATCTGCTTGATTTAAAGATAGATGCACTTCCTGACATGGTAGAACAGTATGGTTATCAGCTAATATTCCCATCTCCACTCTACTCTATGAGAGATTCTCTTGTAAAACTGGAATCAATTTCTCCAAAAGGCATAAAAAACAGAGAGGGTTATTCATTTGAGAGAGATGTTGCCGACAGCTGTATATACAGACTTCATATGAAAGGGGCTATGAAACAGGGCTTCGAGTATATTTTGACCATAAAAAAGGGGGCTTTTATGGATATTTACAAGTATTCGAACGACTCTATCTCTAAAAGTGTGATATTACCCAACGATGAAAAACTAAGCAAGATAGTGCTTGAAATATCCGGTGTTAAATCACACTACATTGTGGAACTTACCAATCTGTCAAGAGAAAAGGTATACCGATCGCTTAAATGTGAGAGTGATACTACTCTTACATTCCCTTATGTTGCTCCAGGTGAGTACTCTATTAGAATAACCGAGGATATCAACAATAACGGTATTATTGATTCAGGAAGCCTTGCAGATAAAAGAGCTCCTGAAAAAGTAAGGCTATATACCCTTCCTGGGGGAGCTACATCAATCAAAATTCCTGAATCTGCCGAAATCAACCAAAGAATAGATCTTAAAACCCTTTTTAAATGAAGATCAAACTATTAATAGTATCTGTACTGCTGTTTACAAACACAGCTATTTCTCAGGAGAGGAGTTCCCACCTTATTGGAGTTAAGGGAGCCTATAATATTAGTAATGTGTCATTTAATCCTGTAATAGAGGGTGTTAAGGCTATTAAAACATATAAGAACTACTCTCTCTCATATATTAATTACAACTCTCTTTGGAAAACGATGCCATATTTCGGGTTCCAGGCAGAGGTCTATTTTCAGGAACAGGGGTATGAGTTGAACGGGAATAAAGTTACGATGGAATCTGTACTACTTCCTCTGACATCAAAGTTTCATATAGACTTTTGGAGAATGAGAGTACTTATGAATGCGGGGGGATTTGTAGGTTACAGAAAAAGTAAATCGGACGGTTTTGCCGAAACCGATTATAAATTTGATGCAGGGTTCATTGGAGGAGGAGGATTGGCATTTGTTCTTAAGCCTTTTGAATTACATTTGGAGGCCAATTATCAGTATTCGCTAACATATCTATATAATCCGCAAAAGGATAGTCAGATAAATGTCTCTTTTTCTCATCCGAGCCAACTGCTTTTTAGTGTGGCAATTTATTATCAATTATTCGGAAAATGAAAAAGATCATTACAAAAGTTGGAAATATAGAGATTGGGGGTAATAACCCTCTGGTTATTCAATCAATGTGCAATACTCCTACTGCTAATATTGAAGCATCGGTTGAACAGTGCAGGGCTTTATATAGAGCCGGTGCTGATATTGTCAGGCTTACTACACAGGGAATGAAAGAGGTAATGGCCCTGGCTGAAATCAAAAAGGTACTTCGTTCGGAAGGAATTTATATGCCATTAGTTGCAGATATTCACTTCTCTCCGGATATAGCGCATGAGGCAGCAAAGGTTGCCGATAAAGTGCGGATAAATCCCGGAAATTTCTCAAAAGATAAATCAGTTGCGATATCAAAGTTTTCAACGCTTACGAAAATATGTAAAGATCACGGAACTGCTATCAGGATAGGAGTTAATCATGGTTCGCTTGACCCGGTAATGGTTGAGAAATATGGTAATACCCCTCTTGGTATGATGCACTCTGCTCTGGAGTGGATTGAATTAGCTGAAAGTTTTGATTTTCAGCTAATTGTTGTATCCTTAAAAGCGAGTAACACATTAGTTATGTCGGAGGCATACACCCTTTTATTCAACGAGATGTCAAAACGGGGAGTAATCTACCCTCTTCATCTTGGGGTAACTGAGGCTGGTAATGGAGATATGGGGCGATTAAAATCTGCAGTGGGAACATCTGCTCTTCTTAGATCCGGAATAGGCTCTACAATAAGGGTTTCGCTTACTGAATCACCTATAAACGAAATTCCTGTTGCAATGCATATAAAGGAGTTTCACGAGTCAAAAAAGAGCAATTTGACATCAAGTAACAATTATGTTATTAATGAAAACAGCTGGGAAAAATTCATTATTGAAGCTGCCTGCGAAATTGGTCCGAAACTGCTATTTAGGGAGATAGATGACTTTACCCTCTCACACCCCGATTCTCTATTTGCCGAGGAGAGAATTAACGAGCTTAAAGACATGATATTACAGGCCTCTCGGCGTAAATTTACCAAGCCGGAGTATATTGCCTGTCCTGGATGCGGGAGGACTCTCTTTAACCTCGAGAGTGCCTTTGAAGAGGTAAAGAGAAGAACTTCTCACCTGAAAGGTCTGAATATAGCTGTTATGGGTTGTGTGGTAAACGGTCCAGGAGAGATGGCAGATGCAGATTACGGTTACGTTGGAGAGGGTCGAAATATGGTTAGCATTTATAGGGGGAAAACACCGGTATTTCGTTCAGTTCCTCAGGAAGAGGCTATCGATGTGTTGCTTAAGCTTATTGATGATGACAGAAATAACCAAAAACCAAATAATTTATGAAAAACGGAAGATATTCACTGCTCTTACTGGCGTTAATTTTCTCGCTTAGTTCCATAGCACAGCCTCTTAACAAGGTTTTAGACCCCGATGATAGCGACTATACTGAGAGTTGTACCTCTATAATGGTTGGAAAGGGAGCTACAACTGACGGATCTGTTATAACTGCTCACACTTGTGATGCAAACTACAGAACCTGGGTAACCTTTGAAAAGAGAAGGAGTTACGAAAAGGGAGCCACAGAACCTGTTTTTTGGGGAGTGCTTCACAATGAGGAGCCTTTTGATATGAGAAATGTTGTAGAGAAGGGAAGGATTCCGGCACCTGCAGAGACTTATGCTTACTTAAATGTGGCATATCCCTGTCTTAACGAAAAACAACTTGGCATCGGAGAGACAACAATAACCGGTAAAAAAGAGCTGGAGAACACTTCCGGATTATTCCTAATTGAGGAGCTGGAGAGGATTGTTCTTCAGAGATGTTCAACTGCCAGAGAGGCTATTAAGCTTATCGGCAAACTTACAGAAGAGTTCGGGTATGGTGATTCCGGTGAATGTATCACAATCGCCGATAAAAAAGAGGTATGGCAGCTTGAAATTTTCGGGTCTGGTCCGGGTAAACCAGCCTCTATCTGGGTAGCCGCAAGGATTCCTGATGATCATGTAGGAATATCGGCAAATATCCCCAGGATATCTATAGTAGATTTTAACAATCCTGATTATTTTATGTATTCTCAGGATATAAAAGATAGAACTAAAAAACTTGGTTTATGGGATGGTAAAGAGCCTTTCAAATTCTGGAAAATAGTTTCTGGGTCAAAACCATACTCTGTTCGTGAATATTTTGTATTGAATTCGGTTGCTCCATCTCTCGGACTCAATATGAATATGGAGGAACTTCCATTCTCTGTAAAGCCAGATAAAAAAGTATCTGTCAGAGAGATCCTGGCTCTTTATCGCCAAACTTATGAGGGTACTGAGTTCGATATGACCAAGAACTTATCAGTTGAGGTTACAAAGAGAGATAAGGATAACAAAGAGTATAAAGAGAGTGTTAAACCATTTTCAAATTTTATGACAAATGATATGAGGGCTCTTTTCAACCAGTTAAAACCTGGTAGCGTAGATAGAAACAGAACTATTGCCGTAATTCAATGCTCCTATTCTCATATCATTCAGTTAAGAGACTGGCTGCCCGATGAAGTAGGAGGAGTTGCATATTTCTCATTTGATAACCCTGCTCAGAGCCCAAGAATTCCTATATATTCCGGAACAATTTCTCTCCCACCCTCTTTTGCTATCTGCGGACAGCACCGTTATCGTCCTGAGGCTGCATCCTGGGCATTCAGAGAGACAAACAGAATTGCCACAATTAATTGGGAAAAGACAAGAAAAATCATTGAGAGTCAAGCTATTCATTTTGAAGATGTGATGTTTAAAGATGCTCCTGTGAATGAACAGATTGTGATAAATCTTGTTAAAGAGGGTAAAAATCAAGAGGCAAAAGAGTATCTTACAAAATATACTGCAGATTTTGCATCTGCCACAATAAGAAGGTGGCAGGAACTTAAAAGCGAGTTATGGACAATTTTTGCCAGAAGTATGTAATTTTTATATAAATTTGCCGCGTTTATAAAATAATAAAAAAAGGAACCTTAATGCAAAAAAAGAAATTTTCCTCTCTTTATCTGGAAAACGGAGTTGAGTTTAAAGGTTTTGCTTTCGGATACGACCAAGCCATTGATGGTGAGGTCGTTTTTAATACAGCTATGGTTGGTTATCCCGAAAGCTTAACAGATCCTTCGTACTCTGGCCAGATTTTATGTATTACCTTTCCTCTGGTAGGTAACTATGGTGTCCCGGATGATAACATAGTGGACGGTTTGTCAACTTTTTACGAATCCGAAAAGATACATGTCCGAGGACTTATCATTTCGGATTATTCATTTAATTACAGCCACTGGAATGCCCGAAAAAGTCTGGATGAGTGGCTTAAAGAGCATAAGATCCCTGGTATCTACGGCGTTGATACACGAGAGTTAACAAAAATTCTGAGAGAGAAGGGATCAATGCTTGGAAAGATTGTTCCCGAAGGCAAGAGTCTTGAAAATATTGAAGACCCTAATCTTGTTAATCAAGTGGATATCGTTAGCTGCAAGGAGGTAATACGCTATGGTAGCGGGGAAAAGAGAGTTGTATTGGTTGACTGTGGTGTAAAGCATAATATCATCAGATGTCTTGTAAAAAGAGGTGTAGAGGTTATTCGTGTTCCTTGGAATTATAATTTCAACCAAATAGAGTATGACGGACTCTTTATTTCCAATGGTCCAGGAGATCCGGATCTTTGTCAAGTTGCAGTTGATAATATAAAAGAGGCAATGAAGGGGAGCAAACCGATTTTTGGAATTTGTATGGGAAATCAACTTCTCTCTAAAGCAGGCGGAGCCTCTATATTTAAGCTAAAATATGGTCACCGAAGTCATAACCAACCGGTAAGGATGGCCGGAACAGATAGATGCTTTATAACATCGCAAAACCACGGATACGCTGTAGATAACACTACTTTGGGAAATGATTGGGAACCACTATTCATCAATATGAATGATGGAACAAATGAGGGTGTCAGACACAAAACAAAACCCTTCTTTTCGGCACAATTTCACCCTGAAGCTTCGAGCGGACCTACAGATACTGAATTTCTCTTTGATGATTTTATAAAATTACTATAGACAAAAATGGACAAATCGATAAATAAAATATTACTGCTTGGTTCTGGTGCGTTGAAAATCGGAGAGGCCGGTGAGTTTGATTACTCCGGATCTCAGGCTCTGAAAGCTATGAGAGAAGAGGGAATGACTACCATCCTCATAAATCCGAATATAGCAACAGTTCAGACTTCTGAAGGGGTTGCAGATAGGATTTACTTTCTTCCGGTTACCCCATATTTTGTTGAAAAGGTAATTGAGAAGGAGAAGCCTGACGGAATCATGCTAGCGTTCGGAGGCCAGACAGCACTCAATTGCGGAGTTGCACTATATAAAAGCGGAGTACTGGAGAAGCATAACATAAAGGTTCTCGGAACTCCTGTGCAGGCTATTATGGATACTGAGGATCGGGAGCTCTTTGTAAAGAAGCTTGACGAGATCAATGTTAAAACGATCAAGAGCCAGGCTGTCGAAAATATTGAGAATGCAAAAAAGGCTGCAGCCGAACTTGGATATCCGGTTATTTTAAGAGCAGCCTACGCTCTGGGTGGATTGGGATCTGGTTTTTGCGATAATGAAGAAGAGCTTATATCATTGGCAAACAAAGCATTTTCATATTCACCTCAAGTATTAGTTGAAAAGTCTCTCAAAGGATGGAAAGAGATAGAATATGAGGTTGTAAGAGACCGTTTCGATAACTGTATTACTGTATGTAATATGGAAAACTTTGACCCACTTGGAATTCACACCGGGGAGAGTATAGTTGTAGCTCCATCTCAAACACTTACTAACAGTGAATATCACCTTTTAAGAGAGCTTGCAATAAAAATTGTTAGACATATTGGAATAGTTGGAGAGTGTAATGTGCAGTATGCATTCGATCCGGAATCGGAAGATTACAGAGTAATTGAGGTAAATGCACGTTTAAGCAGATCTTCTGCTCTAGCCTCAAAGGCAACCGGCTACCCACTTGCTTTTGTAGCAGCTAAACTTGGGCTCGGATATGGATTGTTCGACTTAAAAAATTCAGTTACAAAAAGTACACCTGCATTCTTTGAACCTGCTTTGGATTACATTGTTTGTAAAATTCCTCGCTGGGATCTTTCAAAATTCCATGGTGTTTCAAGAGAGATTGGCTCCAGCATGAAAAGCGTTGGAGAGGTAATGGCAATAGGAAGGACCTTCGAAGAGGCTATCCAAAAGGGTCTAAGGATGATTGGACAGGGAGCACACGGATTTGTAGCAAATAAAGAGATCAAAGTAGAAAACATTGATAAGTCACTTAAAGAGCCAACAGATAACAGGATATTTGTAATTGCCGAAGCATTACAAAAGGGCTATACTGTCGATCAGATACACGACCTGACAAAAATTGACAGATGGTTCCTGGATAAGCTCGTAAATATTGTTGAGACATCCAAGAGTATAGCGAAGGCAAAAGTTAAGGAGGATATAGATTTTGAACTCTTAAAGAGGGCTAAAATGCAGGGATTCTCTGATTTCCAGATAGCTCGCCTTGTTTATAAAGAGACAATGGATATGGATATTTCGTCTATGCTTATCAGGGAGTATAGAAAATCTTTGAACCTAAAGCCTGTGGTAAAACAGATTGATACCCTTGCCGCTGAATTTCCTGCTTTGACAAACTATCTCTATCTTACCTATAACGGAGCTTTTAATGATGTCAAATATCTTGGTGACCATAAATCAATTATTGTACTTGGATCAGGTGCATATAGAATCGGAAGTTCTGTCGAATTTGACTGGTGTAGTGTAAATGCTCTTCAGACGATAAGAAAGTCCGGATGGAGAGGTGTTATGATCAATTATAATCCGGAGACAGTCTCTACAGATTATGATATGTGTGACAGACTCTATTTTGATGAGCTTACATTCGAGAGGGTTATGGATATTTACGAATTGGAAAATCCTCACGGAATGATAGTATCTGTTGGAGGCCAGATTCCTAACAATCTTGCATTAAAACTTGATAAGGCAGGCGTTAATCTACTTGGTACCAGCGCTAAAAGTATTGATAACGCTGAAGATAGGCACAAGTTCTCTTCTATGCTTGACAGATTGAATATTGATCAACCAAGGTGGAAAGAGCTCTCATCTCTGGAAGATGTTAATGAATTTGTCGAACAGGTTGGATATCCTGTACTTGTTCGCCCTTCGTATGTTCTCTCTGGTGCGGCGATGAATGTCTGCTCAAACGATAGTGAACTGGAACAATTCCTTAAGCTTGCTGCAAATGTCTCAAAGAAACACCCGGTTGTTGTTTCCGAGTTTATTCAAAATGCCAAGGAGATAGAGATTGATGCCGTTGCGGATAAAGGATCCGTAGTTGCATATGCAATTTCGGAACATATTGAGTTTGCCGGAGTACACTCAGGTGATGCTACTATTCAATTCCCTCCTCAGAAGCTATATGTTGAAACTGCTAGAAGAATTAAGAAAATAGCTAAAAAGATAGCAGAAGAGCTCTGTATTACAGGACCTTTTAATATACAATTTCTTGCTAAAGAGAATGATATAAAGGTTATCGAATGTAATTTAAGAGCTTCTAGGAGCTTTCCATTTGTCTCTAAGGTACTTAAGATCAATTTTATTGAAATTGCAACAAAGGTAATGTTTGGAGAGAGCGTTACTCCTCCGTCAAAGAGCGCATTTGACCTTGATTATGTAGGAATAAAGGCTTCTCAGTTTTCTTTCTCAAGACTCCAAAAGGCAGATCCTGTACTTGGAGTTGATATGGCATCTACAGGAGAAGTTGGCTGTATAGGTGATGACAGCAACGAGGCAGTATTAAAATCGATGCTCTCCGTAGGTTACAGAATCCCTGAAAAGAATATTCTTATCTCATCGGGAGATGCAAAACAGAAGGCGGATCTTCTTAGTGCAGCAAAACTTCTGGTAAATAGAGGATACACTCTTTATGCTACCGGAGGCTCATATAAATATCTTGTCGACAATGATGTAGAGGCAAATCTTGTTTACTGGCCAAGTGAAAAGGAGATGCAACCTCAGGCTCTCTCAATGATTCAGGAGAAGAAGATTGATATGGTAATAAATATTCCTAAAAATCTTACCCAAACCGAACTTGATAACGGATATAAAATCAGAAGAGCTGCAGTGGATTACAATATTCCTCTTCTAACCAATACCAGACTGGCATCTGCTTTCATAAATGCATTCTGTTCTATTCCGCAAGATGAGATCCAGATTAAAAGCTGGGATGAGTATATCTCATAACGAGACATAGTTATATCTCAATAATTATTAATTACTTAAAACACCCTGTTCGGGTGTTTTTTGTTTTTTATAGTTCTTCGAGGATAATGTATTGAAAAAACAGTTACATTTGCAATAGTTAGAGCATATACTATATCATATGATACTAAATAAACAGGTTGCGGTTTTTCTGAACATCGTTCACTTTCGCTTCAAACAGTATATAAATTCTATATTTTCAAAGTATGGCTTCAATCTTACCCCCGAGCAGTACCTAGTTATGGATACCTTGTGGGACGATGGAGTCCTCTCCCAACAGGAACTAGCCGACAGACTCTGTAAGGATAAAAATTCCGTAACAAAACTAATTGATGCTCTGGAAAAGAAGAATCTAGTAAAACGGGTTCCTGACGAAGCAGATAGAAGATTGAATATGATCCATTTCACAGATCATTCATTAACCATTAAGGATAGAATAACAGAAATTGCCATAGAATCAACAAATAGAATCATTAGGGATATCCCTGAGGATGAACTTAAGATACTTGTAAAAGTACTTCTTAAGATGGAAAAGAATATGGATGAGTGAGATTATGGAAAACTATTACGAACAACTTGTTCAGGATCATAGATTTAAAGAGGGATTAATATCCTGCATCAACTGCGGAACCTGCACCGCAATCTGCCCGGCAGCAGAATTTTATAATTACGATCCGAGAACAATTGCAAATATTGTTCAATCTAAAGATAACGAAGCTATAGAGGCGCTCCTGAAAGGTGAAGAGATATGGTACTGCGGTCAGTGTATGTCCTGCGTAACCAGATGTCCCAGAAAAAACGCACCTGGGTTGATTATACTTGCATTGAGGGATCTATCCCTTAAGAGAGGGCTCTTTATCGAATCGGAAAAAGGGAGGCAGCAATTTGCCGTAAACAGAGTTATGAGCTCAAATATCTTAAATTACGGTTATTGTATCTATCCCAGAACTTTCAAACATTCCATGCATCCTGAGTCTGGACCTGTTCACGAATGGATAGAGAGAAATTTGGATGATGTTTACAAAAGAGCTGGTGGAAATCTGGATGGAGATGGCCCAGGTATTCTCAGGAAAATACCGGCAGAATCGCTTAATGAGTTAAAAAAGATATTCGATATTACAGGCGCCACGGAGATGCTTGAAATCGTCGAAAAACACTCATTAAAAAAGGCAGAAGAGCTAGGTATGACTCCTGAGGAGTATTTTGAATATGTTTTTACGACTCAGGAAAAAGAGCACTCCAGGTAATTAACTGTTAGAAAAATCATTTAAATGAAAATTGAAGGTAAAAAGCTAATCTGGAGTGAATACCAGAAGGATATACCAGAAGATCACTATTTCTATGTAAGAAGTTGCATTAGACAGAACTTCTTTCCTGCATCGGAAAAAACATTTTTGGATATAGTAAGAAATAGACTAAGCCTTGATTTTTTTGAAACCGAACACCATACAACTTGTGGAGGTATTGCATATCATAGTGATGCAATTCCCCAGGAGACTTTAATGACTATTGTCGCCCGCCAGTTTGCTTTAATGACTGAGAGCGGATACAGCAATTATGCTGCCTCCTGTATTACATCATTCGGAATCTACAATGAAATTTTAGAGACCTGGAAAGAGTCCCCGGAGATAGAGACTAAAGTTCGCGAAATGCTCTGGAAAGCGTGTCGAAGAGAGTTTAAAATTCCTCTTCACCTTTCACACGCAAGCGATATTATTTACAAACTAAGAGATAAAATTGCAGAGATTGGAGTCAACAGGTTGATAAATATCAAGACAGGGGAGCCATTAAGGGTTGTAGAACATATTGGCTGTCACTATTCAAAGATGTTTCCATCAAAGGGTGTTGGCGGGGCTGAATATCCCGTAGTACTATCAGGAATGGTTGAGTCGTGGGGTGGTGAAATTATAGATTGTCCCGAAAGAAGGCACTGCTGCGGATTTGGTTTCAGACAATATCTGATTCAGTCAAACAGAGGTTACTCATTGGCAAATACACATAAGAAGTTTGAGTCTATGGAGCCGTATAAGCCAGATATGATAATTACCAACTGTCCCGGATGCCCATATTTCTTAGACAGATGGCAATATGTTATCAAAGAGACCCAGGGGAAAACATATGGAGAGAATTCTCAAGGTATTCCTGTATTCACATATGAAGAGGTTGCAGGTCTGATATTAGGTTACGATCCTTGGGATTTGGGGCTGCAAATGCACCAAACCGATGTTGAACCACTACTTGATAAAATGGGCATATCATATTCATCTTCTGATAAATATAAATTAAAATGAAAAACAATACCGACTCCAGAACAATTGCAATCATCGGAGGTGGTCCGGCAGGAATGGAGTGCGCTGCACAACTTAAAACCCTTGGATATAAATGTGTTATAATCGAGAAGGGTGATAAGCTCGGAGGCAACCTAAACAACTGGGATAGATTATTTCCGGAAGGAATTGAAGCTCAAAAGGTTGTCAAAGAGTTAGCTGAAAAAACCAAAGGTTCTAAACTCTTTTTGAATTCCACTATTGAGAGTGTAAAACATGAAAAGGGTAAATATAATATTGTGGTTTCCGGAAAGGATATAGTCGAGGCAGACTCAGTAATTATCTGCACAGGTTTTGATCTTTTCCCTGCAGAAAAAAAAGAAGAGTATGGATATAACATATATAATCATGTTATTACCAATAGGGATCTTGAGCAATACTTCAAGAAAAGGGTTGATTCTCGAATTCAAAATCCTTCTAAAATCGGATTTGTGCATTGTGTCGGATCCCGCGATGAAAAGGTATGTAACAGACACTGCTCTAAGCTATGCTGTGTAACTGCGGTAAAACAGGCTATCGAATTAAAGGAGATATTCCCTAAAAGCGAGATTATCTGTTTCTATATGGATCTTAGAATGTTCGGAAGAGGTTATGAAGATATTTATCATGATGCACAATATAAATATGGTATCCGTTTTATAAGGGGCAGGGTTTCTGAGGTTTCTGAAAATATCGAAATGGGCGTTGTCGTCAAAGCCGAAGATACTCTTCAGTCAAAACCTATTAAAATTACCCTGGATTTGCTGGTTCTGATGTCAGGAATGATGAATAGCCATACAGCGTCGCAAATTGCAGAGCAATTCGATGCTCCTATCTCAAATGACGGATTCTTTGAGCAATCAAGCAGAACTCTCTCTAAAAACAGTGTCGGTAAAAAGGGCATCTTTATAGCAGGTACTTCGACAGGACCTAAAACGCTTCCGGAGACTCTAAATGACGCCAGAGGTGTAGTTCTTGAGGTACACCAATATTTATCTAACTTATAATGAAGAATTTCGGATTCAATATTCATAAGAGCCTTGCTCTTGATCTGGACAATATAGATAGGTCTCTCTTTCTAAAATTGGCCGATTTAGAACCTGATATTTATAAGTGTATCGGGTGCGGATCTTGTACATCCAGTTGCACAGCGGGGTCATTTACAACCCTTAGTTTTAGGCAGATAATACTATTTATTGAGAGAGGTGATTCAAATAAATCGATAGAGATGGCAAAAAAATGTATGTTATGCGGGAAATGCACACTCATCTGCCCACGCTGCATAAATACCAGAAACATTCTCAGAACTTTGATTAATATTAATACTACTGTAAAGTGAGAGAGCGCATTTTAGAGGGTTATCATCCGTTTATACTCCCATTTACAATTGCATTGGGGATATTACTGGTATTTTTGTTTGTAGCTCTTGTAAAAATCTTTATAAAACTGCCATACAGAGAGCGAAAGAAACTTCTAAAGCTTCTGAATCCGGAGATTCTGATAAAAACCATTAAGGATATTCTTACAGATTCTTTACTTCACATAAAAATCTTTAAAAGAAATCCTCTATTGGGTTATATGCACTCTAGCATTGCCTTCGGATGGTTCATGCTCATTC
>OFJB01000514.1_pt1 | contig 18599 bp, 17 predicted proteins | sample 1775081 | NCBI WGS metagenome assembly OFJB01 (sample SAMN08195771, study PRJEB24354) | sludge metagenome | isolation source: initial sludge from phenol fed wastewater aerobic bioreactor | place: India: Nagpur | collected 2016-06-05
CGCCCCACCGTGCCGCTGGCTGAAGACGGCCCGCGCGAGGTGCAACGCGCCGCCGTTGCCTTCAACCATATGCAGCAGCGCATCCAGACGCACCTGCAGGAACGCATGCAGATCCTGGCCGCCGTCTCGCACGACCTGCAAACACCCATCACCCGGCTGCGCCTGCGCGCGGATCTGCTGGACGACACCACGCTGCGCGACAAGCTGCACGCCGACCTGGCCGAAATGCAGTCGCTGGTGGAAGAGGGCATTGCCTACGCGCGCTCATCGCAGGCCGTGCGCGAGCCCCCGCAGCGCGTGGACCTGCGCGCGCTGGTGGAGAGCATTGCGCGCGACTACGCCGATGCCGGCCTGCCGGTACAAGTGCTGCAGGCAGTGGATGTGACCTGCGACACCCGCCCCCAGGCCCTGCGCCGCCTGCTGTGCAACCTGGTGGACAACGCGCTAAAGTTCGCGGGTGCTGCCGAGCTGACGCTGGAGGTGGAGAGGCCGGGCCAGTGGCTGGTACGCGTGCTGGATCGCGGGCCCGGCATCCCCCAGGCCGACCTCGCCACCGTGCTGCAGCCCTATGTGCGGCTGGAAGATTCGCGCAACCGGGGCACCGGTGGCACGGGACTGGGCCTGGCCATTGCGAGCGAACTGGCCAAGGCCCTGGGCGGGCGGCTGGTGCTGGGGCCGCGTGCAGATGACGCGCAGGGGCTGGAGGCGCGGGTGGAGCTGCCGGAGGCGCTCCCCGCATAGGCGTGCGCGCAAGCGCCGCTGCTACAGTGGCCGCTCCGTGGACTCTGAAAGGGCAACGCCGTGGACACACCTGTCAGCACCCCGCAGAGCGAGATCAGCGCCAGCCACCCACGCATCTGCGTCGGCATCGGCGGCTGGACGTTCGAGCCCTGGCGCGGCAACTTCTACCCCGCAGGGCTGGCGCACAGCAGGGAGCTGCAATACGCCAGCCGACAGCTCACGGCGATCGAGGTCAACGGCACCTACTACAGCACCTTCAAACCACCCACCTTTGTCAAGTGGCGCGATGAAACGCCCGAAGGCTTCACTTTCTCGCTCAAGGCCAACCGCTTTGCCACGCACCGGCGCGTGCTGGCGGATGCGGGCGATTCGATCGCGCGGTTTGTCGGCAGTGGCATCTCGGAACTGAAGGACAAGCTCGGGCCCATCGTGTGGCAGTTCATGCCGACCAAGGCGTTTGATCCGGGCGACTTCGAGGCCTTTCTGGCGCTGCTGCCGCAGCAGGTGGACGGCCTGCGGCTGCGCCACGCGCTGGATGTGCGCCACCCGAGTTTTGCGACGCCAGCGTTTGTGGCGCTGGCGCGCCGCTATGGCTGCGTGCCTGTGTGCACCGACTCCGACCAATTTCCGGCCATCGCAGATGCCGAGGCCGACTTTGCCTACCTGCGGCTGATGCGCAGCCAGGCCGATGTGCCCACGGGCTACACCGCCGAGGCGATTGCGCAATGGGCACAGGGCGTGCGCACCTGGACCAGCGGCGCGCGGCCACGCGATGTGTTTGTGTACTTCATCAACGGCGCCAAGGAGCGAGCGCCAGCCGGGGCAATGGAGTTGCTGCGGCAGCTGGGCGCTACACCGTCTCCCGCTGTGTGAAGCCGTACGGCGCCTCGCCACCATCAGGCACATTGCCCACCACCACGCGGTCCACACGCGCATGCTCCGGCCCCTGGTGCGCCCAGTCGATCAGCGCCAGCACGGCGGGTTCCGGGCCCCAGGCGCAGGCCTCCACGCGGCCATCCTGGCAGTTGCGCACCCAGCCCGTCACGCCCAGGCGTTCAGCGGCCTGCACCATGGACCAGCGGTAGCCCACGCCCTGCACATGGCCGGTGATCAACAGATGGCGGGTGATGGTGGAGTGGGGTTCTGCGTTCATGGGGGACACTGTAGCGCGCGCCTTGTGGGGAGCCCGCTCCAGGGGCACACTGTCAGCACCAGGCACCCCATGACCACCACCACCCCCAAGGCCTTGCCCACCATCGACCCCCAGCGCTGCACCGGCTGCGGCTGGTGTGTGGCGGTGTGCCCGCCGCATGTGCTGTCGCTGCAGGTGTTGGGCTCGGGGGCCTGGGGCCCCAAGTGCTCCACCCTGCACGACGCGCCGGGCTGCACCGGGTGCGCGCTGTGTGCGGTGCGCTGCCCGTTTGATGCGATCCGCATGGTGCGGGTGGCGGCCACCCAGGCCCGGTGAGGCCGTTGCGCCACAGGCGCACACAGCCGCACACAGGTGCGTACAGGCGGGTTGACAGGCCCCGGCCTGCATCCGGTACACTGCGCCCTTCATGTCGTTCACCTCTCTCCCCATCACCACCGCACGCGCCACTGCCTTCCAAGGCATGGGCATGATGCCGCCCGCATCCACGCGGGCCAATGGTGAACAGCGGGCACTGGGTGCACGAATGATTACCACCATTACCACCGCGGCCACCTGAGCACGCGCAGGTGGCCGTTTCGGCAGCCACCTGGTGATCGCTCTCTTCTCCCCCAAGACGAATGCACGAAACCCAGCTCTGGCAGCTGGGTTTTTTTGTTTGTTCGTTCGTTAGCCGGAGAAGTCCATGTACCGCGATCCCGTCCAGTCCCTCGAAGCCCCGTTGTTGCCGTCGTCTGCCACGGCCATGCGCCCCCTGCGCGTGGGCATGATTGGCATTGGCACCGTGGGCGCAGGCACCTTTCGCGTGCTGGCGCGCAACCAGGCGCTCATTGCTGCCCGTGCGGGCCGGGGCATCAAGCTGGTGGTGGTCTGCGCCCGCAGCCTGGCCCGCGCCATGAGCGTGGTGGGCAAGGACGTGGCGCTGACCAACGACCCGATGCAGGTCGCCACGCACCCCGACGTGGATGTGCTGGTGGAGGCCGCTGGCGGCACCGGCCCCGCACGCGACTGGGTGCTGGCTGCCATCCGCGCGGGCAAACATGTGGTCACCGCCAACAAGGCGTTGCTGGCCGAGCATGGCAACGATATCTTTGCCGCCGCGCGCCAGCACGGCGTGGCCGTGGCATACGAAGGCGCGGTAGCGGTGAGCATCCCCATCGTGAAGGCACTGCGCGAGGGCCTCACGGCCAACCGCATCGAATGGGTGGCAGGGATCATCAATGGCACCACCAACTTCATCCTGAGCAAGATGCGCGACGAAGGCGTGGGCTTTGCCGAAGCATTGGCCCAGGCCCAGGCGCTGGGCTATGCGGAGGCCGACCCCACGTTTGACATCGAGGGCCTGGACGCGGCGCACAAGATCTCGCTGCTGGCAGCCAATGCGTTTGGCATGCCGGTGCGTTTTGCCGATGCGCAGGTGGAGGGCATCACCACGCTGCAGGGCCTGGACGTGGCCTGCGCCGAGCAGCTGGGCTACCGCATCAAGTTGCTAGGCGTAGCCAAGCGGCGCAAGGAGGGTGACGCGGAAGGCAACGTGGAGGGGGTGGAGCTGCGCGTGCAGCCCGCGCTGGTGCCCGCCACACATTTGCTGGCGCATGTGAACGGGTCGATGAACGCCGTGATGGTCAAGGGCGATGCCTCCGGCGTGACGATGTACTACGGCGCGGGCGCGGGGTCGGAGCAGACCGCGTCGGCCGTGATTGCGGACCTGGTGGATGTGGCGCGGCTCGATGGCACCCACGCGGGCCAGCGCGTGCCACACCTGGGCTTCCACCCCCAGGCCGTGGACGAGCAACTGGCGGTACTGCCCCGCGCAGCCGTGCACACCCGCCACTACCTGCGCGTGCCGGTGCACAGCGCGCAGCAGATCGAGGCCGTGGGCGCCTGGCTGGCTGCGCAGCACGTGCCGGTGCTGCAGGTGGCACTGGCACATGACAAGGCCTTGCCCCCCGGCAGCGGCCCCCAGGTACTGGTGCTGACCGATGCCGTGGCGCAGTCCACGGTGGACCTGGCCGTGTTTGCACTGGCGGCGCACCCTGCGGTGGCGGGGCCGGTGGTCACGCTGCGGGTGGAGACGCTGGAGGGGTGAGCACCGCCTGAAAACACGTTGACCCGATGTTTTTGGGCCAAATCGGGCGGTAGCGTTAGTGCATCATGCCTAAGTTGCTATCAATTTTGATAGTCCCTACCGGTTGTATCCCTCACCCCATCAACCGGCCCAGCACCAGCGCCGCCATGTCCTCGGCCGCGCTGGTGCCCTCCGCCATCAGGCCCTGCACGACGCCGGCGCGGTCGGTGTCGGTGCGGTTCTGGCTCACCTTCCAGATGCCCTCCCAGCGCTCCACCGCCAGCTCGATGCCCACGATGGCGCGCAGCAGCTTGTCGATGTAGTCGGGCGGTGCGTCGTCGATGCGCCAGGGGTCGGCGCGGTGGGCCTCGTGCTGCTCGCTCAGGGTGTGCAGGATGGCGCGCAGGCGCGCGGGGTCGTCAAACGCGCTCAAAGTGCCGTGGGCGTGGACGGTGGCGTAGTTCCACGTGGGCACCTGCTTGCCGTCCAGGGCCTTGGACGGATACCACGAGGGCGACACATAGGCCTGCGGGCCGTGGAACACCGCCACCGCCTGCTGGGGCAACAGCGGCCACAGCGCGTTGGCGCGCGCCACATGGCCGATGAGCGTGCCCTGCGGGCCGCGCGTTGGGTCCAGGTACAGCGGGATGTGATTGACGTGCAACGCGCCTTCTTGCGCGATGACCAGCGTGGCCAACGGCTGGGCCCGCACCAGGGCTTGCTGGGCAGCGGCATCGGCCACCTGAAACTGCCGGTTGGGGTTGGCCATGTCAGCCCCCTTCCACTTCCAGCACGGGGGCGCAGTCGATCTGTGTCTTGACCGAGTTGGCCAGAAAACACGATGTATGGGCGCGGTGGTGCAGCTCGTCCAGCTGCGCAGCGCTGGGCGCATGCGCCGCGTCAAAGCGTGTGACAGGCCTCAGCTGCACATGGGTGACCACCAGCTGGCCCTCTGCGTTCTTGGCCATGGTGCCCACGGCCGCGTCGGTGTAGTGGTTGAGCCGGTAGCCCGCGCGGCTGGCAAAGTCCATGAACCACAGCATGTGACAGCTCGACAGCGCGGCGACATAGGCTTCTTCCGGGTCCACCGCCGCCGCGTCGGAGTACGGCAGCGGCACCACGTGGGGCGACGACGACGCGGCCACGGTGGTGCCGCCGTCAAACTGCCAGGTGTGGGCACGGTGGTAGCGCTTGTCCAGAAAGTCGTCGTTGCCACGGGACCAGGTGATGGTGGCGGTGTGCTCGGCCATGGGGTGCTTTCAACAGGATCAGGCCGGCAAGCTGCGGCCCGGGTTTTTACAATGGTTCTTCAGTTTATGAGTGCAACGCCCCATTGAAAGGGCCAATTCGTGCCCAGCCCCGGAGCCAATCGAACCACCGCCACCCTGCGCCAGCAGGTGTATGCGCAACTGCGCCGCGCCATCGAGCAGGGCAGCCTGCGCGCGGGCACCCGCCTGCCGCCCTCGCGCGAACATGCGGCCAGCCTGGGCGTGTCGCGCAACACCGTGCTGTGGGCCCTGCAGCGCCTGCAGGCCGAGGGTTATGTGGAAGCCCGCGTGGGCGACGGCACCTATGTGTCGCAGGCCGTGGCCGCCACACTGCCCGCTGCGCAAGGCCTGGTGGCGCCACCCCGGGGCCTGTCGCGCCGGGGGCAATTGATCGCCGACACGGCGGCGCGCTGGCGTCCGCCCCTGGCCGCAGCCAAGGCGTTTCGCATTGGTGCGCCCGAGGTCGCCACCTTTCCGTTTGCGCTGTGGGACCGCCTGACACGGCAGGCCAGCACCAGCCAGCGCAGCCACCGCGCGCAGTACCTGGACCCGGCCGGCGACCCCGACCTGCGCCGGGCCGTGGCGCAGTGGCTGTGGGCGTCGCGCGGCATCCGCTGCGATGCGGCGCAGGTGGTGGTGTGCTCGGGCTCGCAGCAGGGCATTGACCTGATTGCGCGGCTGCTGCTGGACGTGGGCGACGAGGTGCTGGTGGAAGACCCCGGCTACCCCGGCATCCGCGCCAGCCTGCTGGGCCACGGCGCGCTGGCGCGGCCGGTGGACATGGATGGAGACGGCCTGCGCATCGACACCGCTGCGGCGCAGTGGCCCCATGCCCGCATGGCCGTCGTCACGCCCACGCACCAGTTCCCCACCGGCGTGTGCATGGGGCTGGCGCGGCGGCAGGCGCTGCTGCAGTGGGCGCGCACGCACGACGCCTGGGTGGTCGAGGACGACTACGACGGCGAGTTCCAGTACGGCAGTGCTGCGCAGCGGGTACCCGCGCTGTGCAGCCTGCCGGGCTCGGAGCGCGTGCTGTACGTGGGCACTTTCAGCAAGACGTTGCACCCCGGCCTGCGCCTGGGCTTTGTGGTGGTGCCGCCCGCGCTGGTGGAGGCCTTTGCCATGGCCCGCGCCATCACCGACCGGCATGCACCCGGCGACGCGCAAGCGGTGCTGGCGCGCTTCATTGCCGAAGGCCACCTGCTGCGCCATCTGCGGCAGATGCGCGAGCTGTACCTGCAGCGGCAGCACACACTGCGCACCGCACTGGCCGAGGCCAGCAACGGCGCCTGGCAGGTGGCCGCCAGTGATCGCGGCATGCATCTGCTGCACGAGGTAGCCCCCAGCACCGACGACGAAACCCTGAGCCGCCAGGCGCTCACGGCCGGGGTGATGCTGGCGCCGCTGTCGCGCTATGCGATGCAGTCCGCGCGCCGGGGCTGGCTGCTGGGGTATGCGGGGTTTGACGAGGCAGAGATTCGCGCGGCGGCCCGCGTGGTGGGGGGCCTCGTGCGTCAGCGGTGATGCAGACGCGGGTGCGTCACCACGCGCCGGGCTGCCGGGCCAGGGCCGCGCCAAGGCCCTCCGTCTGAGCCACTGCCTGCGGCTCCACCTTGCGCCACCAGTGCGTGGACAGCGCGGGTGCGCGAATGTCCAGCCGCTCGCCCATGATGGGCGCCACCAGCGGCACCTGCGCTGCTGCTGCGAGGGCAGTGATGCGCTCGAACGGCTCCACCCACGGGTGCAGCGACAGGTCAAACGTGCCGTTGTGGATGGGGAACAGATGGCGCCCCTGCACATCCAGATGGGCCTGCAGGCTCTCCTCGGGGTGCATGTGGATGTCGGGCCAGTCGGCGTTGTAGGCGCCGGTTTCGATCAGCGTCAGATCGAACGGACCGAACCGCGCGCCAATCGCCTTGAAGCCGTCGAAGTAGCCCGTGTCGCCACTGAAGAAGACGCGGACTTGGTCAGCGCCTTGGCCCGCGATCAACACCCACGAAGCCCACAGCGTGCTGTTGCCGTCTGACAGGCCCCGGCCCGAGAAATGCTGGGCAGGCGTAGCCACCAGCTGCAGCCCGCCGATGGTGGTGCCCTGCCACCAATCAAACTGCTGCACCTTGTCCGCAGGCACGCCCCAGCCGATGAGCCGGTCGCCCACGCCCAACGGGGTGAGGAAGTGCTCTACCTTGGGCGCGAGCTTCTGGATGGCGGCGTAGTCCAGGTGATCGTAATGGTCGTGCGACAGGATCACGCCGGTGATGGGCGGCAGCTCGTCGATGGTGATGGGCGGTGCATGAAAACGCTTGGGCCCCAGGAACTGGAAGGGCGAGGCGCGCTCGGAAAACACCGGGTCGGTCAGCCAGAACTGGCCGTTGATCTTGAAGAGCAGGGTGGAGTGCCCCAGGCGCCACAGACTCAAGTCGGGCGCGGCCAGCAAATCCGACCGCATCACGGCATACACCGGCACGGGCTCTCGCGGCACCGAGTCGTCGGGCTTGCCCGTGGCAAAGCGCCACATCACCTGCAACGTCTTGAGGGCGCCCAGCGCATGGCGCGGCGCCGCATTGCGAAACTTGCCACCCGCGAACTGCGGCGACTGTTCATAAGCGGCCACCGGCTGGGCGGTGCGGGAAATGAGGCTGTAGGCCATGGCGATCAGTACAACGAGGGCGACACAAAGTGCCGGGAGCAGACGGCGGCGATGGGCGAAAGGGAAGGACACCGGATCTGCGACATAGAAATTACACTGCACAGTGTAGTTCACTTTTTAGAAAAGTAAACTACCCGGTGTAAAATTTGCGCATGACCGCCCCCCAGCCCACCCCTCGCCTGACCGACCGCAAGCGCGATGCCATCGTGCAGGCCGCCATCGGCGAGTTCCGCGAACACGGCTTCAACGGCACCAGCATGGACCGCGTGGCGGCAGCGGCGGATGTGTCCAAGCGCACGGTCTACAACCACTTCCCCAGCAAGGAAGAGCTGTTCGAGGCCATCCTGCTGCTGATGTGGGAGCGCAGCCAGTCGCCGGACGAACTGGCCTACACACCCGCGCGCCCGCTGCGCGACCAGCTGCTCGAGCTGCTGGCGCAAAAGATGCGCCTGCTCAACGACGCGAGCTTCATCGACCTGAGCCGCGTGGCCATGGCCGACATGATGCACACCCCCGAGCGAGCGCGCGGCATCACCGCCAAGCTCTCGGCCAAGGAGGAGGGCCTGCCGCGCTGGCTGCGCGCCGCCCAGCAGGACGGCCGCCTGCGCGCCGCCATGGACGTGCCCTATGCCGCGCAGCAATTGCAGGGCATGGTCAAGGCCTTTGCGTTCTGGCCCCAGCTGGCCATGGGCCAGCCGCCCCTGAGCGCAGCGCAGCAGCAGCAGGTGCTGGGCGATGCGGTGGACATGTTCCTGGGGTTCTACACTGCGCCCACTCAAGAGGCACAACCCCCCGCAAAAAAGGCCAAGGCTGGTAGCACCGGTAAGGCAGCGGCAGCCCGGGGCGCAACACCTGCCAAGCCCCCCGCGCGCTGATCACCGCCACCACTCGGGCCAGATCGCCGGCACACGGGGCGATTTGCACTACGCTCGCCCGTTCTTTCCACGCAGCCTGACACCACGATGCCCATCGCCCCCTACCTCGACACCGCCCCGGTTCTGGACACCGGCGTTTTTATCCACGACTCTGCCCAGGTCATCGGTGACGTCACCCTGGGCCATGACAGCTCGGTGTGGTGCAACGCCGTGCTGCGCGGCGACGTGAACCGCATCACCGTGGGCGTGTGCAGCAATGTGCAGGACCTGACGATGGGCCATGTCTCACACCGCAACGCCAGCAAGCCCGAGGGCTCGCCACTGGTCATCGGCGACTACGTCACGGTGGGGCATTCGGTGATCCTGCACGGCTGCCGCATCGGCAACGAATGCCTCATTGGCATGGGCTCCATCGTGATGGATGACGCCATCATCGAAGACCGCGTGATGCTGGGCGCGGGCAGCCTGGTCTCGCCCGGCAAGGTGCTGGAGAGCGGCTACCTCTACATCGGCCGCCCCTCAGTGCGCCAGCGCGCGCTGACCGATGCGGAGATTGCGTACCTCAAGTATTCGGCCGAGCACTATGTGCGGGTGAAGAACAATTACTTGGCGGGCACGCCCCAAGGGGCTCCGGTACCCCCTGCGCCCCCAGCCCACCAGGGATAAAGCCGGGCCGGGATAATCGGGGTTCCACGACCCCTGCGGCGGCACCGCATCGCCCCATTGCCTGTTTCCACCATGTCTGCCGTCGCCCCCTCCTTCACTGCCCAGCGCGTGCTCTCCGTCATCCCCCCGATGACGCAGCTGAACACGCCGTACCCCTCCACCGCCTACCTCACGGGCTTTCTGCGATCGCGCGGCATGACGGCGGTGCAGGAAGACCTGGCACTGGCGCTGGTGCTGCGCTTGCTCTCGCCCGAAGGGCTGCGCGCCGTGGCCGCCAAGGTGGATGCACTGCCCGCCAAAAAGCAGAGCCCCGCCGTGCAAAGTTTTGCGGCGCAAAAAGACCGCTACCTCGCCACCATCGGCCCGGCCATTGCCTTCTTGCAGGGCCGCGACAGCACGCTGGCCCACCGCATCGTGGGCCGCAACTACCTGCCCGAAGGGCCGCGTTTTGCCACGCTGGATGTGTACGTTGATGATGAGGGCGGCGACCCGCTGGGCTGGGCTTTTGGTGCGCTGGGCCTGACCGACAAGGCCAAGCATCTGGCCACGCTGTATTTGAACGACCTGGCCGACGTGCTGCGTGACGCGGTGGACGAGCGCTTTGAGTTTGTGCGCTATGCCGAATCACTGGCGGGTAGCCAGCCCACGTTCGACCCATTGGCCAACGCACTCGCAGCGCCGCCCACGCTGGTCGATGAAATGCTGGAGCAGCTCACGCACGAGGCCATTGCCAAGCACCAGCCCACGGTGGTGCTGCTGTCGGTACCCTTCCCTGGCTCGGTGTACGCCGCGTTTCGCATCGCCCAGGCCATCAAGGCGCGGCACCCGCACATTGCCACCGTGCTCGGCGGCGGCTTTGTGAACACCGAACTGCGCGAACTGGCCGACCCGCGTGTGTTCGACTTCTTTGACTACGTGACGCTGGACGCGGGCGAGCGCCCGCTGCTGGCGCTGCTGGAACACCTGCGCGGTGAACGCGGCCGCCAGCGGCTGGTGCGCACCTTTGTGCGCGGCGACGAAGGCGCGGTGCAGTACATCAACATGATGGAAGCCGACATCGCCTTCGCCGAGGTGGGCACCCCCACCTGGGATGGCCTGCCGCTGGACCGCTACCTGTCGCTGCTGGACATGCTCAACCCCATGCACCGGCTGTGGAGCGACGGGCGCTGGAACAAGCTGACCGTGGCACATGGCTGCTACTGGAAGAAGTGCAGCTTTTGCGATGTGAGCCTGGACTACATCAGCCGCTACGAGGGCGCCAGCGCTGCCGTGCTGGCCGACCGCATCGAAGCAATCGTGCGCGAGACGGGGCAGACCGGCTTTCACTTTGTGGACGAGGCCGCACCGCCCAAGGCGCTCAAGGCCCTGGCCACGGAGCTGATTGCGCGCAACGCGGGCATCAGCTGGTGGGGCAATGTGAGGTTTGAAAAAACATTCACCCCCGACCTGGCCGAGCTGCTGGCCGACAGCGGCTGCATCGCCATCTCGGGCGGGCTGGAAGTCGCGTCAGACCGGCTGCTCAACCTGATGAAAAAAGGTGTGTCGGTGGACCAGGTGGCCCGCGTGACCAAGGCCTTCACCGACGCCGGCATCCTGGTGCATGCGTACCTGATGTACGGCTTTCCGACCCAGACGGTGCAGGACACGGTGGACGCGCTCGAATACGTGCGCCAGCTGTTCGCCAACGGCTGCATCCAGAGCGGTTTCTTCCACCGCTTTGCCTGCACAGTGCACTCACCCGTCGGCAAAAACCCCGAGGAATACGGCGTCACGCTGGCACCGCTGCCGCCCGGTGACTTTGCCAAGAACGACGTGGCCTTCATCGACCCCACGGGCGTGGACCACGACGCGCTGGGCGCGGGCCTGAAGAAGGCCATCTACAACTACATGCACGGCATCGGCCTGGAAGAAGACGTGCGCATGTGGTTCCCGTTCAAGGTGCCCAAGACGACGGTGCGGCGGGACCGGATCGAGCGGGCGTTGAGGTAGCCGATTTAGGTGGTGGTCACCGATTTCTGTATTTCAAATCGTCACAAGGATTTCGATCCTCTAACAACAGAAACGTCAACAAGCCCCACGGAAAAAATACGATACATGAATGCTTAAAGTATCACCCGAGGGAATCATCAGCGACGGTCGCATCATCGTTCGTCGCTTCCTCAACTTGGAACATGGGCCGTTGAGTTCTGTCGTAGCGCTGGTCCTACACCAAACAGACTCATCCACCGCCCAGCAAACATTCAACAGCTATGCAAAAAATCCGCACGGCGCGCATTTTCTGATAGACAAGAACGGGCAGGTCTATCAGACCGCGAGTTTGCTGATGCGATGCCAACACGTGGGACGGCATATTCGCTCCCGATGCTTGGAAATCGATAAGCCCTCATGTGACAGCGTGGCGATGGCTCGAATCCAAGCGATGTCATGGTCCAACCATGTCAAAGCGCTGGACGCGCACGAGCGGGCCAAGACATATCCACAGCGCTATCCCATCAACGGCGACTCGATCGGCATCGAAATCGTAGGCCGCAGCATTGACGCAAAAACTTATGAGTCGGTGACTTCCGAGCAAAACAACTCATTGCAATGGTTGACTGGAGAGCTGTATGCCCACTTCTCCATTTCTCAGCAGGACGTATACCGCCATCCCGCCGTCTCTTACAAGAACCCTGGAGAGGCGGCTACCGCCGTTTGGAAATGAAGTTCGCCTGTCTCGCTGCATTGGCAACATTGGCGGCGTTGGTCTTAGGATTCTTCATATTCTTTTTTCAGCCTAAGACCATCGTAGGATCTTATAAATATGTATCCGGCGATTCTGAAGTCTGCCGCCCATCAGATGTGGATTTTTCAGGTGGTGAGATTCAGGATTTTTTTAAGAGTGCAAAAACTGTCAGCAGTCGCCTTATTCACGACGAATTTGATCTCGCACCGTGCTACTTAGAAGGTCACCTCATTCATCAACTTCGTATTTGCAGTTGGACTTTACGGCCAGATCGCATCGGTACTCTTGAGTGCGCAGGAGACTTTCAATATCTGCTTATTCGAGAGCAAGAAAATATCGCTCCATAGTAGCTGCAGTTCGTGACAAGCAGAACATTTCAGCTGCGCTGATTGCGTCAAGAAAGCCTGCACGTGGCCAACTCAGGCACCCCTCAGCTCCGGCTTCGCTAGGACCTCAGGGCTCAAACAAGAACGTGTACGGCCAATTGGCTCGACCTAATCTTTTTGCTTCTGATAAGCCTGCTGGGCTGGCACCCCACGGTCCGTGTCCTGCAGGCCACGTTCCAGGTCTTCGTAGGCCTGCTCCATTTCGGGGTGGCGCACGCCGTCGGTCATATCGATGGACTGGTCGCGCTCATGCGGCAGGCGGCCTTCCGGGGCGCTCAGATCCTCGGGGCCGCTGCCGGGCTGCGCAGCGGGCTGGGTGGTGTTCACGCGCCGCTCGGTGCGGGCGGGGACAGGGGCGGAGGGGATGATCTCCTCTTCCTTTCGGGGGGCAGTGGGGGTCTTTTTCATACGGGGCCTTGGTATCCAACGTAAAGTCCCTCCACCCTACCGGCGCCAGCCACACCGCGTTGTAGGCCCAGGCCCTGCGCTGCTGCGGGCGCGCGGAGTCTGTTGTCACCAAAGCAACCATCGCTCCAGCACATGGAGCAGCAGGAACACGACCACGCCAAGCAAGAAGAGGATTGCCTTGCGGCGCGCCTGTTCGCTTACCACCAGCTTGTAGACCGTGTAAGCGGCGAGCGTGCCTACGAAAGGCGCCACGATGGCGGCCCCGGACATGATGATCGCGGCGAGTTTGCCCCAGCCATCGGTCCCGCCCATGGTCCAGATCGAGTGCAGGAAGATCGCGCTCGGAATGGCCAGGCCCCACCACAGCACCCCGGACGCCACCGCCACGCTGAAGTGGTGCGCGAGCAGGCCATACAGCGTCAATGCGCCCAGCACCCCGCCCAGGAACGCCAGCCGCTTGAGCCAGAGCGGCAGTGACTCGCCAGAGCGGCGCGCTGGCGTTGCTTCACGGGCCTTCTTAGCTGCTGCGGCCTCCGCCTGGAACCGTTCTTTTTGCAGCTGTTCCTGCTTCTCGGTGGATTCACGGGCGCCGCGCAGAAAGCTGTCCACCGCCGGGTTGTCCACCTGCACAAGGATGCGTACGGTGCGCGACAGGGCCTGGTCGTACTGGGGAATCACGGTCTGCAGCGCCGCCCCCTGGCTGAACCAGTGCCCCATCTGCGCTAGCCAGCTGACGCCAGCGGGTGGCAGCCCGTAGCCGCCCTCGACCGCACTGCACAGGTACTGCTGGGTGGTTTGCGGCGGCACCAGCTGCCGCGTGGTGTAGCGGGGTAGCGCGCATTGCAGCCGCGGCGCCGCTGGTTGCATGCCGGTGCGGCCCAGCTGCAGCGCGAATTCCGGCAGGGGCAGGGGTTCGGCCAGCATGTTGCGCACACCCACCCACAGGTACAGCCCCCGAAGCCGTCCGTCCTGCGCCCGCCGCACCCACAAGCCCGGCCCCTCCTGCACCAGCTCAGCCCCCAGCGCATCCAGCTCGGGCGGGCGGGGCACCTCGGGGCCATCGCGATCCCACTCAACCCGCAACTGCTGCGCCTTCAGGATGGTGGTCCACACGGCCTGGGCACGGCGCTCCAGAAAATAGGGGTCCAGCTCCCGGCCATGGGCGATGGCGGCTTCGATGCTGCTCGCTGCGGGCGCCGGCGCGCCTTCGAGCGCCCGTAGCCAATCGTCCGCCAAGGCCAGCCGCAGATAAATCGCATCCGCCCCCTGGCCCACGGCCTCGGCCGCGCGCCCCCAGGCAAACCGTGCCGGGTCGGTGGGCAGCACTTGCTGCGCGAGCAAGCGCTGGCGCTCCTGGGTTTTGTCTGCCTGCGCCACCGCTGGCGACGTTTTGGTTTGCGCCCCGGCTCCCCCACTGGCCACCAGGCAGACGACCAGCACCGCCCAGCCCAGCCATTGCGCCAAGGCTTGCTGCCACGCCCTGACCCCGTGCAGGCCAAGGCCTGCAGCCTGCGCTGTTCTCCCTCGCATCGCATCCCCTTTTATGGTGTCGTCGTGCGCGGATTGTGCGGCCAAGGGGTTGCTACAAGGCCAGAATTTGGCCGCATCGCACGGTCGGCGGCCAGGCCGTCTGGAGCATGCGACACTACTGTATGTCTCAACAGGTGTGGGCCGCGCAGGCCCTTGAATCTTTCGATGCGGTGGTGCAGGCCACCGAGGGGTTTCGCAGCCGCGCAGGCCAGCGGCTGATGGCGCAGCAGGTGGCGCGCACGTTCAGCAGTGCCACGCTGGGAAAGGTGGATGATGAAAGCGGTGAAGACGCACCCGTGCGCTCCATCGCTGTCATTCAGGCGGGCACAGGCGTGGGCAAGTCGCTGGCGTATTGCGCACCCGCCATTGCACTGGCGCTGGCGCGCGGCACACGGGTGCTGATCTCCACGGCCACGGTGGCGCTGCAGGAGCAACTGGTCAACAAGGACCTGCCCGCATTGGCCGCGCTGATGCCCCAGCCCTTCAAATTTGCGCTGGCCAAGGGGCGTGGGCGCTATGTGTGCAAGCTCAAGCTCGACCGCCTGGCGGGCACGGGCGAGGCGGAAGAAGAGGCCGACGACGACCTGTTTGCCGAGGAAGAAGCCGCCGCCCGCGCCAAGCGCCCCCGGCACGAGACCGAAGCGCGCATCCAGTTCTATTCCACGATGGCGCAGACGCTGTCGAAAGGCGCGTGGGATGGCGACCGCGACAGCCTCGATACACCGCCCGAGCCCGAGGTGTGGAGCCCCGTGGCGGCCGAGGGCGCGTCGTGCACCGGCAAGCATTGCCCGGCCTTCAGCCAGTGCACCTACTACGACAAGCGCAAGGAGCTGGTGGGCGCGCAGGTGATCGTGGCCAACCACGATCTGCTGCTGTCGTCCCTGGGCGCGCGTGTGCTGCCCGAGCTGGACAACTGCCTGCTGGTGCTGGACGAAGCCCACCACCTGCCATCGACCGCGCTGGATCAATTCGCGTGCAGCATGGACCTGTCGCGCATCACTTGGATCGAGCGCCTTGCCAGCAGGGGCTTGCGCATTGGTGCGCTGCTGGAGGTGGAAGAGATTGCCGACATCCCCAAGCACTCGGCCCAGCTGCGGCAGACGCTGCAGGACCTGGCGCGCATCGTGATGGACGTGTACGGCGCCCAGCTCAAGAGCCAGCCCAGCGCCTGGGGCCCAGCGCGCGTTCGCGTGCCCCGGGGCGAATTGCCCGAACCGCTGATCGCTCCGCTGGGCCTGCTGGCCGCTAGTGCCGAAGGCTTCCTCGATGCGCTGCGCGCCATCAGCAAGGCCCTGCGTGCCGAGATGCGCGACAAGCCCGATGAGGCCAAGCGCCTGTCCACGCTGTATGCGCAGATCGGCATGCTGGCCCCGCGCCTGGAAGAGCTGCACGCCACGGCCCAGTTGCTGCTGCAGGATGCGCCCGAGGGCGCCGTGCCCGCCGCCAAGTGGTTCACGCTGGAGGTGGATGGCGACTTCATCGTGGTCAAGGCGCATGCCAGCCCCATCCTGCCTGGCACCACGCTGCGCAACCACCTGTGGAGCGCGGTGCGCGGTGCGGTGCTCACATCGGCCACGCTCACCAGCTGCGGGCACTTTGATTTCTTTCTGCGCGAGGCGGGCCTGCATGGCGATGAGGCCACCACCACGCTGGAAGTGCCCAGCCCCTTCAACTATGCTGCACAGGGCACGCTGATCGCCGCCGAGACGCGCGCCGACCCCAAGAACGCCGCGCAGTTCACCACCGAGATGGTCGATGCACTGCTGCACGACATTGCCCGCGTGGAATACGGCGCGCTGGTGCTGTTCACCTCGCGCGAGCAGATGCGCCAGGCCGTGGACGCGCTGCCCACCGCCATGCGCAGCGTGGTGCTGGTGCAGAACGCACTGCCGCGTACGCAACTGCTCAAGCGCCACCGCGAGCGGGTGGAGAACGGCGAGCCCTCGGTCATCTTCGGCATGCAGTCGTTCGGCGAGGGGCTGGACCTGCCCGGGCGGCTGTGCGAATCGGTCTTCATCACCAAGCTGCCCTTTGCGCCGCCCGACGACCCGGTGGGCGAGGCCCGCGCCGAATGGCTGCGCGCCGTGGGCCGCGACCCCTTCAGCGAACTGGTGGTGCCCGCCACGGCCATCCGCCTGGCGCAATGGGTGGGCCGCGCGATCCGCACCGAGGAAGACATGGCGCATGTGTACTGCTACGACAAGCGCCTGACGCGCACCAGCTACGGGCAGCGCCTGCTCAAGGGTTTGCCACCGTTTGCGCTGGAGCAACGTGCGCCGCTGTGATGCGGTGATACTTTGCCCCCTTCGATTTCATAACCACTACAACAACCCCAGAGAGGACCCCCATGCCCCACACCGTACCTGCCTGCCCCCAATGTGGCCTGGAGAACACCTACCCCGATGGCAGCAACTACGTGTGCCCCGACTGCGCGTTTGAATGGCCGCAAGTGGCCGATGCAGCAGACGCCGATGCAGGCGACGGCATCGTGCGCGATGCGAATGGCAACCCACTGGCCGATGGCGACGCGGTGATCCTGGTGAAAGACCTCAAGGTCAAGGGCTCGTCGTCCACGCTCAAAAAGGGCACCAAGATCAAAAGCATCCGCCTGGTGGATGGTGCCGACGGCCACAACGTGGACTGCAAGACGGACCTGGGCAGCATGCTGCTCAAGTCAGAGTTTCTCAAGAAGGCCTGAGCGGCGCGGGGCGCAGCGCCCCTTGTCAGACAAGCACCCACAGGCATCGGCGCTGCACGCCGACGCCGGGGCGCAGGGAGGGTGCCTAGAGTGCATGAATGGCCGCGCAATCACCGGGATGGCGCGGACCCTTTCGACTCCCCACCCCCTGCTGGAGGCCCCATGCACACTGAATCCCCCGCCCACGAGACCCTGTGGAAGCTCATCAAGGACATCCGCTTTGGCATGCTCACGCACCGCACGTCCACCGGCATGCTGCACGCGCACCCGCTGACCACCCAGAACCGGCAGCTGGATGAGCAGGCCGAGCTGTACTTCTTCATCTCTCAGTCGGGCGAGCTGTACGAGCGCCTGTTGACCGACGGCGAAGTGAACGTGTCGTATGCCGACCCGGACGAAGACAGCTATGTGTCCGTGTCCGGCCAGGCGCGGTTTGTGGAGGACCGCGCGCTGAAGGAAGCCCTGTGGTCGCCCATGGCCAAGGCCTGGTTTCCGGGCGGTGTGTCCGACCCGGACCTGGCGCTGCTCGCAGTGCGCATCCGCCATGCCGAGTACTGGAATGTGGACGAAAGCAAGATGGTGCAACTGTTCCAGATGGCCAAGGCCGCGATCACCGGGGAGCCCCCGCGCCACCTGGGTGAGCACAAGGAACTGACCTTGTCCTGAGCGGCGCGGAGCGACAGTGTGGGACCTGGAACGCCGGGCCACACGCACCGGTGCCTACACAGGACTTATCAAGCAAATCGGCCCGTAGCGCTAGTGCTTCATGCCCTGACAGCTACACAATCAATAGCATCTCCCTTTGGTCGAAAGGCGCAGCGAGCGTCATCGCGTTGCATTGCGCGCCTTGCGATAACGCCGAGTGGCCTCAGCCACCATGGCGTCCTTGGGCAAGAGCTGAGTGCCGCCCACCCACAGCTCGGTCGGCGTGCCGCTGGCGTCGCGCACGCGGCGCACCGGCTGGCCCGGGCTGGCGTAGGCCGAGGCTTTCTGCACCACACCGGTGTCGCGCCCGATGATGGCCAGCTCAGTGGTGGCCGCGTTGAAGGGCACGAACATGGCGGGCACCACCTGGCACACCACCTTGCCCATGGGCACCAGGTCGCTGGCGCCCCACAGGCTCCACCAGCGCCCCGCCCAGGCGGCTTCCTTTTTGCCCGGCGCACCATGCTGCTGGAACGCGAACAAGATGCTGGCAATGCCTTCCACCCACTCGGTGGACAGGCCGTCCTGCGCGTTGGTGAGCACCGTCACCGTCAAATCGAGCGCGGGGTAGCGCGCCGTGCGCGACAAGAACCCTTGCAGGCTGCCGGTGTGGCCCATCCATTCGCGCGGTCCGGGTGCGCTGAGCATGGTGCCCAGGCCGTAGTGGGACTCGAACAGGTTGCAGGGGTCGCGCCAGCGGCGCTGCGCCATCTCGCGGCGGCTGGCGGGCGA
>OFJB01000516.1_pt1 | contig 18570 bp, 17 predicted proteins | sample 1775081 | NCBI WGS metagenome assembly OFJB01 (sample SAMN08195771, study PRJEB24354) | sludge metagenome | isolation source: initial sludge from phenol fed wastewater aerobic bioreactor | place: India: Nagpur | collected 2016-06-05
GCCGGCGAGGTGCAGCAGGACATCGTGGGCCTGATCAACCAGGCCGGCGGCAAGGCCGTGGGCCTGACCGGGCGCGACGGCGGCATGATCCGCGCGCGCAAGCTGCGCATGGTGGACACCAAGGACCCCGGCGTGGAGCACGACGTGGGCCAGGTGGGCGACATCGAGCACATCGACCCGGCGGTGGTCAAGGCGCTGCAGGACGACCAGTTCATCCCGGTGGTCAGCCCGATCGGCTACGGCAGCCACAACGAGAGCTACAACATCAACGCCGACGTGGTGGCCGCGCGCCTGGCCATGGTGCTGGCCGCCGAAAAGCTGCTGATGCTGACCAACATCCCCGGCGTGCTGGACAAGGCCGGCCAGTTGCTGCCCGAGCTGACGCCGGCGGCGATCGACGCGCTGGTGCAGGACGGCACCATCTCCGGCGGCATGATTCCCAAGATCGCCGGCGCACTGGACGCGGCCAAGAGCGGCGTGAACGCGGTGCACATCATCGACGGGCGGGTGCCGCACTCGATGCTGCTGGAGGTGCTGACGGACCAGGCCTTCGGCACCATGATCAGGAAAAGCTGACCACCGCCGTAGCTCCGCCCGCTGCGCGATGTTGCGGCATCGCCCCTTGATGCGACATCGCCAGCGACGAGGGAGGCCCCGCCCACGGCGGTCGCCGGCGCGGCCTGCTTTGCGGCCTCTCGAGTCACCGGGTCTTGCGGGCGGCGAACCCCGGTGGTCACTGCCGGGAATGCTGTGCGAGAATCATTTGGACACATCTGACTGCCGCCATGCCGCCCGACGACGCCCCTGCCAGCACCGCCGACCCCGCCCTTGACCCCGCCACGCCGCGCCGGCGCGCCCGGCCCGGCGAGCGGCGCGAGCAGATCCTGCAGGCGCTGGCTGCGATGCTGGAGCAACCGGGCACGGAGCGCATCACCACCGCCGCGCTGGCCGCGCGCCTGCAGGTGAGCGAGGCGGCGCTGTACCGCCACTTCGCCAGCAAGGCGCAGATGTTCGAGGCGCTGATCGACTTCATCGAGTCCAGCGTCTTCGGCCTGATCAGCCAGATCGGCGAGCGCGAGCCGCCGGGTGCCGCGCAGGCCGCGCGCATCACCGCCATGGTGCTGCAGTTTGGCGAGCGCAATCCGGGCATGACGCGCGTGATGGTGGGCGATGCGCTGGTGGGCGAGCACGAGCGCCTGCAGGCGCGCATGAACCACCTGTTCGACAAGCTGGAGGCGGCGCTGCGCCAGAGCTTGCGCGATGGCGCAGCGCCGGATGGCCAGGCCCTGACGCCCGACGCCGACGCCAAGGTGGCGGCCGCGCTGCTGGTGGCCTTCGTGGCCGGGCGGCTGCAGCGCTTTGCGCGCTCGGGCTTTCGGCGCAGTCCGGGCGAGCAGCTGCAGGCCTGCCTGGCTCGGATACTATGATTTATATAGCTATTTGCGCCCGCTGGGTGGGCGCGGGAGCCGTATTTCGCTTGAAACCACGATCGGAATGGACTGAAGCATGAAGCTGGTGCGCTACGGCCCCATGGGCAAGGAAAGGCCGGGCTTGCTGGATGCCGGTGGTGTGCTGCGCGATCTGTCGGCGCACGTGCCCGACATCGGCCCGGCGCAGCTGGGTGACGCGGCGCTGGCGCGGCTGGCGCGCCTGAAGCCGGCCGCGCTGCCAGCGGTGCGCGGCCGCCCGCGCCTGGGCTGCCCGGTGGCGGGGGTGGGCAAGTTCATCGCCATCGGCCTGAACTACGCCGACCACGCCGCCGAGTCGGGCGTGCCCGTGCCGGCCGAGCCGGTCATCTTCACCAAGGCCATTTCCTGCATCCAGGGGCCCGATGACCCGGTGATGCTGCCCAAGGGATCGACAAAGACCGACTGGGAGGTCGAGCTGGGCGTGGTCATCGGCCGCACGGCGCGCCACGTGGCGCAAAAGGACGCGCTGGCGCACGTGGCCGGCTACTGCGTGGTCAACGACGTCAGTGAGCGCGAATTCCAGATCGAGCGCGGCGGCAGCTGGGACAAGGGCAAGGGCTGCGACACCTTTGGTCCCATCGGCCCCTGGCTGGTGACGCGCGATGAGGTGCCCCAGCCGCAGCGCCTGGGCCTGTGGCTGGAGGTGAATGGCGAGCGCATGCAGAGCGGCAACACCCGCACCATGATCTTCAGCGTGGCACGGCTGATCGCCTACACCAGCCGCTTCATCACCCTGCAGCCCGGCGACGTGCTGACCACCGGCACCCCGCCCGGCGTGGGCATGGGCCGGCGCGATGCGGCGGGGCGGCCGGCGCCGCGCTACCTGAAGAAGGGCGACGTGATGACGCTGGGCGTGGATGGCCTGGGCCAGCAGCGGCAGCTGGTGCAGGCCTATCGGGCGGCTTGACCGGGGGCGGCCGTGGGGCGTGCGAGGCCTCGCCGCACTCGCGCCGGTCATCCGCCTGGGCTGACTTTCTGGGCGTCGCCCCGGATTGACAGCGCGCGCCGGTGCACGCACAGTGCTCCAAGACGGCTTGAACGAACCCCTCCGGTCCGTTTGGGCCGGACAGCTGGGGACCTTGTTGTCGAGTCGTCGAGATTCATTCGCGCCTGCCGAGCGCGCCGCCCCTTCGATGGCGGCGAGGTGCGGGTAAATACCCATCGGAGTGTGGGTATTTCCACTTGGCAGCCCAGCCAAAGCCCGTCAAAATAGCACGACCGTTCGTTTTATTTTGCCGTGACCACGTCCCTCGCTCCTCCCCGCCCGCGCCCGGCCGTGCGTCCGGTGGGCGCGCGCACGCTGGCCAAGGGCGAGCAGACGCGCGCCGAGATCGTGGGCGTGGCGCTGGCCATGGCCGCACGGGTCGGGCTGGAGGGCCTGTCCATCGGCACCCTGGCCGCCGCGGTCGGCAAGAGCAAGTCGGGCGTGTTTGCCCACTTCGGCTCGCGCGAGGAACTGCAGATCGCCGCGGTGCGCGAGTACTACCGCCGCTTCGAGGCCGAGGTCTTCCAGCCCGCCATGCGCCAGCCCCGGGGCCTGCCGCGCGTGCGCGCGCTGTTCGACAACTGGCTGCGCCACACCAGCGCCGAGCTGGACGACTCGGGCTGCATCTTCATCAGCGGCGCGGTCGAGTTCGACGATCGCCCCGGCCCGGTGCGCGACGCGCTGGCCCAGGCGGTGGATGCCTGGATCGGCGCCATGACGCGCGCCGTCGCCCAGTCCTGCCAGGAAGGCCACCTGGCGGCCGGTGCCGACCCGCGCCAGATCAGCTTTGAGATTCACGCCCTGATCCTGGCGCTGCACTACGAGGCGCGCTTCATGCGCCGGCCCGGCTCGGTGACGCGCGCGCGCCAGGGTTTTCGCAACATCCTCGAGCGCTACGCCGCTTGATGGCCCATTCCCCCTTCATTTTCAGGAGAGACCTGCCATGCCCAGCTACACCCCGCCCCTGCGCGACATGCAGTTCGTGCTGCACGAAGTGCTGCACGCCGTCGACGTCCTCAAGGCCATGCCGCGCTATGCCGACGTGGACGCCGAGACCATGGACGCGGTGCTGGCCGAGGCCGGCAAGTTCGCCGCCGAGGTGATCCACCCGATCAACCTGAGCGGCGACGCCGAGGGCTGCACGCTGGACAAGGCCACGCACAGCGTGACCGCGCCCAAGGGCTTCAAGCAGGCCTATCAGCAATACGTCGAGGGCGGCTGGCCGGCCCTGGTGTGCGAGAGCGAATACGGCGGCCAGGCCCAGCCGATGGTGATGAACACGGGCGTGTTCGAGATGCTCAACAGCGCCAACCAGGCCTGGACCATGTACACCGGCCTGGCGCACGGCGTGTACGCGGCCCTGCACGCGCACGGCAGCGACGCGCAGAAAAAGATCTATCTGCCCAAACTGACCAGCGGCGAATGGGCCGGCACCATGTGCCTGACCGAGCCGCACTGCGGCACCGACCTGGGCCTGCTGCGCACCAAGGCCGAGCCCCAGCCCGACGGCAGCTACCGCATCACCGGCAGCAAGATCTTCATCAGCGCGGGCGAGCACGACTTCACGCCCAACATCGTGCACCTGGTGCTGGCGCGCCTGCCGGATGCGCCCAAGGGCAGCAAGGGCATCAGCCTGTTCATCGTGCCCAAGTTCAAGGTGGGCGCCGACGGCAGCCTGGGGGCGCGCAATGGCGTGTTCTGCACCGGCATCGAGCACAAGATGGGCATCCACGGCAACGCCACCTGCCAGCTCAGCCTGGAGGAGGCCGAAGGCTTCATGGTGGGCGAGCCCAACAAGGGCCTGATGGCCATGTTCGTGATGATGAACGGCGCACGCCTGGGCGTGGGCAACCAGTCGCTGGGCCTGACCGAGGTGGCCTATCAGAACGCGCTGGCCTACGCCAAGGACCGCCTGCAGATGCGCAGCCTGTCGGGCCCCAAGGCCAAGGACCAGCCGGCCGACCCGATCATCGTGCACCCCGACGTGCGCAAGATGCTGCTGACGGCCCGCGCCTACGCCGAGGGCGGGCGCGCCATGGCAACCTGGTGCGCCCTGCTGCTGGACCAGGCCGAGCACCACCCCGACGAGTCGGTGCGCAAGGACGCCGGCGACATGCTGGCCCTGCTCACGCCCATCGTGAAGGCCTTCCTGACCGACAACGGCTTTGCCGCCACCAACGCCTGCATGCAGGTGTTTGGCGGCCACGGCTACATCCACGAGACGGGGGTGGAGCAGTTCGTGCGCGACGCGCGCATCAACATGATCTATGAAGGCACCAACACCGTGCAGGCGCTGGATCTGCTGGGCCGCAAGGTGCTGGGCAACCAGGGCGCGACGCTCAAGAAGTTCGGCAAGCTGGTCGAGGCGCTGATCCGCGAGGAGGGGGTGAGCGAGCCCATGGCCGAGTTCATCAACCCGCTGGCGGGCCTGGCCGACAAGTTCATCAAGTTCTCCACCGAGATCGGCTTCAAGGGCATGAGCAACCCCGACGAAGTGGGCGCGGCCGCCTCCGACTTCCTGCGCGTGGCCGGCCACCTGGTGTTCGGCTACTTCTTTGCCCGCATGGCCAGCGTCGCGCTGAAGGCCATCGCCGCCGGCAACACCGATCCGTTCTACACCGCCAAGCTGCAAACGGCGCGCTTCTACTTTGCGCGCCTGTTCCCCGAAACCGCCAGCCTGATGCTGACCGCGCGCTCGGGGGCGGCCAACCTGCTGGACACCGAGGCGGCGCTGGCTTGAGTGGCCCCACCCTCACCCCAACCCTCTCCCACCGCGGGAGAGGGGGCTTGACGCCCTCTCCCCTTGGGCAGAGGACAGGGGTGAGGGAGTGGCGGTGAATCAACAACGAATCTGCGCGGGAGCCCTCATGAAACAAGCGCTGACAGCTATCGTATTTGTGGTGTTCGTGACGTCGGTGTTCGCCCAGATGACCCCTCTGGGCACCTGGAACAGCATCGACGACAAGACCGGCGAGCCCAAGGCCGAGATCCGCATCACGGAGGGTGCCAACGGCTTGTCGGGCCGCATCGAAAAGACCCTGCGCAAGGACGCCGACCCCAAGGCCGTCTGCACCGCCTGCACGGATGACCGCAAGGGCCAACCCATGATCGGCCTGGAGATCATTCGCGGCGGCAAGAAGGATGCGGCCCAGGACACCTGGGAGGGCGGCACCATTCTCGACCCCGAAAACGGCAAGGACTACCGCGCCAGCTTCACCCCCATCGATGGGGGCAAGCAGCTGCAGGTGCGCGGCTACTGGGGCCCCTTCTGGCGCACGCAGACCTGGGTGCGGGTGAAGTGAACGCGAACAACTGGAACTGACATGTCTCGATTCAACGTAAGAAAAGTCGCCGTGCTCGGCGCCGGCGTGATGGGTGCGCAGATTGCGGCGCAGCTGATCAACCTGAAGGTGCCGGTCGTGCTGTTTGATCTTCCCGCCAAGGAAGGTCCGAAAAACGGCATCGTGCTGGATGCCATCGCCAACCTGAAAAAGCTCAAGCCCTCGCCCATCGGCGTGGCCGGCGATGCGGATCTGATCGAGCCCGCCAACTACGAGGACGACCTGAAGAAGCTCAAGGGCTGCGACCTGATCATCGAGGCCATTGCCGAGCGCATGGACTGGAAGAGCGACCTGTATCACAAGATCGCCGCGTCGGTGGCCAAGAACGCCATCCTGGCTTCCAACACCTCGGGCCTGTCGATCACCGAACTGTCGCAGGCGCTGCCCGAGCAGCTGCGCCACCGCTTTTGCGGCATCCATTTTTTCAACCCGCCGCGCTACATGCACCTGGTGGAGCTGATCGCCACACCCACCACCGACGCCAGCGTGCTCGACCAGCTGGAGACCTTTGTCACCAGCGGCCTGGGCAAGGGCGTGGTGCGGGCCAAGGACACGCCCAATTTCATCGCCAACCGCATCGGCATTGGCAACCTGTTGATGACGATGAAGGAGGTCGAGCGCTACGGCCTGACGTACGACGTGGTGGACGACCTGACCGGCAAGCGCCTGGGGCGCGCCAGCAGCGGGACGTTTCGCACCGCCGACGTGGTGGGCCTGGATACGCTGGGCCACGTCATCACCACGCAGCAGACCAAGCTGAGCGCGGACACCGACCCGTTCCATGCCGCTTTCAGCACGCCGGCCGACCTGGCGAAATTGATCGAACTGGGCAATCTGGGGCAAAAAACCAAGGCGGGCTATTTCAAGAAAGTGGGCCGCGATGTTCTGCGCTTTGACGTCAAGAACGGCACCTATGTGCCGGCCGGGGCCAAGGCCAACGCGGTCTACGGCCGCATGTTGCAACGCCCCGCGGCCGAGCGGCTGAAGCTGCTGCGCGATTCCACCGGCGCCGAGGGGCAGTTCTTGTGGGCCGTGCTGCGCAATGGCTTTCATTACGCCGCCGTGCATCTGCAATCCATTGCGCACACGGCGCGCGACGTGGACCAGGCCATGCGCTGGGGCTTCGGCATGAAGCAGGGTCCCTTCGAACTGTGGCAGGAAGCCGGCTGGCTTGAGGTCGCGAAGATGGTGCAGGCCGACATCGACGCCGGCAAGGCCATCTGCAAGGCGCCGCTGCCCGAGTGGGTGTTCAAGGGCCCGGTGGCCGAGGCCGGCGGCGTGCACACCGACAAGGGTTCGTGGAACCCGGCCACGGGCCAGTTCGAGCCGCGCCGCGCGCTGCCGGTGTACCAGCGCCAGGTTTTCCCCGAGCTGTTGCTCGGCGAGGGCGGGCCGCGTTCAGCAGGCGCGGGCAAGACGGTGTTCGAGGACAAGGCCATCCGCGTGTGGACGCTGGACGACGAGGTGCTGATTGCCTCGCTCAAGACCAAGATGCACGTCATCAGCCCGCAGGTGGCCGAGGGCTTCACCACCGCGCTGCAGGCGGCCGAGAGCGACTACCAGGGCCTGGTGATCTGGCATGACGGCGAGCCCTTCTCGGTAGGCGCCGATCTCGAATCCATGCTGCCCGGCTACGTGGCCGGCGGGGCCGACCTGGTCGGCTCGATGGAGCAGGAACTGCAGGAGATGATGCTGCGCGTGCGCTATGCCCAGGTGCCCGTCGTCGCGGCCATCCGCGGCATGGCACTGGGGGGCGGCTGCGAGCTGGCCGTGCACTGCGCGCGCCGCGTGGCGCACCTGGAAAGCTACATTGGCCTGGTTGAGGTCGGCGTGGGCCTGGTGCCCGGTGGCGGCGGCCTGACCTATATCGCGCGCCGCGCGGCCGAGAACGCGCAGGCCAGCACGGGCAAGGACCTGCTGCCCTTCCTGACCGAGGGCTTCACGGCAGCGGCCATGGCCAAGGTCGGCACCAGCGCCATCGAGTCGCGCCAGCTGGGCTACCTGCAGTGGAGCGACGTGATCGTGCCGCACAAGGACGAGTTGCTGCACGTGGCGGTGAGCGAGGCCAAGGCCATGCACGCGGCCGGCTGGCGCGCGCCGGCCAAGCGCCTGTTCCCGGTCGCGGGGCGCGACGGCGCGGCCACCATCAGCGGCCAGTTGGTGAACATGCGCGACGGCGGCTTCATCAGCGAGCACGACTTCCACATCGCGCGCCAGATCGCCCACGTGGTCACCGGCGGCGACGTCGATGCCGGCACGCTGGTGAGCGAGGAATACCTGATGACGCTGGAGCGGCGCGCCTTCACGGGCCTGCTGGGCCACCCCAAGACCCAGGCACGCATCATGGGCATGCTGGCGACGGGCAAGCCGGTGAGGAATTGAGGCGGGCTCATGTGCACGCGCCTCGCGATTTTTCTTCCTCCCCCTTTGGGGGAGGGCAGGGGTGGGGGCCAGCAGCGCCGCGAGGGTCAGCGGGCTGTGCGGCTGAGCGGCGCCGCCCCCATCCCAACCTTCCCCCAGAGGGGGAAGGAGCAAACCAGGACGGCGTGAGCGTGCAAGACCAAGCGACCTCAAGGGCGCGCGCCAACGCACGCACACTGCGCGGCGCCATGACCGATGGCGAGCGTCGGCTGTGGTCGCGCTTGCGCGGCGAGCAACTGGGCGTCAAGTTCCGCCGCCAGCATCCGCTGGGTGCTTACGTGGCGGACTTCGCCTGCCTGGAGCCGCGCCTGATCATCGAGCTGGACGGTTCGCAGCACGTCGATCAAGCCGACTACGACGCCAGGCGCGACGCGTTTTTCGAGGGGCAAGGCTTTGCGGTGCTGCGTTTTGCGGCCGACGCCCCGTTTACCAATCTCGATGGGGTGCTACACGTGATCCGGGCGCAATTGCAGGTGCCGCTGACCCCCACCCCAACCCTCCCCCAGCGGGGGAGGGAGTCCAATACCCAAGGAGTCTCGCCATGACCAAACATATCCAGGACGCCTACATCGTCGCCGCCACGCGCACGCCCATCGGGCGCTCGCACAAGGGCTATTTCAAGAACACCCGGCCCGACGAGCTGCTGGCCACGGTGTTGCGCGCGGCCCTCGCGCAGGCGCCGGGGCTGGACCCGGCGGCCATCGAGGACCTGATCTGCGGCTGCGCCATCCCCGAGGCGCAGCAGGGCCTGAATGTGGCGCGCATCGGCGCCGTGCTGGCGGGACTGCCCAAGTCGGTGGGCGGCATCACCGTCAACCGCTTTTGCGCCTCGGGCCTGTCGGCGGTGCAGATCGCGGCCGACCGCATTCGCGTGGGTGAGGCCGAGGTGATGGTCGCCGCCGGCGTGGAAAGCATGAGCATGGTGCCGATGATGGGCAACTCGCCTTCGCTGTCGCCTACCATCTTTGCCGACACCCACAACATCGACGACTACGGCATTGCCTATGGCATGGGCCTGACGGCCGAGAAGGTGGCGCAGCAGTGGCAGGTCACGCGCGAGCAGCAGGACGCGTTTGCCCTGCAGTCCAACCAGCGCGCGGTGGCGGCCATTGCGGCGGGCGCGTTCAAGGACGAGATCACGCCCGTCGAGGTGACGGCGCGCACGGCCAACCTCAAGTCGGGCGACCCCATCGTGAGCACGCGCACGGTGGACATCGACGAAGGCCCGCGCCCCGACACCAGCCTGGAAGGCCTGGCCAAGCTGCGTCCGGTGTTTGCCGCGCGCGGCAGCGTGACGGCGGGCAACAGCAGCCAGACCAGCGACGGCGCGGGCGCGCTGATCCTGGCCAGCGAGGCGGCCGTCAAGCGCTTCTGCCTCACGCCGCTGGCACGCTTTGTCAGCTTTGCCGCACGCGGCGTGCCGCCGCACATCATGGGCGTGGGCCCGATCGAGGCCATCCCGGCGGCGCTCAAGGTCGCGGGCCTCAAGGCCGAGGACATGGGCTGGATCGAGCTGAACGAGGCCTTTGCCGCGCAGTCGCTGGCGGTGATGAAGACGCTGAACCTAGACCCCGCCAAGGTCAACCCCATGGGCGGCGCCATCGCCCTGGGCCACCCGCTGGGCGCCACCGGCGCCATCCGCTCGGCCACCGTGGTGCACGCGCTGCGCCGCCAGCAGCTCAGGTACGGCATGGTGACCATGTGCGTGGGCATGGGGCAGGGCGCGGCGGGCATTTTCGAGCGCGTCTGAATCTCCGCGCGCTGCATCACGATTTTGGTGGAAAAGGCCGATTGCGCATGTCTATCAAGCGCAAATAGCTATTAAAAAAGGAGCATCATGGATCTGGACACGCACACCGCGCCCCACGCCTTCGATCGCGCCGTGGCGCTCGAGCCGCTGCCCGCCGCGGCCGGCGCGCCCCGGCGTTTTCGCGGCCACACCAGCCTTGAATACGCCAACATGGTCGGCCCCTTTGGCGGCATCACCGCCGCGCAGGCCCTGCAGGCCGTCATGCGGCACCCCGACCGGCTGGGCGAGCCGGTGGCCTTCACCGGCAACTTTGCCGCCGCGCTGGCCGACGGCGCCTTCACCGTCGAGGCCGAGCCCGCGCGCACCAACCGCTCGACCCAGCACTGGGTGGTGACGATGCGCCAGCCCGACGCCGGGGGCCAGGACGCCGTGGTCTTCACCGCCACCGTGGTGACGGCGCTGCGGCGCCAGACCTGGGGTGCCACCGACCGCGCCATGCCCGCTGCGCCGGCGGTGGCCGACGTGCCCGGCGTGCCTGCGCAAAAGCGCGTGGCCTGGTTCAATCGCTACGACATGCGCTGGTTCGAGGGGCCCATGCCGCGCGAATGGAACGGCGCCGAAACGCCCGGCAGCGAGACCGGGATGTGGGTGCGCGATGAACCGCCGCGCCCGCTGGACTTTGCCAGCCTGACGGCGCTGTGCGACGTGTTCTATCCCCGCGTGTGGCTGCGCCGCGCCACCCTGACGCCGATCGGCACCATCACGTTCTCGGTCTACTTCCACGTCGACGCCGCGGCGCTGGTCGCCTGCGGCACCGACCACTTGTTGGCGCAGGCGCGCGGACAGCGCTTCTTCAACGGCTACTTCGACCAGAGCGGCGAGCTGTGGAGCGCTGGCGGGCAGTTGCTGGCCACCACGCATCAACTGGTGTATTTCAAGGAGTAAGGGGCAAAAAACCGGACGCAGAGGGCGCAAAGGATTCGCAGAGGACGCAAAAAATTCAGAAATGGCAGTTTCTTTGTGGAGACCGCCGTTCGCTCCATCTCTGCGCAGGTGTCAAAAACAAGCGCCGCCCCATTGCTGAAGTTTTTGCGTCCTCTGCGTTACTTTTGCGTCCTCTGCGTCCGGCTGTCCAAACAGGAGGTTCACCATGACCCCAAAAGCAGCCCTCATCGTCGGCGCCGGTGACGCCACCGGCGGCGCCATCGCCCGTGCCTTTGCCCGCGAGGGCTACGTGGCCTGCGTCAATCGCCGGCACGAAGACAAGCTGGCGCCGCTGGTGGCGCAGATCGAGGCCGAGGGCGGCACGGCGTGCGCCTTTGGCAGCGATGCGCGCAAAGAGGACGAGGTGCTCGCGCTGGTCGAGCGCATCGAGCGCGAGGTCGGCCCGATCGAGGTGCTGGTGTTCAACATCGGCGCCAACGTGCCGGAAAGCATCCTCACCGAGACCGCGCGCAAGTACTTCAAGGTGTGGGAGATGGCCTGCTTTGCGGGCTTTCTGAATGCGCGCGAAGTCGCCAAACGCATGGTCGCTCGCCCCATGCCGGCCAGCGGCCACCGCGGCACCATTTTGTTCACGGGCGCCACCGCATCGCTGCGCGGCGGCGCGCGCTTTGCGGCGTTCTCGGGTGCCAAGATGGCGCTGCGCGCGCTGGCGCAAAGCATGGCGCGCGAGTTGGGGCCCGAGGGCATCCACGTGGCGCACCCCGTGATCGACGGCGCCATCGACACCGAGTTCATCCGCACGCAGTTTCCCGAACGTTATGCGCTGAAAGAGCAGGGCGGCATCCTGAACCCCGAGCACATCGCGCAGCAATACGTCATGCTGCACCGCCAGCCCCGCGACGCCTGGACGCACGAGCTCGATTTGCGCCCGTGGTCCGAGAAATTTTGAAAGGCCATGTCATGACCCGCAAGACCGTCGAGTTCTATTTTGATTTCGGCAGTCCCGCCGCCTACCTGGCGTGGACGCAGCTGCCCGCGCTGTGCCAGCAGGCCGACGCCGAGCTGGTCTTCAAGCCCATGTTGCTGGGCGGCGTGTTCCAGGCCACGGGCAACCGCTCGCCGGCCGAGCTGCCAGCCAAGGGCCGCTACGTTCGGCAAGACTTCGAGCGCCATGCCGCGCGTTACGGCGTGCCGCTGCACTTCAATCCGCACTTTCCCGTCAACACCCTGCTGCTGATGCGCGGCGTCACGGCGATGCAGATGAATGAAGGCGGGGCACGCTTTGGCGACTACTGCGCCACCGTGTTCCGCGCCATGTGGGTCGATGAGAAAAACATGAACGATCCGTCCGTGGTCGGCGGCGTGCTGCAGGCCGCGGGCTTTGACGCCCCCGGTTTCCTGGCTGCGGTCGGCCAGCAGCCCGTCAAGGACCGCCTGAAGGCCGTGACCGAGGAGGCGGTGGCGCGCGGCGTGTTCGGCGCGCCGACGATGTTCGTGGGCGCGCAGATGTTCTGGGGCCAGGACCGGCTGGACTGGGTGCGCGCGGCGCTGCAGGCCCCTTGAGTCAATGCAGGGCGCGCCGCTGCACCCCCCATTGCCACGCACGCAGCAGCGAGTCGGCGCACGCCAGCACCCAGGCCACCAGCGCGGCCAGGCCAAACAGGGGCGGCAGGGCGTCGATCACGTTCAGCTCCAGCGCGTGCGTCAGCTCCCGCGTGCACACCGAATACATGCCCAGCGGAAACACCACGGCCCAGTACATGGGGTCGTAGCGCAGGGGTACGTGGCGGATGGCGTAGCGCCAGACTTCGAGCACCAGCAGCAGCGGAATCCACCAGGTGCCGCTGGCCCAGCACAGCAGCGTGAAGCCCTCGATGAACGGGCGCATGGACTGCAGGAAGGGCGCTTGCGGCGCGGCCTGCGCCAGCAGCGAGCCGGCCAGGGCGGAGATGGCCATGGCGCCCATGTTGATCCAGTAGGGCGGGGTCAGGTCCACGGCCGCCAGGGTGAAGAAGGTGTAGCGGTAGAAGATCAGCGTCATGATCCAGATGTAGAGCATGCCGCCCCACAGCCACAGCGCCAGCGCCAGGAAATGCAGGGCCAGGCGCGGCCCCTCGCCGAGGCGGGGCGCCAGCAGCACGCCCAGCACCGCCACCGACTGCGTGGCGACGACGGCCAGCAGCCAGGCGCCGCCGATGCCGCGGTCCAGCGTGGGCTTGACGGCGATGGTGGTGAGCGTGGCGAAGATGCCGTAGGTCAGCACCAGCCACAGCCCCAGGGTGAGCCACCACAGCGCCAGCGCGGCGGTGGGCGGGCCACCCACCAGCAGGCACTGGCAGCCCAGCACGCCCGATGCGGCCACCGTGCTGAAGAAGCCCGGGCTGCGCGCGTGGTGCCTCAGGTCGGCGACGATGCGCGCCGTGTGGCGCAGCAGGCGCGCCGCGGTCAGCACCCACAGCCCCGCGTACAGCACGGCATTGACGAGCAGCAGGACGCGCGCCAGCGTCGGCAGGCCCAGCTGCTGCACGGCGATGGAGACGATGCCGGTGGCCATGACGATGCCGAAGCTGGCCGGCGAGAGCCCGGCCACGAGCTGGGCCAGAGGCTGGGCTGGTGGCGGCGGCCGGGAGAGATCGGACGCACTCATGGGGCCATTGTGCGGTGCGCGGGCGCCAGATGGGGCGCGGATGGCGGGCCTGCGTGGTGCCGCGCACCGGACAGGGCCGTTCCCTGGTGCGGATTAAAATTTCCTGCTTGCCTCGTTGGAGAGGCCTGTCAACGGAGCGAGGAAGTCGCCGGGGTTCATGCGTGGCCAGCGGGCTGCTGCAAAGGCCGTGGCGTGGGGGTGGCACGCCAGCCCGTGCACTCGCTGCCCGTCGCCCGCCCGCTCGCGCCCACCAGGAATCGAACCGCATGACCTCGCCCCCGCCCGAATCCGCCGCGAGCCCGCACTGGCGTGACTTCTATGGGCAGGACCGGTTTCTGCTGCTGTCGGGCCTGGCCATCGTCATTGGCGTCATCAGCTCCATCGGCGCCTACGTGCTGCTGATGGCGATCCGCTTCTTCACCAATCTGTTCTTCTTCCAGAGCCTGTCCTTCGAGACCCGCTCGCCAGCGGACAACCAGCTGGGCGCCTGGGTCATCATCGTGCCGGCCATCGGCGGCCTGATTGCCGGCCTGGCGGCGCGCTACGGCACCGAGAAGATCCGCGGCCACGGCATTCCGGAGGCCATCGAGGCCATCCTGTACGGCAAGAGCCGGATGTCGCCCAAGGTGGCCGCGCTCAAGCCGGTGGTCTCGGGCATCGTGATCGGCAGCGGCGGCCCATTTGGCGCCGAGGGCCCGGTCATCGTCACCGGCGGCGCGGCCGCCTCGCTGCTGGCGCAGGCCATCAGCCTGACCTCGGTCGAGCGCAAGGCGCTGCTGGTGGCGGGCGCCTGCGCGGGCATGACGGCCGTGTTCGGCACGCCGGTGGCGGCGGTGCTGTTCGCGGTGGAGCTGATGCTGTTCGAGCTGCGCCCGCGCAGCCTGCTGCCGGTGGCCATCGCCTGCGCCGTGGCCGGCTTTCTGCGGCCGCTGTGGTATGAGAGCGGGCCGCTGTTTCCGATGACGACCGCCGAGCCGCAGACCATTGCCATCGTCTCGGCCATCATCGCGGGCCTGGCGGCCGGCGCGCTGTCGATGGCGGTGACCCATTTCTATCACTTCATCGAAGAGCGCTTCGAGCGCCTGCCCATCCACTGGATGTGGTGGCCGGCCATCGGGGGGCTGGTGGTGGGCATTGGCGGCTACTTCCAGCCGCGCGCCCTGGGCGTGGGCTACGACGTGATCGGCGACCTGCTGGCCGACAACCTGATGCTGGCCACGGCCGCCAGCCTGGTCATCGTCAAGGCCATCATCTGGGCCGTGGCCCTGGGCTCCAACACCTCGGGCGGCACGCTGGCGCCGCTGATGACCATGGGCGCCGGCCTGGGCGTGGTCATTGGCCGCTGGCTGCCCGGCGCCGACATCCAGCTGTGGGTGCTGGTGTGCATGGCGGCCACCATGTCGGGCACGCTGGGCGCGCCGCTGATGGCCATCGTGTTTGCCTTTGGCCTGACGCACGACGCCAATGCCCTGCTGCCGCTGCTGCTGGGCTGCATCGTGTCCTACGCGTTCACGGTGATCGTGATGCCGCATTCCATCCTGACGGAGAAGATCGTGCGGCGTGGCCGGCGCATCTACCGCGAGTACGGCGTCGATCCGCTGGAGCAGAGCTTCATCGCCGACGTCATGACGCGCGACGTGAAGGCGATTGCCGCGCAGATGCCGATTGCCGAGGTCATCAGCCAGTTTTTTGGCAACACCCAATCACAGCGTGCCTATCCCGTGCACCAAGATGGGCGGCTGCTGGCGATGGTGGAGCGCGCCGACTTCCTGAACCTGGATGCCGAGCTGCTCGCCCAGCCGGTCGCGGCCCTGATCTCGGCGCCGACCGAGGCCTTTGCCATGCCCGCCGAAACCCTGCGCATGATTGCCTCGCGCATGGCGGCGCTGGACATCGAACGGCTGCCCGTGATCGATTCGCCCGACACGCGCAGGCTGGTAGGCATCGTCAGCCGCAGCGACCTGGTCAAGCCGCGGCGCGCCGCCTATGAGGAAGAATCACAGCGCGAGCGCTTTTTCCTGACCTCCGCGCGCTGGCCCAAGGCGGGTCCGCGCGACACCGACGAATGAATCCTTTTTTTACCAAGGAGCCTGCATGAGCGACATCCTCACCCACGTCGAAGCCGGCGTGATGACCCTGACCTTCAACCGGGTGGACAAGAAAAACTCCATCACTCGCGCCATGTACGCGGCGCTGGCCGACGGCCTGGAGCGGGCGGCGCAAGACGCCGCCGTGCGCGTGGTGCTGATCCAGGGCGATGCCACGGTGTTTTCGGCCGGCAACGACATCGGCGACTTCCAGAACGCGCCGGCCGACCCCGGCCCGCGCGAGCAGCAGCCGGTGTGGCGCTTCCTGCGCGCCATCGCCAGCTTTCCCAAGCCCATCGTAGCCGCGGTGTGCGGCCCCGCCGTGGGCGTGGGCACCACCCTGCTGCTGCACTGCGACCTGGTCTATGCCGGCGACAACGCGGCGTTTGCACTGCCCTTCGTCAACCTGGGCCTGGTGCCCGAAGCGGGCTCCAGCCTGCTGCTGCCGCAGATGCTGGGCTATCACCGCGCGGCCGAGGCGCTGCTGCTGGGCGAGCCCTTCCTGGCCGAGGCGGCGCTGGAAGTGGGCCTGGTCAACCGCGTGGTGCCACCCACCGAGTGCAATGCCATCGCCCAGAGTCAGGCGCGCAAGCTGGCGGCCAAGCCCCTGGCCTCGCTGATCGAGACCAAGCGCCTGATGAAGGGCAGCCAGCAGGCCACCGTGCTGGCGCGCATGGACGAGGAGGGGCAGTTGTTTGGCCGCATGCTGCACGAGCCGGCCGCACGCGAGGCCTTTGCCGCCTTTGCGCAAAAGCGCAAGCCGGATTTCAGCAAATGCTGAAATTCGCCGCGCCGTCAGGTGCGGGCTGCGACAGCAGCCAGCGCGCGAACTTTCGCCAAAAGCGCAAGCCGGATTTCAGCAAGATTTGAGCAAAACAGGCCCTTGGCGCTTGTCTGGCAAGCGCATCCAGCTATTGATATGATAGTCTCCTGCGTTTTTTCCAGGCTGCGCCTGCAACCATGAGCCCTCGACCTCCGGTGATCTCCGTCAAGCCCTTCGAGCCCGAGTTCGTGGCCGGACTGACCCGCATGTTCGAGGAGCGCATCGTGTTCAACCAGGTGCTGGGCCTGAAGCTGGTGGAGCTGTCGGGCGAACGGGTGGCGTGCCGCATCGACATGCGGGCCGAACTGATCGGCCACTACCAGCACCAGCGCCTGCACGGCGGCGTGATCAGCGCCACGCTGGATGCCACCGGCGGCATGGCGGTGATGGCGGCCATCGGCGCGCGCCACATGGACGAGCCGCCGGCGCAGCGCCTGGGGCGCTTTGCCAAGCTGGGCACCATCGATCTGCGCGTGGACTACCTGCGTCCTGGCGTGGGCCCGCACTTCACGGCCAGCGCCGAGGTGATGCGCCTGGGCTCGCGCGTGGCCAGCACGCGCATGGAGTTTCGCGCCGCCGACGGCGGCCTGCTGTCGACCGGTGCAGCCGCCTACATCGTGTCCTGACCGTCCGGCGCCAGATCGTGCACCGGCACCGGGCGCGGGCGCCCGTCGTCGTCGATGGCCACGTAGGTCAGCTGCGCCTCGGTCACCTTGATGTAGCGGCCCTGGTTGCTCATGCGCTCGGCGTAAACGCCCACCGCCACCGTCATCGAGGTGCGGCCGATGCGCTCCATCTTGGCGCACAGCGACAGGATGTCGCCCACCCGCACCGGCTGCCTGAAGACGAACTGGTTGACCGCCACCGTGGCCATGCGGCCCTGGGCGTAGCGCGCGGGCAGCACCGCGCCGGCCAGGTCCACCTGGGCCATCACCCAGCCGCCGAAGATGTCGCCGTTGGCGTTGGCGTCGCTGGGCATGGGAATGACCTTGAGGACCAGGGTGTAGTCGTGCGGCAACTCGGTGGCGGGCGCATCCACGGCCTCCATGTTGGGCGGGCGCAAGGTGGCGGGCGGGCGGGCGTTGGATGGCATCGGCACAATGTCCAGTGAAGAAACAATGAATGGCATTTTCCAACATGCGCGCCTTGGCTGAGTCCATGCCCCTGCCCGCCGACACCGCTCCCCAGTCGGACTGGCGCACCCTGGCGCGGCTGGCGCCCTACCTGTGGCGCTACCGCTGGCGCGTGGCCGTGGCGCTGTTGATGGTGACGGGCGCCAAGCTGTCCAACGTGGGCGTGCCGCTGCTGCTCAAGGCCCTGGTCGACCGCATGAACGTCAAGGCCAGCGACCCGCTGGCGCTGCTGGTGGTGCCGGTCGGCCTGCTGCTGGCCTATGGCCTGCTGCGCCTGATGACCACGGTGTTCACCGAGCTGCGCGAGCTGGTGTTCGCCAAGGCCACGCAGGGCGCCACGCGGCAGGTGGCGCTGGCCACCTTCGAGCACCTGCACAGCTTGAGCCTGCGCTTTCACCTGGAGCGCCAGACCGGGGGCATGACGCGCGACATCGAGCGCGGCGTGCGCGCCATCGAGTCGCTGGTGACCTATTCGCTGTACTCGATCATCCCCACGCTGGTGGAGGTGGCGCTGGTGCTGGCCATCCTGGGCGCGCGCTTCGATGCCGGCTTTGTCTGGATCACGCTGGCGGCGCTGGTCACCTACGTGGTGTTCACCGTGTGGGTGACCGAGTGGCGCACGCACTTTCGCGTCGAGGCCAATGCGGCCGACTCGGCCGCGCACAACCACGCCATCGATTCGCTGCTGAACTACGAGACCGTCAAGTACTTCGGCAACGAGGGTTTCGAGGCGCGCCGCTACGACGAGAGCCTGCGCCGCTACCAGCGCTCGAGCCTGCGCTCGCAGTCCTCGCTGTCGCTGCTCAACGTCGGCCAGCAGCTCATCATCGGCGCGGGCCTGGTGGCCATCCTGTGGCGCGCCACGGCGGGCGTGGCCGAAGGGCACCTCTCGATCGGCGACCTGGTGATGATCAACGCCTTCATGATCCAGCTGTACATCCCGCTCAACTTCCTGGGCGTGATCTACCG
>OFJB01000517.1_pt1 | contig 18506 bp, 17 predicted proteins | sample 1775081 | NCBI WGS metagenome assembly OFJB01 (sample SAMN08195771, study PRJEB24354) | sludge metagenome | isolation source: initial sludge from phenol fed wastewater aerobic bioreactor | place: India: Nagpur | collected 2016-06-05
GGCGCCTTCGCCGTGACGCTGGACCTGACCCGCGACACCAAGAACGACTTCGGTGGCAAGAAGTACACCAACGGCGTCCTGGAAGGCAAGTACGCCCTGTCCAAGCGCACCTTCGTCTACGCCGCTTACCTGCGTCTGGACAGCACCAACAACTACGGTATTGGTCTGCGCCACAACTTCTGATCGCCCGCGCCCTTTGGGCGCGTGACCTGCCCCACAGGGCAGGTTTCGATCAGCAAAAAGCCGCCTTCGGGCGGTTTTTTGTTGGGCGTTCGATGCCAGCGAGAAGCATCGAATCGGGCCTGTTCCATTCTCGCAATCCCTGTGCCGGCTGCGCAGGCCCCTCTGTTAGCATGCGCGCAGACTTATCGAGCGAGGCATGGGTGCATTCATTTTTCGTCGCCTGATCCAGGCCGTTGTGGTGATGGTGTCGGTAGCGTTCGTGGCCTTCCTGCTGTTTCAGTACGTGGGCGATCCGGTGGTGTTCCTGCTGGGGCAGGATGCCAAGCCCGAGCAGATTCGCCAATTGCGCGCCGACCTGGGACTGGATCAGCCCTTCTTCGTGCAGTTCTGGCATTTCCTGGTCAACGCGGTGCAGGGCGAGTTCGGCCTCAGCCTGCGCCAGGGGCAAAAGGTCTCGCGCCTGCTGGCCGAGCGCTTTCCGGCCACCTTCGAGCTGTCCATCGTCGCCGCCGCGCTGGCGCTGCTGGTGGGCATTCCCATGGGCGTGTACGCGGCGCTTAGGCGCGGCAGCTTCATGAGCCAGGTGTTCATGACGGTGTCGCTGCTGGGGGTGTCGCTGCCCACCTTCCTGATCGGCATTCTGCTGATCCTGATCTTCTCGGTCATGCTGGGCTGGATGCCCAGCTTCGGGCGCGGCGACACGGTGCAGCTCGGCTGGTGGAGCACGGGCCTCTTGACCCGGGATGGCTGGGTGCACATCGTGCTGCCCGCCATCACGCTGGCGATCTTCCAGCTGACCCTGATCATGCGCCTGGTGCGCGCCGAGATGCTCGAGGTGCTGCGCACCGACTACATCAAGTTCGCGCGCGCGCGGGGCCTCACCGACCGCGCCATCCACTTCGGCCACGCGCTCAAGAACACGCTGGTGCCGGTGATGACCATCACCGGCCTGCAGCTGGGCGGGCTGATCGCGTTTGCCATCATCACCGAGACGGTGTTCCAGTGGCCGGGCATGGGCCTGCTGTTCATCCAGGCCGTCACCTTCGCCGACGTGCCCGTCATGGCCGCCTACCTGTGCCTGATCGCGCTGATCTTCGTCGTCATCAACCTGGTCGTCGACCTGCTGTACGTGGTGGTCGACCCGCGCCTGAGCGTGGGCCAGGCGGGCGGGCATTGAGTCGTAGTTATCGATCCAACCCAAAACCAAGGAGACCCGCATGAACCCGAAGACCCAAGGCCTGTCGCTGCTGGTGGGCGCCGCCCTGCTGGCGCTGGCCGGCGCCGCCTCGGCGCAGACGGTGCGCATCGCCAACCAGGGCGACGCGCTGTCGCTCGACCCGCATTCGCTCAACGAGTCGCTGCAGCTGTCGGTCGACAGCAATGCCTACGAGGCGCTGGTGGGCTGGAACAAGAAGCTGGAAATGGAGCCGCGCCTGGCCACGTCGTGGAAGCAGACCTCGCCCACGGTGTGGCGCTTCGAGCTGCGCAAGGGCGTGCAGTTCTACGACGGCACGCCGTTCACGGCCGACGACGTGGTGTTCACCATGGGCCGCATCATGGCCGACGGCTCGGACATGAAGAGCTATGGCACCGACGTGAAGGAAACGCGCAAGATCGACGATCACACGATCGAGATCGAGACCAAGTCGCCGCAGCCCATCCTGCCGCAGATCCTCTCGCAGGTCTACATCATGAGCAAGAAGTGGTGCGAGGCCAACGACGCGGTCAAGCCGGTGGACCGGCGCAAGGGGGTGGAGAACACCGCCTCGTTCAAGACCAACGGCACCGGCCCCTACCACGTGCGCGAGCGCCAGCCGGGCGTGCGCACGGTGTTCGTGCGCAACCCGCGCTACTGGGGCAAGGTGGAGGGCAACGTGCAGGAGGTCGTCTTCACGCCCATCGCCAACCCGGCCACGCGCGTGGCGGCGCTGCTGTCGGGCGAGGTGGACGTGATGGAGCCGGTGCCGGTGCAGGACATCGCCCGCGTCAACGCCAACCCGGGCACGCACGTGATCGCCGGCCCGGAGCTGCGCACGGTGTTCCTGGGCATGGACCAGAAGCGCGACGAGCTGCTGTTCTCCAACGTCAAGGGCAAGAACCCGTTCAAGGACGTGCGCGTGCGCAAGGCCTTCTACCAGGCGATCGACATCGAGGGCATCAAGAAGACGGTGATGCGCGGCCAGTCGCGCCCGACGGCGCTGATGGTGGGCCCCGGCATCAACGGCTGGACCGAGGCGCAGGACAAGCGCTTTCCCTACGACGTGGAGGCGGCCAAGAAGCTGATGGCTGAGGCCGGCTATGCCAACGGCTTCGAGGTGGCGATGAACTGCCCCAACGACCGCTACGTCAACGACGGGCAGATCTGCCAGGCGGTGGCGGCCAACCTGGCCAAGATCGGCGTCAAGATCAACCTGCAGGCCGAGACCAAGGGTACCTACTTTCCCAAGATCCTGCGGCGTGACACGAGCTTCTACATGCTCGCGTGGACGCCCTCGACGTACGACTCGCACAACGTGCTGAACGCCATCATGCACTGCCCGGACGACAAGACCGGTGCCGGCCAGTTCAACCTGGGCAGCTACTGCAATCCCAAGCTGGACGCGCTCACCGCCAAGATCGGCTCGGAGACCGACCAGGCCAAGCGCAACGAGATGATCAAGGAGGCCTTCCAGATCCACATCGACGACGTGGGCCACCTGCCGCTGCACCAGCAGATGCTGGCCTGGGGCGTGAGCAAGAAGGTCCAGCTGGTGCAGCTGGCCGACAACTTCATGCCCTTCAAGTGGATCACCCTCAAGCCGTGATGCACCGGGCGTCCGGGCCGTGGGCGGATTTCAAGCCCAATCGGCCCGTGGCGCGCGCCAATCAAGCGCTGCAAGCTATCAATTCATGAGCAACATCGTCGCCCGCTGGCTCGACAGCGACGTCGGCTACAGCTTTCGCAACTCGCCGATGGCCATCCTGGCGGCGGTGATCGCCTTCGTCTGCATCTTCTGCTCGGTCTTTGCCGGCTGGGTGTCGCCGCACAACCCGTTCGATCTGACCACGCTGGAGCTGAGCGACGCGCGCCTGCCGCCGGCCTGGTACCCGGACGGCAAGTCCACCTACCTGCTGGGCACCGACGACCAGGGGCGCGACATCCTGTCGGCGCTGATCTACGGCGCGCGCATCTCGCTCGTTGTCGGCGTGGTGTCGGTCATCCTGTCCGTGCTCGCGGGCGTGGCCCTCGGCCTGCTGGCGGGCTTCAAGGGCGGCTGGATCGACACGTTCCTGATGCGCCTGTGCGACGTCATGCTGTCGTTTCCGGCCATCCTGGTGGCGCTGCTGATCGCCGGCGTCGGGCGGGCGCTGTTTCCCAACGCGCACGAGTCGGTGGCCTTCGGCGTGCTGATCATCGCCATCTCGCTCACCGGCTGGGTGCAGTACGCGCGCACCGTGCGCGGCAGCACCATGGTCGAGCGCGGCAAGGAATACGTGCAGGCTGCGCGCGTCACCGGCGTGTCGTCCTGGCGCATCATGACGCGCCACGTGCTGCCCAACGTCATGGGGCCGGTGCTGGTGCTGGCCACCATCCAGGTGGCCACGGCCATCATCACCGAGGCCACGCTGTCCTTTCTGGGCGTGGGCGTGCCGCCCACCTCGCCCTCGCTGGGCACGCTGATCCGCGTGGGCAACGACTACCTGTTCTCGGGCGAGTGGTGGATCACCATCTTCCCCGGCGCCATGCTGGTGCTGATCGCGCTGTCGGTCAACCTGCTGGGCGACTGGCTGCGCGACGCGCTGAACCCGCGCCTGCGGTGATCAAGAGGTTGAGCGTTCGGCGTTGAGCGTTGAGCGTGAACATCCGAATACCCCCGCCTTTCGACCCGCTCAACGCTCAACGCTCAACCCCCAAAATGTCCCTGTTGCAAGTCCAGGACCTCGTGGTCGAATTTCCCAATCGGCGCGGCACCCTGCGCGCGCTCGACCGCGTCTCGTTCGACATCGCGCCGGGCGAGATCCTGGGCGTGGTGGGCGAATCGGGCGCCGGCAAGTCACTCACCGGCGCCGCCATCATCGGCCTGCTGGAGCCGCCGGGCCGCGTGGCCGGCGGCCAGATCGTGCTGGAGGGCCGGCGCATCGACACGCTGCCGCCCGAGCAGATGCGCCACGTCCGCGGCAAGCAGATCGGCGCCATCTTTCAGGACCCGCTGACCTCGCTCAACCCGCTGTACAGCGTGGGCCGCCAGCTGGTCGAGACCATCCAGACGCACCTGCCCGTCAGCAGCGCCGAGGCGCGCCAGCGTGCCATCCGGCTGCTGCAGGACACCGGCATTCCCGCCGCCGAGCAGCGCATCGACCACTTCCCGCACCAGTTCTCGGGCGGCATGCGCCAGCGGGTCGTCATCGCGCTGGCGCTGGCGGCCGAGCCCAAGCTGATCGTCGCCGACGAGCCTACCACCGCGCTCGACGTCTCGATCCAGGCGCAGATCATCCAGCTGCTCAAGCGCGTGTGCCAGGAGCGCGGCGCCGCCGTCATGCTGATCACGCACGACATGGGCGTGATCGCCGAGACCTGCGACCGCGTGGCCGTGATGTACGCCGGGCGCATCGCCGAGATCGGCCCGGTGCACAACGTCATCAACCAGCCCGCGCACCCCTACACCACGGGCCTGATGGCCTCGATCCCCGACATGGAGCACGACCGCGAGCAGCTCAACCAGATCGACGGCGCCATGCCGCGCCTGAACGCCATTCCGCGCGGCTGCGCCTTCAACCCGCGCTGTCCGCGGGTGTTCGAGCGCTGCCGCGTCGAGCGGCCCGAGCTGATGCCCGCCGGCGCCACCCAGGCCGCGTGCTGGCTGCATGCGCGGCAGGAGGTGGCGGCATGAGCGAGGAGCGTCGCGGAATTTTCTCCCTCCCCCGCTGGGGGCAGGCCGGGATGGGGGCCGCCCTGATCGAGGCAGGCGCCGCCGCTCCCCACTCCAACCCGCCCCCAGCGGGGGAGGGGGCCAGTCAGCCGCTGGTGCGCGCCGAGGGCCTGGCCAAGACCTTCGACGTCTCGCCGCCCTGGCTCAACCGCGTGCTCGAGCGCAAGCCGCGCCAGCTGCTGCACGCGGTCGACGAGGCCAGCTTCACCATCCGCAAGGGCGAGACCCTGGCGCTGGTGGGCGAGTCCGGCTGCGGCAAGAGCACCGTGGCGCGGGTGCTGGTGGGCCTGTACCAGCCCACGCGCGGACGCTTCTTCTTCAAGGACCAGGACGTGCACACCACCCTGGCCAAGGGCGGGCGCGAGCTGCGGCGCGGCATCCAGATGATCTTTCAGGACCCCTACGCCAGCCTCAACCCGCGCTGGAAGGTGGCCGACATCATCGCCGAGCCGCTGCGCGAGCACGGCCTGGTGCAGACCAAGGCCGAGGGCGAGGAGCGCGTGGCCGCGCTGCTGCAGTCGGTGGGCCTGGCGGCGGTGGACATGGCCAAGTTTCCGCACCAGTTCTCGGGCGGGCAGCGCCAGCGCATCTCGATCGCGCGCGCACTGGCCACCCAGCCCGAGTTTCTGGTCTGCGACGAGCCCACCAGCGCGCTGGACGTGAGCGTGCAGGCGCAGGTGCTCAACATCATGAAGAACCTGCAGCGCGAGCGGCAGCTGACCTACCTGTTCATCAGCCACAACCTGGCCGTGGTGCGCCACGTGAGCGACCACGTGGGCGTGATGTACCTGGGCCGCATCGTCGAGCTGGCGCCCAAGAAGACCCTGTTCAGCACGCCGCGCCACCCCTACACCCGCATGCTGCTGGACGCCATCCCCAAGATGCACGACACCGGCCGCGCGCGCACCCCGGTGCAGGGCGAGGTGCCCAACCCGCTCAACCCGCCCAGCGGCTGCACCTTTCACCCGCGCTGCCCGCTGGCCAACGCGCGCTGCAAGAGCGAGCGGCCGAAGCTGCTCAGCGTCGACGGGGTCCAGGTGGCCTGCCACGCGGTGGAGGAAGGGCGCGCGTAACCCCCAGGCGCTTGCCGATCAACGTCGTGAAATCACAACGCTGGCCGGCACTGGCAGCAGGAAGCATTGGACGTTTTTGAAGGCGTGCCCGAGACTTGAATACGGTCCCCGAGGGGCCGGTCAATCCAATTCGGTAGGGAGAGCAGGTGTGAAACCATTGAACAAGCGCATCTCGTTGTTGGTTTTGGGCGCCACCATGGGCGTGATGGCCCAGGCTGCGCCGTTTCAGAACGGCAGCTTCGAAACCGGACCGGCGCCCGGCAGTTTTTCCAACCTCGCGGCCGGCGACACGCAGATCACCGGGTGGACCGTAACGGGAACCAGCATCGACTACATCGGCACGTATTGGACGGCCGCGGATGGCAGCCGCTCGCTGGACCTGAGCGGCATCGGCGCCGGCGGTGTCGAGCAGGCCTTCGACACGATCGCGGGCCGCACGTATCGCGTCCGTTTTGCCTTGGCTGGCAACACGGATTGCGGGCCCCAGGTCAAAACCGTGCGGGTTTTGGCGACGGGCAGCGCTGCAGTCGATTACACCTTCGATACCGCAGGCCATAGCCGTCCTTCCAACATGGGCTGGGCAACGCAAACCTATACGTTCACGGCCACCGGCGCCACGACCACCTTGGGTTTTACGAGCCAGGACGCCACCAACTGCGGCCCGGCGCTGGACAACGTGGTGGTGACCGACGTCACGCCCGCCCCCGTGCCGACCACATCCGAGTGGGGCTTGATGGTTTTGGCGAGCCTGATGGGACTTGCGGCTTTGCGCGGGCGCCGCCGCAGCCACTGAGCGCGAACGGGCCATTCGGCCGGTGCGTGCGTGCCGGACGGACTTGTGGACTATGCTGGGGTTTTGCAGGAGACCACCATGCCTTTCACCCTCACCAGCCCTGACATCGCCCCCGGCAGCACCATCGCGCAGCACTTCGAGTTCGACGGCTTTGGCTGCACCGGCGCCAACCAGTCGCCCGTGCTGCGCTGGAGCGGCGAGCCTGCCGGCACCCAAGGCTTTGCGTTGAACGTGTACGACCCCGACGCGCCCACGGGCTCGGGTTTCTGGCACTGGGTGCTGATCGACCTGCCGGCCAGCGTGCACGAGCTGGCCGCCGACGCCGGTGCCAAGGGCGGCGCCAAGCTGCCGGCCGGCGCGCGCCAGATCCGCAACGACTACGGCATCTACGCCTGGGGCGGCATGTGCCCGCCGCCGGGCGACAAGCCGCACCGCTACATCTTCACCGTGCACGCGCTGTCGGTGCCGCGCATCGACGTGCCCGACGACGCGCCGGCGGCGCTGGCGGGCTTCATGGTCAACGCCAGCACGCTGGCCAAGGCCTCGTTCACGGCCACTTACGGGCGTTGACCACAGCGTCTCGGCTCGGCCGGGCCAGCCGCCGGCCGGGGATAATCGGGGCATGAACCAGCTCGACGCCCTCAAGCAATTCACCACCGTGGTGGCCGACACCGGCGACTTCCGGCAGTTCGCCCAGTTTCAGCCGTGCGACGCCACCACCAACCCCTCGCTGATCCTGAAGGCGGTGCAAAAGCCCGACTACGCGCCGCTGCTGGCGCAGACCGTGGCCGCGCACGCCGGCCGGCCGCTGGATGAGCAGATGGACCGGCTTCTGGTGCGCTTTGGCTGCGAAATCCTGTCGCTGATTCCGGGGCGCGTGTCGACCGAGGTGGATGCCCGCCTGTCCTTCGACGCGGACGCCAGCGTGACCCGGGCCGAGCGCATCATGGCCCTGTACCAGGCCGAGGGCGTGGGCCCCGAGCGCGTGCTGATCAAGGTGGCCAGCACCTGGGAGGGCATCCAGGCCGCCCGGCGCCTGCAGCAGCGCGGCATCCGCTGCAACATGACGCTGCTGTTCTCGTTTTGCCAGGCGGTGGCCAGCGGCCAGGCCGGGGCGCAGCTCATCTCGCCCTTCGTTGGCCGCATCTACGACTGGTACAAGAAGGCCGCCGGCACGGGCTGGGACGAGGCCGCCATGGCCGGCCCCAACGATCCTGGCGTGCAGTCGGTGCGCCGCATCTACGAGTATTACAAGCACTTCGGCATCGTCACCGAGGTGATGGGCGCCAGCTTTCGCAACGTCGGCCAGATCACCGCACTGGCCGGCTGCGATTTGTTGACCATCGCGCCCGAGCTGATGGCGCAACTGGCCGCCAGCCAGGAGCCGCTGCCGCGCGCGCTGGACGCGCAGGCCGCCCGCGCGCTGGATCTGCAGCCTGTGCAGTACGACGAGGCGGGCTTTCGCCTGGCGCTCAACCAGGACGCCATGGCGACCGAGAAGCTGGCCGAGGGCATCCGCGTGTTCATCCAGGATGCCCGCAAGCTCGAGGCGCTGATCGAGGCGCGCTGAAGCCATGGAGGTCTGGCAAGAGCGCCCGCGCTGCGACGAGGCGCCGGCGTGGGCGCTGCTGGCAGCGCACTTCCGGCAGGCCTTCGAGGGGCCGCAGGCGTTCGACCTGCGGCGCGCCTTCGCGCAGGACGCGGGGCGCTTCGCCGCCTTCAGCCTCGAGGCGCCGCCGCTGTTCGCCGACCTGTCCAAGAGCCTGGTCGACCGCACCGCGCAGCGCCTGCTGACCCAGCTGGCGCGCGAGTGCCGCGTCGAGGCCCACCGCGACGCCATGCTGCGCGGCGAGCGCATCAACGTCAGCGAAGACCGGCCGGTCACCCACGTGCATTGGCGTTCCGAATCAAATCCGGCCGTAGCCACCACGGATCATGCCTTATCAGCTATCAAAAACATAGTTGATGTGTCGCCCCAGGTGCAGGCCGGCCGGCGCGAGATGATGGAGCTGGCCGAGGCCGTGCGCGCGGACACCGGCATCACCGACGTGGTGCACATCGGCATCGGCGGTTCCGACCTGGGGCCGCGCGTGGTGGTGCAGGCGCTGCGCGCCAGCGGCCAGGTGAATGGGCCGCGCCTGCACTTCGTCGCCAACATGGACGGCCACGAGCTGGCCGCCGTGCTGGCGCCGCTGCAGGCCGCGCGCACGCTGTTCATCGTCGCTTCCAAGACCTTCGGCACCGCCGAGACCCTGCGCAACGCCCAGTCCGCGCGCGACTGGTTCGTGGCGCAGGGCGGGGGCGAGGTGGCGCGCCACTTCGTCGCCGTCAGCGCCAACCCGGCCGCGGCAGCCGCTTTCGGCGCGGGCCGCTGCCTGAGCTTCGACGAAGGCGTGGGCGGGCGCTTTTCGCTCTGGTCGCCCATCGGCCTGCCGATCGCCATCGCCATCGGCCGTGAGGGCTTCGCCCAGTTGCTGGCCGGCGCGCGCGCGCTGGACGAGCACTTTGCCGGCGCACCCCTGGAGCGCAACCTGCCGGTGCAGCTGGCGCTGCTCGATCTGTGGTATCGCAACTTCCACGGCCTGGCCAGCCGCTGCGTGGCGCCGTATCACCATGGCCTGCGCGGCCTGCCGGCCTGGCTGCAGCAGCTCGAGATGGAGAGCAACGGCAAGGGGGTGGATGCGCGCGGACGGCCGCTGGGCTTTGCCAGCGCCCCGGTCACCTGGGGCCAGGCCGGCAGCAACGGCCAGCATGCGTTTTTTCAGATGCTGCACCAGGGCAGCGACGTGGTGCCGGTGGAGTTCGTGCTGGTGCGCGATGCCGCCCACGCCTTGCCCGGCCACCACGACCGGTTGCTGGCCAATGCCCTGGCCCAGGCGCGTGCGCTGATGTGCGGCCAGGCGGGCGACGCGCCCGAGCGCCACTTTCCCGGCAACCGGCCCTCCACCGTGCTGCTTTTGCCCGACCTGTCGGCATGCAGCCTGGGTGCATTGCTATCGTTGTACGAGCACCGAACCTTCGTGCTGGGCTCACTGTGGGGTCTCAACAGCTTCGACCAGTGGGGGGTGGAGCTGGGCAAGCGCCATGCCGGCGAGATCGAGGCGGCGCTGCAGGCGCACACCGAAGGCAGCGTGCTCGATGCTTCGACGGCGGGCCTGCTGGCGCGGCTCAAAACGCCGCCGGCCGCCACTTGAGCAGGCGCTTTTCCAGCCGCGTCAGCACGAAGTCGGCCACCAGGGCGACGGCCGCCAGCAGGATCATGGCGGCAAACACGCCGCTGGCGTTGAAGGCCCCCTGCGCCGTGGCGATGAGCAGGCCCATGCCCTGCTTGGCGCCCAGGAACTCGCCCACCACCGCGCCCACCAGCGCAAAGCCGAAGCTGACGTGCAGGCTGGCCAGGATCCACGACATGGCCGATGGAATGACCACCGCGGTCGTCACCTGCCGCGGCGAGGCGCCCAGGATGCGCGCGTTGGCGATCAGGTACTTGTCGGCCTCGACCACGCCCTGGAAGGCGTTGCCGAACACGACGAAGAACACCATGACGACGGCCAGCGCCACCTTGGAGGCCATGCCCAGGCCCAGCGCGATGACGAACACCGAGCCGAGCACCACGCGCGGGATGGAGTTGGCGATCTTGATGTAGAGGCTGAACACGTCGGCCAGCAGCTTGTTGCGCCCCAGCACGATGCCGAACACGATGCCGCCGATGCCGCCGATCAGAAAGCCGATGATGGTTTCCTCCAGCGTGACGGCGATCTGCACCCACAGCGGGCCCTGCGAGGTGCCGTCGCGCACCCACTCGACGATCTGCTCCCAGATCAGCGAAGGTTGCGAATAGAAGAACGGGTCGATCCACTTGCGGCTGGCGCCCAGCTCCCAGCCGCCCAGCACGACCAGCAGGAACAGCAGGCGCAGGCCGATGATGACCCATTTGCGGCGGCGCAGGGCGGCCTGGGCGCGCACCGATTCGCGTGCCAGCGCTTCGTCGCTGAGCGAGGCGGGCACGGCGGCGGCGCCGGGCGCCTGGACGAGGACAGCGGTATTCATGGTGGACGCCTGGTCAATGGATGGAAACTTCCTCGCGCAGGTCGGCCCAGATGCGCTTGGACAGCTCGATGAAGTTCGGGTGGTAGCGCACCTCGGCCATCACCCGTGGGCGCGGCAGGTCGATGGTGTAGACGCGCTTCAGGGTGGCCGGGCGCGCCGACAGCACGAACACGCGGTCGGCCAGGGCAATGGCTTCCTCGATGTCGTGCGTGACGAACACCACCGAGCCGCCGGTGCCGCCCCACAGCTTGAGCAGCTCGTCCTGCATCAGCGTGCGCGTCTGCATGTCCAGCGCCGAAAAGGGCTCGTCCATCAGCAGGATCTCGGGGCGGTTGATGAAGGTCTGCGCCAGCGCCACGCGCTTGCGCATGCCGCCCGACAGCTGGTGCGGGTAGTGCTGGTCGAACCCCTTCAGGCCCACGCGGTTGATCCACTGCGCCGCCAGCTCGCGCGCCTGCGCGCGCGGCATGCCGCGAAACAGCGGGCCGGCCGACACGTTGTCCATCACGCTGCGCCACGGAAAGACCGCGTCGGCCTGAAACACGAAGCCGATGCGCGGGTCGATCCCGCTGACGGGCTGGCCCATCACCTGCACCGCGCCCACCGTGGGCTGCAGCAGGCCCGTGATCATGTTCAGCGTGGTCGACTTGCCGCAGCCCGTGGGGCCGACGATGGCGACGAACTCGCCGCGCGCCACCGCCATCGTGAAGTTGCGCAGCGTCACGGTGGCCGTGCCGTCGCCGGAGATGAAGCGCAGCGACACGTCGTCGAACGCGATGGCCGGCGCGGCGCCGGCGGACACTTCGGTGGGGCTCATGGTCACTTGGCGGCCGGCAGGTAGGCGTTGCTGTAGGTCTTGGACAGGTCGATGTTCTTGGCCTTGACCTGCGGCTTGAAGGTGGACAGCACCTTCAGCACCGTCTCCGGCCCGCCCTCGGGCATGCGGCCGTCGGTGGTGAACATGGGCAGCGAGCTCTTGAGCGCGGCCACGTACAGCGCCTTGTCGTTGCCGTAGAAGTCGCGCGGCATCTTGTCGGCGATCTCCTCGGCGCTGTGCGTATGGATGTACTGCATGGTCTTGGCAAAGGCGTGGGCCAGCTTGGTGGCCTGCTCCTTGTGCGAGTCGGCCCAGGCGTTGGACACGTACAGGCTGGGCGCCGGGTACAAGCCGCCCAGCGCCGCCCTGGTGCCTTCCTCGGTGCGCATGTCCACCAGCACCTGGGCCTCGCCGGTCTTGAGCATTTGCGACACCGTGGGCTCGGTCGTCATGCCGGCCTGGATGCGGTCCTGCTTGATGGCGGCGATGAAGGTGTTGCCCGCGCCCACCGGCAGCAGCGAATAGTCCTTGGACTCCACGCCCTGGCGCAGCGCCAGGTAGCGCGTGAGAAAGTCGGTGGACGAGCCCAGGCCCGTCACGCCCAGCGTCTTGCCCTTGGCGTCGGCCATGCTCCTGAAGCTGGGCGCGGCCTTGGTGGAGACCAGCTCTACCTCGCCCGGCACCTTGCCGAAGACGGCGATGGCCTCCACCTCCTTGCCCTTGGCCTGCAGGTCGATGGTGTGGTCGTAGAAGCCCACCACGCCCTGCACGGCGCCGGCGATCAGCTGGTTCTCGGCATCCACGCCCGCGGGCTGCGACTGCAGCTCCACGTTCAAGCCCTCGTCCTTGAAGTAGCCCAGCGCCTCGGTCAGCTTGGCGGGCAGGTAGATGATCTTGTTGATCCCGCCCACCATGATGGTGACGGTGTTGGCGTCGGCCGCCTGCGCGGGCAGGGCGCCGGACACGGCCAGGGCGGCGGCGATCAGGCTGAGGCGAAGCATTGGGGTTTTCATGACATGGTCTCCTGTCGGTTCGGGTGAGGACGTCGTCCACTGTAGAAACCGCCGTCCTTCATCCAGCTTTCGCCGTGGGTGCGCAATGACTGGGGTTTTCCCTGGTCTTGCTTTTTCTGGCCCGTGCGCCCGCCCACGCCTCGCCGCGGCCTTCGTCCATGGCGCGCCGGGCCCTAGAATTTGCCCGCCATGAAGCTGCTGCTGATCGAGGACAACGCATCGCTGGCCCACTGGCTGGCGCAGCTGCTGCGCGAGCAGGATTTCATCGTCGACAGCGTGGCCGACGGCGAGGCGGCCGACCAGCTGCTGCGCCAGCAGCGCTACGACGTGGTGCTGCTGGACCTGAACCTGCCGCAGCTGTCCGGCAAGGGGGTGCTGCGGCGCCTGCGCGAGCGCGGCGACGGCGTGCCGGTGCTCATCCTGACGGCCAGCGCCTCGCTGGACCAGAAGGTGCTGTGCCTGGAGATCGGCGCCGACGACTACATGGTCAAGCCGATCGAGGGGCGCGAGCTGGTGGCGCGCATCAAGGCGCTGGTGCGCCGCCAGGTGCCGGGGCGCGCCAACACCCTGCTGTGCGGCGACCTGGGCTACGACCTGCAGACGCGCCAGTTCACGCTGGCCGGCGCGCCGCTGCCGCTGCCGCCGCGCGAGCGCGCGCTGCTGGAGACGCTGATGCTCAAGCAGGGCAGCACGGTGCCCAAGCAGGCCCTGCTCGACGGCCTGTTCGACCTGGACGATGAGGCCGGCGTGGACGCGCTGGAGCTGTACGTGCACCGCCTGCGCAAGAAGCTCGACGCCAGCCAGGCCACCATCATCACCTTGCGCGGCGTCGGCTACCTGCTGCGCATGCGCGAGGGCGTTTGATCTTCATGTCTTCCAGCCTGCGCCTTCGCCTGGCGGCCTGGTTGCTGCTGCCGCTGTCGCTGTTCGTCGCCGTCAGCGCCTGGTTCAGCTGGCGCAACGCGGCCGCCATGGCCGACTACGTGCAGGACCACGACCTGCTGGCCTCGGCCAAGGTGCTGTCGGACCGCCTGATCTGGGACGGCGACGCCGTGCAGGCCAGCGTGCCGCCGGCGGCGCTGGCCCTGTTTGCCTCGCCCGCGCACGACCAGGTGTTCCTAAGCGTGACCGCCGCCGACGGCCGGCCGCTGGCCGGCATGCCCGGTTTTCCGCTGCCGGCGCGGCGCCTGCTGCAGGGGCCGGACCGCGCGCAGTGGTACGACGCGCGGATCGAAGGCCGGCCGGTGCGCGCCGTCCTCACCGAGCGCGCCATGTACGACGTGGCCGGCGCGCAGGCCATCACCATCGCCGTGGCCAAGACCACGGGCAGCCGCAACCAGATGGTGCGCACGCTGTGGTGGCCGACGGTGGAATACCTGCTGGCGGCGCTGGCCCTGGCGCTGGTGCTGACGCCGCTGGCGCTGACCTGGGAGCTGCGCCCCGTGATGCGCCTGGGGCGCCAGCTGGCGCGGCGCGACCCGCTGCACCTGGACTTTGCCGTCGATGCGCGCAGCCTGCACAGCGAGCTGCGGCCGGTGGGCGAGACCATCAACCAGTTCGTGCGCGAACTCAAGGCGCACTCCGAGGCGCAGCGGCGCTTCATCGCCGACGCGGCGCACCAGCTGCGCACGCCGCTGGCGCTGCAGGCCTCGCAGATCGAGTTTGCGCGTTATGCCCGCGCGCACCGCACCGACTGGGACACGCGGCGTGCCGACATGGACGAGATCTGGCGCGAGATGCAGGCCAGCAACCGGCAGCTGGTCGAGGTCACCAACAAGCTGCTGCTGCTGGCCCAGGCCGAGCACGCCGACGCCCAGGCCCGGCTGGTGCCGGTCGACCTGGCGGCGGCGGCGCTGCGCTGCACCGAGCAGCTGGCCGCGCTGGCCGACCGGCGCCGCATCGACCTGGGGCTGGACGCGCCGGACACGGACGCGGCCTGGGTGCGGGCCGAACCCGCGCTGCTGGATGCGCTGATCGCCAACCTGCTGGACAACGCGCTGCGCTACACGCCCGAGGGCGGGCGCGTGACGGTGGGCGTGCGTCGCGCCGGCGCGCAGGTGGTGCTGACGGTGGACGACAACGGCCCCGGCATCCCGGCCGAGGCGCTGGAGCGGGTGTTCGACCGCTTCTATCGCCTGGCCGGCGACAGCGAAGGCACCGGCTTGGGCCTGGCCATCGTGCGCGAGGTGGCACGCGGCTGCGGCGCTACCGTGACGCTGCAAGCCAACCCCGGCGAGGCGCACGGCCTGCGCGTGCGCGTGGCGTTTGCGGCGCAAGAAAAACCCCCGCAGGCCTGAGGCCGGCGGGTGCGCGGGGCTGCGGTCTGCCTGCCGTTGTGCAACCGTGTGCCGTATGGGTTGATGATGTCCTTTTGAGAACCACTGGCAGCCCTTGCATATCCGGAAATACCCGCAAAATGCAGTACATTCGCATGACAAAACCATTGGGGTGCACGACCATGAAACGACTGAAGGATGAGACCTTGTCTATCCGCACTTCAGAAGATATCAAGCAGTTGCTGAAGCTGGCGGCGGCACGGGAACACCGATCCGTCGCGTCCATGGTCGAGGTGCTGGTTCTTGCCTACGCGCAAGAGCACGGCTTGGAAGCCGCACCCGATGCGCCGGTCAACGCTGGGGAGCGGAAGAAGAAACATGGAACTGATTGACAACATCACCCGGTTGCTGGGTGACGACCTTAAGGCGACGCTGAAGCCCAAATCACGGCTGAAGATCGCCGCTTCGTGCTTCTCGATGTACGCCTTCGAGGCCTTGAAGGCCGAGCTGGAGAAGATCGACGAACTCAGCTTCATCTTCACCTCGCCCACCTTCACGGCCAGCGAGGTCACCGACAAAATTCGTAAAGAGCGCAAGGAATTCCACATCCCCAAGCTCGACCGTGAACGCAGCCTATACGGCAGCGAGTTCGAGATTCAGCTGCGCAACAAGCTGACCCAACGCGCCATCGCCAAGGAATGCGCCGACTGGATGCGCCGCAAGGCCCGGTTCAAGAGCAACCGCACCAAGGCGCCCATGCAGCCTTTCGCCGTTGTTCAGGCCAACGGCGCGGACACGGCCTACATGCCGCTTCACGGCTTCACGGCTGTGGATTTGGGCTTCAAGGACAGCTCGGTCAAGATCAACGTGGAACAAATCTTCAAGCTGCTGTCGCCCGCCACCGAAGTGAAGTGCATCTGAGGGAGCCAGGTATGGATCAGGTTGCGCTGACCGCTCTGCTGAATGAACTCATCGCCGCCTGGGAGAGCGAGGTGGTGGAGTTCAAGCAGGCCAACAACGATTACGACACCGACAAGATTGGCGAATACTTTTCTGCGCTCAGCAACGAAGCCAACCTGCGTGGCGTGGAGCGGGCGTGGCTGGTGTTTGGTGTCCATGACAAGACCAGGACCGTGGTGGGTTCCGACTATCGCCTGGACGCCGTACGACTGCAGAGCCTGAAAAACCAGATTGCCCAGGCCACCGAGCCCAGCATCACGCTGCGCGACATTCACGTGCTGGCTCACCCGCTGGGGCGGGTGGTGCTGATGGAGGTGCCCCCAGCCCCACGGGGCATGCCGATTGCCTGGAAAGGCCACTATTACGCTCGCGCCGGTGAGAGCCGCGCTTCGCTGGGCCTGGACAAGCAAGATGAAATCCGGCAGCAGACGCTGTCCACGGACTGGACCGCTCAGTGGGTGCCGGGTGCCACGCTGGCCCATCTGGATGAACAGGCCTTGCTGGTGGCGCGCAGTGCATTTGCCAAGAAATATGCCAACCGCTTTTCTGAGGCCGAGGTGCTGGCCTGGCCCATGCAGACCTTTCTGGAGCGAGCCAGGCTGCTGCGCGATGGTCAGATCACTCGGGCCACTTTGCTCTTGCTGGGCCAGCCAACATCAGCCCATTGGCTTTTGCCGCACCCTGCCCAGTTGACCTGGAAACTGGAGGGCCCGGAGCGGGCTTACGAGCATTTCGGGTTGCCCTTCCTGATCACCAGCAGCGAGTTGTACCAGCGCATCCGCAATGTTCAGATTCGCATCCTGCCAGACCACTCATTGATCCCCGTCGAGGTGGCCAAGTACGACCGTCGCGTTGTGCTGGAAGCCCTGCACAACTGCATCGCTCACCAGGACTACAGCCGCTGCGGGCGGATCGTCGTGACCGAAAAGCCTGCGACCCTGGTGTTTGAGAACGAAGGGCAGTTCTTCGATGGTCAACCAGACGACTACATCGAAGGCAACAAGACACCCCGCCGTTACCGCAACCCCTTCTTGGCTCAGGCGATGGCTGAGCTGAACATGATCGACACCATGGGTTACGGCATTCACCTGATGCACCAGGAGCAGGCCCGGCGCTACTTCCCGATGCCCGATTACGATCTGGGCGAGCCTGGCGTGGTGCGCATGACGGTGTACGGCGGCGTGGTGGATCTGGCATACAGCCGCCTGTTGATCCAGAAAACCGATCTGCCCCTTGTCGATGTGCTGGCCTTGGACAGGGTGCAAAAGAGACTGCCGATACCTGACACTGCCGTGGCGCGCCTGAAGCGCAGTGGCCTGATCGAGGGGCGCAAGCCCAACCTGCATGTTTCGGCGGCAGTGGCCACGGCGACGGACGACAAAGCGAACTACATCAAGACCCGGGCACAGGACGACGAGTTCTACGCCAAGTTGCTCACCGACTACCTGGAGAAGTTCGGAAGTGCCACCCGGGCAGAGATCAATCGACTCTTGTTAGGCAAGCTCAGTGATGCGCTGACGGCTGAGCAGAAGGATGCCAAGGTGGGCAACTTGCTCACCAAGCTCAGGCGCAACGGGCGTATCTGCAACATGGGGTCGAGAGGCCAGCCCGTTTGGCAACTTGCAGAATGACTGCAGCAAACAATTCAAATATTTTCCAAATAAATCAATGGATTACGCCTTTCTGCAGGGTACTTCGGCGGCGCGCTTGCAGTAAGAAAGCCCCAGCAAAGTCATGAAACTCAAGTTCAAGCCCCAAGCTGATGGAGCTGGTGAAGTAATGGAACTTGCTGACCAAAACTGTATAAAAAAAACCCCGTAGGCCAAAGCCCACGGGGTTTGCAGAATGTGCAGCCTGCCGGTGATATCGGCAGGCGCGCAGCCCGGAGGGATTACATCATCCCATCCATGCCGCCCATGCCACCCATGCCGCCCGGCATGCCGCCGGCGGCCGGGGCATCGTCCTTGGGCGCTTCGGCGACCATGGCTTCGGTGGTCAGCATCAGGCCGGCCACGGAGGCGGCGTTCTGCAGCGCGGTGCGCGTGACCTTGGTGGGGTCCAGAATGCCCATCTCGATCATGTCGCCGTACTCGCCGTTGGCGGCGTTGTAGCCGAAGTTGCCCTTGCCATCCAGCACCTTGTTGACCACCACGCTGGCTTCGTCGCCGGCGTTGTAGACGATCTCGCGCAGGGGCGATTCGATGGCCTTGAGCACCAGCTTGATGCCGGCGTCTTGGTCGGCGTTGGCACCCTTGATGGTGCCGGCGGCCTGGCGGGCGCGCAGCAGGGCCACGCCGCCGCCGGCGACGATGCCTTCTTCCACGGCGGCGCGGGTGGCGTGCAGGGCGTCTTCCACGCGGGCCTTCTTCTCCTTCATCTCGACCTCGGTGGCAGCGCCGACCTTGATCACGGCCACGCCGCCGGCCAGCTT
>OFJB01000519.1_pt1 | contig 18481 bp, 17 predicted proteins | sample 1775081 | NCBI WGS metagenome assembly OFJB01 (sample SAMN08195771, study PRJEB24354) | sludge metagenome | isolation source: initial sludge from phenol fed wastewater aerobic bioreactor | place: India: Nagpur | collected 2016-06-05
CCCCGGTGCCCCGGGGGCACCGGGGCGGCCCGGCGCGCCGGCCGAAGCGGGCGCGGCCGAGCCGGGGGACCGGTTCGCCGACGTCGTCTCCGGCCAGCTCGACCAGGACGAGGCCGACCCGGCGCTCGCCGCGCCCAAGCGCGTCCTGCTGCCGCGCCCGGAATCGCCCAAGCTGCACAAGGTCCTGGCGCAGGCCGGCATGGGCTCGCGCCTGGAGATGGAGCAGCTCATCCTGGAAGGGCGCATCTCGGTCAACAACGAACCGGCCCACATCGGGCAGCGCGTGCAGTTCGGCGACCAGATCAAGGTCAACGGCAAGCCCATCCGCTTTCGCATCGAGCCGCCCGCGGCGCGGGTGCTGGCCTACCACAAGCCCGCGGGCGAGGTGGTGACGATGGACGACCCGGAAAACCGCCCCACGGTGTTCCGCAAGCTCCCGCGCCTGCCCCAGGGCAAGTGGCAGTCGGTGGGGCGCCTGGACCTGAACACGGAAGGCCTGCTGCTCTTCACCAGCTCGGGCGACCTGGCCAACCGGCTGATGCACCCCCGCTTCGGCATGGAGCGCGAATACGCCGTGCGCGTGCTTGGCGCCCTGAGCGCGGAAGAAAAGCAGCGGCTGCTCGACGGCGTCACGCTCGACGACGGCGTGGCGGCGTTCGGCGCCATCGAGGACGGCGGCGGCGAGGGTGCCAACTGCTGGTACCGCGTGACGATCGCCGAGGGTCGCAACCGCGAGGTGCGCCGCATGATCGAGGCCGTGGGCCACGCCGTGAGCCGCCTCATCCGCATCCGCTACGGCGCCATGGTGCTGCCGCGCGGCCTCAAGCGCGGCACCTGGATGGAGCTGGACGAGCGCGACATCCGCGCCCTGACGCAGGCCGCGGGCGTGCCCGATCGGGCGCCGGCGCGCGGCGAGCGCAAGGGCGGCGGTGGCGGCGGCGGGCCCAGGAACGGCCGGCGCGGCGGCGGCCAGGGGCAGCAGGGGCGGGAGCAAGGACGGGAGGGGCGCCAGGGCGGCAATGCCCAGCCCGATCCGATGAAGACCTCGGTGGGCTATATCGGCGCCGACAGCTTCGCGCGCCAGCGCCGCGAGCGGCAAAACCCGGGCCAGCGCCGGGGCGGGCGCCGGCCCTGATCGCGGGGGGACTCTTACGCCGTAAAATCGAGCGTTTTTGCGCTTGACGCAGTCCCCTTCGTTTCATTCAGAACAGGAATAGCCCCATGGCTCTCGAACGTACCCTCTCCATCATCAAGCCCGATGCCGTCGCCAAGAACGTGATCGGCCAGATCGACGCGCGCTTCGAAGCCGCCGGCCTGAAGATCGCCGCGGCGCGCATGATCCACCTCTCGCGCGCCCAGGCCGAGCAGTTCTACGCCGTGCACAAGGAGCGCCCCTTCTTCAAGGACCTGGTGGACTTCATGGTCTCCGGCCCGGTGATGGTGCAGGTGCTGGAAGGCGAGAACGCCATCCTGAAGAACCGCGAGCTGATGGGCGCCACCGACCCGAAGAAGGCCGCGCCCGGCACCATCCGCGCCGATTTCGCCGACAGCATCGACGCCAATGCGGTGCATGGTTCGGACGCCGCTGAAACGGCCGCCGTGGAAATCGCCTTCTTCTTCCCGGGCTGGGCCGTCTACGCGCGCTGAAGCACGGGGTTTTGCCGGCGCGCCCCCGGGCACGCCGGCTGAGGTGTAGCCATGTTGACCAATCTCCTCGATCTGGACCGCGACGCGCTTGCTGCATTCTGTGGCCAGCTCGGGGAAAAGCCGTTTCGCGCCACGCAGCTGTTTCGCTGGATCCACCAGCGCGGCGTGCAGGATTTCGACCAGATGACCGACCTGGCCAAGTCCCTGCGCGAGAAGCTCAAGGACTGCGCCTACATCGTCGCGCCGCCCGTGGCCAAGGAGCACGTCTCGCAGGACGGCACGGTGAAATGGCTGTTCGACGTGGGCCGCAACAACGCGATCGAGACCGTCTACATCCCCGAGGACGACCGCGGCACGCTGTGCGTCTCGTCCCAGGCCGGGTGCGCGGTGGGCTGCCGTTTCTGCTCCACCGGGCACCAGGGTTTCAGCCGGCACCTGACGGCGGGCGAGATCGTCGGCCAGCTCTGGTGGGCCGAGCATGCGCTGCGCAAGCGCCTGGGCACCGGCGAGCGCGTCATCACCAACGTGGTCTTCATGGGCATGGGCGAACCCATGCACAACTACCCGGCGCTGGTGCCCGCGCTGCGCACCATGCTGGACGACCATGCCTACGGCCTGTCGAGAAGGCGCGTGACCGTCTCCACCTCGGGCGTGGTCCCGATGATCGACCGCCTCGGGGCCGACTGCCCGGTGGCGCTGGCGATCTCGCTGCATGCGCCCACCGATGCCCTGCGCGACACCCTGGTGCCGCTCAATCGCAAGTACCCGCTCGCCGAACTGCTGGGCGCGGCCCGGCGCTACCTGGACGTGGCGCCGCGCGACTTCATCACCTTCGAATACTGCATGCTCGATGGCGTGAACGACCAGCCCGAGCAGGCGCGGCAGCTCATCGAGCTGATCAACGACCCGCGGTGGGCGGGCCTGTCCTGCAAGCTCAACCTGATTCCCTTCAACCCCTTCCCCCAGTCCGGCCTGCGGCGCTCGCCGAACGCCGCGATCGCCGCCTTCGCCAAGGTGCTGCTCGATGCCGGCGTGGTGACGACGGTGCGCAAGACGCGCGGCGACGACATCGACGCCGCCTGCGGGCAACTGGCGGGCGAGGTGCAGGATCGCACGCGTGTCGACGAGCGCATGGCCAAGCTGCGCGACAGCGCGGCGCATGCCGCTTCCTGAAGCGGTCCCATCATGACGGAGGAACAGGCAATGGTTTCATGGCGCTCGGTGCATCGCGGTGGGGGCGGCTGGCTGGCGGCCGTGCTGATGGCGCTGGCCTTGCTGACCTTGCAGGGGTGCGCCCACCCGCCCGCGGCGGGGGATGCCGACACGGCGGCTTCCGGCGCCGCCAACACCGACGCCCGCAAGCGCGCCCACATCCGGCTGGAGCTGGCGGCCAGCTACCTGCAGTCGGGCCGCACCAACGTGGCCCTGGACGAGGCGCGCCAGGCGCTGGCGGCGGACCCCACGTATGCCGACGCCTACCATCTGCGCGGCCTGGTGTACATGGCCATGCAGGAATGGACCCGGGCGCAGGCGGACCTGGACCGCGCGCGCGAGCTCAAGCCCAACGATCCCGACATCCTGCACAACCTGGGCTGGCTGCGCTGCGAGCAGAAGGACTACGACGCGGCCGACGCCCTGTTCAAGCAGGCGCTGGCCACCCCGGGCTACGCCGAGCGCGTCAAGACGCAGGCCGCGCAGGGCGTCTGCTACGAGCGCGCGGGCCATCTGAAGCTGGCGCACGACACCCTGCTGCACGCCTACGAATTCGACGCGCGCAATCCGGTGGTGGGCTACCACCTCGCGTCCGTCATCTTTGCCCAGGGCGATGCCAAGCGGGCGCAGTTCTACATCCGCCGCGTGAACAACGGCGAGTTTTCCGACGCGGCCTCTTTGTGGCTGGGCATCAAGATCGAGCGCGCGCTCAAGGACACCGAGGCCATGGGCCAGCTGGCCGAGCAGCTCAACAAGCGCTACCCCTCGTCCAAGGAGGCCTTGGCGCTGGGCCGTGGAGCCTTCGATGAGTGAACCGGCCGAACCCTTGCAGCCGTCCGGGGCGCCGGAAACGCCGGCCGCGGGCGCGGCCGCGCCGATGACGGCGGGGCGCCTGCTGGCCGCCCGGCGCGAACAGGCGGGCCTGCATCTGGCGGCGCTGGCCGCGACGCTCAAGGTGCCGCTGCACAAGCTGCAGGCGCTGGAGGACGACCGCTACGACACGTTCACCGACATCGTCTTCCTGCGCGCGCTGGCGTCCAGCGTCTGCCGCGTGCTCAAGATCGATGCGGCCCCCGTGCTCGCGCTGCTGCCGCAGAGCGCGCCGGTGGCGCTCAAGGACCAGCAGGGCCTGAACACCCGCTTCAAGGAGGCCGGGAGCCGTTCGGAAGGCGCCGGGGCGCTGGGCCTGCCGATCTCGCGCGTGACCGCCTTTGCCGTGATCGCGCTGCTGGTGGCCGCGCTGGTGATCGCGTTCGTGCCGCACAACGACGATGCCGCTTCCGCGCCGCAGGACGCGGCGCAGGCGGCGTCCGCGCAGGATGCGCAGGCGCCCGAACCCTCCGCCGCGCCCGCGCCCGAAGGGCCGGCGCCTGCCGCATCCGCGCCTGCCGCCAGCGTGGTGCCCACCGCCAACGCGCCTGCATCGCCAGAGCGCGCAGCCGTCGCCAAGGGAGACGCCTCGGCCCCGGCTCCGGCGCCCGTGCCCGCGGCCGCTCCCGCCGGGACCGATCCCCTGGTGATCCAGGCCCGCCAGCAGACCTGGGTGCAGATCCGCGACAGCAAGGGCGCGGTGCTGGCCGAGCGCACCCTGGAGAAAGGCGAGCGCTATGCGGCGCAGGGCAGCGGGCCGTGGTCGGTCGTGATCGGCCGCGCCGATGCCGCCGACGTGACGGTGCGCGGGCAGCCGATGGATTTGAGTGCGATCGCGCGCAGCAACGTCGCGCGGTTCGAGGTGAAGTGAATGCAGATTTCTGAAGCAGGCGCGCCGATCGCGATGGTGGCGCCGGCGCCGCGCCATTCGCGCCAGGCGCGCGTGGTCTGGGGCGACAAGGTGGTGACCGTGGGCGGCGATGCGCCGGTGCGCGTGCAGTCCATGACCAACACCGACACCGCCGACGTCAAGGCCACGGTCGTCCAGGTGCGCCAGCTCGCCATGGCGGGCTCCGAGCTCGTGCGCATCACGGTCAACACGCCCGAGGCGGCGGCGGCCGTGCCTCTGATCCGCGAGCGCCTGGACCAGATGGGCGAATCGGTGCCGCTGGTGGGCGATTTCCACTACAACGGGCACCGGCTGCTCACCGATTTCCCGGAGTGCGCGCGCACGCTGTCCAAGTACCGCATCAACCCCGGCAACGTCGGCAAGGGCGACAAGCACGACAAGCAGTTCGCCCAGATGATCGAGGCGGCGCTCAAGTGGGACAAGCCGGTGCGCATCGGCGTGAACTGGGGCAGCCTCGACCAGGAATTGCTCACCGGCCTGATGGACGAGAACGGCGCGCGCGCCCAGCCCTGGGATGCGCGCCAGGTCATGTACGAGGCCCTGGTGCGCTCGGCCCTCTCGTCCGCCCGGCGCGCCGAGGAGCTGGGCCTGCGGGGCGAGCAGGTGATCCTGTCGTGCAAGGTGAGCGGCGTGCAGGACCTGATCGCGGTGTACCGCGGGCTCGCGCAGCGCTGCGACTACCCCCTGCACCTGGGTCTGACCGAGGCCGGCATGGGCGCCAAGGGCATCGTCGCGTCCACCGCGGCCATGGCCATGCTGCTGCAGGAGGGCATCGGCGACACGATCCGCGTCTCGCTCACCCCCAAGCCGGGCGAATCGCGCACGCAGGAGGTGCTGGTGGCCACCGAGATCCTGCAGTCGCTCGGCCTGCGCGCGTTCGCGCCCAGCGTCACCGCCTGCCCCGGGTGCGGCCGCACCACGAGCACCACCTTCCAGGAGCTGGCCAAGCAGATCGACGACTACCTGCGGGCGCAGATGCCCGTCTGGCGCACGCGCTACCCCGGCGTGGAGAAGCTGCGCGTGGCGGTCATGGGCTGCATCGTCAACGGCCCGGGCGAGAGCAAGCATGCCGACATCGGCATCAGCCTGCCGGGCACCGGGGAGGCGCCGGCCGCCCCGGTCTACATCGATGGGCAGAAGGCGATGACCCTGCGGGGCGAGCACATCGCGGCGGAATTCCAGCAGCTGGTGCAGGACTACGTGGAGCGCCGCTTCGGCCTGACGGCGGGGGCGGCCTGAGCCGCTTTGGTCTTCTTCAAAAAAGTGAGCTGCTCGCGCTTGATGGATAAGCGTTAGAGCCTGTTTTTATATCAATCTTATCCCCATGCAAAAACTGGCCGCCATCAAGGGCATGAACGACATCCTGCCGCCGGACTCCGCGCGCTGGGAGTGGTTGGAGACCGTGGTGCGCTCGCTCATGCAGCGCTACGCCTACCGTGCGATCCGCACGCCCATCGTCGAGCCCACGGCGCTCTTCGTGCGCGGGCTGGGCCAGGTGACCGACATCGTCGAGAAGGAGATGTACTCCTTCGAGGACCGGCTCAACGGCGAGCAGCTCACGCTGCGCCCCGAGGCCACGGCCGGGGTGGTGCGCGCGGTGGTCGAGCATTCCCTGCTGCACGACGGCGGCAAGCGCCTGTACTACATGGGCCCGATGTTCCGCCACGAGCGCCCCCAGCGCGGGCGCTACCGCCAGTTCCACCAGATCGGCGCGGAGGCGCTGGGCTTCCCGGGCGCCGAGATGGACGCCGAGATCATCCTGCTGGCGCACGCGCTCTGGGCGGAGCTGGGCCTGCGGAACGTGCGGCTGGAGCTCAACAGCCTGGGCCAGCCCGACGAGCGCAAGGCGCACCGCGCGGCGCTGATCGCGCACTTCGAGCAGCACCGCGAGCTGCTCGACGACGATGCGCAAAGGCGCCTGTACAGCAACCCGTTGCGCATCCTGGACACCAAGAACCCGGCCATGCAGGCCGTGGTCGAATCCGCGCCCCGGCTCATGGACTATCTGGGCGAGGCCTCGCGCCAGCACCTGCAGACCGTCCAGTCCATCCTCGACGCCGCGGGCGTGGCCTGGCGCATCAACCCGCGCCTGGTGCGCGGCATGGACTACTACAACCTCACGGTGTTCGAGTTCGTCACCGACCAGCTCGGCGCGCAGGGCACGATCTGCGGCGGCGGCCGCTACGACTACCTGATCGAGGAGATGGGCGGCAAGCCGGCCCCCGCCGTCGGCTGGGCCCTGGGGGTGGAGCGCGTGCTCGAACTGCTCAAGGAGCAGGAGCGCCAGGCCCCGGCCGTGGCCCCCGACGCCTACGCCGTGGTGGCCGACGCGGCCTTCCTGCCCGCCGTGATGGCGCTGCTGCAGCAGCTGCGCCGGCACGGCGTCTCGGTGCAGATGCACAGCGGCGCGGCGAACGCGCAGGGCCTGGGCAGCCTCAAGGCGCAATTCAAGAAGGCCGATGGCAGCGGCGCGCGGTTTGCTCTGGTTTTCGGCGCCGAGGAAATGCAGTCCGGCTGCGTCGCCGTCAAGCCCCTGCGCGAAGCGGGCGAGCAGAAACAGTACCCCTGGGCCGATGCCGCCGCGCTGGCCGCCAGCCTACAATCCGCGCGCTGAAAGAAAGACCGCACGATGGCACATCATTTCGACCTCGAAGAACAGGAACAGATCGCCCAGTTCAAGCATTTCTGGGATACCTGGGGCACGCTCATCACCTGGACCGTCATCGTCGTCATGGGCGGCTTCGCCTCCTGGAACGGCTACCGCTACTGGCAGGGGCGCCAGGCGCAGCAGGCGGTGGCGATGATGGATGCCGTCGAAGTCGCGGCCCAATCGAAAGACCTGGACCGCGTGCAGCAGATCTTCGGGGACCTGCGCAAGGACTACCCGCGCACCGCCCAGGCCGGGCAGGCGGGGCTCCTGGCCGCGCAGGAACTGGCCAACGCCCAGCGCTGGAAGGACGCCCAGGCGGCGCTCACCTGGGTGGCGGACCACGCCACCGACGAAGGGTACGTGGCGCTCGCCCGCCTGCGGCTCGCGGCCGTGCTGATCCAGGAAAAATCCTACGATGAGGCGCTCGCGCAGCTCGCGTCCTCGTTCCCCCCGGGGTTCGCGGCCGTGGTGGCCGATCGCAAGGGCGACGTGCTCGACCTGCAGGGCAAGAAGCAGGAAGCCATCGCCGAGTACCGCCGCGCCTACGACGCCCTGGGCGAGCAGGCCGCCTACCGCCAGATCGTGCAGGCCAAGCTCGATGCGCTGGGCGCCGCGGCGCCCGCCAAGGGGGGCGCATGATGGGCGCGGCCACCCGCACGCTGCGGCTGCTGGCGGCCGGCGCCGCGCTGGCCTCGCTCCTGGCGCTGGCGGGCTGCGGCTCGTCCAGGCCCAAGCCGGCCGAGCTGGGCGCCGTGGTGCCCCTGCTGCCGGTGCACCTGGCCTGGCAGGCCCAGATCGGCTCGGTCGCCGGGCTGGTGCTGACGCCGGCCGTGCATGGCGACACCGTCGTGCTGGCTTCCGAAGGCGGCGCCGTCACGGCCCTGGATGCGCGCAGCGGCGCGAGCCTCTGGCGGGTGCAGCTCGCCGATGCGCTGTCGGCCGGCGTGGGCAGCGACGGCCAGCGCGCGGCCGTGATCTCGCGCAATCGAGAGTTGATCGTCCTGGAGGCCGGGCGCGTGCTGTGGCGCAAGTCCCTGCCGGCGCAGACCTTCACGGCGCCCCTGGTGGCCGGGGGGCGCGTCTTCGTGATGACGGCGGACCGCTCGGTCATGGCGTTCGACGGCAAGAGCGGCTACCGCCTGTGGAACCAGCAGCGCCGGGGCGAAACCTTGGTGCTGCGCGAAAACGGCCTGCTGACGGCCGTGGGCGACACCCTGGTGGCCGGCATCTCCGGGCGCATGGTCGGGTTCGACCCCGATTCGGGCCTGGTGCGCTGGGAAGCGCCGCTGGCGACGCCGCGCGGGGCCAACGACGTGGAGCGCCTGGTGGAAGTGCTCGGCGGCGTCAGCCGCGAAGGCAGCGTGGTGTGCGCCCGGGCGTTCCAGGCCGCGGTGGGCTGCGTGGATGCGGCGCGCGGGGCCTTGCTCTGGACCCGGCCGGCCCATGGCGCCCGGGGCATCGACGGCGACGCGCAGGCGCTCTACGGCGCCGAAAGCAACGGGCTGGTGCAGGCGTGGAAGCGCGCCGACGGCACGCCCCTGTGGACCTGGCAGCAGCTGCGCTACCGCAGCCTGACGGCCCCGCTGCTGCTGGGGCGCTCCGTCGTCATCGGCGACAGCACGGGGGCGGTGCACCTCCTGTCCAAGGAAGACGGCTCGCCGCTCAACCGCCTGTCCACGGACAGCTCGGGCGTGGCGACCGCGCCCGTGGCCGTCGGCAAGACCCTGGTGGTGGTGACGCGCCAGGGCGGCGTCTACGGCTTTCGCCCCGATTGACAGGATGACTACGTGAAGCCAGTCATCGCCCTCGTCGGGCGGACCAACGTCGGCAAATCGACGCTTTTCAACCGCCTCACGCGCTCGCGCGACGCGATCGTGGCCGATGCGGCCGGGCTCACGCGCGACCGCCACTACGGCCTCGGGCGGCTGGGCGAGCACGAATACATCGTCGTCGATACCGGCGGCTTCGAGCCCGACGCGGACAGCGGCATCTACCGCGAGATGGCCAAGCAGACCGAGCAGGCGATCGCCGAGGCCGACGTCGTCATCTTCGTCGTCGATGTGCGCGCCGGCCTGTCGGCGCAGGACCACGACATCGCCGTCTACCTGCGCCGCCTGGGCAAGCCGTGCGTGCTGGCGGGCAACAAGGCCGAGGGCATGCAGGAAAGCGCCCTGCTCGGCGAGTTCTACGAGCTTGGCCTCGGGCAGGTGCATCCCGTCTCGGCCGCACACGGACAGGGCGTGCGCAGCCTGGTGGAGGCGGCGCTGGAGCCGCTGGCCCTCTCCGAGCCGGAGGACGACGCGGCGCCGGAGGACGGCGGCGTCATCCGCCTGGCGGTGGCCGGCCGGCCCAACGTCGGCAAGTCCACCCTGATCAACGCGTGGCTGGGCGAGGAGCGCCTGGTCGCGTTCGACCTGCCGGGCACGACGCGCGACGCGATCACCGTCCCCTTCGAGCATCGCGGCCAGAAATTCGAGCTCGTCGATACCGCCGGCCTGCGCAGAAGGGGCAAGGTCTTCGAGACCATAGAGAAATTCTCGGTCGTCAAGACCCTGCGGGCGATCGAATCGGCGCACGTGGTGCTGCTGCTGCTCGATGCGACCCAGGGCGTCACCGACCAGGACGCGCACATCGCCGGCTACATCCTGGAGAGCGGCCGCGCGGTCGTGGTGGCGGTCAACAAGTGGGATGCGGTGGACGAATACCAGCGCCAGCAGGTCCAGCGCTCGATCGAGAACCGCCTGGCCTTCATGAAGTTCGCCACGATCCACTTCATCTCGGCCGCCCGGCGCCAGGGCGTGGCCGCCCTCTGGGGCTCGATACGCAAGGCGCACCAGTCCGCCATCTGCAAGATGCCGACGCCGGTGCTCACCCGGGTCCTGCTGGAATCGGTGCAGTTCCAGACGCCCAAGCGCTCCGGCGGCTCCCGCCCCAAGCCGCGCTACGCCCATCAGGGCGGCATGAACCCGCCGGTCATCGTCGTGCACGGCAATGCGCTGGAACACCTGACCGACGCCTACAAGCGTTTCCTCGAAGGGCGCTTTCGCAAGCAGTTCGATCTCGTGGGCACCCCGCTGCGGCTGGAGTTCAGGACATCGAAAAACCCCTATACCGACAAAGACGGCTCTTGAAAATGCATTTGATCGCCCGCATTCTGAGAGCTCGGGTTGCTGTGGTAAGGTGACGCACCACAACAACAGTTTTTGAACACGGAGCATATCGTGAGCAACAAAGGTCAACTTCTCCAAGACCCGTTCCTGAACGCGCTGCGGCGCGAACACGTGCCGGTGTCCATTTACCTCGTCAACGGCATCAAGCTCCAGGGGCAGATCGAGTCGTTCGACCAGTACGTGGTCCTGCTGCGCAACACCGTCACGCAGATGGTTTACAAGCACGCCATCTCGACCATCGTGCCCGGGCGTGCCGTCAACTTCGCTGCGGCCGAAACGGCCGATCCCGGCGAGCAATAAACGCCGTGGTGCAGCGTGAGACCGCGCCTTCGCACCTCGCCGGCGCGCCGTCGTGAGTCCGTCGCCCCCTTCATCTGATGCGTCCACGCCGGTGCTGCTCGTCGGCGTGGATTTCGGTGCGGATGCGTTCGACGCCGAGCTGCAGGAGCTCGCGCTGCTGTCGCGCAGCGCCGGGCTCGATCCCGTCGCCCACCTGGCATGCAAGCGCAAGGCGCCCGATGCGGCGCTGTTCGTCGGCAGCGGCAAGGCCGATGAAATCGGCGCGCTGGCGCGCGAATGCGGCGCGCAGGAAATCATTTTCGACCAGGCCCTGAGCCCGGCGCAGCAGCGCAATCTGGAGCAGCACCTGCAGGTGCCGGTCTACGACCGCACCATGCTGATCCTGGAGATCTTCGCCCAGCGCGCCCGCAGCTACGAGGGCAAGCTCCAGGTGGAACTGGCGCGCCTGCAATACCTGAGCACGCGGCTGGTGCGCCGCTGGACCCACTTGGAACGCCAGCGCGGCGGCATCGGCGCGCGCGGCGGGCCGGGCGAGCGCCAGATCGAGCTGGACCGGCGCATGATCGGCGACACCATCAAGCGCACGCGCGATCGCCTGCTCAAGGTGCAGCGCCAGCGCGCCACGCAGCGCCGCCGGCGCGAGCGCCGGGAGACCTTCGGCGTGTCGCTGGTGGGCTACACCAACGCCGGCAAATCCACGCTCTTCAACGCCCTCGTCAAGGCGCATGCCTACGCCGCCGACCAGTTGTTCGCCACGCTCGACACCACGACGCGGCGCCTGTACCTGGGCGAGCCGGCCGGCTCGATCTCGCTGTCCGATACCGTCGGCTTCATCCGCGACCTGCCCCACGGCCTGATCAGCGCGTTCAAGGCGACGCTGCAGGAAGCGGCCGATGCCGACCTGCTGCTGCACGTCGTCGATGCCGCCAACCCGGCGTATCCGCAGCAGATCGCGCAGGTGCAGGAGGTGCTGGCTGAAATCGGCGCGGCCGACGTGCCGCAGATCCTGGTTTTCAACAAGGTCGATGCTCTGGCATCATCGGCACAGCCCATCGCCGTGCACGATGAGTATGAGTGGGAGGGGCGCAGGCTGGAGCGTCTGTTCGTCAGCGCGCACACGGGCGAAGGGCTGCCGGCGCTCCGGGAGGTGCTGGCGGCGCGGGCCGTCCGAAGCACCGAAGCGCATCGCGGCGAGCCGGTTGCAGCGCCCGCGCTGCACTGAGGCCCTGATCGCCGGGACAATACAAGCGTTAGCTATCAACCAATGAAGAACGTACGCATGGATCTCCGTGGTCGTGTGGCCCGCTGGCTTTCGCCCGCGGCAGGTCCACAGCGCACCTACAACCTCAACGACCCGCGCTGGGGGCGCGGGGAGGACAACGGCGCCCCCGAGCAGCGGCCCGAGCCCGACCGCCCGGCCGACGACACGCCGCCACCCCATCGCCCCGGGCAGAACCCGCAGGGCGGGGGTGGCACGCCGCCCGATCTCGACGAGCTCTGGCACGACCTGCAGGGCAAGCTCAACGGCCTGTTCGGCGGTGGCGGGCGCGGCGGGCGGCGCAGCCCGCCTCCTCCCTCGGGCCGAGGCGGATTCCAGCCGGACATGCGCAACGCGGGCAAGAGCCTGGTGGTGCTGGCGATCATCGCGGTGCTGGTCTGGCTCTCCACCGGGTTCTTCATCGTGCAGGAAGGCCAGCAGGCGGTCATCACCCGGTTCGGGCAGTACAGGGGCACGGTGGGCGCGGGTTTCAACTGGCGGCTGCCTTACCCGATCGAGCGCCATGAGCTGGTCTTCGTCACGCAGATCCGCTCGGTGGACATCGGGCGGGATGCGATCATCAAGGCCACGGGCCTGCGCGAATCGGCCATGCTGACCGAGGATGAGAACATCGTCGAGATCAAGTTCGCCGTGCAGTACCGCCTCAACGATGCCCGGGCCTGGCTGTTCAACAGCCGCAGTCCCGCCGATGCGGTGGTGCAGGCGGCCGAGAGTGCCGTGCGCGAGGTGGTCGGCCGGATGAAGATGGACTCCGCCCTGGCCGAGGAGCGCGACCAGATCGCCCCGCGCGTGCGCACGCTGATGCAGACCATCCTGGACCGCTACAAGGTCGGCGTCGAGGTGGTGGCCGTCAACCTGCAGCAGGGGGGCGTGCGCCCGCCCGAGCAGGTGCAGGCCGCTTTCGACGACGTGCTCAAGGCCGGTCAGGAGCGCGAGCGCACCAAGAACGAAGCCCAGGCCTACGCCAACGACGTCGTGCCGCGCGCGTCCGGCGCGGCCTCCCGCCTGCAGGAAGAGGCGGCCGGCTACAAGGCGCGCGTCGTCGCGCAGGCGCAGGGCGACGCGCAGCGTTTCAATTCCGTGGTCGCGGAGTACCAGAAGGCGCCCCAGGTCACGCGCGACCGCATGTACCTGGACACCATGCAGCATGTGCTCAGCGACGTGACCAAGGTGCTCGTCGAATCGCGCCAGGGCTCCAGCCTGATGTACCTGCCCCTGGACAAGCTGCTCAGCGACACCCTGCAGGCCCCGGCCGGCGCCCCGGCGGGCGTGTCCGCGGCATCCCGCGTGGCGGCCCCCGCGGCGCCCGCTTCATCGCCGCCGCCGGTGGCGGGCGATGCCCGCTCGCGCGACAACGCCCGCTCGCGCGAGCGCGAACCACGCTAGGAGAGTGGTGTGAACCGCATAGGATTTGCCATTTCGACCCTGCTGCTCGTCTTCGTGCTGGCGAGCGCGAGCCTGTTCGTCGTGGACCAGCGCCAGTTCGGCGTGGTCTATTCGCTCGGACAGATCAAGGAAGTCATCACCGAGCCGGGGCTGTACCTCAAGCTCCCGCCGCCCCTGCAGAACGTGCGCTACATCGACAAGCGCCTGCTCACGCTGGACGGCTCCGAAACCGAGTCCATGCTGACGGCGGAAAAGCAGCGCGTGGTCATCGACTGGTATGTGCGCTGGCGCATCAGCGATCCCTCGGAATACATCCGCAACGTGGGGCTGGACGAAGGCGCCGGCTCCCTGCAGCTCAACCGGGTGGTGCGCAACGCGTTCCAGGAAGAGGTCAACCGCCGCACGGTGCGCGAACTGCTCGCCGACAAGCGCGACGCCCTGATGGCGGACGTCAAGCGCGAGGTGCTCGAAGCCGTGCGCGGCGGCAAGCCCTGGGGCGTGGACGTGGTGGACGTGCGCATCACGCGGGTCGATTACGTCGATTCGATCACCGAGTCGGTCTACCGCCGCATGGAAGCCGAGCGCAAGCGCGTCGCCAACGAGCTGCGCTCCACCGGCGTGGCCGAGGGCGAGAAAATCCGCGCCGAAGCCGACCGCCAGCGCGAGGTGATCCTGGCCAACGCCTACCGTGACGCGCAAAAGGTCAAGGGCGAGGGCGACGCCCAGGCGACGCGCATCTACGGCGAGGCCTTCGGGCGCGATCCGCAGTTCGCCCAGTTCTACCGCAGCCTGGAGGCCTACCGCGCGAGCTTCAACAACAAGCACGACGTGATGGTGCTCGATCCGTCCAGCTCGGACTTCTTCAAGGCCATGCGCAGCCCGTCGGCACCGGGCCAGGCACGCAACTGAGCTGCGCGCCCCATGCCCGATGCGTTCTGGACGGCGGCGGCCTTCGTGCTGATCCTCGAAGGGCTGCTGCCTTTGCTGGCGCCTTCCACCTGGCGGCGGGTGTTCACGCAGATGCTGCAGCTGCGTGACGGCCAGATCCGGTTCTGCGGGCTGGTCAGCCTGCTGGCCGGCGCGCTGGTGCTGGCCTGGATGGGGTAGGGCGCGCGGTCCTCTCCGGTGAGCCCGGTAGAATCTCGTTTTTAACAACCTCCGGGTCTTGCATGTCTGCCTGGGTACTCCCGGATTACATCGCCGATGTCCTGCCCTCCGAGGCCCGGCGCATCGAGGAACTGCGCCGCGCCCTGCTGGACACGGCACGCGGCTACGGCTACGAACTCGTCATACCGCCGCTGTTCGAGCACCTGGAATCCCTGCTGACCGGCGCGGGAGAAGAGCTGGACCTGCAGACGTTCAAGTTCGTCGACCAGCTCTCCGGCAAATCCCTGGGCCTGCGGGCGGACATGACCCAGCAGGTGGCGCGCATCGATGCCCACCTGCTCAACCGCAGCGGCGTGACGCGCCTGTGCTACTGCGGCCCCGTGCTGCACACCCGGCCCGACCGGCCGCACGCCACGCGGGAGCCGATACAGTTCGGCGCCGAGATCTACGGCTACGGCGGTGTCGAGGCCGAGATCGAGTCCGTGGTCCTGGCGCTCGAATGCCTGCGCACGGCGCAGGTGCCGGCGCTCAGCATCGACCTGGCCGACATGCGCATCGTCCGGGCCCTGCTCGCGGGCGTTCCCGCCGGGCTGCAGACCCTGCGCCAGGTGCATGCCGCCCTGGCCACCAAGGACGCGAGCGAACTCGCCCAGCTCACCAAGGACTTCCCCAAGGTCTCCCGGGAAGGGCTCGCCATGCTGCTGCGGCTCTACGGCGGCATGGAGGTTCTCGATGAGGCAGAAAAAGCCATCGGGGCCATATCTGGCGTGCGCCAGGCGCTACAAGATTTGAGAATGGTGGCGTCCAAGGTGCGGCGCGCCCACGTCACGTTCGACCTGGCGGACCTGCGCGGCTATTCCTACTACAGCGGGCTGCGCTTCGCGGTCTATGCCGCGGGTGTGACGGACACGCTCGCCCGTGGCGGCCGCTATGACGAGGTCGGCGCCGTGTTCGGGCGCAATCGCCCGGCCGTGGGGTTCAGCCTGGATGTCAAGCAGCTGGCCGCCGTCGTGGCGCCGGCGCCCCTGCGGGCCGCCATCCGCGCGCCATGGTCGGCGGACGACGAGCTGTCCGATGCCATCGCGCGTTTGCGGCAGCAGGGCGAGACCGTCGTCTGCATGCTGCCCGGCGTGGGCAGCCGCGTCGATGAATTTGACTGCGATCGTGAACTGGTCGAGGTCAATGGACAATGGATAGTCCAGACGCTGTAGTTTGTTGAACTCTCTTGGAATGGGACTCGGTGCGGCAATGAAAACTGTCAAGGGGCGTAACTGCGTGGTGGTCGGGGCCCAGTGGGGCGATGAGGGCAAGGGGAAGCTGGTCGACTGGCTCACCGAGTCCGCTCAGGGCGTGGTCCGTTTTCAAGGGGGCCACAACGCCGGCCACACGCTGGTGATCCATGGCGTGAAAACCGCGCTGCACCTGATCCCGAGCGGCATCATGCATCCGGGCGTCAAGTGCTACATCGGCAACGGCGTGGTGCTCTCCGCCGCCAAGCTGTTCGAAGAGATCGAGGGCCTGGAGCGCGCCGGCGTCGAGGTCCGCACGCGCCTGCGCGTGAGCGAAGCCTGCCCCCTGATCCTGCCGTTTCACGCGGCGCTCGATGTCGCGCGGGAAGCCGCGCTGGAGCGCGGCGGCAGCGAAAAGATCGGGACCACCGGGCGGGGCATCGGCCCGGCCTACGAAGACAAGATCGCGCGCCGCGCGCTGCGCGTGCAGGATCTCAAGCACCCCGAGCGGTTCGCCGAAAAGCTGCGCGCGCTCCTGGCCCTGCACAACCACGTGCTCGTCACCTTCCTGGGCTCGCGCGACTTTGCATTCGGCGATGCACTCCGGCCCTACATGCGCGACGGGGAAATCCAGTTCCAGCCGGTGTACGACGAGGCCATGCGCCACGCCGCGCTGCTCACACCCCTGATGGCCGATGTCTCGCGCGAGCTCAACGAGGCGCATGCGGCAGGCGCCAATCTGCTGTTCGAAGGCGCCCAGGGCACCTTGCTGGATGTGGACCACGGCACCTACCCCTACGTGACGTCCAGCAACTGCGTGGCGGGCAACGCGGCCGCGGGCTCGGGAGTCGGCCCGGGCATGCTGCACTACATCCTGGGGATCACCAAGGCCTATTGCACGCGGGTGGGCGGCGGGCCGTTCCCCACCGAGCTCGATTGGGAGCAGCCCGGCACGCCGGGCTACCACATGAGCACGGTGGGCGCGGAGAAGGGCGTGACCACCGGGCGAAGCCGACGCTGTGGCTGGTTCGACGCGGCGTTGCTCAAGCGCAGCGCGCAGGTCAATGGCCTGTCGGGCCTGTGCATCACCAAGCTGGACGTGCTCGATGGCCTGTCCGAGCTGGCCTTGTGCGTGGGCTATGAACTGGACGGCGAACGCATCGACCTGCTGCCCATGGGTGCCGACGAAATCACCCGCTGCCGGCCCATCTACGAGATGCTGCCCGGCTGGTCCGAGACCACCTTCGGCGTCACGCGCTACGAGGACCTGCCCGCCAACGCGCGCGGCTACCTCGAGCGGATCGAGCAGGTCACCGGCGTGCCCGTCGCCATCATCTCGACCGGCCCGGACAGGGCGCAGACCATCGTCCTGCACGAGCCCTTTGCCGCATAGACGGACATCCGCGGGTGACGGGGCGTGAGGCCCCCGCCCTTGTATCAACGCCACCCCATAGGTCCTGCGATGCTGACTGAAGACGGCAAACATCTGTACGTGAGCTACGACGAATACCACAGCCTCATCGAAAAACTGGCGCTCAAGGTGCACCATTCGGGCTGGGAGTTCGACACCATCCTCTGCCTGGCGCGCGGCGGACTCCGGCCGGGAGACATCCTGAGCCGCATCTTCGACAAGCCGCTCGCCATCATGTCCACCAGCTCCTACAGGGCCGAGGCCGGAACGGTGCAGGGGCATCTGGACATCGCGCGCTACATCACCACCCCCAACGGCGAAATCGCCGGCAAGGTCCTGCTCGTGGACGACCTGGCGGACTCCGGGCACACGCTCAATGCCGTCATCTCCCTACTCAAGGCCAAGTACACGCCCATTTCCGAGCTGCGCACCGCCGCCATCTGGGTCAAGGGCGTCTCCACCTTCATTCCGGACTACTACGTCGACTTCCTGCCGACCAATCCCTGGATCCATCAGCCGTTCGAGACCTACGACACGCTGACGCCCGACCGGCTGCTGGAGCGCTGGAAGGTCTGAGCAGAGGGCTGCGCAAGAGCGGTTGAAAATTTTTCTTCCTTTTCTTGCGTTGGTCGTAAAAAGGGGTATACAATGCAGGGCTTCGCTGATCGCAGCGCTTCCTTGAAGAAGGGTCCTTGATAAGGGTGCTTTCGGGGTGAGGAAGAACAGGTTCGTTAACAACACACAGCCGATAAGCGTGGGCGTTTGGATGGTGGTGCTGCAGGAGACTGCATGCTGCCGATTGTTCTGGGGGCAACTCTGGAGCGGTCGCAAACAAACGCTCATGAGAAAAGGAAGTGAGGATTCACTTCAATTTCCGTTTTTGAGTGAGCAAACAAAAGATCGAACTGAAGAGTTTGATCCTGGCTCAGATTGAACGCTGGCGGCATGCCTTACACATGCAAGTCGAACGGCAGCGCGTCCTTCGGGATGGCGGCGAGTGGCGAACGGGTGAGTAAAGCATCGGAACGTGCCCGGTAGTGCGGGATAGCTCGGCGAAAGCCGGATTAATACCGCATGAGATCCGTGGATGAAAGCAGGGGATCGCAAGACCTTGCGCTACTGGAGCGGCCGATGTCAGATTAGGTAGTTGGTGAGGTAAAGGCTCACCAAGCCTGCGATCTGTAGCTGGTCTGAGAGGATGATCAGCCACATCGGGACTGAGACACGGCCCGAACTCCTACGGGAGGCAGCAGTGGGGAATTTTGGACAATGGGCGCAAGCCTGATCCAGCCATGCCGCGTGCAGGATGA
>OFJB01000520.1_pt1 | contig 18452 bp, 17 predicted proteins | sample 1775081 | NCBI WGS metagenome assembly OFJB01 (sample SAMN08195771, study PRJEB24354) | sludge metagenome | isolation source: initial sludge from phenol fed wastewater aerobic bioreactor | place: India: Nagpur | collected 2016-06-05
CTGTCCGGCTTGTATAATAGCCTCGGTTCGCGGGGTGAGAAAACCGATATGGTTACCGCTGAAAGAAACAACCTGCCACATCGAGTAACTGTAGGTCCGTTTTATATGGATCAATACGAAGTAAGCAACCTCATGTGGCGTGAATACGTTCACTGGATGGAAGTCGTTTATGGAAAAGTTGCACCTCGTTTGGTGGAAAAAGCACTGCCACAAGTCGATAAATCGAGCGACCCGCTGACTTACAATGAACCTTATTTGGATCGATATTATTCTCATCCGGCTTTCAATAATTATCCCGTTGTAAATATTACGTGGGAACAGGCAATGGATTATTGCCAATGGCGAACCGACCGAATGAACGAAATGGCGTTGATTAGAGCAGGCGTGATTGCCGAACCCGATTTTTCCTATCCTCAAAAGGAAACCAGTTTGGATTCGATTGCACAAAATTTTGTTTTCAACACAGATAAATATTTGCTTCAAAAATCCTACAATCCAAAGCCGGGCAAAAATCCGTTAAAGAATGCTTTTGGAAGCATTCGAAAAGCGGATATGGGTGATGGATTGATGTATCCGAATTTCCGACTCCCAACAGAAGCTGAATGGGAATTTGCCGCAAGAGGCGGCAACATGAGCAAGGGCTACATATACAGCGGTTCCAACGACATCGGCTCCGTGGCCTGGTATGACGGCAACTCAGGAAGCCAGACGCATACGGTGGGAACCAAACAGCCAAATGAACTCGGTATCCATGACATGAGCGGCAACGTGTGGGAATGGTGCTGGGATTGGTATGACAGCGGCTACTACGCCAAGAGCCAGAGCTCTGACCCGATAGGGGCGGGCTCTGGATCGTACAGGGTGCTGCGTGGCGGTGGCTGGAACTACAACGACAACTACTGTCGGGTTGCCGATCGCGACTACTGCGGCAATCCCGTCAGCAGGTACTACAGCTTCGGGGTGCGGGTTGTCAGGGCTATCAGGTGATTACCAAAACGCTGTATCGACTATGATACAAAGCATTGGAGGTATCATGAAACGATTAGTTTGTGCAATTTATGCGTTAATAGTGTTCGTGCTCTTAAATGGTGGGATTCTCGACGAAGCCAAAGCCATCAAAAGCTGGCTGGACGCACCATTTTCCGCCACAGCCCTGGAAGCGGAACGGGATGAGAAACTGAGAGAGTATCAGAACCCAGTGAAGGGTGAGTTTGAGACCAACGCCATGTTCGAGCAGCGCAAGAAGGACATGGAGGCCAGCAAGGCTGCCATCCAGAAAGACTACACGCAAAAGATCGCCGATGCCAGGGCCGCGCATGAGGCAAATCTTGCCAAGCTGAGGCAAAGGCTGAATCAGTTGTTGGCTTCCAGCCGTGAAACGATTAAAATGAACGGCACTCTGGGAAGCTATGACGCTGACACGCAGCGCTTTGCAGTCTCCATACCCGGAAAGACCTTCCAGGTAGTAGTCCCTCTGGACAAGGCACCGGGGGTAAAGCAAAACTTCAGCAGCTATGAATTGCGGGTAACCAGGCAGTTGAATGACAAAGTCGAGTGGGACTACCTGGAAGCCAAACTTGTCGGCAGCGGCGGCACTTTCGCCTCCACAGACAAGGCCCCGGCGCTAAATCAGTCCAGCACTACCTTGGCTTTGATACCTCCCGACCTAACGGCCACCGTCACTTTTAGTGAGCCCGGCGGCAACAAGATGCTGGACGCCGAAGAGACCGCCCAGGTGATCATCGCTGTCAAAAACAGCGGCAAAGGCAGCGGAAATATGGTGGAAGCGGAGTTTGAGCTGCTCAATGCCCAGGGGGTCAGCTTCACCCGCAGTCTCTATTTTGGCGAGGTCAAAGCCGGCGAAACGGTGACCAAGAACTTGAACCTGGTGGCCGGCATGGACACCAAAGACGCCCAGGCCGAGCTAAAGATCAGCTTCAAGGAGCAGAACGGCTTTCCGCCCAACGACCTCGTGCTGCGCTTCAGCACCAAAGCTCTGCAGGCCCCGGACATCTACATAGCCGACATTGGCATAGAAGACTACAGCGGCAACAACAAGATCGAGCCCGGCGAACAGGTGGAGATCAAGGCGCGCGTCCACAACCGCGGTCAGGGCCAGGCCCGCAACGTGAGCGCCGAGGTGATCCTGGGCAAGGACGTTTATCTGTTTGGCAGCAGCACCGGCAGCTTCAGCCTGGGCGACATGCCATCCGGAACTTATAAGGACATCGTGTTCACGATCGTGAGCGCGAAAACAGCCACCAATCTCAACATCAAAGTCGATCTGAAGGAAAGCCGCGCCCAGTTCAGCAAACTGGCCCAGCCACTGAACCTGGCTTTCAACCGGGTGGAACGCACCGCGGACCAGATGGTGGTGACCGGAAAACAAAGCCAGACTGAGATCGGCAGCGCGCCGGCGTTGACGATGCCCATGTCCATGCCGGCCCGGATGGCGTGGTAGAGAAACACGGTATGGATGGCCTCGCGCACCGGGTCGTTGCCGCGAAAGCTGAAGGACACGTTGCTGACCCCGCCCGACACCTTGGCGCCGGGCAGGTGCTGCTTGATCCACCGCGTGGCCTCGATGAAGTTCACCGCGTAGTTGGCGTGTTCCTCGATGCCGGTGGCGATGGCGAAGATGTTGGGATCGAAGATGATGTCCTCGGGCGCGAAGCCCACCTCATCGACCAGGATCCGGTAGGCGCGCGCGCAGATCGAGGTCTTGCGCTCCAGCGTGTCGGCCTGGCCCTGCTCGTCAAAAGCCATCACCACGGCCGCGGCGCCATAGCGCTTGATCAGGCGCGCCTGGCGCTTGAACTCCTCCACCCCTTCCTTCATGCTGATCGAGTTGACGATGCCCTTGCCCTGCAGGCAGCGCAGGCCGGCCTCGATCACGCTCCACTTGCTCGAGTCCACCATCACCGGCACGCGCGCAATGTCGGGCTCGCTGGCCATCAGATTCAAGAAGCGCACCATGGCGGCCTGGCTGTCGAGCATGGCCTCGTCCATGTTGACGTCCACCACCTGGGCGCCGTTTTCAACCTGCTGGCGCGCCACGCCGAGCGCCTCGCTGAACTGACCCGCCATGATCAGGCGCTTGAATGCGGCCGAGCCGGTGACGTTGGTGCGCTCGCCGATGTTGACGAACAGATGGCCCGCGCCGATGGTCACCGGCTCCAGGCCGGAGAGCTTCATCGGGGGGACGGCAAGGGGGGCAGAAGTCATGATCTCACCTGCGGCGGAGCACAGTCAGGTGAGCGTCGTTGCAAATCGTGGGGTGCGAGCCGCCAAGCCTGACGGGACACGCGCCCGCTGCAACGCTCCTTGGCAGCCAAGCGGCGATTTTAAGGCGCGCACCACACCGCCCGCTGGCGTGGGCCTACTGCACCAGCCGCACCTCCAGCCCCGCGCCGCGCAGGCGCTCGACCAGCTCGCTCACGTGCTCGTGGCCGCGCGTCTGCAGCACCATCTCGATCTCGACGTTCTGCGCCGCCAGCAGGGTAAAGGCGCGCTGGTGATGCACCTCGTCCACGTTGGCGCCGCACTCGGCCACCAGCGCAGTGATGCGCGCCAGCGAACCCGGCACGTCGCGCGTGCTGACGACGATGCGCACCAGCCGGCCCGAGCGCACCATGCCGCGCTCGATGATGGCGGCCAGCAGCATGGGGTCGATGTTGCCGCCCGACAGCACCATGCCCACCTTCCTGCCGGCCAGCCGCTCGGGGTGGCGCAGCAGCGCGGCCAGGGCGGCGGCGCCCGCGCCTTCGACCAGCGTCTTCTCGATCTCCAGCAGCAGCACGATGGCCTGCTCGATGTCGCCCTCGTCCACCAGCAGGAAATCGTCCACGTTGCGGCGGATCGCCTCCACGCACAGCGGTCCGGGCGCGCCCACGGCAATGCCCTCGGCGATGGTGCTCACGCCCTGCTCCAGCTGCGTGCCCTGCATCAGGTTGACCATGGCCGGAAAGCGCCGGGTCTGCACGCCGACCACGGTGATGTCGGGCTTGATGGCCTTGGCCGCGGTGGCCATGCCGGCAATCAGCCCGCCGCCGCCCACCGGCACCACCAGGGCTTGAAGATCGGGCTGCTGCGCCAGCATCTCCAGCGCCGTCGTGCCCTGGCCGGCCATGATGGCGGCGTCGTCGTAGGGGTGGACAAACACCCGGTTGTTCTCGTCGGCGAGCTGCCGGGCATGCGCATAGGCCGCCTCCAGCGTGGCGCCGTGCAGGATCACCTGGGCGCCGAAGCCGCGCGTGCGCGCCACCTTGACCCCCGGCGTGAAGCTGGGCATGACGATGGTGGCCGGAATGCCCAGGCGCTGCGCGTGGTAGGCCACGCCCTGCGCGTGGTTGCCCGCGCTCATGGCAATCACGCCGCGCGCGCGCTCGTCGGCCGTGAGCTGCACCAGCTTGTTGCAGGCGCCGCGCTCCTTGAAGCTGGCGGTGAACTGCAGGTTCTCGAACTTCAGGAACACCTGCGCGCCGGTCAACTCGGACAGCGTGCGCGACTCGACGCAAGGGGTCTCGAGCACCTGCCCGCGCAGGCGCGCGGCGGCTTGTTGGATGTCGGCCAGTTGCAGCATGGCGCGATTGTGCGCCTCGCGCCGTGGGGGCGCGATCAGATCGGCGGCGCCAGGGTGTCCTTGAGCACGCGCAGCACGAAGCTCGACTTGCTGTGCCGAATGCCGGGAATCTTGTAGAGCTTCTCGCGCAGCAGCCGCTCGTAGTCCGCCGTGTCGCGCACCGCGATGCGGATCAGGTAGTCGTAGTCGCCGGAGACCAGATAGGCCTCCAGCACTTCCGGGATCGCCGCCAGCGTGCGGCCGAATTCGTACAGCGTCTCGTCGGTGTGGCTGTCCAGGGTGAGCTGCACCAGCACCGTGTCCTTGTAGCCGAGCCGCGCGCGATCGACCAGCACGGTGTACTGCCGGATCACGCCCTCGCTCTCCAGGCGCTTGATGCGGCCCCAGCAGGTGGTCGGCGACAGCCTAACCGCGGCGCCGATCTCCTGCAGCGTGCGGCGCGAGTCGGCCAGCAGCTCGCGCAGGATGGCCAGGTCGTGCTGGTCGAAGCGGGCCGCGGGCGCGCCCGGATCGGGCGGGCGCGGGTGCACGAGCGGGGTCTGGGCGGATTTCATGCGTGACGATTGATTTTCGGCCGATTGATCAATTTATCGCATGATATTCAATCACGACCCCATTTGGCCTGAATATTCGAAAGCCATTTCGGCCCGTTTGGCTGAACAATGGGTTTCCTTATGGACGCCCTTGCCACCCTCACGCCCCCGCCCGCAAGCCCTGCCGTCCGCGCCGCCAACGGTGCGGAGTGCCTGCTCGACACCCTGCTGGCCTGCGGCGTCGACACCCTCTTCGGCTATCCCGGCGGCGCCGCGCTGCCGCTGTACGACGCGCTGCATGCGCGGCCCCGGCTGCGGCACATCCTGGTGCGCCACGAGCAGGCCGCGGTGCACGCCGCGCAGGGCTACGCGCGCACCACCGGCCGCGTGGGCGTGGTGCTCGTCACCTCCGGCCCGGGGGTCGGCAACACCATCACGGGCCTGCTGGACGCGATCAGCGATTCGGTGCCGATCCTGTGCATCAGCGGGCAGGTGGCGACGGCGGTGATCGGCACGCAGGCGTTTCAGGAGTGCGACGCACTCGGGCTGTCGCGCCCGGTCACCAAGTGGAACCACCAGCTGCGCTCGGCCGGCGACGTGGCGCCCGCCGTGCGGCACGCGCTGCAGGTGGCGGCCTCGGGGCGGCCCGGGCCGGTGCTGCTGGATGTGCCCAAGGACATCCAGCTCGAACGCACGACACCCGCAGCGCCCAGCCCGGCCTGGTCCGCCCCCGCCGCGGCCGCCCCCACGCTGGCCGCGGGTGCGGTCGAGCGCGCCGCCGACCTGCTGCGCACGGCGCGCCGCCCGGTGCTCTACGGCGGCGGCGGCCTGATCAACTCGGGCCCGCGGGCCTGCGCCGCCTTCACGGCGCTGGCGCGGCGCTGCCAGCTGCCCACCACCCTGACGCTGATGGGCCTGGGCGCACTGCCGGCGTCGGACGAGCGCTTCCTGGGCATGCTGGGCATGCATGGCACGGTCGAGGCCAACCTGGCCATGCACCACGCCGACCTGATCGTCTGCGTGGGCGCGCGCTTCGACGACCGCATCACCGGCCGGCTGTCCGACTTCAGCCCCGGCGCGCGCACCATCCACATCGACATCGCGCCGGAGAACATCGGCCGGATCGTCCGCACCGACGTCGCCCTGGTCGGCGATGCGGCGCAGGTGCTCGAGGATCTGCTGCAGGCGCTGCCGGCCCAGCCCGACGCGACGCGCCTGCACGCCTGGTGGCAGCGCATCGAGCGCTGGCGCTCGGCCCGCTGCCTGGACTTTCGGCCCAGCGCCACGCAGATCCTGCCGCAGCAGCTGATGGCCGAGCTGCAGCAGCGCCTGGCCGGCCGCGACGCCATCGTCGCCACCGACGTGGGGCAGCACCAGATGTGGGCCGCGCAGTACCTGCGCTTCGAGCAGCCGCGGCGCTGGCTGACCTCGGGCGGCGCCGGCACCATGGGCTACGGCCTGCCGGCGGCCATTGGCGCGCAGATCGCGCACCCGGAGCAGACCGTGGTCTGCGTCAGCGGCGATGCCTCCATCCTGATGAACGTGCAGGAGCTCGCCACCGCCGTGCAGCACCAGGCGCCCGTCAAGCTGATCCTGTCCAACAACGGCTGCATGGGCATGGTGCGCCAGTGGCAGCAGCTGGTGCATGGCAACCGCATCAGCCACAGCGGCAACGCCGCGGCGCCGGACTTCGTCGCGCTGGCCCGCGCCTTCGGCTGGGCGGCGGCTGGCGTCGCACGGCCGGCCGAGCTGGGCGCGGCGCTCGATGCCTGCCTGGCCCACCCCGGCCCGTACTTGCTCGACGTGCAGGTGGCGCCGCTGGAAAACTGCTACCCGATGATTCCCGCCGGGCGCGGCCACCATGAAATGATGCTGTCCGACACGCAGTGGTACCGCGACAACCGCCCGGAAAATACAAGTCAAATCGGCCGTTGACGCCCGCCTGACGGGCGTAAACAGCTACATTTTTAATAGCTATCCGGAACCGGTCTCACGCCGCGGATGCCGGCAGCCCGAACACGTGGTCGAACGCCCAGTTGAAAACAAAGGTGTAGATCAGAAAGAAAAGCATCAGCCCCAGGTCCATCACCAGCGCCTGCCACAGGCCCACGCCAAACCACCAGGCAAACAGCGGCACCAGCACCAGCGCCAGCCCGCCCTCGAAGCCGATGGCGTGCGCCAGGCGCCGCGCCAGGCTGCGCCCGCGCTTGACCTGGCGGCGCTCCCAGCGCTCAAACAGGGTGTTGAACGCGAGGTTCCAGGCCACGGCAATGGCCGACGACACGGCCGCGATCACGCCCGAGTGCGCCGCACCCGAGTCCGTGAACCCCATGAAGCCAATGGTGGCCACGACGATGGCGATCAACTCGTAGATCGTGACGAAGGCCACGCGCCGCCACGGGCCCTGAAAGGAGAACAGCAAGGGGGATGACACCGACATGAGGCGCCACTGTAGCGAAGCGCCGGCCCGGGCGGTGGCGCCGGGCTTCTGGCCGCCGCGGTCACATGCGGATGCAAGTGCAGTGCCGGGGCCCGGCCGCCAGCCGGCACAATGCACCTGCGGCCGGCGCGCGCGATGCGTCCGGCCCTCTGCGCTGTCGCTCCGGGCGTGCCCCGGCCGGCGTCCGCCCGAACCCCTCGTCCCCCGCATGCTCCGTTTCCGTCCGATCCCCCTCGCCCCCCTGTTGCCCCTTGCCTGGCCTGCCCTGTGCGCAGCGCAGTCCCCCACCCCCCCAGCCGATCCGCAACCCCCGCTGGAATCCGCCCTGGCCTGGCGGGCCTGCCTGGGCCAGGGCGACACCGTGCGCCTGGCCTGCTTTGACGACTGGGCACGCCAGCAGCAGGCGCTGCTCCAGGCCATCGAGGACAAGAGGCGCTCGGTGGCGGCCTCGCCCGCGAACAACGTGGCGCCCAGCGCACCGGCGGCGACGGTGCGCGACCAGGTGGCCGAGGCCGTGGCAAGCACCCAGCCCGAGCGCGCCGAGGACAGCGCGACCGTCTCGGGCTCGACCGGCATCGTCGGCGTGGGGCTGGAGCAGGGCTGCCGCGACCGCCAGTTTTCCGAGCTGTCGCGCTTCTGGGAGCTGGAGTCGGGCTCGAGCTGCCCGACCTTCGGCCTGCGCGCCTTTCACCCCAGCACCGCCTCGGTGGCCGTGGGCGACCGCGTCAACGGCCAGCCCCAGTCGGCCAACCCGGCCAACAGCGCCCCCACGGCGGTGGACTACCAAGGGCATGAAATGCGGCTGTCGCTGTCGCTGCGCACCAAGCTGGCCTCGGGCCTGTTCACCCCCGCAGGCGGCACGCTGCGCGACTCGCTGTGGGCGGCCTACACCCAGCAGTCGTACTGGCAGGTGTTCAACAGCGGGCTGTCGCGGCCGTTTCGCAGCACCGACCACCTGCCCGAGCTGATCTACGTCTACCCCACCACGTTCAAGCTGCCCGGCGGCTGGCTGTGGCGCTATTCGGGCCTGGGCCTGGCGCACCAGTCCAACGGCCAGAGCGACCCGCTGTCGCGCAGCTGGAACCGCGCCTATGCGATGGCCGGCTTCGAGCAGGGCCAGCGCCTGAACCTGCAACTGCGCCTGTGGCACCGCCTGCGCGAGAACGGCGCCAAGGACAACAACCCGGACATCGTCCGCTACATCGGCCGCGGCGACATCACGCTGGGCTGGAACATCGACAGCAAGAACACGCTGCGCGCCACCTACACCGGCTCGCTCAATCGCTACGGCTCGGGCCGCCTGGAGTGGACGCGCTCGCTGGGCAACGGCTGGGGCAACACGTTTTCGGGCCTGCGGCTGTACACCGCCATCTTCCACGGCTATGGCGACAGCCTGCTGGACTACAACTTCCGCCGCACGGTGTTCTCGATCGGTCTGAGCCTGGTGGACTTCTGAACATCGAATACCGGACGCAGAGGAGGCAGGACAGATTCAAAAATCAGGCTGAAATCGAGGTGTCATGCATCTTGCATGCTATCGTTTTTGAATCGAACTGCAAGGATTGCGATTCCTTTGCGCCCTCTGCGTTCGGCTGTTTCGGGGTCTTTGCCCCGCGGAGATCGCTAAGCTCGCCGCATGCCCACCCTCACGCGCCGCCAGCTCGTCGGCCTGCTGCTGCTGACCCTGATGTGGGGCCTGAACTGGCCCATCATGAAAGTCTCGCTGCGCGAGCTCACGCCGCTGCACTTTCGCGCCGCCACCATGATGGGCGGCGCGCTGCTGCTGGCCGTGTACTTCCGCGCCCGCGGCGTGCGCATGCTGCCGCAGGGCGTGCGCGAGTGGCGCGACGTGGTGGTGCTGGGCGCGCCCAACATCCTGGGCTGGCACGGGCTGTCCATCATCGGCGTGGCGCACCTGCCGCCCGGGCGCGCGGCCATCCTGGGCTTCACCATGCCGGTGTGGACGGTGCTGCTGTCGGTGCTGTTCTATCGCGAGCGCTTTACCGCGCGCCTGGCGCTGGCCGTGGGCGCCGTGCTGGCCGGCATCACCCTGCTGCTGTGGAGCGAGCTGGGCCACCTGGCCGGCAGCCCGGCCGGCATCGCCTGGATGCAGGCCGCCGCCTTCAGCTGGGCGCTGGGCACCATCTGGATGCGCCGCGCGCAGCTCACGCTGCCGGCCGAGGCCCTGGTGGTGTGGATGATGGTGCTGGCCGCCATCGCCATCCAGGTGCTGGCCCTGGCGCTGGAGCCCGCGCAAAGCTGGCGCCTTAGCGCGCCGGTGTGGGCCAGCCTGGTGTGGTCGGTGGGGATCAACTACGGCGCAGCCCAGGTCATCTGGTTTGCGCTGGCGCGCGCGCTGCCCTCATCCACCAGCGCCATGAGCATCATGGCCGTGCCCATGGTGGGCGTGCTCAGCAGCCCGCTGATCGTGGGCGAATGGCCCAGCTGGCAGGACCTGGCGGCCATGCTGTGCGTGGTGCTGGCCATTGGGGCGGTGCTGCTGCCCGTGCGCCGGAAACTATCGAATCAATAGCTGATAGCGCCTATCCAGCAAGCGCTGGAACCCGATTTCTCTAAAATTCTCAGCGGGCTCAGGCCGCTTCTTTGTAAAACCCCGCCGCCTGCACCCCGCGCGGCGCCAGCGGCCCCACGGCGCGCGCGATGGCGCCGATGTGATCGGGCGTGGTGCCGCAGCAGCCGCCGACGATGTTGACCAGGCCCTCGGCGGCAAACTCGTGCAGCAGGCGGCTGGTCACATCGGGGGTTTCGTCGAAGCCGGTGTCGCTCATGGGGTTGGGCAGGCCGGCGTTGGGGTAGCAGCTGATGAAGGTGTCGGGCGCCGCCTTGGCCAGCTCCTGGATGTAGGGGCGCATCAGCGCCGCGCCCAGGGCGCAGTTCAGGCCCACGGCCAGCGGCTGGGCGTGGCGCACGCTGTACCAGAAGGCGGTTACGGTCTGGCCCGACAGCACGCGGCCCGAGGCGTCGGTGACGGTGCCGCTGATGATGAGCGGCAGGCGCTCGCCGTTCTGCTCGAAGAACTCGTCGATGGCGAACAGCGCCGCCTTGGCGTTGAGCGTGTCGAAGATGGTCTCGACCAGCAGCACGTCGGCGCCGCCTTCCACCAGGCCGCCCACCTGCTCCAGGTACGCCGCGCGCAGGGTCTCGAAGTCGACGTTGCGCGCGCCGGGGTCGTTCACGTCGGGGCTGATGCTGGCGGTCTTGGGCGTGGGGCCCAGGGCGCCGGCGACGAAGCGGGGTTTGTCCGGCGTGCTGTATTTGTCGCAGGCGGCGCGCGCCAGCCGGGCCGAAGCCACGTTCATCTCGCGCGCCAGCTCGGCCATGTCGTAGTCGGCCTGGGCCACGCTCGTCGCGCCAAAGGTGTTGGTCTCGATCAGGTCGGCGCCCGCGGCCAGGTACTTCTCGTGGATGCTGGCGATCACGTCGGGGCGCGTCAGGCTCAGCAGCTCGTTGTTGCCCTTGACGTCCTTGTGAAAATCCTTGAAGCGCTCGCCGCGGTACTGCGCCTCGCCCAGCTTGAGCTGCTGGATCATGGTGCCCATGGCGCCGTCGAGAATGACCAGGCGTTGCTTGAGGATCTCGGGCAGTTGCTGCGCGCGGGTGTAGGGCAAGGCGTTCATGGCCGAAATTTTAGGCGCCGCGGGGCGCATGCCCGGTTTTTGGGGACAATCGAAGGCTTGTCTTCCGTCGCCTCGCCTCCCACCGCCGAATCCCCACCCGCCATCCTGCGCGAAGTCTTCGGCTACGAGCACTTCCGCGGCCAGCAACAGGCCATCATCGAGCAGGTCACCGCCGGCGGTGACGCGCTGGTGCTGATGCCCACCGGCGGCGGCAAGAGCCTTTGCTACCAGATCCCGGCCATCGCGCGCCAGCGGGCCGGGCGCGGCGTCACGCTGGTGATCTCGCCGCTGATCGCGCTGATGCACGACCAGGTGGGCGCGCTGGACGAGGTGGGCGTGCCCGCCGCGTTTCTCAACTCCACGCTGGACTGGGAGCAGGCCGAGGACATCGAGCGGCGCCTGCTGGCCGGCCAGCTGACGCTGCTGTATGCCGCGCCCGAACGCGTGGCCACGCCGCGCTTTCTGGGCCTGCTCGATACGCTGCACGCGCATGGCCAGCTCAGCCTGTTCGCCATCGACGAGGCGCATTGCGTCAGCCAGTGGGGCCACGACTTCCGGCCCGAATACCGTCAACTGACGGTGCTGCACGAGCGCTGGCCCAGCGTGCCGCGCATTGCGCTCACGGCCACGGCCGACGCCACCACGCGAGCCGACATCGTCGAGCGCCTGCAGTTGCAGGACGCCCGGCAATTCGTCAGCAGCTTCGACCGCCCCAACATCGCCTACACCATCGTCGACAAGAAGGACCCGGCGCGCCAGCTCCTGCAGTTCATCGAGGACGAGCACCCGGGCGAGGCCGGCATCGTCTATTGCCAGTCGCGCCGGCGCGTGGAGGAGCTGGCCACGCTGCTGTGTACCAAGGGGCTGGACGCGCTGCCCTACCACGCCGGCCTGCCGGCCGACGAGCGCCGGCAGAACCAGGACCGCTTTCTGCGCGAGGACGGCGTCGTGATGGTGGCCACCATTGCCTTCGGCATGGGCATCGACAAGCCCGATGTGCGCTTTGTCGCCCACGTGGACCTGCCCAAGAACATCGAGGGCTACTACCAGGAGACCGGCCGCGCCGGGCGCGACGGGCTGCCGGCCGACGCCTGGATGGCCTATGGCCTGCAAGACGTCGTCAACCAGCGCCGCATGATCGACGAGAGCCCCGCGGGCGACGACTTCAAGCAGGTGATGCGCGGCAAGCTGGACGCCCTGCTGGGCCTGGCCGAATCGACCGGCTGCCGGCGCGAGCGCCTGCTGGCCTACTTTGGCGAGGCCATGGTCGGCGATATCAATTCGATAGCTGTCAGCGCACAACCGGCAAGCGCTAACAGCCAATTTGACGCAGAACCGGCACGCAGGCGCTACCGCCCGGGCTATTGCGGCGCCTGCGACAACTGCCGGCAACCGCCCGAGGTGTGGGACGCCACCGACTGCGCGCGCAAGCTGCTGTCCACCATCTACCGCGTGCACCAGATGAGCGGCATCGGCTTTGGCGCCGGCCACCTGATGGACATCCTGCGCGGCAAGGCCACCGACAAGGTCAAGCAGTACGGACACGAGCAGATCAGCACCTTCGGCCTGGGGGCCGAGTTCGGCGAGGCCGAGCTGCGCGGCGTGCTGCGCCAGCTGATTGCCGTCGGCGCGCTGCGCGTGGACGCCGAGCGCTTCAACACCGTGCACCTGCTGCCCGCCGCGCGCCCCATCCTGCGCGGCGAGCAGGCCGTCCAGCTGCGCGCCAACCGGGTGGCCCCGGCCCGCGAACGCCGCCGCAAGCCGCGCGACACCCCCGCCCGAGCGCCCGCCGCCGCCGCGGGACTGGACGCTGGCGCGCAGCGGCGCTTTGCCGCGCTCAAGGCCTGGCGTGCCGAGGTGGCGCGCGAACACAACGTGCCCGCCTACGTGATCTTTCCCGATGCCACCCTGGCGGCCATCGCGGCGCGGGCGCCCCGGGCACTGGACGAGTTGACGGGCATCAGCGGCATGGGCGCCACCCGGCTGGAGCGCCATGGCGCCGAGGTGTTGCGCGTGTGCCAGTCGGTGTCCTGAACCGCCGGGCCAGCCCGACGCCCCGCGCACCGGCGGCGGTGCACAACGTCACGCCGGCACGCACGAAAGACGACTGCGGCGCCACAGCGCCGCGCGAAGCGTGAAGCAGTGCACAGACGGCCCGTCCGTCCTCCAGCACAATCGCCCGCCACATCCCGCGCAAGCCGGCCTCAGCCTGAAAGCACGCCATGAGCACCACCCCATCGACATCCACGCGCAGCCTGCTGGCCCGGGCGCTGGCGGCCGTCGCGGCCCTGATGCGCGCGCGGGGCGGACGAGCCCGCCGCCCTGGCGGCGCCGCCACGCCCACGCCGTGGACCCATCTGGCCCAGCTTGCCACGCGCTTTTTCGACGCGCGCGGCCTGACGCCCGAACATCCGGCCGCCCCTTGGCGCGAGGCCGACAGCCGCATGCTGCACAAGGGCCAGCGCCGATACCTGGTGCATGCCGCCCATTGGCAGGCGCCGCGGGTGGAGGCCTCGACCGTGCAGGCGGTCATGCGCGCCGTGGCCAAGCATCACGCAACGGCCGGCATCCTGCTGTGCGCCGCCGATGTCTTTACCCCGGCGGCCCGCGCGCTGGCCCGCGAAAACGCCATCTTGCTGCTCGACCCAAGTCAGTTGCGCCCGCAGCAGCGCGCCAGCGAGGACGCCGTCCACCCGGCGTCGAGCGCGTCGCGCGCCGGCCCATCGACCTTCGCCGCCCCCCTGGCCCCACAGCCGGCGCCCGCTGCGCCGCGCCGGCCCGTCTTGCGCCCCGATCACGAGGTGCGGGGCCGGCGCGACTTCATGCCAACCGTGCCGCTCACGCCCGGCGAGCTGGCCACGCCGCGCTGACCCCGCGGCGCTCTGCGGCGCATGCCCGCCCCGGTGCATGCGCCAGGGCATCCGGCCGGTGGGTCATTGGACCCAAAATGGGCAAATGGGGTATATTGGCCTTCATCGGCTCTTCTGGAATTTGCCATGACCGCCACCTTGGCCCTGTCCCCATCCGCCGTGCAGGCGCTGCCGCGCACCCCCGCGTCCGACGTCAAGAAGCTGGGCTGGCGCGGCGTGATGCGCACCGTCGGCCGAGAAGGCCGCGTGCTGGTCACCAACCACGACCAGCCCGAGGCCGTCATCCTGTCCACCGCCGAATACCAGCGCCTGGTGCAGGCGGCCGAAAGCGCCCAGGCGCGCCAGCAGGATGCGCTGCAGGCGCTGCGCCAACGCTTTGACGAACGCCTGGCCGCACTGTCGGCCGACGACGCCGGCGCGCGCCTGCGCGCGGTGCTGGCCCAGGCGCCGGCCCTGGAAGGGCAAGTGCGCGCCGGCCAGACGCATTGAACGGCCCCTGCCGATTACTCTTGAATTGATAGCTGTCTGCGCCCGGCCCGCAAGCGCAAACACCGTATTTCACTCCGAATGCCGCGCCCCGTCCTCTACGTGCTGGCCGGCGTCAACGGCGCGGGCAAAAGCTCCATCGGCGGCCACGGGCTCACCCGCGCTGGCCTGGCCTGGTTCAACCCCGATGCGTTTGCGCGCGAGCTCATGGCCGCCACCGGCTGCGCGCAGGCCGCCGCCAACGCCGCCGCTTGGACCGAAGGCATGCGCCGGCTGGATACCGCCGTCGCGCAGCGGCACAGCTTCGCCTTCGAAACCACCCTGGGCGGCCGCAGCGTGCCCGCACGGCTGCGGGCCGCCTCCCGCACGCACGACGTGCTGGTGTGGTTTTGCGGGCTGGAATCACCCGAGTTGCACCTGGCGCGCGTGCGCCAGCGCGTGGCCGCCGGCGGCCACGACATTCCCGAGGCCAAGATCCGCGAGCGCTGGCACAGCGCCATCGCCAACCTGATCGCCCTGCTGCCCGACTTGGCCGAGGTGCGCGTGTTCGACAACAGCGCCAGCGTGGCGCCGGGCCAAGCCGTACCCGACCCGGTGGCCGTGGCGGTGTTCAAGCAAGGGCGGCTGGTTTGGCCCGCGGCGGATGACGCCGTCCAGTTGCGCGCCACGCCCGACTGGGCCAAGCCGGTGCTGGAGGCGGGGCTGGCGGCCTGATCGCCCCGACGACGGCCCGATGTGAGCAGAAAAAAGCCCGCCACGATCGGGCGGGCGGCTGGTCGCGCAGAAACGCGCGTCCTCAGTGCAGGCGACCGCGGCGCACCGCCACCATCAGGCCCAGCATCAGGCTGAGGCCCAGCAGCGCCAGGTTGCCCAGGGTGGGGACGGGCGCCACCGTGGCCGGCGGCGGCACGACGACCTCGGGGCCTGCCCAGAGGCTCGAAGGCGGAATGTCCTCAGCACCACCATCCCTATACACCGCCGAGTTGTCGGCCGCCCAACTGCCCGGCCCGGTCAGCGTGTAGTTGAAGCGGTAGAAGCCGTTGTATTGGCTGTCATTGCTCTGGTCATTCTGGAAGATGCCGGTGAGCGTGCCGGTCATACTGCTGGGCATGACAGTCGTCTCGTACCAGTTGGTGGTGGTGTTGAGCGTGGCCGGGCTGGCGAAGTTGGCCGTAAGGTTGAGGTTGAATTCAACAAAAGTCCCGCCGGAAATATTGGAGGGCCCGCTTGGGTTTGGCGCCGGCCAGAAGCGCGCTGCATTCAGGCTGTCTCCATTGCCGCCGGAGACCGTCAGCTGGAACTGGGTATAGCCGGGTTGCCAGCCGCCAGTAACGGTGGGGGCGGAACTTTGCAAGTAGTACTGGATGAAACCGTTGTTGGTGTTGTTCGGGTTGCCCCAGCCGTCGCCGCTGGCCGGTGTCATGGTGAAGTACCAGGCGGTGCTGAAATAGGTCAAGTCCGTGCCGTAAGCAGCCGGCGCTGTGCTGGTGACACTGAGGTTGCCGTCGCGCGCGTCGGTGCGCGTATTGCGCGGGCCGTTGGAGACGGTCTGAATGGTGTACGGCCCCCCGGTGGGGTTGGTCTGGTTTTGCGCGTCAGCCAACGTGGCGTAACGGGTGACCGTGCCGCTGTAGGTGAAGTTGTCGAGGCTGGCGCTCAGCGGAACAGCTTGGGCGAGGCTGGCGCCGGCCAGCGCCACAATGGCCAGGCCGCTACGAAATGCAATATGACACGACATGAAGTTCCTCCAATGCAAAAAGCACCCCGGGCCAGCAACAGCCGGCTTTTCTCGTGGCAACGCAACTGCTTTGTCGCCACAACGGGAGCCTTGATTTCTCAATCATATGTTGCATGTTTCAAGTTGGATCAAATCCCCCACAATGGAAACGATGCATTTGTCGCATATTGGTGACAAAAGATGGGAAACTGGGGTCAGATGAACATTTCCCCCAATGATGGTCTCCTCCGGAGCGCTCCCCGTCAGTGCTTGAAGCCCAATTCGCGCTGCGCCCGCAGCGCCAGTACGAACGCGGTGTCAATCTCGGCCAGATAGCGGTACAGCGCGACATAACCCCGGTTGCCGCGCCCGATGACCAACTCCCGTTTGCCGCCGGCAACGGGGCGGCCGATCAAGGGGCTGTGCGTCAGCACCTGAATGGCATCGAGAATGTCTTGCAACCGCCCGGAAACGTCGGCGACTTCGAAACGCGCCATGTGCTCGAAGAAGCGATCGAAATCGTCCAGCACCTCCGGCGCCAGTTCGATGCGCGTCATCCTCAGCGCGCCGGCACGCGGGCCTTGGGTTTGCGCGCTGCCCCGCCGGCGGCTCGAGATTGCAAGTAGGCCTTGGCGTCATCCCATGATACGGACTCGCCTGATCGCTTCAGCGTGGCCCATCGTGCGTCGGCCAGGCGGTGCAATGCCGCGTCGGTTTCGGCACGCTCGACTGCATCCGTCAAGGTTTCAAGAATCAGTGCGTGTGATGTCTTGCCGGTTCGCTGTGCCACCGCCGCAAGGCGTGCCTTCAACTGGTCGTCGATGCGAATGGTCGTGGTGGACATGATCTCGAATGCGCTGGCGAGTCCGGATCAGTCAGAATAGCACATTTGCGCTACAAACCGCCTACTGCACAAACCCCATCCCCCGCTGCTCTCGCACCTCGGGCTTGATGCGGTGCTCGGCCTCGAGCTGGTCGAGAAACTCGTCGGGCGAGAACTCGGTGGCCAGGATGTCGGTCTGGCGCTTGACGGCGGCGAAGTCGCCGGGACACAGTTGCTCCAGTTTCGATAGCCGCCGGCGCGCGTCGGGCGTTAGCAGATGGGCTTTTCCGCTCAAGGCCTCGGTGACGAACATGCGCTCGCGCTGCTCGTTTGTCAGCGGCTTGAACCTGATCTTGAAGGTAAAGCGCCGCAGCGCCGCCTGGTCGATGCGGTCGAGCAGGTTGGTGGTGCAGATGAACACGCCGTCGTGCCGCTCCATCTGCTGCAGCATCTCGTTGACCTCGGTGACCTCGTAGCTGCGCTGCGCGCCGCGGCGGTCCAGCAGGAAGCTGTCCGCCTCGTCCAGCAGCAGCACGGCCTTTTCTTCACTCGCCTCCTTGAACATGGCGGCCATGTTCTGCTCGGTCTCGCCGACGAACTTGCTCACCAGGTCGCTGGCCTGCTTGACGATCAGCGGCTTGCCCATCTGCTCGGCGATGTATTCGCCCAACGCGGTCTTGCCGGTGCCGGGCGCGCCGTAAAAGCACAAGGCGCCGTGGCCGCGGGCCTTGAGCGCTTCGACGATGCGCGGAATCTCGAAGCGGCTTTCGACGTTGAGCATGCCCAGGTCGTAGGTGGTGACTTGGCGCCGGCCGCGCTGGGCCGCATCGTCCGGCCTGCGGCCCAGCGCGGCGTCGGAGTTCTTCAGCTGCCGCTCGATCAGGGCTTCGAAGGCCTCGCCGTCGCGCTCGTCACCGGGGTGCGCCAGCTCGGCAAAGCGCACCGCCGTGCGGATCTGCGCCGGCGTCAGGCCCTTGCGCTCGGTCAGGCGCGCCAGCAGGCCGTCGCTGACCGCGGCGCCGTCGAGCGCACGGCGCACCAGTTGTTCGCGGGCGCCGGGCGGCGGCGACTTGAGCTCCAGGTGATAGGCAAAGCGGCGGCGGAAGGCCGGGTCGATCTGCTCGATGCCGTTGGTCACCCAGATGGTGGGCACCGGGTTGGACTCGAGGATCTGGTTGACCCAGGCCTTGCCGTTGACGCTGTGGCCGACTGCGCTTTGCATGGCCTGCTGCTCGGCGCGCGCCATCAGGCCGGCGGCGTCGACGCTGATGGGCGGAAACACGTCTTCCACCTCGTCGAACAGCAGCGCCGCCTCCTGCGAGCCCTTGAGGAACACCTGCGCGATCTGCATCGAGCGGTAGCG
>OFJB01000521.1_pt1 | contig 18423 bp, 16 predicted proteins | sample 1775081 | NCBI WGS metagenome assembly OFJB01 (sample SAMN08195771, study PRJEB24354) | sludge metagenome | isolation source: initial sludge from phenol fed wastewater aerobic bioreactor | place: India: Nagpur | collected 2016-06-05
GCCCTTGATGCGGGCCAGCGCCGCAGCCTTGTCGGCCTCGGTGATCTTGTCCTTTTGCAGCAGGCGGTCCAGGCTCTTGCCCACGGTGGCCAGGCCCTTGTCCACCGCCGCCTGGGCGATGTCGACCATGACGACGTTGATGCCCGCAACCGCGCAGGCCTGCGCGATGCCATTGCCCATGGTGCCTGCGCCCACGACGCCGACGGTGGTGATGTTCATAGGGTTTTCCTGTAGAGACTGGTTGACAAAACCTTCGATGGTAACGGGCGCGCGCCGGCAAAATGCCGGCCACGACAACGCTGGGAGACCCATCCCCATGGACTACGTGATCGTCGGCGCCGGCTCGGCCGGCTGCGTGCTGGCCGCGCGCCTGACGGAAGACCCGGATGTGCAGGTCACGCTGCTGGAGGCGGGCCCGCCCGACGCCAGCGTGCTGATCCACTGCCCGGCCGGGCTGGCGCTGCTGGCCAAGCTGGGGCGCGCCAACTGGGCCTTCCAGACCGTGCCGCAGCCGGGCCTGAACGGGCGGCGGGGCTACCAGCCGCGCGGCAAGGTGCTGGGCGGCTCCAGCTCGGTCAACGCCATGATCTACATGCGCGGCGTGCCGCAGGACTACGACGGCTGGGCGGCCGAGGGCAACATTGGCTGGTGCTGGGACGAGGTGCTGCCGTTTTTCAAGCGCGCCGAGCACAACGAGCGCGGGGCCGACGCTTGGCACGGCACGGGCGGGCCGCTGAACGTGATGGACCTGTGCGACCCCAACCCGTTTGCCCACGCCTTCGTCGAAGCCGGCGTGCAGGCCGGACAGGTGCACAACCCCGACTTCAACGGCCGCACGCAGGAGGGCGTGGGCCTGTACCAGGTCACGCACAAGGGGGGCGAGCGCTGCTCGGTGGCCAAGGGTTATCTCACGCCCAACCGGGCGCGGCCCAACCTGCACGTGCTGACGGGCGTGCGCGCCACGCGCGTGCTGGTCGAAAACGGCCGCGCCGTGGGCGTGGCCTACCTGGAAGGCGGGCAGGAAAAGACCGTGCGCGCCGAGCGCGAGGTGCTGCTTTGCGCCGGCGCCTTGCAGTCGCCGCAACTGCTGATGCTGTCGGGCATCGGCCCGGCCGACCAGCTGCGCCAGCATGGCATCGACGTGGCGCTGGACCTGCCCGGCGTGGGCCAGCACCTGCACGACCACCCCGACGTGGTGCAGGTGTGGGACGTGCCCGGCGCGCACGAGCTGTTCGGCCTGTCGCTGGCCGGCGCGCGGCGCACCTGGGGCGACGTGCAGCGCTGGCGGCGCGAGCGGCGCGGGCCGCTGACGACGAACTTTGCCGAGGCGGGTGGCTTCATCAGGAGCGACGCCGGCGAGGCCGTGCCCGACCTGCAACTGCATTTCGTCGTCGGCAAGCTGGTGGACCACGGGCGCGCCACGGTGTTCGGCCACGGCTTCTCGTGCCACGTGTGCGTGCTGCGCCCGCAAAGCCGCGGCAGCGTGCGCCTGGCCAGCCCAGACCCGTTGGCTGCGCCCTTGATCGACCCGGCGTTTTTGCAGGAGGGCGACGATGTGCGCCGGCTGGTCAAGGGCTTCAGGCAGATGCGCGAGATCCTGAGCCAGCCGGCCCTGGCGCGCCACGGCGGGCGCGAAAAATCCGCCGCGGTGCGCAGCGACGCCGAGATCGAGGCCTTCATCCGCCAGCATGCCGACACCATCTATCACCCCGTGGGCAGCTGCCGCATGGGCCGGGGGCCGCTGGACGTGGTGGACGAGCGGCTGCGTGTGCGCGGCATCGAGCGCCTGCGGGTGGTGGACGCCTCCATCATGCCCCGCGTGCCGGGCGGCAACACGAATGCGCCGACCGTGATGATCGCGGAGCGTGCGGCGGAGTGGATGCGCAGGGCGCGCGCTTAAGAAAAACATAGGGTTGGCCTAAGCGCTATTTAGCAGCGCCCGGGCGGCGTCGTTCCTAGACTTTGCGGGGTGGGCTCAGGTGAGTCCGCACCTACCGCAAACTCTCAACACAGGAACCGACCATGCACCTCAATCCCCTGGAAATGATGGCCCTGGCCGAGGCAGACTCGGCCGCGCCGCGCAAGGACCTCTACGCCTTCATCCACAAGGCTCTGCGCGCCTTCATGTTCGACACGCTCGTGACGCTGGGTCGCGTCGATGCCGACGACGACGGCCAGTGGGCGCAGGCAGGCGATGCCGTGGCGCAACTGCTGGCGATCTGCCGCGCCCACCTGGCGCACGAAAACCAGTTCATCCACCCCGCCATGGAGCGCCACGTCGGCGGCAGCAGCGCCCAGCTGGCCCAAGAGCACCTGGGGCATGAGCGTGCCATCGACGCGCTGGAGGCCAGTGTGGCTCGGCTGCGCGCCTGCCCATTGGCCCAGCGCGCACGCCTGGCCCACGTGCTGTACGGCCAGCTGTCGCTGTTCGTGGCGCACAACCTCGAGCACATGCAGCAGGAAGAGCGCGGGCACAACGCCGTGCTGTGGGCGCACTATGGCGATGCCGAACTGGCGCAGATCGAGGGCGCCATCGTGGCGTCGATTCCACCCGATGAGAGCATGGTCGAGCTGCGCTGGATGCTGCCGGCCCTCACCCCGGCCGAGCGCGCGCAAATGCTGGGCGAGATGCGTGCGCACGCGCCGGCGCCGGTGTTCCAGGCTGTGGTCGAGCAGGTGCGGCCGTTGTTGTCTGGCTACCAGTGGGATCGACTGGTGCGCGATCTGGGCGAGGCGCCGGAGTCCACAAAGGCAAGCTGACAAAAGAAAACTCCATTCTTCACCGTCAAATGCACCTCCCCATCCTTCCAGAGCGCCCTCACGCAGGCCCCATGAAGCCTCTCACTTCTGCGCGCACCACGCAGTCGATCACGCCGGCCGGTCAGCTCCTGCTCACCATCGAGCACGACACCGTTCGTGGCGTCAGCCCGGCCATGCTCCGCTGGTGGTTCGAGAACCTCGGCAAGGCGATGAGCCTCAACGGCCAGACCTACCCTCGTTACCTGCTCTGGCACCCACGCGATCACATCCATTGGGAGCTTGCCCGGCGTTCGCCGGAGGGTGGATCCGGCAAGGGCGCTCATTTCCGCATCGTCGAGGCCTTTGCCGCCAATCCGGCCTTTTACGTGGATTCCACCGAGTGCGTGGAGAGGCTTGACGAAGGGGGCATCTCATTGGTCCGGCGCATTGCCGGTGTGGAGATCTTTCGCCTGGAGCACCGCTTCGGTGAAGTCCCGACAGGCGCAAGCTACCGGTCACGAATGGTGGTCGGCGTCGCCGCAGGTGCGCTCAGGTGGCCGTTCAACCGGATTGCACGGCAAAGAATTTTCTCCGATGCCATGGGTACGGCCTGGCTCACTCACAACGTCGAGGAGGTCAGCATGTTGGAGCATATCGTTCCCGGCTTGTATGCCGCTCGATAACGCACCGACTCCGCACCTTGAACAGAACCAAGGCGCGGATTTGTCATGCCCCATTCCTGCGGTGCGGCCGTTCGAGAGGGCCACTGGCAACCCAGCGAAGCACTCCTTCACGCGATCCGTTCCAGCCGCACCGGCGCGTCCAGGCACAGGCGCACGCGCCCGCGGCCTGCCTTTTCGAGGCGGATTCCGAGCTGGCTTTCCTGCAGCCGCCGCTGCAGCAGCAGCAGGCGCGCTTCCAGGTTGTCGGCCACCTCGGGCAGGCCCAGGCTGCGATCCAGGCGCAGCTCGCGGTTGCTGAACTCGGTGCGCCCGGTGGCGGCGTGATCGCGCAGCAGCTTGCACAGGATGGCGCCGGCCACACCCTTGATCAGGTAGGCGTCGTTGACAAACACGCTGCCATTGGCGGCGAAGTGGCGCACGCGCAGGGGCTGCCCCTGGGGCGGCGCGGTTGCCACCACCGGTGACGTGGCTTCGGACGGCTCGTCGGGGCGCTGCAACAGGTCGATGGCGGCCGCCAGTTGCCCGGCCAGGGTCATCAGGGCATCCTCCTCGGGGTAGCGGAACTGCAGGTCCAGCTGGCTTTCGACAAACAGCACGCCCAGCGTGCGCCCGCTGCTCACCAGCGGTACCGCCAACTGGCTGTGCGGGTGGGCCAGACCGGGGTAGGGAATGTCGGGGCCGGGCGTGGCCCCGTCGGTCCCCAGATTGCTGCGCAGCGTGTGGCTGTACAGCGCCGCGTGCGTCACGTGGCCGATGCGCACCGGCGTGGTTTCGCGCGCGGCCACGCCGATCACGCCCTGACCCAGTCGGATCTCCGAGCCCACGCCCGAGTGCGGGTAGCCGCAGCTGGCCACGGTGTAGAGTTGGCCCGCCGCCACGTCGAGCATCAGCACCATGGCGTGCCGGATGGCGAAGTGTTCGCGCAGGCCAGCCAGCAGCGCCTGCAGCAGTTCGTCCAGCCCGTTGCAGCGCGCCAGGCGCTGGCTGCACAGACGCAGCGCGCCCAGCAGATCGGCGCGCGGCGGTGCGGGCGGCAGGCCTTCGCCCGGCAGGGCTTCGACGCGCTCGACCGCATAGATGTCCGAGCCCTTGAGTGCAAACACATCGGCCATGCCTTCGTGCGAGGCAATGCCCGCCAGTTGGGCTTTCATGCGCTCGAACAGCGCTCCGGTGGTTTCCGTGCGCAGGTAGCGCAGGTGAAGGCGGTAGTAGCGCGCCGTCACAGGGTCCGTCACCAGCACGTTGGCGCAGGGGTTGGCCAGAATGTTCTGGCGCGTCTTGTTGAAGAACTGGAAGGACAGCGCCACGTGCCCTTCGTCCACGTAGAACACCTGTGACAGATAGGCCACGTTGGGTGTGCCGTCGGCGGCGCAGGTGGCCGTGATGCCGGGCACTGCGCCTTCGAGACAGGCGCGGATGGAGCGCAGGCTCGGATCGGGGCTGTGGGTCATGGCGTGGGGCGCGCGGGCAGGGGGGTGCCAGCGCGTGCGCCGGGGGTCTGATCAAATGCGGCTTCGGGCGTGAATTCGATCGCTACCAGGTCATCGGGCGGCGCCGACAGCATGGCCGCCACAAAGTCGGGGCCAAAACCCAGCAGACCGATGCAGTGCTGCACGGCCACCCGGTAGCGCCGCAGCGCGGCCTGATCGCTGGGCTCGACGCCACGGATGCGCGCGCCGCTCGCCTTGAGTTGAACCGTGCGGTTGGTCGGCGGGTGGCTGAACACCACGGCAATGGGGCCGCCGGCTTGCAGATCTGCCAGCAGGACTTGCGACTGGCTGGGGCGCAGGAACACGGTGATCAGGCAGCCGTCGGCGCTGATGCGCGATCCCATTCCGCGCATCAGGCTGGGGCGCAGTTGCGGATCGCGCGAGGCGACGATGACCGACACACCCGAGTCGATCAGGGCGATGAGCTCCGGGTTCAGGTGGGCGGTCATGGGCTGGCCGGAATTCTATGGGGATGCGGTGGCGTTGGCACGCGAAATCGGCGGCGCGGGGCGGGCGTGCCGGGCGGCTTTCATAATGCATGGCCCCGTGCCCGCCGCCCCATGACGACGCCCACTTCCTCTTCCGCCGCCGAGCGCCAGCGCCAGTGGCATGCGCTGGGCATGCTGTGCGGGCTGGGCTTGGGACTGGCACCGGTCGCGCCCCAGCTGTGCGCGGTGCTGCGTGCGCTGGTGGGCGCGGATGCGGCGGCGCTGTTCTGGCTGGATGCCGAAGGGCGGCCCGAGGGCTTTTTTCACGAGGACTCGCCGGCCGCGGCGCAGGACCTGTTTCTCAACGAATTCGAGCGCCTGTTTGCCGGCCCGAGCGAGATCAACGTCCACACCCTGGCGCGCGCCGATGGCCCGCGCATCGGCCGTCTGCTGGCGCCGGGGGCGCGCTACTTCCGCTCCAACTCCTTCAACCTGCTGGTGCGCGCCAGCGGCCACCGGCACACGCTGGACCTGCGGGTGGAGGTGCAGGGCCGCACGCGCGCCATCGCCATGCTGTTTCGCGCGCCGGGCACGGCCTTTGCCGCCGGCGACGCCGCCACGCTGGAGCGTGCCGCGGGCTGGCTGGCGCGCGCCTTTGAGCGCCCGCATGCCGCCTGGTCCGGCGACGCCCAAGGCGCCGGCCCGGTCGGCCACGTGGTGCTGGACGGCGAGGGCCGCCCCCTGTTCGCGGACGAGGCGGCCGTGCAGTTGCTGCGCCAGGCCAACCTGCCGGGGCTGGGCCTGCGCGCCGCCGCCCAGCCGGCGCTGCCGGGCGACCTGCCGCGGCGCTTGGGCGTGGCGCAGGCGGGGCTGTCCGCACGCATCGCCGTGCCGGGGGGCTGGCTGGCGGCGCAGCGCCGCACGCTGCACCCGCTGGCTGGCGGCGCGGCGCAGCACCTGGTGACGCTGCAGCGGCAGCACCCGCGCAGCGTGGCGGTGGTGCAGCGCGTGCTGGCGCTGCCGCTGTCGCCGCTGCAGCGCGACATCGCCCTGCTGGCCGGCCTGGGCCATGCGCGCGCCGACAGCCATCGCCTGGCCGGCGTGGGCGAAGCGGCCTTGAAGAAGCACCTGCGCGCCATCTTTGCCGCCACCCAGGCCAGCGACTGGGATGACCTGCGGCGCCGGTTGCAAGAAAATCAAGACGAATCGGGCGGTGGCGCTTGACCAGCAAGCGCATCAAGCTATTGATTTTGTAGTTTGTCCGGCGCCAGCAGCAGCAGCCGCGCGACCAGGGCCACCAGGTCCTGCTGGCGCGCGGCGCCGGTCTTGAGCAGCAGCGCGCTGAGCTGCGTGCGCACGGTGCGCATGCGCACGCGGCGGGCGTCGGCAAAGTCCTGCGGCGTCTGGCCGCGCAGCAGGGCGCGCAGCAGCGCGGTTTCGGCCGGGCTCAGCCGCCAGGCCTGGCGCGCCAGTGCGGCGGCGGCGGCGCCGTCGTGCGCGCGCTCCAGCAGCACGCAGGCCACGCCGGGGGCCGGGTGGTGCAGGCCCAGCGCGCCCAGCTCGCCCAGCGCCAGCGTCACCAGCAGCAGGCCGCCCGGCAGCTCGGCGCAGCCGCTGTCGCCGCGCAGTGCCTGCGCGAACAGGGCGTGCGCCGTCGCATCGGCTTGCACCCGGCCGCCCAGCAGCAGGCGCAGCGCGGCGTGTTCGCGGCGCGCGGCCAGGGCGCGCGCGCGCGGGTTGGCGTGCAGCAGCCGCCCGCCGGCGTCCAGAAACAGCAGGCCCACGGGCAGCCGCTCCAGCAGCGTCTCCAGCCCCTGGGTGCGCGCGCGCAGCGCCAGCATCTCGCGGTGCAGGAAGGCCGCCTGCTGCACGGCGCCGAACTCGGCCTGAAAGCGCTGCGCCTGCTCCGGCGTGAAACCCTCGTCGTCGCGCTGGCGGTACACCGACGCGAACAGGTTGCCCACCGGGTGGCGCCCCCCGCGGCTGCCGCCGAACATGCGCGCACCGATGCCGTGCGGGCGCAGGAAGTCGTTGTAGAACCCGGCGTGGCAGGTGCGCCGCCGCGCCGGCAGGTCGGTGACCACCCAGGTGTCGCCGGGGCCGGCCTGGGCATAGCCCTGCATGGCCGCCTCCCACAGCGGGTCCAGCTCGCGGTAGTGCTGGGCATAGCACTGCGTGGCCTCGGGCGTCACCCCGCGCCCGACCAGCGCGGGCGTGCCGTCGGCCGAGGGCGACTGCAGCCAGTAGCGCGGGTCGGGGTGGGCGGCAAAGTCGGCGCCGCGCTGCGCCAGCTGCTCGGGCCCGCTGGCCAGCACGAACCAGCCCACCTGGTCGGCGCCCAGGCTGGCGGCGTAGCCATGCAGCGAGGCATCCCAGCGCGCCGCGTCGGCGACGGCGCCCAGCAGATCGATCAAGGCGGGGTGCATGCGAATCCTTCGTCCGGCCGGGTGCGCGTGGCGGTCCGGCAAAGGCGCGATTGTTGGGCGGCACCTCGCCGCGTGCCATTCCCCCGCGGGATACCACCGCCCGGCCGGCCGGTCGGCCCGCCGGCACACATCGTCGGTCAGGTGACCGATAGGCAGACGGCGCGGCGCTTCCTACAGTTGCCGCACCGGGTCACGGCGGGTCTGCGCGCGCCGCGACCGCGCCCAACCTTCCCCTTGCAGCCCTTCACGCCTTGCGTGGATCAACCGGAATTCCCATGGACCTCGCCCGCCAGTCCGACGCCGCCATCCTGGCCGTCGTCGAACCCATCATGGACAACCTGATGGACGCCTCGACGGCCATCGACTACGAGCGCCACGTGCGCGACTTCACCGAGCGCGCCCGCAGCGTGCTGCCGGCCAGCATCTTCGAGACCGTGTGCCGGCAATACCAGGCCAGCAAGGGCCGCTTTGCCGGCCGCACGCTGCTGGGGATCTTTCGCCGCTCCGATTCGGTGGCCGTGGTGTGGCGGCAGGCCTTCACCGTGGCGCCGGGCGAGTTCGTCGCCGAGCTGGTGCTGGTGCAGCAGGACGGCCGCTACCGGGTCGATCACGTGATGGTTTTCTGAGCCGCGCCCGCGTCATGCACCCCGCCGCCACCGCCCGCGCGCACGAGGCCATCGTCGAAGGCCTGGACTTCGAGCCCATGCTGCACTTCCAGCTTCGGTGCGCCGCGCCGCTGCACGTGGAGATCGCCAGCCGCCGCCGCGCCCCGCTGTACGTGGTGGGGCAAGGCGGCGCCCGGCTGCGCTGGGAGGACGCGCCGCCCGTGGCGCTGCACGCCGGCGACGTGGCCTTCCTGCCGCACGCCGGACGCCATCGCCTGTGCAGCGACGAGCGCGCGCCCCTGCAGCGCTTCGAGGACCTGCTGGCCCACGTCCCTCAGCGGCATGGCCGCACCTTTGGCCTGTCGGTGGCGGCGCCCGCCGATGCGGCGCCGCCGCAGCTGTGGAGCGGCAGCTTCTACTGGCGCGCCGACCTGGCGGCGCACCCGATGCTGGCCGCCCTGCCGCCGGTGCTGGTGCTGCGCCAGGCGCAGGCGCCGGCCTGGCTGCCCAGCATGGGCCAGCTGGTGGGCTGGATGGCCGACATCCACGCTGGCGGCAGGGGCGTGGGCCTGACCCCGACCCTGAACGCGCTGCTGCGGCACCTGGTGCTGGACTGGCTGCGCGGCGACGCGCCGCCCGCGGGCGCCCACCGCGCGCCCCGCGACGCGCGCCTGCTGCCGGCCCTGCACGCCATCCACACCCGCCCCGCCCATCCCTGGACGGCGACCGAACTGGCGCGGCTGTGCCACCTGAGCCGCGTGCCGTTCGCCCAGCGCTTTCAGGCGCAGATGCAGCTGCCGCCGATGCGCTATCTGGCGCGCTGGCGCATCCACCTGGCCGAGCGCCTGTTCAGGGAGCAGCGCCTGACCCTGCAGCAGGCCGCCGACCGGGTGGGCTACTCCACCGGCGCCATCCTGGCGCGGGCCTACAAGCGCGAGCGCGGCGTGGCGCCGACGGCCGGCGGCACGCCAGAACAACGGGCTGCGAATTCGAGCTGAGCGGCTGTCGCCCGCGGATGCCGATTTCCCAAGAATTCCCGCTCCAAGCCGGCGGCACGCAGCGAAGCGGCGCTGGCGCTTGTCATTGAAGCGCCATCAACTATCAAATCAGTAGCAATCAGGAGTCTTTGCATGAGCTTTCCCAAACCACGCGCCGGGATGCGGCGCATCGGGCCGCGCGCGGCCGGCCTGCTGGGCCTGGCGCTCGCCGCGGTGCTGGGCAGTGCGCCGGCGCAAGCCGCCATTCCCGCCACCGAGCGACAGGCGCTGCTGGCGCTGTACGACGCCGCCGACGGCCCCAACTGGCGCAACAGCACTGGCAAGTGGACGGGCGCGGTGGGCACCGAGTGCAGCTGGCATGGCGTGACCTGCAGCGGCAGCGCCGGCAACGAGCATGTCACCGGGCTCAAGCTCAACTTCAACAACTTGAAGGGCACCGTGCCCGCCTCGATCACCGACCTGACCGAGCTGAGCGCCCTCAACCTGTATCAGAACGAGCTGAGCGGCCCCCTGCCGCCGCTGGACCAATGGAGCCGGCTGGTGACGCTGATCCTGGGCAGCAACAAGTTCAGCGGTCCGATCCCGCCGCTGGCCGGCCTGGCGCAGCTGGAGACCTTCGAGATCCGCGGCGCCCAGCTGACGGGCTCCACGCCCGAGCTCGGCAGCCTCAAGAAGCTCAAGCTCTTCATGGTCGATGGCAACCAGCTCGACGGGCAGATCGGCGCGCTGGCGGGCGCCACGGCGCTGGACACCTTCCGCGTCGACAACAACCGGCTCACCGGCGCCATCCCCGACCTCACCGGCCTCACCAGCCTGCGGGACTTCACGGCCTCCAACAACCGGCTCACGTCGATCACCGCGCTGGCGGGGCTGGCCAATCTCTACACCTTCGCGGCCAACGCCAACCAGCTCAGCGGCCGCATCCCACCGCTCACCGGCCTGGGCAAGCTGTACAGCTTCTACGTCAACGACAACCAGCTCAGCGGCCCCATTCCGGATCTGACCGACCTGACGAGCCTGGTGTACCTGTTCCTGCACACCAACCAGCTCGAGGGCGTCATTCCGCCGTCGCTGGCCACGCTGCCCAGGCTGCGCTACCTCCAGATCCACAACAACCGGCTGGTCGGCGCGCCGCCCATGCCGCCGGCCTCTCTGCAGTCGGCGGCGATGTGCCCCAACCCGCTGCGCAACAGTGCGGATGCCGCCATCAACGCCGCCTGGGACCCGATCACCGGCAACGGCCGCCAGCCCTGGGCCACCAACTGCACCGGCAGCTGGGACGTGACCCCCGTGGTGCGCGACGCCGCCAGCGGCGAAATCATCCTCGACGGCCACACCGGCACCATCTCGCCCGCCAGCGTGCAAATCCTGCCCCAGGGCGGCGGCGCGACCTTTACCCTGAACCCGGCGGCGGGCTACCGCCTGCCTTCGCAGCTGGACACCAACTGCCCCGGCGTCCGCAACGGCAACACCTATACCGTCCAGAACATCCAGGCCAACTGCTCCATCAACGCCGCGTTCGTGCTCGACGTGCCCGGCGCCATCGACGGCGTGTGCGGCAGCGACCACGGCACAAGCTTGCCCAGCGCGCCCGTCAACCTGTGCACCGCGGGTGCGGCCAGCGCCGTAACGGGCACAGGGCCGTGGAACTGGAGTTGCACGGGCACGGGCGGCGGCGCCACGGCGCAGTGCTCGGCGCAGAAAACCGGCTCCAGCTGGGTGGTGACGGCCGTCGTCGACGGCAACGGCGGCGGCAGCGCGGCGCCCGCCACGCAGGACGTGTCCCAGGGCGCGCGTGCCGGCATCACCGCCACGCCGCAGCCCAGCTACATGCTGATCGGCGCCAGTGGCTGCGGCGCCAGCTTCTCCGGCAACGCCGTCACCACCGCGCCGGTCACGGCCGACTGCACCGTCACGCTCAGCTTTGCGCTGGCGCAGGCCACCACCACGCAATTCATCAGCGTGACCCCAGCCGCGCCGCGCGTGGGCGAGGACGTGGCGGTGCGCGTGGCCGTGGAGGCCGGCGACACGCCGGTCAGCGGCGGCGCGGTCACGGTCAGCGGCGGCGGCGCCTCCTGCACCGCCACGCTGGATGCCACAGGCGCCGGCCAATGCAGCCTGCGCTTCGGCAGCGCGGGCACGCACCAGCTCACCGCCGCCTACCCCGGCGATCCGGCGCAGCGCTTGCAGCCATCGAGCGCCGTCCGGGACGTGAGCGTTGCCGGCGCGCCCGTGCAGCCGGTGCCCACGCTGGGTGAATGGGCGCTGGCGCTGCTGGCCGCGCTGATGCTGATCGTGGGCCTGCGCGCGCGCCGCGCAGGCTAGGGCGCCGTGTCAATGTCGCCTTCACGCCTGTCGCGCGCCGTCCGCCGGGCCGCCTGGCGGGTGGCCTGCGCCGCCGGCCTGGGCTGCGGCCTGGCCGGCTGCGTGGACCTCGTCGCACGCACGCCGGCGGCCACGCTGCTGACCCCCTTGTCCACCGCCATCGGCATGGGCCTGGGGGCGGACATGGCGCTGCGCACCCTGCAGGTGGGCACCATCGAGCGCGCGGCCGACATCACGCCCGAGGAGCAGGCGCACTTCGAAGCCCTCGACTGCACCGGACTGCACGAGATGGCGGGCCTGTACACGCCCTCGGGCACCGGCCTGCCCGCGGCCGACACCTACGCCATGCGCGCCGTGGGTGCGCGGCAGGCGCTGCTGGCGCAGTTGCAGCGGGACAGGGCGTGCTGATTCAAGAAAGAAGTGGCTGCAGCACTGATCCAACAAGCGCAAGTAGCTATTGATCTGATAGTAACAAGGATTGTTCATGACCTCCCCCGCATGGGCCGCCACGGCTCGGCGCTTCCTTCATGCCGCCGCGCTGTGCCTGGGACTGGCCAGCACCGCGCACGCCGCCGACTGGCAAAGTGCCGGCTTCATCAGCGGCGGGCGCAGCCAGCACAGCGCCACCCAGCTGCCCGATGGCCGGGTGCTGGTGGCCGGTGGGTTCGACGGCACCAACGCCCTGGCCACCACCCGCTTCTTCGACCCCGTTGCCCGGACCTGGACGGACGGCCCCAGCCTGCCCACCACCGCCCGCCGGGGCCACACGGCCACGCTGCTGCGCAATGGCGAATTGCTGATCGCGGGGGGCGCCAACGACGCAGGCGCCATCGGCACCACCCTGACCTTCGACGTGCAAACGGGCCAGTTCACCGCCGCAGGCAACCTGGTCGGTCCCCGCAGCCACCACACCGCCACGCTGCTGCAGGACGGGCGGGTGTTCGTCATGGGGGGCGACCAGAACGGCTCCGCCCTCAGCATCGCCACGCTCTACGACCCCGCCACGCGCACCTGGAAGCAAAACACCCACACGCTGACCGCCGGGCGCCGCAACCACAGCGCCACCCTGCTGCCCAATGGCCACGTGCTGGTGGCGGGCGGCGAGAACGCCGCGGGCGCATTGGCCGAAGTGAAGATCTGGAACCCCGCCAACGGCCAGTGGACGGACGGCCCGCCGCTGCCCAGCGGCGCACGCTGGGGCCACACGGCCACCCTGCTGCCGGGGGGGCGCGTGCTCATCGCGGGCGGGCGCGGCGCTGCCGGCATCTACCATGCCCAGGCCGACATCTACGACAGCAGCACCGGCACCTGGGCTGCCAGCGTGCCCCATGCACCGCGCACCCGCCATGCCGCCACGCTGCTGCCCGATGGCCGCGTGCTGCTGACCGGCGGGGACGACGCGGCGGGCTACGTCGCCGCGTCCGCGGTCTACAGCCCCGGCAGCGGCTTTGCCGCCTACCCCGCACTGATCTTGCCGCGCCGCGAGCACAACGCGCTGCTGCTGCACACCGGCACCGTGCTGGTCACCGGTGGCGTGTGGCCCTCGGGCGCGCTGATGTACGCCGAAACCAACCACCCCGCCGAGCCGCGCCAGCGCCCCACCGCCACCCTGCCCGAAGACCGCGAGGGCCACCAGGCCACGCTGCTGCCCAGCGGCAACGTGCTTGTGACGGGCGGCTTGCTGGCCAGTGCTCCGAGCACCCCCAACGCAGGCGCGCTGCGCTACCGGCCCGAGGTGGGCGCAGCCCCGGCCGTCTGGCTGGCCACCGCTGCCATGATCCAGCCGCGCCAGTCGCACACCCAGACCCTGCTGCCCGGCACGGGCACCCACGGCCGCGTGCTGGTGGCCGGGGGTTTCAGCGGTCCGCAGGGCTGGCAGGACAGCGCCGAAATCTACGACGAGGCCACCAATGCCTGGACCCGCACGCCCCCCATGCGGCACAAGCACAGCGGGCACACCGCCACGCTGCTGGCCGACGGCAGCGTGCTGGTGGCGGGCGGCAGCGACGGCCCGCAGGCCAGCGCGTACACCGAGACCTACGCCCCCGCCGGCAACCAGTGGCAGGCCGCGGGGAGCATGGGCACCCAGCGCGAGTTCCACACCGCCACGCTGCTGGCCGATGGCCGCGTGCTCGTCGCGGGCGGCTGGGCCGACAGCCCGTCGTCCGGCGCGCTCGCCAGCGTGGAGTTCTACGACCCCGCCACCCGCCAGTGGAGCGCAGGCCCGGCCATGGTCCAGCCGCGCTACGGCCACACCGCCCTGCCGTTGCCCGATGGCCGCGTATTGGTGCTGGACCGGGATCTTTCCAACGCCGACATCTTCGACCCTGCCGCCAATGCCTGGAGCCCCGCTGCCCCCTCGCCCAGCCCGCGCGGCAACTACACCGCCACCGTGCTGCCCGACGGGCGCGTGCTGGTAGCGGGCGGTGCCACCCCCGTCGGCGGGAGCACCGTGCACACCGCCCGCGCCGAGCTGTTCGACCCCGTGCGCAACACCTGGACCCGCACCGCCGATCTGAGCCAGGCCTGCGCCCACCACAGCGCCACGCTGCTCGCCAGCGGCGGGGTGCTGTACACGGGCTGTGGCGCCAGCCTGTTCGACGAACCGGTCTCGCCGGCCAGCCGCCCGCCCGCCATCACCAGCGCGGGCCCCGTGCCGCTGGTGGCCGGTGCCCGGCTGGCGCTCGCCGGCCTGCGCTTTACCGGCGACAGCGAAGGCGGCAGCGGCGGCGCCAACCAATCGGCCAGCAACACCCCCCTGCTCAGCTTGCAGTCGGTGAACGGCGGGCCGGTGCACTGGCTGGCGGCGCAGGTGTCTGACGCCACCTCATTCACCTCGCGCAGTCTCCCGGCGCTGCAGGCTGGCTGGCACCGCGCCACGCTGTACGTCAACGGCATGGCGTCAGGCAGCATGCTGCTCCCCGTCGATCCGCCCGCCATGGCCGCGCCCGATGCGCCCACCGGCGTGACGGCCACGCCCGGCAACGCGCAGGTCACCGTGTCGTGGCAAGCCCCCGCGGGCGGCACGCCGCCCACCAGCTACACGGTGACGGCCCAGCCCGGCGGCGCAAGCTGCACCGTGCAGGCGCCGGCCACCAGCTGCACCGTGACGGGCCTGACCAACGGCGTCACCTACACCTTCACCGTGACGGCGCACAACGCCGGCGGCAGCGCTTCGGCCCCGCCCACCGGGGGCGTGGCGCCCGCGCCCGGCGGCAGCGGCGACCCCGGCGGCCTGCAGCCGGTGCCCACGCTGTCCGACTGGAGCCTGCTGCTGCTGGCGGCGTGGATGGCGTTGATCGGCTGGCAGATGCACCGCCGTTCGAAGCTATTGAATTAAGAGCATTTTGCGCCCGTCAATCGGGCGCTGGAGGCCAAAATGACCATGAATCACCTTCCTCATTCCATGGGTCTGCTGCTGGGCGCGTGCGCGATGGCGCTGCCGCTGGCGGGGCTTTGTGCGCCGCCGGCCCCGTCGGCGCAGATCGAGCGCGGCCGCTACCTCGTCAAGATCGGCGGCTGCAACGATTGCCACACGCCGGGCTACGCCGCATCGGGCGGCAAGCTGGCCGAACGGGACTGGCTGACCGGCGATGCGCTGGGCTACAGCGGCCCCTGGGGCACCAGCTACGCCAGCAACCTGCGCCAGCAGGTGGCAGGCCTGACCGAGCCGCAATGGCTGGCGCGCGTGCGGCAGGGGCCGATGCGCCCGCCCATGCCCGGGCTCAGCCTGCAGGCGATGGCACCGCAAGACCTGAAGGCCATCTACCGGTACATCCGCTGGCTGGGCCCGCGGGGCGAGCCCGCGCCGCCCCCGCTGCCGCCCGGCGTGGCGCCCCGAGGCCCGGTGGTGGTGTTTCCGGCGCCATGACGGCGCATGCACGGGCGCCGGCCCGTCCCTTCGCACTGTTCAACGACCGCGCGCCATCATGAAGCTGAACCCGTTCGATGCCCTGGACGTCTTCGAAACCCCCAACGCCCGCGTGACGCCGCTGGCCACGCGCCGCCTTGGGTCCGAGCAGGTCAGCGTGATCCACCAGAAGATGGACAGCGGCCACACCAACCCGCCCCACAGCCACACCACCGAGGAGGTGATGGTGATGCTGTGCGGGCGCATCCAGGTCACGGCCTTCGATGTCACGCGGGAGATCGCGACCGGCGATACCGTGATCGTCCCCGCCGGCACCTTGCACAGCCTGCGCAACGACAGTGGCGCGCCGGCCGAGTGGCTCATCGTGTCGCCCCTGGGCATGCAATTCATGGACAAGGATGACAACACCCTGAACCCGCCGTGGGCGCGCTGAGCGCCGCCGACGGTCCATGGGAGTCACGCTGCCTGGGCTGGCGTGGCGGGCGCCACCGGCAGTGATGGAAGAAAGAGCCGTCAGCGCCGAAACCGCTGCCGCGTCAGTGCCAGCGCCACCCACAGCCCGACCACGGCATAGGCCGCCAGCACGGCGGCCCAGCGCCACGGCTGCTCGGGCCACTGGCCCAGAAACAGCGGGCGCGCCAGCTCGACGGCGGCCGTCAGCGGCAGCCAGTCCGTGACCACGCGCGCGGCCTCGGGCAGCTGTTCGCGCGGAAAGAACACGCCCGACAAAAACATCATGGGCGAGAGCACCAGGGTGAAGTAGTAAGTGAAGAAGTCGTAGCCGGGTGCCTTGGCGTTGAACACCAGGGCCATGCTGGCAAAGGTGATGCCCGCGCCCAGCAGGATCGGCACGGCCAGCCACATGCGCGGCGTGCGGCTGATGTCCAGCGCCCAGATCACGCCCATGATGATGGTGACCGAGAACAGCGCCTTGAAGCCGGCCCACAGCATCTCGGCCAGCACCACGTCGTCGAGCTGCACGGGGGTGTTGAGGATGCCGTCCCAGGTCTTTTGCACGTGCATGCGCGAGAAGGCCGAGTACAGCGCCTCGAAGCTGGCCGCGTTCATGGCGCTCATGCACACCGAGCCGCTGGCCAGGTACAGGATGTAGGGCACCTGCTGGCCGTGCGTGGACACCTGCCCGATCATGCTGCCCAGGCCGTAGCCGAAGGCCACCAGCCAGATCAGCGGCTCGCCGATGTTGGCCAGCAGGCTGGGGATGGCCAGTTTGCGCCACACCAGCCAGTTGCGCAGGAACACCGGCCACCAGCGCAGGGAGGGGCGCGGCGGGGCCCAGAGGGAGGGTGTGTTCATGTCATCCATCGTCCCTGATTTGGCGACCCGTCAGTTTGAGGAACAGGTCCTCCAGGTTGGCCGGCCGGTGCAGCGTGCGCAGGCCGGGGTGGCCCTCCAGCGCCTGCAGCAGGGCGCGCGCGTGGCGGGTGTAGAAGAACACCGTCTCGCCGCTGGTCTCCACCCGCTCGGCGTGTGCGGCCAGCGGCGATGCGGCGAGCTGCAGCGCGCCGTTGCCGTACACCTCGACCACCTCGGGCTCCAGGTGCTCGGCGATCAGCGCGCGCGGCGCGCCCTCGGCGATCTTGCGGCCGTGGTCGATCACCAGCAGGCGGTGGCACAGGCGCTCGGCCTCGTCCATGAAGTGCGTGGTCAGCAAAATGGACTTGCCCTGCGCCAGCAGCATCTGCAGGCGCTCCCACATCAGGTGGCGCGCCTGCGGGTCCAGCCCCGTGGTGGGCTCGTCCAGCAGCAGCAGGTCGGGGTTGTTGATGAGCGCGCGTGCCAGCGACAGGCGCCGGCGCATGCCGCCCGACAGCTCCCCGGGCCGCGCCCTGGCCTTGTGCGACAGCGCGGCAAACGCCAGCAGTTGCGGCACGCGCTCGGCCAGCTCGGCGCGGCCCAGGCCGAAGTAGCGGCCGAAGACGAACAGGTTCTCGGCGCAGTCGAAGTCCGGGTCCAGCGAGTCGAACTGCGACACCACGCCCAGGCGCTGCTTGATGGCCAGCGCGTCGCGCGGCATGGCCAGGGCCGATCCGTCCTGGCGCGCGAAGTAGTGGATCTGCCCCGCCTCGGGCGCCGTCAGGCCCAGAGCCAGGCGGATGGTGGTGGTCTTGCCGGCGCCGTTGGGGCCGATCACGCCCAGGCATTCGCCCGGCGCGATGGCCAGCGACACGCCATCGACCACGCGCGTGCCGCCGTAGCTCTTGACGAGATCGCGGATGTCCAGCAGCGGCGGCAGGTCGGTCATGGGCGATGATTGTGCCTGCGCCTACACTTTCATCTGCAAACCGTTTTTCAATCATGACCGACTTCGTCTTTCCCCCTATTCCTCAGGCCAGCGTGGCCGTGCGCGGCAGCCGCCAGCGCTATGCCGTCGGGCGCATTTTTTGCGTCGGCCGCAACTACGCCGCGCATGCGCGCGAGATGGGCGGCAACCCCGACCGCGAGCCGCCGTTCTTCTTCAACAAGGCGCCGGCGCACCTGCTGGCCAGCGGCGCCACGGTGCCTTACCCGCCCGGCACGCGCGACTACCACCACGAGATGGAGCTGGTGGTGGCCATCGGCCAAGCCGCGTTCCGCATCGCGCCCGAGCAGGCCGCCGCCTGCGTGTGGGGCTACGCCTGCGGGCTGGACATGACGCGGCGCGACCTGCAGGGCGAGGCCAAGAAGGCGGGGCGCCCCTGGAGCTTCGGCAAGGATTTTGAAAACGCCGCCGTCATCGGCGAGCTGGTGCCGGCCAGCCAGACGGGGGCGCTCGCCCGCAGGCGCATCGAGCTGGCCGTCAACGGCCAGACGCGCCAGCAGGGCGACCTGGCCGACCTGATCTGGAGCGTGCCCGAGGT
>OFJB01000522.1_pt1 | contig 18417 bp, 15 predicted proteins | sample 1775081 | NCBI WGS metagenome assembly OFJB01 (sample SAMN08195771, study PRJEB24354) | sludge metagenome | isolation source: initial sludge from phenol fed wastewater aerobic bioreactor | place: India: Nagpur | collected 2016-06-05
GAAAGAAATAAGCATACCGTTTGGTCAGAGCATGGTCCTGCTTTCTATTCCGAAGTTGGTTAATGGCGTCGAACCATATATGGAACCATTTACGGTTCAGGAAGAGAACGCCTCGGAGCAAGCTCAGGATCAGGGAACACCTAATGGTGAAGTACAATTTGGCGGAACGAATCCTGAGGCGGGTGTGCCTGTAGGTGGTGTGGAAGCACTGGTTCCGCCTGTTGGTCCATAACAGCTAAGCAGCTAAAGTGCTTGCGTGGCCGTCTTCCAGATTCGATAGCCACCCGTGAGGTTTGCCACGTCCTCCCAGCCGTTTTGTCGCAAAATGCGCTCGGCAAGGTAACCGCGCAAACCTGCGGCGCAGAATATGACGATGCGCCCTTCCCGCGGCAGTTTTGAAAGGCGACCACGAAGCTCTTCCAAAGGCAGATTGACAGCGCCCGGGATGGTCCCGAGGGCGAATTCCGCCGGGGTCCGAACGTCGAGCAAGAAGGCTCCCGCCTTGCGCTCGGCTTCGATTTCGTGCCATTGCACGACCTGTGTCAGGCCCGTGAGCACGTTTTCCGCAGCCATACCAGCAATGTTCACAGGATCCCTCGCACTGGAGTAGGGAGGCGCATACGCGTGCTCGATGTCGGCGAGGTCGGTGACACAGCCAAGACGGCGGATTGTTTCCGACAGAAGAGCAAGGCGCGCCTCAATCCCGGCACCGCCGACGATTTGCGCACCCAGGAGCCGACCGGTGTCTGGCGCGAAAAGTGTCTTTATGGTCAAGGATTGCGAGCCTGGGTAATAGCTCGCGTGGCTGGATCCATGGGTGACAACTGCGCGATAAGGAATGCTGTTCGCTTTAAGCTGCTTTTCGGACGCGCCGGTCGAGCCGGCGGTGAGGCCAAAAACCTTGGCGATGGAAGTGCCAAGCGCACCCCGCCAGGTGCGAGCCACATTGCCCTTGACAATGCTGTCTGCCACGACGCGCGCCTGTTTGTTGGCTGGGCCCGCCAGCGCTATGGGCGTCGCGGTGCCCAAGATGGGGTGCGGGAAGGCGATGGCATCGCCCAAGGCGTAGATGGAAGGGTCGCTCGTGCGAAGGTGCTTGTCCACAAGGATGGCGCCGTTTGGGGCGGTGGCGAGGCCAGCGCCTTGGGCGAGCTTGCCGTCGGGCCGAATTCCTATAGAAAGCAAGACCATGTCGGCCTCGAGCCGGGAACCATCAGCAAGCAGCACGACGAGCCGCTCGCCCTTCTGCTCGAAGCGCTGCACCGCGACGCCCAGCCTCAGCGCCACGCCATTGGCTTTAAGTTCCTGATGCAGCATCGCCGCCATCTCGAAGTCCAGCGTATTCATTACCTGATTCAGTGCTTCCACAATCGTGACGGAAAGCCCGCGGGCATGTAAGTTCTCCGCCATTTCGAGCCCTATAAAGCCGCCCCCCACGACGATAGCTTCTTTGGGTTTTTTCTGCTCGATAAACGCGACAATTTTGTCCGCCTCGGGAACCGAACGAAGTGTAAAAATGCCTTCGCTATGAATTCCGGGGATGTTAGGCACAACGGGCTCGGCGCCAGGCGACAGCACGAGGTAGTCGTAGCTCACGTCGCACTCGGCGTTTTCAGCGTTCTCATTGTCGGCACCAGTTGCACGCACGTGGACCTTTTTGTTCTGCCGGTCTATGGAGAGAACTTCCGTATTCGTTCTGATGTCGATCGCGGCCCATGCCTTGAATTTGCTCGGCTTCATCACAAAGAGATTGTCACGTTCGCGGATGACACCGCCGATGTAGTACGGCAGCCCGCAGTTGGCGTAACTGATGTATGGTCCGCGTTCAAAAAGAACGATCTCGGCCTTTTCGTCCAATCGGCGCAACCTGGCGGCCACAGAAGCGCCGCCTGCAACGCCGCCCACAATACAATATCGAGCCATTACCTGCTTCCTTTGCGTCGATTGACCGCTGAGGCCAGGCGCTCAACCGCGTCCACGACCTTGTGTGTCGGACAGGCGAGGTTCATGCGCTCAAAACCCGTGCCCTCCTCGCCAAAGATATAGCCTTCATCGAAGAAAAGCTCGGCTTCCTCATGCAGGAATTTTTCGAGCTCGTCCTTGCCCATTCCGAGCCCCCTAAAGTCCATCCACTGCAGATAAGTCCCTTCCATGTCGAAAACCTTGACCTCGGGCACTTTCTTTTCAATGTAGAACTTGAGCACTTCGTGGTTGTGTTCGATAAGAGAGAGAAGCTGTTCAAGCCAGGGTTCGCATTCGGTATAGCCAATCTCGCAGGCTTTGTAGCCGAGAATGCCCAGTCCAGAAAAGCCTTCCGACTCCTGTACGGCCGTGAATTTGCTTCTCAAGGACGGATTTGAAATGATTATGTTGGATGTTTGCATGCCTGCCAGGTTGAAAGTCTTGCTTGGTGCAGTGCAGACGATCATGTTTTGAGCGAGCTCCTCCGAGAGCGTTGCAAACACAGTGTGGTGGTATCCCGGCATGACGAGATCGAAATGGATTTCGTCCGAGATGATAAGGACCTTATGAGCAAGGCAAATCTGGCCCACCCGCTCAAGCTCGTCCCTGGTCCAAACCCGACCAACCGGGTTGTGTGGCGAGCAGAAGAGCAGGATTTTGTTCTTGGGGTCGCTCGCCTTGCGCTCCAAGTCCTCAAAATCGATCGTGTAGTGCTCGCCGTCGAACTTGAGCGGATTGCGCACTATCGTTCTGCCATTGGCCTCGATGGCCTTATAAAAAGGATAATAGACCGGCGTTTGTACGATGACGCCATCACCGGGTTCGCTAAAGGCCTTTATAGCGGCAAAGAAGGCGCTGACGACGCCCTGGGAGCCGCAGATCCACTCAGGTTTTATAGTCCAGTCGTGGCGCCGCTGCATCCAGTCGCACACTGCCTTGAGATACTCAGGCGTAGGCTGCGTGTATCCCAGCACCGCCGTGTCAAGGAAGTCTTTGAGCCCTTGGACTATTTCTGGCGGGTTTTTGAGCTCCATGTCTGCCACCGAGAAGGGGATGACGTCTGGACTAACATCGGGCTTTATCTGCAGCATCTGCTCCCACTTGCTGGAGCCGAGGCCGCGCCTGTTCGGTGCTGTTTTAAAGTCGTAGACAAACGCGGGTTTTGTGGTGCGGCGTTCGTCTACAATGGCAATTGCCTCAATTTCTACCATGGCGTCCTTAGGTAGACGCGCAACTTGTACTGTGGCGCGGGCTGGGCATGGTTCGGGGAAGAGCTTGGCGTAGGTGGCGTTCATCGCAGCGAAGTCGTTCATATCCTGCAGGTAGACCGTCGTCTTGACCACATTCGCAAGCGACGAGCCCGCTGCTTCCAGGATAGCTTTGATATTCAAGATGCACTGCTCAGTCTGGGCTTCTATACCTTTGACGAGTTCGCCCGTCTTTGGATCGATAGGAGTCTGGCCGGAAACATAGACTGTCTTTGGGGAACTTGCCGTTATGGCTTGTGAATAAGGACCGAGCGCCTTGGGCGCATTTTCGGTTGCATTGGCTTGTCGTGTACTCATGCGGCCATTATACGCCGCTTGCCATCTGACTGCAATTTCTGTTGCAGGTTCTTATGCTACTTCGACGGCAACTTCGTTGGCAACAGGAGATGATGCGCTCGCGGTATCCTAAGTGGCTTGAAGACGGGCTCTCTTTATTGATACTATCATTCAAACCATAAACGCAGCTAAAACGCTCATGGCCTTTTAGACGAAGCTTGGAGTTGTTATGGCAAAATATCCGTTTCAGAGTATCGAAAAAAAGTGGCAAAAGCGATGGGAAGACGAGCAGACCTTTAAGGCGACCGAAGATCCTTCCTTTCCCAAAGAGAAGCGCCGCTACATCCTCGACATGTTTCCATACCCGTCCGGCGCAGGCCTGCACGTAGGCCATCCGGAAGGCTACACCGCTACCGATATTTACTGCCGATACCTGCGGATGCGCGGCTACAACGTGCTACACCCAATGGGTTTCGATGCTTTTGGTTTGCCTGCCGAAAACTATGCCATTCAAACCGGAACCCATCCGCGCGTGACCACCGAGGCCAATATCAACCGCTTCCGCTCGCAGATAAAATCACTCGGCTTCTCCTACGATTGGTCCAGGGAAATATCGACCTGCGACCCTGACTACTATAAATGGACCCAATGGATTTTCCTTCAGCTCTATAAAAAAGGGCTCGCATACGAAGCAGAAATGCCCATCAACTGGTGCCCTTCCTGCAAGACGGGCCTTGCCAACGAGGAAGTCAAGGACGGGCTTTGCGACCGCTGCCACACCAAAGTGACGCGCAAACGCATCCGCCAGTGGGTGCTCAAGATAACCGATTACGCCGACAGGCTTCTTGACGGACTCGACGATCTGGATTGGCCAGAGCCGGTCAAACTGATGCAGCGCAACTGGATTGGCAAGTCCGAAGGCGCTTCGGTAATTTTCCCTATCGATGGGCACACCGAAACACTCGAGATATACACCACGAGGCCAGACACGCTTTTTGGTGCCACCTACATGGTTCTTGCGCCGGAACATCCGCTCGTCGACACAATCACGACGCCTGAACAACGGGAAAAGGTGCAGAATTACGTGGAAGAAGCCGCCCGCAAGAGTGACCTTGAGCGCACAGACCTTGCTAAGGACAAAACTGGCGTCTTTACGGGCGCGTACGCGATAAACCCAGTGAATGGGCGCAAGATTCCGATCTGGATTTCTGACTATGTCCTTATTTCGTATGGAACTGGCGCAATAATGGCCGTTCCTGCTCACGACGAGCGCGACTGGGACTTTGCAAGGAAATTTGGCCTGCCCATCGTACAGGTCGTTGCTGAAAAAGGCGCGGCCGGACCTTTTGACAAGGAGCCCGACCATTGCATGGCCGCAGACGGTGTCACGGTCAACTCCGGGGAGTTCTCAGGGCTACCGACCGCCGAAGCCAAGGAAAAAATCACCGCCTGGCTCGAAGCTAAGGGGATTGGCAAAAAGGCTACAAACTACAAGCTGCGCGATTGGCTTTTTAGCCGCCAGCGCTACTGGGGCGAGCCCATCCCGCTTGTGCACTGCGACAAGTGCGGCATCGTGCCGGTGCCCGAAGATCAGTTGCCTCTCTTATTGCCCGAAGTGAAGAGCTACGCGCCGTCTGGCACGGGCGAATCTCCGCTTGCGACCATACCCGAGTGGGTAAACACCACCTGCCCGAAGTGCGGCGGCCCGGCCAAGCGCGAAACCAATACCATGCCCCAATGGGCGGGCTCGTGCTGGTATTATCTGCGCTATCTCGATCCACATAACGACAAGGCGCTCGCCGACCGTTCCAAAATCGATTACTGGATGCCCGTCAATCTCTATGTTGGCGGGGCGGAACACGCGGTTTTGCACCTTTTGTATTCGCGGTTCTGGCACAAGGTCCTGTACGACATCGGCGTGGTCAATACGGAAGAGCCCTTCATGCGGCTCATCAATCAGGGCATGATTCTGGGCGAGGACAATCAGAAGATGTCCAAGAGCCGCGGCAATGTGGTCAATCCGGACGACATTGTAGCGGAATATGGCGCCGATTCCATGCGTGTCTACGAGATGTTCATGGGGCCCTTGGAGGTGTCCAAGCCGTGGTCGACTGCGGGGCTCGTCGGTGTGAGCCGATTTTTGGAGCGGGCTTGGGCTGTGTCGGAAAAGCCGCTTGTCCAGGACCATCGGGGCGGGTTGGATGAGCAGGGCCCGCAGAATAAGCAGGGGGAGCGAAATGAGCAGGGCGGGCAGGCTGGGCAGGGCGGGCCACGTGTGAAGGATGAGGTGGTTGGACAGGGCGAGGTGCCCCTCGAACTCAAAAAGCTCCTGCACAAGACGATAAAGAAAGTGACGCATGACACCGATACGCTCAATTTCAACACGGCGATTTCTCAGATGATGATCTACTTGGGCGAGATTGCGAAGCTGCCAGCCTTGCCGCGCTCCCTGTGGGAGCCATTTGTACAGATTCTGTCGCCCTACGCGCCGCATCTCTGTGAGGAATTTTGGGAAAAACTGGGGCACACCGAGAGTATTTCCAAAAGTAAGTGGCCGGAATACGACGAGGCACTGACGCAGGACGACGAAAAAGAGATTGTGGTCCAGGTCAACGGCAAGGTGCGCGAGCGCTTTACGACAGCGGCGGGGACGGACCAGGAGACGCTGAAAGCCAAGGCTTTTGAACTGCCGAAGGTTCAGGAATGGACTGAGGGCAAGAGCGTTGTAAAGGTGATTGTGGTGCCGGACAAGCTGGTGAATATCGTCGTCAAGGCATAATGTGCAAGCAAGGCTGTGCAAGCAAGGCTGTGCAAGCAATGCTGTGCAAGCAAGGCGCGCCAAAAGGGTGAATGATGCCTGCGGCAAATCGCACCCTGGGAAGCGCGCCAAATGAGGCAAATTATGCCGAATCTCAAGTTCGGCGCGGAGTTGGCCGATAAATGAAAGCGGCGTCTAAAGAGCTTTGCCCTTTAGGGGCGCTTAGGAGGTGGGTCCATTGCAGGGCGCGTGCCGGTAGCTGCCGGTGTGCTGTGCGGTGGGCCTTTTCTATTGCTGCTCAGCATGAGCGTGGTTGCGTGGAGATTGCTGTGGCGGCTGAGGCGACTAAAAAGGGATTAGGCAGCGACTAGACAAAAATAAACAGTGCCACGACGATGGCGACAGCGAGGAGTAATATGGCTGCGCCCCGGTTGGTCTTGGAACTTGGTGATAGACCAGAGACGGCGTTGGCGCTTGTGGTGGGCTCCTGTTGGGCGGTTTCTTTTTCCCAGACTGTGAACATCATCTCGTCCACGTCGGCACTCAGCGTTGCAGCGTGAATCCTACCCTTGTACTCGATAATCCGATCATAGTAGAGAAAGGACGAACTCACGATGTTGCCGAGTGTTCCGGGAATCTTTAGGCCCTGCAGGATACTCGCCTTGGAAAGGAACATGAGGCCTTCAAAGGTCACTGCCTTCATAATTCCATCTGTTAAAGCGAATTGCGTAACTGTTATGGGCCCTAAACGATAGAGAATCTTCCCTGAGGGTACAAAGAGGTTGGCGAGGATTATGCCCGCGGAGACCATGAGCGTAACAAGAAGCGAGAAAGATTTGCCTGCGAGATAGGTTGCAAGGATGAAAAAAAGCAGAAGGCCAAGCTTAACTGCAAGGTTTTTTTCCAAAATAAAAAGAATAGCGACCGTAAGGCCCGCGAGGCCAATTTGCCACGGCACAAAGGTTTGCTCGAACCGAGCGCGACGAAGCTGCCGCGCCGCCCGCGCCGCGTCCTTGGAGGCGCGGCGGCGAACATGGCGCATTTGGCGGTGCTCGGTGCGGCTCTCGTGGCGGGGGGCGGGCCGGGCGGGGGGCGGCGCGGCGCCTGGGCTGTCGGAAGCGGTATCGGGTGCGGCCAGCATCCTGCCGGAAGCGAGGGCGTACCACTGTGACACTTTGGCAAAGTGTTCCGCAAAAAGCCCGAGCGCAAGGCCCGTGACAAGGCCCATCGCCACAAAGACCGGCGCTACGAGCCAGGCTGCTTCGCCGAACGCCACGTACCGTGCTATGACCATTTGCACCAGGTTGGACGAAATGGCTCCTAACACCGAGACGCCTATTTGGGATATATACCTGCCGCCCAGTGTGCGAGCTCCCCACATCACGAGCGCCGCAGTGAGCGTACCCATAAGCGAAAAAAGCGCTACAAACGAGAAAAGCGTCCCTGATATCAGGCTCATTCCTATCACTTTTACGATGGCCAGCAGAATGTACCAGGGGAAAGGTAGAATATCGACCGCAAGCAAGATAGGCAGGTTTGCGATCCCCAATCTCATAAAAGGCAAGGGCTTTGGCAGCATGTATTCAATCGAGGAAAGGAAAAAGCAAAAAGCGCCCAAAAGCGCCGTAACGTCCACGGTATCCGTAAAACGACCGCTGCCGGGCAGTGCGCTCGCCAATGTTCGAGTCGGTCTTAGTGTAGATTTTTGTGCGTCAGCTTGTGTGCGGCCTGGATTATTAGAACGTTGAGGCATCTGGTTGATCCTTGCTCGGCGTTCGCCCCTCGATTTTCACAAAGACTTTGTTAGGCAAACATGCGATCCATTGATTTGGTTTTGAAGCGGCGCCCTGGCTCATGCACAATTTGTTGGCACAGGGCGAGTCGATGACTGAGGCAGCACCGCCTGCAATCTTAACCTTTGTGATACCCAATGGCCCTTCCACATCGATTTCTTTATCTTTGTCCAGAGGTTCAATCCATTCGCCTTTTGGGCCTGTTATGTGGGCAAAAAGCGTCCCGCTTTGGTTTGAATAAACTTTGACGGAGATAAAAACTGCCGCCACTATTCCTAGAACAATGGCGGCAATATCGAGCGGCTTAAACGGGGATATATGTTTCATTCGGCCAAAAACTATAACCTTTTTTCTACGCTAGTCAATCACAGCAGCCGTCGGAGCATCCATCTTCACAATCGGCACAGTCACAGTCGTCGTCACAGCAGCCATCTTCCCCATCCATATGGACATGGCAGTGCTCGATTTCTTCTTCTGTAGCATCGCGAACATCGACAACCTTGACATCGAAATGGAGGTTTTCGCCGGCGAGCGGATGGTTCGCGTCAATGGTAACTTCGTCTCCATTTACACCGACCACGGTGACGATCTGCACGCCTTCTTCGCCATGGGCTTCGAACTGCATGCCTGGCGCTACCTCAACGTTGTCGCCAAAGTCCTTTTTTGAGACCTTGAAAACGAGACTTTCGTCGCGTTCGCCATAGGCTTCCGCGGCAGGAACCGTGCAGGAAATAGAATCTCCAGTCGTCTTGCCTTCCAGGAATTTCTCCAATCCGGGGATGATATTCTCATTGCCATGCAGATAGACGAGCGGCTCGCCGCCCTCCGACGAGTCCAAAAGCTCCCCTGTTTCATTGTGCAGGCTGTAGTCTATCGTGACGACCTTGTTCTTAGAAATATTCATGGTTTTTCCTTTTACGTACGATGTTTGGGCAAACATCCATACGCAGTTAATTATTCTTTTCAAATATAGTCGATATTTCCTGATTGAAGCAACTGGGCTTTTGGGCCAACTTTGCCAGAAAACTGAAAAACCATGCAATTGTTGAAGAATTCAGGTAGCCAACGGACCCAAACGCAATTGCAGGGGGCTTACCAATTCAGTATTATCAGAGCGCAGTAATCGAATGGCATCCGTCTCGGGAGGACCTATGACACCCATAAAAGCTGTTATTCTAGGACTGATTCAGGGCATCGCCGAGTTTTTGCCCATCTCTTCCAGCGGCCATCTGGAAATCTTTAAAGAATGGCTTGGCTTGAGCGATGTTCCACTTATGTTTGACATAGTATTACATCTGGCTACCCTGCTCGTCCTCATACTACAATTTCGTGCAAGAATAGCGGAGCTACTCGTCGCCGCCTGGAATTGGGTTACCGGCCACGGCGCCAAAGCCCAAAAGCAAGCCTCCGGCGCTACCATTCAGGTGAGCCGCTATACGCGTCAGCGCCAAAATGAGACAATAATTCTGTTATTGATTGTGGCAACAATAATAACGGGCATAATGGGCTATTTTATCGACAAATTGCCCACTGGCGGAGTACGCGTCAATTCCATCGAATTGCTGATAACAGCCGCCGTGCTTGCCCTTACCGTTCTCGTCAAACCCAACGCCAAAGGAGAGGGCCGCGGCCCTGAGGAAACAGGCGTCGGCCGCGCAGCATTCATTGGCGTGGCTCAAGGCCTCGGTGTTTTTTCCGGGATCAGTCGTTCTGGCTTTACAGTTTCTGCTGGCCTCTTTGCGGGTTTGGATAGAGAGTGGGCGGGCGAATTTTCGTTCTTGCTCGCAATTCCCGCAGTCTTAGGCGCTTTCTTACTCAAATTGAAAGATCTTGGAAGCATGATAACGCAAGTCTCGTTGGGCAATATCGCCATAGCATTTATCGTGGCTTTTGTTTCAGGATGGTTTGCGCTCAAATTCCTGCTCAAGGTGATCAAAAACGGCAAACTTTATTGGTTTGCGCCGTACCTTGTGCTGATCGGAATCATAGGGCTTATTATTGGGTGATTTTGTCGGTGTATTTGGCTTTTTTGTCTTCCCGTAAATCTCGTAAATCGGCAACTGAATTCGGCCGATACTCTAAAGATAGCCTTTGATGACACGATCACCGATGGAGCATGAATGATACAGTCCGCCAAACCCGAAAGCGCGAAGCCGATAAGCCAAAAAGCCGAAAGCTCCAAGCCGCAAAAAACCTCAGTCATTACCGCGCGTGAACCTTCTAGGGCAGACAGTGCAGGGAAGGCTGGGCGACGCTCTCGGGCTGGTGTGTCGACCCAGGATGGACCCAAGCCAAAGGCCAAAGCGAGTCGTTTTCGCAAGGGGATGGCCTGGAGCATGGCCGTTATTGGCCTCTATGGAGCGCTTTCTATCGAACTTGCTGCTGTCTGGCCAGGAGGCTGGTCAGCGCTTGTAGTGCCCGGACGCTTTTTGCGGCAGGCTTTTGCGTGGGCGGCCTGGTATTTGCCGGTTTGGTGTCTTTGGGCGGCCCTCATGATTGTGCTCCCTGGTTTCTATCCGCGGATGACATTTCTCTTGAGCGCCTCGTCTCTGCCTTTTTTGGTGGTTGCGGCGTACGCGAAAATCTCAACCGAGCCTGGCGCCTTTTTTGAAAATCATCCAGTCTTTGCAGCGGTGGGGTTGTCTTCGCTTTTTGCGGTTTTGGGTTTTCTGTTCGCAGTGAGCTGGATACTCGTCATTTTGGGGATGGTCAAGATTCACGATCACATCAAAGGTCCGCGCCGCAAGCCTGGTAAGCCGTTCCCTGTCGAGACTTCGTCCGGAGCGGAACTCGAGTCCGATATCGAAGCTGGAGCTTATGAGTCATGGCACGAGCGTTATCGCCATTGGGCTCAAGCGCGACGCGACTACAAGCGCAGCCAAGCGGAGTTGCGGCTCAAGAAATCTGAGTCCCTTGCAGGGCAGACATTCGATATTGATTTGCCGAACTTACCGCCTATAGAAGGACTTAAGACCGTTGCAGCAGGGAAAACAGATGCGGAAAAAGCCAAAGCTGTGCCAGTCAATGCTGCGCCAGTGGGGTCAGGAGCTTCGTCAGCGGCGTCCGCCGACGCAGGTCTTACGCATGGATCCAGCAAACCGGCAGCACAACCCAGTGTTACGCCTGGAACTGATGAAACAATCGCAAACATCGAATTCACGTCTATTCCACCCCAGAAAAGCGCAGGCGTGGTGGCCAGCGAGGCGGAAAAACAGGCACTCATTCAGAAAATTCTGCAACGGTCCAAGCCAAAGCCCTATTCCCTGCCGATCGACGGTATTCTCAATACGTATCCGGACGGCCAGTATTGGATCATCGATGAGAAGACCAAACACAACGCGGAAGTCTTGCGCGAGACGTTGGCCGAATTCAATATCGAAGCAGAAGTCACCGGTATCCGCAAAGGGCCCGTCATCACCATGTTCGAGATTCTGCCAGCGCATGGCGTCAAGATCTCAAAGATTACGAATCTTTCAGACAATATCGCCCTGAGGCTGGCGGCTTCCAGCGTACGCATCGTCGCGCCAATCCCTGGCAAACACGCGGTGGGCATCGAAGTGCCAAACGAGAGGCGAGCCATTGTTTCTCTGCGGGAGATAATCGAGAACGAACAGTTCAGAACGGCCAAGATGGAGATACCGATCGCCCTGGGCAAGGACATTGCGGGCGAGGTGCAATACACGGACCTGACGCAGGCGCCACACTTGCTCATTGCAGGAGCCACGGGCTCGGGCAAATCGGTGTGTGTCAACGCCATAATCCTTTCGATTCTGTACAGACGCTCGCCGGAAGAAGTCAAACTCATGCTCATCGATCCCAAGATTGTCGAGCTCAAACTGTACAACGACATTCCGCACCTGCTCACCCCCGTCATAACAGACGCAAAACGCGCATTTCAGGCGCTTCAATATTGCATCAGCGAAATGGAGCGACGTTATTCGATTTTGGACAAAGCTGGCGTGCGCGACATCAAATCGTACAACAAGCGCGTAAAAGAACGCGACCTCGCACAGGAAAAGCTGCCGTATATCGTCGTTATCATCGATGAATTCGCCGACCTTATGGCGACGACCGGCAAGGAACTCGAGTCGACTTTGGCGAGGCTGGCGGCCATGGCGCGCGCAGTGGGAATTCATCTGGTGCTTGCCACGCAGCGGCCGAGCATCGATGTGATTACGGGTTTGATAAAGGCGAACATTCCGTCGCGCATCGCGTTCATGGTGGCAAGCAAGTTTGATAGCCGCATCATCATCGACATGGTGGGCGCGGAAAAGCTCTTGGGACGGGGCGACATGTTGTTCTCCGGTGCGCAGGACCCGTTCCCGGTACGAATGCAGGGAGCTTTCGTTTCGGAAGAAGAGGTGGAGCACGCGGTCGAGTATGTCAAAACGCTGGGCGAGCCTGAATACATAGACGACGAGATTTTCTACGACGAGGATGAAGAGAATGCCGAGCCTGGGCTTTTTGACGACGGCGACGGGGACCCACTCTTTGAGAAGGCGCTGGAAATCGTGCTCCAGCAGGGCAAGGCGAGCGCTTCGTTTATTCAGCGGAGGCTGAAAATCGGGTACAACCGCGCCGCGCGCCTGGTGGAACTGATGGAGGAACGCGGAATCGTGGGGCCGGCTCAGGGCTCGAAGCCGCGCGAAGTGCTGCACAACCCGGAGATGGGGGGATTCCGGCCGAGCCAGGGGGCTTCGGCGCCGATGTCTCAGGCGGGGTCAGGCGGCGCGCGGCGCGGCGTGGATACAGATGACGATGATGACGACAAGGGAGATACGATATGAGGTTACCAGTATGAGGCTGTTAGTTAGCGTGGACATGGAGGGCGCAACCGGGGTGACGTGCTGGGATCATGTCGATCCAAAGGGTACAGAATACAACCGTTTTAGGCATTTGCTCACTGCTGATGTCAACGCAGCGATCGAGGGGGCCTTGGCCGGCGCTGGAGGAAGTATCGAGAAAGTCCTGGTCTCGGATGGGCACTGGAATGGCGGCAATGTCCTTATCGAAGAGCTCAACCCTGTGGCTGAACTTAATGCCGGCACAATCTCACCGTTTTCCATGGTTGAGGGAGTGCAGGAAGGTGATTGCGACGCTGCGATATTCGTCGGGTACCACGCAAGAATCGGTACACCGAATGCAATTCTCGACCATACCTGGAGTTCAAGGTGTGTGGCCAACGTATGGCTCAACGGCAGGCTTGTGGGAGAAACAGGACTGAACGCTGCTGTGTGTGGAGCTTTTGGAGTGCCTGTGCTGATGATCTCCGGCGACAGTGCAGTGTGCGAGGAAGCAAAGGCGTGGATTCCCGGGATTGAGACGGCAGTCGTAAAATGGGCCCACGGACGCACCGCTGCCCGCTGCCTTCCGCCCTCAAAAACGGGCGCAGTAATCAAAAGTGCCGCAGAGCGCGCCGTGCGCCGCCTGGCCGCAAGCGAGGAAGCCCCCGCCTCATCGCTGCCCACCGCCTTGCGCGTCGCGGCCCCTGTCCAAATTCGCGTCCAGTTCGCGTTCAGCCAGATGGCGGACAGCGCCGCCCTTTTGCCCGGCGCACGGCGCGTGGACGGCCGCCTCATCGAGTTCGAATCTCCCGACATGCCAACCGCCTATCGCAGCTTCCGCGCTGCCGTGTCATTGGCGACTGTATGAGACAGAGGAGTCGCGAAGTGCCGTTTAGATATAATATTAGACCTTCGAAGAGTGAATCTGGCCTATCAACACGAGAAGCCCGCGGACGCCCGCGGGCTTGATGCGCTACTTGCTGCACCAAAGATTTTTTGGATGGCTTACAAAGCCTTACTTCTTTTACACTGGCTGTTGTTGCATAAGCAAATCGTAGAGAGAAAGTTCTTCGCTACCAAGGAACCTGTCGGCGTCATTGTAAACACTAATAGTGAATTTGATTTCCTTCATGAAATTTTCCAATGCCGTGTTTCCTCCACTGATCAGGTCCTCCCATTTCTTACTTACCTCGTTATTTGCAACGATGGTGAATTTGACTCCTTGACCGGAGACCGTATTCTTGACTGAGAAACCATTGCTCATCTTGAGTTTGAGTTTCAGGTCGCCTTGAATGGTCGTCTCATCAGGATTGGTGTACTCGTCTGTTGTAAAATTTACATCAGTGTTGAACTCGCAATCATTCTTGAGTTTACCGTGCACGAGACTGTAGTCTCCAAGAGGTCCCAGTTTCTTTAGATCTCCGCTCAGGACTAGCTTTGTGATTAGGCCAGTTAACGAATAGTCTGTATCGGCCAACAAATCTCTGTATAGTCCATCATAAGGAAGTACACCGTTCAGATTGCCTTTTACGTCCGCAGTTCCGTTATCACCAGCAGGTCCTTTATAGCCAAGATCTACATTGAACGCAAAAGTACCCATCTCGGCAGCTTTTGGTTTGGAGATTTTGGACTGCAAATAGGCTTTCAGTGCGCCTTCAACATCCCTGTGATCACCGTCAGGCGATAGACTGGCAATTTCTTCTTCCACTGTAATGCCCAGAAAATCGTTGACTAAGGCTATTGCTTCCTCAGGAGTGCCCGGCTCAGTACCACCCGAATCGTCCAGAGAAGAAGTATTCATCTCTTTGTAGGAATCAAATAAGCTGCAGCCTGACATAACGATGAGGACCATACAAAGAGATAAACCTAAGAAACGTTTCATAGCTTACCTCCTTAAGAGTGATTCTTTATCAATTCAGTATCATTATAGGTTGAGAATGAACGGATAGCAAACAAGATAGCCAAGTATTCTGATAATTAATTATTGGAATAGCAGCGCGAGATTGAAGTTGCCTCAGAAATAAGAATTACATAACTCGAATGAGCACCATGTACAGCGCAGTCCCGCCAGCAATGGAAAAAAGAGTATTGTGTTTCCAGAAATGCAAGCCCGCCGTGAGCGCACCTGCAATAAGAGCTGGAACGCCATGCGGAGATGCCCGGAAATCAATATCTTTGTAGGAAGCAAAGACCAGAACGACCATTACCACAGGCGGCATAAGGCGCTGCAAGTAATTGAGAAAAGCGGGCGGTTTTCGTTTTGAGAAGAAGATAAAAGGCATGGCACGGGTAAAGTACGTAGCCAAGGTCATCACCAGAACCACAAGGAGGAGGTATGTCAGGCGCAGATCCGTCATGCTGCCCCCTTGCTTTTGGTTTCTCTCTTTTCGATCCGTGGCCGCAAGAGTGCCAGGAGGCCTGTGGCAAGCGCAAGGGCGACCAACAGAAAGTTCCGCGGGCTCACAAGAAGTGCCACACCGCACGACACAAGCGCTGCAACGTAAGGCTCAAATCTCCTTACGGAACGGATTTGTTCCACCAGAAGCACAATAAAAAGCGCCGTGAGCGCAAAGTCGAGCCCAGTCGTGTCCAGCGTGAGTGCAGAACCCACAATCGCTCCAACCGTGCAACCCACAACCCAATACAAATGGTTGAGCGCCGTGATTGCGGCGTAGAACTTTGTCCCGTCCACATCCTGAGGGGGTTTTACTGTCGTGAGAAGACCATACGTTTCGTCGGTGAGCCCGAAAATAAGGTAGGGCTTCCACGAGCCAGACTTGGAAAACGGCACGAGCATCGAAAGCCCGTAGACAATGTGCCGCGCATTCATTAGAAGTGTAAGAAGCGCAATTTCAAGAATCCCCGTTCCCTGCTGCATGAGCCCAATCGCCATAAACTGTGCGGCTCCGGCAAAGATGAAAATTCCCATGATCGGAGACAACCACCATGGAAAGCCTGCCGCAACAAGCGTGAGCCCAAAGGCAATTCCTAGAGGCACGTAGCCAAGCAGAACAGGGATGCTCGTCCTCACTGCCAGTGGCAAAACGCGGCGCCATTCTTCGCGTTTATGCGCACTCATAACGTTCCTGCAGACTCATAATCCACCAATCCTCACCATCCGCTCCGCGATTCAACTATCCAACAATTCAACACCCTGGATTCTTCTGCGTCTGTTTGAGTCGCTTTTCGAGGCGACGCACAAGCAATGAGAGTGTCAGCGTAAGACAGAGATAGAAAAATGCAACCGCATTGTACGTCTCGAAGAATTTGAATGTCGAGGCAGAATATACCTTGCCGAGCTGTGTGATGTCCTGAACACCCAACGCCGATACCAACGAAGAGTCCTTTATAATAGCCACAAATTCGTTTGCAAGCGCAGGAAGCACATTGCGGATCGCCTGCGGCAAGACTATTCGCCGCATGACTTGCCCATGCTTCAGTCCGAGCGCTTCCGCCGCCTCCACCTGCCCCTTATCTACGCTCTCTATGCCGGCGCGGAAGATTTCCGCAATAAAGGCCGCATAGCCAAGCGTCAGGGCGATGACCGCGCGCGTAGCAAAATCGAAGCTGCGCGCCTGTATCGGCTGCAGTATCCCTCTACTGATGAGCGGCGCCAGAACCCCGTTGAGCGCCTGCGCCAGCGCAGGCGCTCCCACGAACGCTATGTAGTACAGAATAACCAACATCGGCAGGCCGCGCACAAGCTCGATGTAGAACGTGGCGATTTCCCTGCACGCGCGCCAGTTCGAGGTGCGCATCAAACCGAGGCAAAGTCCCAGCACGATGGACGCCGCATACGCGATGAGCGACACCGTCACGGTGACGCCCAAGCCGCGGCTCACTGCGCCGAAGATTACACGATAGTCGGCCGAGCTGAATGCGGAGAACACCATCCATCCGCCGAGCAGAATGATCGCGACGAGCCACCATGGAACCTTGTCGAGCCCTGTGCCAATGTTGTTTTTCTTCATTGATTGCAGCTAAATGTCAAAATTGCGACCTCATAAGGAGGTCTGGCCTTATATGCCGTATAATTTATGGCGAGCCCTGTACTTCCCGGCTCAGCCCTGCCCAACATCAGGGCTTATACTCGAAAAACCACTTCGTGTTTAGCTTGTCGAAGTATCCTTCCGCCTTGAGCGCGGCGATTGCGGCGTTGAAAGGCGCCACAAGATCCGAGCCCTTCTTGAAGATAAAGCCGAACTCCTCCGTGCCGAGCGGTCCGCCAATGGTCTTCAGTTTGTTGGGATAGGCACCGATATAGCCTTTGCTGGAAGCGGCGTCCATGAGCACCATGTCCACGTCGCCCGCAAGCAGCGCCTGCACCGACGCGCCGAAGGTCTCGAACAGTTTGATTCTCGGGTTCGATTCGTCGCCATCCAAAACGTTGTAGACGGCAACGTAGAAGTTGGTGGTACCGGCTTGCGCACCGATAAGAAGCTTTGGATTGGCCGCAAATTCCTTCTCATTCTTGAATCGATTTTCATTGGCACGGACGAGCATGAATTGCTGGCTCACCATATAGGGATCGGAAAAATCGACCTGTTCCTTGCGCTCGTCCGTGATGGTAATGCCGTCCATTCCAACGTCGAACTGGCCATCGCGAATCGCCTGAATCATTGTGTCCCAGGAGGTAACCTTCCACACGACCTTGGCATTGAGCCTTTTGCCGATCTCATTGACGGCGTCGTATTCCCAGCCCATCGCCTTGCCGGTTTTGGGATCGATAAAATTGAGTGGCATATATGCATTCTCGGTCACAGCGACGATGGTTCGACCTTTCAGGTCGGGCAACTTCGTCTGTGCGGCCGCGGGAAACACCATTAAGCTGAGCAATGCAAACGCCAGAATACCGCCTACTATGCCTTTCTTCATGGAAAGCCTCCTTAACGCGAACATATCGGTTACGTTTATCCGCTCTTACTGTTGTGTCGGGTGCTGTTTTAATAAAAAAGTATTCTATCGCAGAGCCATTGTGTCGTGGCAGGCTGTGCCTGTCAAGGTTCGCGGTTTTATCGATTTTCTATTGACCGTGATGAAAAATCGAAGTACTATACGATTAAACGATTGCTTAATTGATAAATCGTTTCACGGGGCCAGAACTGGCTAAGAGGCAAGGAAGAGGATTGATGATGAACGAGGATATTTGCAGTCAGTACAGTATTTCGTGCAAAGACGAAGCACCCGGCTTGCGCAACTCGCTCTTGAATGTCGCCGGATTGTCCGAGCTTTTTAAGGCGATGGCAGATGAGACCCGGGTAAAAATTCTTTATCTTTTATCTCAAAAAGAATTATGCGTCTGTGATCTTGCATACATTTTGGAGACGAATCTTCCCGCAGTTTCTCATCACCTGCGCTTCCTCAAGGCGCTCAACCTTGTAAAACCGCGCCGGGACGGCAAGATGGTCTTTTATTCACTTGCCGACGAACATGTGCTGGACCTCATAGAAAAGGCCCGCGAGCACTACATCGAGCTCAAATAAGGACAGACTGCAATGACAAGAAACTACGAACCGATGGGCAATGGCTTTGAGAGCGAGGTTTGTGGCAGTGCGGCTTGTGAGCGCCAGTCGTGC
>OFJB01000524.1_pt1 | contig 18399 bp, 19 predicted proteins | sample 1775081 | NCBI WGS metagenome assembly OFJB01 (sample SAMN08195771, study PRJEB24354) | sludge metagenome | isolation source: initial sludge from phenol fed wastewater aerobic bioreactor | place: India: Nagpur | collected 2016-06-05
GCAGGGCGCAACCGAGGGACGGCGGGCGCGGATCAGGACTGCGCCATGAACCTTGCGCTCAAGGACATCCGCCACGGGCTGTTCCGCTTCGTCCTCACCTGTCTCGGGCTGGGGCTTCTGATGACGGTCGTGCTGGCGATGATCGGCATCTATAACGGCCTCGTCTCGGACGCGCTGGCGGCGGTGAAGGCGCCGGCGGCCGATGTCTGGGTGGTGGAGGCAGGCACCAAGGGTCCGTTCGCGGAAGCTTCCAGCATTCCCGCCGATACGCGCGACGCGGTCGCGCGGATGCCGGGCGTCGCCGAAGCGGGCGCGGTCAACTACCAGAACGTCGAGGCGGCCTATGCCGGGCGCACGCTCAGGCTCTATATCATCGGCTACGAGCCGGGCCGGCCGGGCGGCCCGCAGGCCATCGCCATGGGGCGCGGCATCGGCGCCGGCCATTTCGAACTGGTCGCCGACCGTAAGACCGGCCTCGCCCTCGGCGAGACGATCCGGCTCGGGCGCGACCGCTTCACCGTGGTCGGGCTGGTCGAGGGCGCGATGAACTCGGGCGGCGACCCGGCGGTCTATGTGACGCTTGCAGACGCGATGGCGCTCCAGACCGAGCTCAACCCGGCCGCCCAACGAGTGCAGGCCGCGCGCGGGGCCGTTTCCGTCAAGTCCGCATCGGTCGCCGCCGTCATCGCCCGCATGGCGCCCGACGCCGATGTCGATCTGTTGACCGCCACTGTGCGTCAGTGGAAGCACCTCGCCGCGATGACCCAGGCCGAGCAGGAGGAACTGCTGCTCGTCTCGGTGGTCGACAAGGCGCGCCGCCAGATCGGGCTGTTCCTCGGCATCCTGCTTTCCGTCAGCGCCGTGGTGATCGCGCTGATCGTCTACACGATGACGATGGAGAAGCTGAAGCAGATCGCCACGCTGAAGCTGATCGGCGCGCCCGACCGGACCATCGTCGCGCTGATTGTGCAGCAGGCGCTGATCCTCGGCGCCTCGGGCTGGGCAATCGGCCTGATGGCGATCCTCGGCGTGAAGGACTATTTTCCGCGCCGGGTGGTGCTGGAGCCGTTCAACGCCGTGGTGCTGGCCGGCATCATCGCCGCGGTCTGCCTGCTTTCCTCGGCGCTCGGCGTGCGGGCGGCGATGAAGGTCGATCCGGCCACCGCGCTCGGGAGCTGACATGGCGCTCGGCGACATCCTCATCGAGGTCTCGGGCGTGGCCAAGCATTTCGGCGAGGGCGAGACCCGCGTCGATGCCTTGCGCGCGGTCGATCTGACGGTACGGGCCGGCGAGGTCATCGCGCTGCTCGGCCCCTCGGGCTCGGGCAAGACGACGCTGCTCAACATCATAGGCTGTATCCTCGCCCCCTCGGCGGGACGGGTGGTGCTCGACGGCGAGCCGGTGTTCGACGGCAGGTGGCTGCGCCGCGACCTGAGACGTCTCAGGCTCGACAAGATCGGCTTCATCTTCCAGGCGCACAACCTGCTGCCCTTCCTGACTGCCGAGGAGAACGTCGCGGTGGTGCTCGACCTTGCCGGCCTGCCCACCGAGGAAGGCCGGGCGCGGGCGCGCGAATTGCTGGACTATCTGGAGGTCGGCCACCGCGCAAAGGTCAAGCCTGCGCTCCTTTCCGGCGGCGAGGCGCAGCGCGTGGCGATTGCCCGCGCGCTCGCCAACCGTCCCCGCATCATCTTGGCGGACGAGCCGACCGCAGCGCTCGACAGCAAGCGGGCCGGGCTGGTGATGGACCTCCTTCGCAAGCTCGCCGTCGAGCAGGAAGCCTGCATCGTCACCGTCACCCACGACGAAAAGATCTTCGACCGTTTCGACCGCCTGATCCACCTGCGCGACGGCCGCCTCGCCGACGCCTGACCCGGAGCCGTTCCATGCCCGCAAGACGATCCCGCGCCCTTACCATCGCCGCCGCCGTCGCGGCGATCTTCGGCCTGCTGACAATCGTCTCGGGCGGCAGGGCGCTGTTCGGCGGCGTGGACATGGGGGCTGTGGTGCCCTTCGTGCTGTGGTTCAATTTCGTTGCGGGATTTGCCTATGTCCTCGCCGGGATCGGCCTGTGGCGCGGTACGAACTGGGCGCCGATGCTGTCGCTCGCCATCGCCGTGACAACGGCGGCCGTCTTCGCCGCCTTTCTGTGGCATGTCGGCTCCGGCGGCGCATGGGAGGCGCGCACCATGGGCGCGATGGTCCTGCGCACCGGCGTCTGGATCGTCATCGTGACACTTGCGCTGCGGTGCAAAAAAGCCGCCTGACGATTTCCCTACCCAGCCAGCGCCGGCAGCCGAGGCCGTGACCGCACCAGCCAGGAGCCTGAAATGACGCGTTTTGCCGATCGACCTGTCGCTGGCCCGCTTAGTCATCACTGTTCTCGGCCTTACGGTGGCCACAGCCGGCAGGTGGCTCCCCCTATAACGGCTTCGGCGTGCCAGATCTTCCGGGATTGGCGCCCGTCGATATGACGATCGGGCGTTTTGAACGCCAGCGCGCTCTACGGATGATGTCTTACAGATTAGAATAATTCTAACTTATTGACCGATCTCAATGCCCATGCCACATATTTAGAATAGTTCTAATATGAACGTCGAACAATCGATCGGCTGCGCTTTCGCGAGCGTCCGTGGAATGGGCGGCGCCTCGGAGCCGACCGATCGCACCTTGGAACAAATTCTATGCGCACTGTGCACAAAGAGAATCATCTCATCGAACGCATCGGTTGGCTTCGGGCCGCGGTGCTTGGGGCCAATGACGGGTTGATCTCGACGTCGAGCCTCATCGTCGGTGTGGCGGCGGCGACCGCCGGCCCTCACGAGGTCCTTGTGGCGGGCGTTGCCGGGCTGGTGGCCGGAGCCATGTCAATGGCGGCCGGCGAATATGTCTCGGTCAGCTCACAGGCCGACACGGAAGAAGCCGACATGGCGCGCGAGCGCCGCGAACTGGCCACGCAGCCGGAGGAGGAACTAGCCGAACTCGCTGCGATCTACAAGCAGCGCGGTGTCGCGCCGGATCTCGCCCTTGAGGTGGCCAGGCAAATGATGGCGAAGGACGCATTCGAGGCGCATGCGCGCGACGAACTCGGACTGTCGAGCCATGTGATGGCCAGGCCCGTCCAGGCGGCCTTTACATCCGCGGCGACCTTTTCCGTGGGCGCGGCGCTGCCGCTAGTCGTGGCGCTGCTCGCGCCGGCGGGAGTGGTCGTATGGACCGTGTCCATCGCCTGTCTCGTCGGGCTTGCCGCGCTCGGGGCGGTTGGCGCGAGCGCGGGCGGCGCCGGTATCTGGAAACCGACTGTTCGGGTCGTCTTCTGGGGCGCGGTGGCCATGGCGTCGACAGCGGCCATCGGCGCCCTTATCGGCCGGGCGGTCTGATCATGAGGCGCCTGTCGTTCGATATCCCGATGCTGATGTCGCTCCTGACGGTGCTGGGTATGATCTTGGCGACGGTCGGGACCTGGCCGCCAGCCGAGGGACTTGATATCCTGCGGTGGCCGGGACTGGCGCTCGCCTATGGCGCTGGCGGGCTTCCCGCTTCGTGGACGGCCCTGTCGGCGCTGTGGCGGCAGCATATTCTCGACATCGACCTCCTGATGGTGGTCGCCGCGATCGCTGCGGCGATTGTCGGCGCGCCGTTCGAAGGCGCGGTGCTGCTGACGCTGTTCAGCGTGTCGACGACGCTCGAACACCAAGCGCTCGGACGCGCGCGCCGCGCGGTCGAAGCCTTGATGGCGCTCCGCCCGGAGACGGCGTTTCGGAAGAACGCAGACGGTGCCGTAACCGAGGTTCCCGCCGCGGAGCTTGCCGTCGGCGACGTCGTGATCCTGCGGCCAGGCGCGCGAGTGCCCGCCGACGGCGTCATCCTGCAAGGACGCGGCGGCATCGACGAGGCCAACATCACCGGCGAATCCATGCCCGTCTCCAAGGAACCCGGCCAGCAGGTCTTCGAAGCGACCGTCAATCTCGACGGCATCCTGGAAGTGATGATAGCGAGAACGATCGGCGACAGCACGATCGCGCGCATGATCCGGCTGGTCACCGAGGCCCAGGAGGCGAAAGCGCCGTCCGAGCGTTTCAGCGCGTGGTTCGGACAGCGCTATACCGTCGCGGTCCTGCTCAGCGCTGTTCTCGCCTTTGTCGTCTTTTACTGGCTCGGGCGAAATTGGGAGCCGGCGCTTTACAAGGCAGCAACGCTGCTGGTCGCGGCCAGCCCCTGTGCGATCGTCATATCGGTGCCGGCGGCGATCCTGTCGGCGCTCTCGGCTGCGGCGCGGGGCGGCGTTCTGTTTAAGGGGGGCGGCGCGCTCGAAATGCTGGCAGCCGTCGATACCTTCGCCTTCGACAAGACAGGCACGCTGACCAACGGCCGTGCGGAGGTGACGCGGATCATTGCGCTGAACGGTGAGGATCGGCGTTTCCTGTCCCTGCTGGCCGGGCTCGAAGCCCATTCCGAGCATCACATCGCCGCAGCGATCCGCCGTGAGGCGGTCATACACGGGATCGAACCGGCGCAAGTCATGGATGTCAGCTCCCGTCCCAGTGCTGGAATCGTCGGGCGGGACGAGACTGGCCCGGTCTGGGCTGGAAACTCTTATCTCGCCAGGGAAATGGATGCGTCCACCGATCACGCAGAATTCCGTGAACTTGAGGAGGACGCCCAGACCGTCGTCTATCTGGGGCGAGGATCGACCATTCTGGGTGCCGTCAGCGTGGCGGACGAGGCGAGGGCGAGTTCCGCTCCGGCGCTCGCCGCCCTGCGTGCCGGCGGCGTGCGCCGCATCTTCATGATGACCGGCGACCGTCGCCCGGTGGCCCTGCGCATCGGTGAGGAACTTGGCCTCGGCCCGAACGAGATCCACGCCGAAATGCTGCCGCAGGACAAGGTGCGCCAAATCGGTGAGCTGGCGGAACGCGGCAGGGTCGCATTCGTTGGCGACGGCGTGAACGATGCGGCCGCCCTTGCTCGGGCCGATGTGGGCATCGCCATGGGTGCGGCCGGTTCGGATGTCGCCCTCCAGGCGGCCGATGTGGCCCTGCTGTCGGAAGACATGAAGAAGCTGGCAGATGCGCACCGGCTGGCGCGGCGCACCGCCTCTGTCATCCGGCAGAACCTCACCGTCGCGATCGGCGCCATGCTGGTGCTCGTCACGAGCGGGCTGTTCTTCGATCTGCCGCTGCCGCTGGCGGTGGTCGGACATGAAGGCGGGACCGTATTGGTCGTCCTGAACGGCTTGCGCCTTCTCTCGGACCGTATCCGGCGGAACGCGGACGAGACAATTTCCGCTCATCGGGGAGCGGTGCGCCCAAGCCTATCCGCGCTTCCACCGAAAACATCAACGGCCGACAGGCCGGCATGAAATATCGCATCCTGCGGAAATGGCGGTAGCCTATGCCGCTCCGTTTCTCTGCAAGAGTGATCAACTTCAGCCTGTCGTCTATGACGGCTGCCGTGCATCCTGACTGACGGAAAGCTGACAGGAATTATTATCGTTCTTCAGGAGCCCATCAGCAAAGCGTTGCATGGTTCCACGCGTAGATGATGGCAACTGAGGAGTTGGAACCATGAAAAAGTCTCTCACGATGCTTGCATTGCTGGCGATGCTGCCGGCCGGCGCCGCTCTTGCCGGTGAAGCGTGCGATGTACCGCTCGAAAAGAGGCAATCGTTCGAAGCGCTGGCGAAGCTTGCAAGCGACTTCGAATGGACCATCGACAGGATGAAGATCGACGATGGCTGTTACGAGCTTCGGGTGACCGATGCCAGCGGCAACATCCTCAAGGTCAAAGTCGACCCGGCGACCCTGGAGGTTGTTGACGGAAAGGTCAAACGCTTCGGCGACGATGGCGGTACGCCACGGAAGGAGAAGTAGGGGCCCGCGTAGTTCAGACGGTCGGCAAAGGCATTCATTCTGAGGCGTGCGTGCCTTCGCCGTATCTGGAATAACGGGAGCAGGCTGCTGGTTGCGCTATTGCTTGCCAGAGAAAAACACGGCCGCGAAACCGTCCTGCCGCCCCTCTATCGGCGAGATCAGATCAAGCCTGCCGCCCGTGCCAGCGGCGATCGTTTTGGCGATGGCCAAGCCGAGACCCGCGCCGTCCGCCTCTGACTGGCCCCGTTCGAAAGGCTCGGATAGCCGAGCGAGCGTCTCCGCCGGCACGGCCGGACCGGCATTTGTGACTTGCAGGATGCCCTCAGCCGATAGCGCGACACTGACAGGCTCCTTCGGATCGCCATGCTTAAGGGCGTTTTCGAGCAGATTGCGCGCCAGAACGGCGAAGGCGTCCGGATCGATATTGGCGAATACCGGATTGTCGGGAAGCGTCAGTTCGACCCGACCGGCGCTATGGGTGTGTTCGCCGAACTCGCTGACGACCATACGCAGGATGACTGCGATGTCGACAGGCTTCTCAGCCAGAAGGCGGCCGCCCTCGGCCCTTGTAAGCTGCATCAGCTTTTCGGTCAGCCGGGAAAGACGCCGCAGGGCGGTTTCCATGTCGCGCGCATGTTCGAGAGTCGTGTCATCGGGAGCCTCGATGATCATCCTTTGAGCTTGCGCCAGCGCGGCCGCGACTGGAGTTCGTAGTTCATGGGCGGATTTCGCCGCCAGTGTGCGCTCCGCCTGCAATGTCCGTTTCAGGCGTTCAAGAAGCAGGTTCACCGAATGGGCAACAGGTTCGATCTCGGAAGGCAGATTGTCGGCTTTGACCGGCGCAAGATCGCCGCCGCCACGCACCTCGATCTGTGATCGGAAAGTCCGGACAGGGGCCATCGACAGCCGAACGATGAGCCAGACACCGAGGAGGCTGAGGGGAACGATAATGCCGAGCGGCAGGGCGAGATCCAGTGAGGCGTGTTCTGCCGCCATTCGTCGATGCGAAAGCGGTTCGGCGACGGTGATCGTAAGGCTGCCTTGCAGCGCGGCGTCGGAATAGAGCCGATGGGTTTGCGTATCGGTGAAGCCCATTCCCGAGAATGGCGGGAAAACCGCCAGATCCGCATTGTGCGAGCTGAGTAGAACCTTGCCCGCTTCGTCACGCACGATATAGGTGAAGTATTCGTCATGCTGACGCAGCGTCGCCACGCGCTGCTCTGAATCATCGGCATCGCGCCCGAGGATTTCGAGCGCCGCAAGCGGCAGAATCCGTTGCGCGGTCTCCTCGAGCGCGCTGTCGAAGACTTCGTTCATCTCATTGTGCAGCCTGTAAGCCGTAACCACGGCGGCGACCGCCCAAAGCACCGTCATGCCAAGGCCGAGCCACAGCGAAAGCCGCCATTGCAGGCTTTTCGGGCGCTTCATCGCGCGCTTCCGAGACGATAACCGATGCCGCGAACCGTATCGATGACGGTATGTCCCAGCTTCTTTCGCAGCCGGCTGACATGGACCTCGATCGTGTTGCTCTCCACTTCGGCGCCGAACGCATAGAGCCGATCTTCGAGCTGGGTCTTGGTCAACGCGACGCCGGGTCGTTGCAGGAAGGTCTCGAACAGCGCCCATTCCCGTCCGGTCAGTTCGACGGAGCGCCCGCCGCGCTTCACGGTTTTCGCGGCAAGATCGACGCGCAGGTCGCCGATCTCGATGAGAGGATTGGGATTGCCGCTGTAGCGCCGCGCGACGGCGTTCAAACGCGACGACAGCTCCGAAAGATCGAAGGGCTTGATCATGTAGTCGTCGGCGCCGGCGTCGAGTCCTTCGATGCGGTCGGAAATCTGGTCCAGCGCCGTCAGGATGATGACCGGCGTCACACTTCCTGCGGCACGCAGTTTTCGCAGGAAGCCGACACCCAGCCCGTCGGGAAGCATCAGATCCAGCAGGATGAGGTCGTAGGCCGCGCTGTCGAGATGCTCACGCGCGGCGTCGAGCCGGATCACCCAATCGACGGAATGGCTGGCGGCGATGTGATCGCGAACGGCCTTGCCGAGGATCGCATCGTCTTCAACGAGCAAGACTCTCATCTTGGGATCGGTTCCCCTTTCTGCTGTTTTTCTACGGTTTGAACCTGTCGGTTTGCTGAAGGGGTATCAGCCGCTGCTTCAGCCATTCGTCAGCATAACCTGCCATAGTTGTGGCTATATCGCGTTGATCGGGAACAATCAGATGATGAAGCAGATGGCGGCGGCAATCCTCGTTCTGACGTTGGCCGGGTTAGGAACCGCAAGGGCGGACGACGATTGCCACGTTCCGATGGAGAGGTGGCAGCCGCGCGAGGCCGTGCAGACGATGGCGGCTGGGCGGGGCTGGACCGTCACCCGGATCAAAATCGACGACGGCTGCTACGAAATCCGCGGAACCGATGAAGGAGGTCGCCCCTTCAAAGCCAAGATCGACCCTGCGACGCTCGAAATCGTCAAGCTGCGCTACAAGGATCGGGATGACGACCATCACGGAGCAAAGCGCCAACGGACGCAGGGCATCGGGCCGGAAACCGCCGGCGAAGCGTCTGCGGACGGCCTGCTCGGGACGAATACGCGGCCAAAGGCTGTCGTGAAATAAGACGCCGCACTTTCGCTCCGGCGCATCTCAAGGAGACCTCAATATGCCCGACAAGTCGCATCGCTATTCGGCGAGCATGATCGTCATCCACTGGCTAACCGCCCTTCTGGTGCTCGGCGCCTGGTTCACGGCCGAGGGCGGTCGCAAGATCGCCGAGAACCCGCCCCTGCTGCATTTTTCGCTCGGGCTAGCGGTACTCGCCCTGATGCTGCCTCGGCTGGTCCTGCGGGTGGCCGGCCGCACGCCCGAAGCCGATGCGCAAGGTTGGCTCGCGGCTGCCGCGAAGGCCGGGCACGCGGTGCTCTACCTGTTCCTGATCGCGCTGCCGATCACTGGCTGGTACGCCGCTTCACGCATGGGTGTCCCAGTATCGTTCTTCGGCTTGCAGCTTCCTGCGCTCACCGCGCCCGTTCAGGGGCGACCCGGCCTGATCGCCGAATTGCATGAGAATGCCGGAACCATCATCCTCATCCTCGCCGGACTGCACGCCCTGATGGCCATCTGGCACCAGTTCGTCCTGCGTGACGGCACGCTGCGGCGCATGTCCCTGCGTTGAGTGTTTCCGATTGAAGCCCGCAATAAATAAGCCCCCAGGGTCCCCGCCGCCATTGCCTATGGTCGTCGGGGATCTTGCCAAGCGTCTTGGCGCTCGAGAAGAGTTTGCGGGCGAAACGGTTCGGCTGACGCAAACGGGCTCGATGCGGTCCGGAGCCCATCAGACATTCCGGTCGTTCTCCGCCAGGCAAACAATCCGGCTAAGCCAATGCGAATTCCGCTGGCAAGCCAGGACCGGCCCCTTTGGCTTGATCAGGATTACGGACGCTTTCTCGGATGGAACTCCGACACTTGATGTAACGGCGCTCGGCCTTATTCCGCTTGCCTACGGCCAGACCAATGCCAGCGCAACCAAGGGCGAGATTATGCGCTACCTGGCGGAATTGGCATGGGCGCCTGACGCTATTCTTCACAACCATACGCTCGACTGGGATGTCATCGATGATCGCAGGCTTGCGGTACGCTACAGCGAAGGCGCCATTCAGGCGGCAGTTGATTTGTTATTCGACGATCAGCGCCGGATCGGCGCCATCTTTGCACCCGACCGGCCCCGATACGAAGACAGTCGATTTGTCGAACGGCCATGGCATGGGCGCTTTTTCGACTATCGACAGCACGAAGGCCGATGGCTTCCTTTCCAGGCGGAGGTTGCCTGGATCATCGACAACCGCGAAGTCGTCGTCTGGCGAGGCAAGCTTACCGGATGGCAAGTTGGATGATGGTGCGCCGCGGCGTCACATTCAGGTTTTGCGTCCGCGACAAACATCAAGCACGGCGTTCACCAGGAACACGACTGCTGACCTGATCTCCGGCCCGCGGTTTTTGTTCTTTCTACGACGTCTGGTATTTCATCGCTTCCTGACGAAACACTGAAGCAAAAATATTTTTGCTGTCAGGTGATGCTCAGGTGGCCTTGCCAGAGTGGGGCGTCGGATCTCGAACCAATTGGTTATCCGCGATCCGCTTCTCTGGAAAAGGCAGATCGGCATGAAATCCATTTTCGCGGCACTGGCGCTGACGACGGCGCTGACCCTTCCTGGCCTCGCGATGGCCCATCCCATCACGGTGACGACCACATTGAACCAGTATGGCGGCGACGGGGCCTATCTCGCCTTCTATGTCACCGATCTACAGGGGAAGTACGCAGGCACGGTCTGGGTCGCCGGGGGCAAGTCGAAATATTACGAGCACCTGTCAGGCTGGTATCGTGCTACGGGCGGCAATCCCTCTGGGATTGATGGCATCACCGGCGCCAGCGTTGGTGCTGGGCGCACGCTGGAAATTTCGCTCGACCTGGCCGATGCGCTATTCGACGCGGGCTATACGCTGCATGTCGATGCCGCCGTGGAAGACATGCGCGACAGCCCGAACGACGTAGCGATTCCGCTGACGAGTGACGGCGCAGGGACGCCCGCGCGTGGCCGGCTCTATGTCGCCTCGCTCGCCTATTCCCGCTAGGCGGTGAACGGTATGTCTCGTCTCATTCACCGCTGGCCGGGGCTCATCGCCGGGCTTCTGCTTCTGGTGCTCAGCCTTAGCGGCGCGGCTCTCTCGATTTTCCCGGCCGTCGAGCGCCTGTCTTCGCCGCAGGCCACGGCGGCGGTGTCCGTCGCCGATGTGGCGGGGCGCATCCAGGCCGCCCATCCCGAACTGGAACAGATACGGCGAGCGCCGTCGGGCCGGATCACTGCCTATTGGTTCGAGAACGGCGCCGCACAGGCGGCGGTGATCGATCCGGCGACGGGACGAAGCATCGTATCTGCCGATCCGAATCCGGTCGAACGCTGGCTGACGAACCTGCATCGGTCGCTGTTTCTCGGAGATGGCGGCCGCATAGTGATAGCCGCAGGCGCGGCCGCAATGATGGTGCTGGCGATTTCCGGAGTGGTGCTTGTCGCGCGCCGGGCCGGAGGCTGGCAGCTTTGGTTCTCGCCGATGCGCGGCCCGCTTTCAGGAAGGCTGCATGTCGAGATCGCACGGCTGGCGGTCTCTGGATTGTTGCTGTCCTCAGCCACGGCCCTGTGGATGACGGCCTCGACCTTCGATCTTTTGCCGGATGAAGCTGCATCCCCGATTGCACAGACGGATGCGAGCGGTCGAACGGGCATGGCTGTCGCAGACATGGCCGCCCTTCGGGCCATACCCGTCGCCGAACTGCGCAGCTTGTCGTTTCCCACGCCAGATGATGCGAGCGATGTCTTCACGCTGAAAACCGATCAAGGAACCGGCTACATCGATCAGGGCGACGGCAAGCTCCTGGCCTGGACCGATCTTACCGGATGGCAGCGAGTCTCAGAAACGATCTACATGCTGCACACCGGGCAAGGAGCGGCCACATTGGGGCTGGTTCTCGGACTAATGGCGCTCGGCGTTCCGGTCATGGCTGCGACGGGCTTCGTCCTGTGGCTTACCGGGTGGCGCGGGCGACCTCGCATTCGCGGCAATGTTCCTGCCAGCCGTGCCGAGACGATCCTGCTGGTCGGCAGCGAGAGCGGCACCACTTGGGGATTTGCGGCAACGCTTCATGCGGTGCTCTCCAAGGCAGGCCAGACTGTCCACGCTGCCCCGATGTCCGCCTTCGATCCCGCGCGCTACGGGCGGGCCAGGCGTATCCTTATCCTTGCTGCCACCTATGGCGATGGCGATGCCCCTGCCTCCGCTAAAGGGTTCCTCGAACGCATGAACGCTCTTGCCGCCGCTCCGGCGATCCCCATGGCTGTGCTTGGCTTCGGCGACCGCAGCTTTCCCGGCTATTGCGCCTATGCGCGAGCCGTTACCGAAACCGCGGAGCGTAAAGGCTGGGAGACGCTCATTCCCTTCGACACGGTGGACCGGCAGTCACCACAGGATTTCGCCCGTTGGGGCCGCTCATTGGGCGCGGCGACAGGTCTCGACCTCGATCTCGTCCATCATCCGGTACAACCCGCCTCTATCGATCTGACGCTCGTCTCGCGCCGCGACTATGGCGCCGAGGTGCGGGCTCCCACGGTCATCCTGCGATTTGCCTTGCCACAGACTGCGCTCTGGCAGCGGCTTGTCAGCCGCGCGCCCGGCAATTTTGTCGCCGGCGATCTGCTGGGCATCCTGCCCGAAGGTTCAGCCGTTCCCAGGTTCTATTCGCTGGCTTCGGGCCGCCGCGACGGCTTTGTCGAGATCGTCGTGAAGAAGCATCCGGCCGGCTTGTGCTCGGGCCAACTCTTCGAACTGACGCCCGGCGATCGGATCAGGGGCTTCGTTCGGCGCAATCCCGGCTTCCATGCCGGAACCACGCGCAGGCCGCTGATCCTGATCGGAGCCGGAACGGGGATCGGTCCTCTTGCGGGGTTCGTGCGTGCCAATGCGCGATGCCGGCCGATCCATCTGTTTTTCGGCATGCGCCACCCAGACAGCGATTTTCTCTATCGCGAGGATTTTGCGAACTGGCAGGCGAAAGGACGCCTCCGGCGGATCGTGCTGGCCTGTTCGCGCGGGCGAAACCCTCGTTATGTTCAGGATGGTCTGCGTCATGAGGCGACGGAGATCGTGCGTCTCGTGCGCGAAGGCGCTCGGATCATGGTCTGCGGCGGCCGGGATATGGCGGCCGGTGTTTCCACCGCGCTCGGCGACATTCTTGCCCCGATGGGGCTGACGCCGAGCTTGCTGAAGGCGCAGGGACGCTATGTTGAAGACATCTACTAAACAGAACCGGCTCTCAATGAACGGACCGACGATGGGCACACGCTGGTCGGCGTCGTTCTATGCGCCGGATGGCCTTGACTCGGAAGCGGTCCGGCAGGCGCTGCAAGCCGCCGTGAATGAAGTCGACACGCAAATGTCGACCTGGAATCCGAACAGCGATCTCATGCGCTTGAATGCTGGCCGTGCCGGTACGTGGGTAAGCATTCCGCCCTGCCTGGTGGAGGTGCTGGGACTCGCCTTCGATATCGGCCGCGCCTCGGGCGGAGCGTTCGATGTCGGCGTCGGTGCGGCCGTACGTGCGTGGGGGTTCGGTCCGGAAGCGGTCGACGAAGCCCGGATTCGAAAGGCGCTCGAAATGCCGCATTCGCCCGCGCATGAGATCGTGGACCTGGATGTCGATGGCGGAAGGGTGCGAAGATTGGCGCCTGTGGACCTCGACCTCAATGGCATCGCCAAGGGTTACGGCGTGGACCGGCTGGCCGCAGTGCTGCACGGCTTCGGCATCGCTTCAGGTCTGGTCGGAATCGATGGCGAGATGCGCGCGTTCGGCCTGCATCCCGCCGGCGAGCCGTGGGTGATCGCCGTCGAGGCGCCCGATCCCGACCGCCGCGCTCCACATTCGATCCTTGCCTTGCAGGACGCAGCAGTCGCAACCTCCGGCGACTACCGGCATTGGCTCATGGCCGGAGGTCGACGGTTGTCGCATACGATGAACCCGCGCCGCGGGGCACCCCTGCCTGAACCGCCGGCTTCCGTCACCGTCATCGCGCGAACCTGCGCAGAAGCCGATGCCTGGGCTACGGCTCTGATGGTCCTCGGCCCGAAAGCCGGAACGCAGCTTGCCGAGCGCGAGCGCCTGAATGCGCTATTTTTATTGCGTGGTGCCGAAAGCACGCTTCAGTCCAAAACGGTTGGATCGATATTCGATCCTTCCCATGATCATGGTGACGTTCACTAGTTATCTGTGGTTCGGGGACATCTTTTGAAACGCGGACAGGAATCATCAACTACAGAAAGTCGGCCTGGTCGCAATATTGGCTCGACCATTGTGGATGCGCCTTTGATCGAGCGCCCCGTACGCTGGCCGGCGAAAGGACTTCCATTCGATATGCGACCGCTGCGCTATGTGCTGGCGGCGTCCGACCAGACGAGTTTTTCGGCCGCTGCCGACGCTCTCGGCATGAAGGTTTCGAGCGTCAGCCGACGAGTTCGCAATTTCGAGGACGCGATTGGTATCTCTTTGTTCGAGCGCACCCCATCCGGTGTACGCCTAACCGATGGCGGGAGGCGATTTCTCGACGATATCGTCCCCGTTCTCCAGATGGCCGAAGCCATCCTCCAGCGAGCGGGAGCGGCCGGCCGGGTCGAGGAAGGCACCGTTAGGGTCGGCATCATCACGACGCTGGCAGGCGGCTTCCTGCGCGAACTGATCTCTTCCTATCGGCAATGCTATCCGGGTGTGGCGCTCGTTATTCTGGATGGCGGCCGGCGGGACCATCTACGTGCGATCCGCTCGCGCCAGCTCGATGTCGCCTTCTTCACCGGCAACGCGCCGCTGGCAGGCTGTGAGGTCGAGGAATTTTGGCATGAGCGAGTTCATGTGGCGATTGCCGTCCGGCATCCCCTCGCTGCGAGCAATTCGCTCGACTGGCCGCAGCTCCGAGAGGAACATTTCATCGTCTCGGCTTTGGAACCGGGACCGGAAGTGCATGACTATATCGTGCGTCGGGTTGCCGACTACAGCAGCTATCCAGATGTAACCTATCATCATGTCACCGAGGAGACCCTGATGCACATGGTCGCCATCGGCGAGGGCATCACATTGGTTTCGGAGGGTTGGACCAGCATGGTTTATCCCGATCTGGTCCTTTGTCCGCTCACGGCCCGCGAAGACATCGTGCCGTTCAGCGCGGTATGGTCGCCAGCGAGTGACAATCCGGCGCTGCGCCGCTTCCTGAGCTTCGCGCGAGAACTGGCCGCGCGCCGCCGTGCCCGCCGCAATCAATGATCGGTCGAGGCTGCATTCGACTTGTCGATGCGGGCGGATTCGGCCTTGCCGGCGCGCTTGGCCTTGCGGCTGCGCCAGCCGCGGTCGGATCGCAGGAAGGCTTCCAGCATGTGCGGGATCAGCGTGGTGGAATCGACCTCACCATATTGGCGGCCGTATTCGGCTGCATAGAGGTCGAGTTCTTCCTTCAGAGGTTCCGGCATCGGGACGGTCATTCGGATGATACCGAGCTTGGGCAGCGGGCCGAGTTTGAGATTGGCCATCAGTGCGCTCCATAGGGTTCTAAGACCAGATCGCGCGCTACGATGACCCTGACGGGAAATCCGGGACGGATCGTCAGGGTCGGCGCGACCTGCAACTGGCGCTGCACGATCTGCTGACCGGCCTGGTTCACGGTATCCTGCGCGCCGTCGCGGATCGCTCGGACCAAGCGGTCCTCGTCGCTGGTCGCCAGCTCCGCACCGACGGCGAGCAGCGTGGACAGGCCCGCCGCCTTCATCAGATCCCACCAATGGTAATCGACCCCATCTTCCAGGCCGGCATAGCCTGATACATCGGCGCCGCGCTGGCGCTCGAGCACGATTGAGCGGCCGTTGGGGAGAATGAGGCGGTTCCACACCAAGAGCACCCGCCTTTGCCCGAAGGTGACGCCAGCATCGTATTCGCCAATGAGACGGCTTCCCTGCGGAATGAGCAGGAGCGCGCCGGTCGGGCTGTCGTAGACGTGCTGCGTCACCTGGGCGGTGATCTGCCCCGGCAGATCGGAACGGATGCCGGTGATCAGGGCCGCCGGGATGACCGCGCCGGCCTGGAGGATATAGGGCGAGGCCGGCGCCATGACGCGATCCGCGGCGACGGTGCGGCGGTCGACCTCGGCATTGAGGAAGGCAAGGTGGCGATCCTGCGTTGCAGCGCCCGCCAGCCCGGTCAGGCTCGGAACGGAGGGGATCGAGGGCGAGGCAGCGGTCAGGCCCGCCCTGATCTGGAAAAACAACTCGCTCGTCCGGGCGGCTTCAAGTTCGGCGAGCCGGCGCTGTTCTTCGGGATCGGCGGCCGGGATAGGCATGGGGGTCGCCGGGATCGGTTGGCCTTCCTCGCGGGCTCTGAGCACCGGCCCGCCGAGATCGCCCGGCAGCGGCGGGCCGAGGACCGGCACGTCGCCGTAGCTGCCGGGCAGACCCTGTAAGCCGTCGGCGGTCTGGCGGCGGTCGGTGGAGATCAGTTCTTCGGGCTGGCCGCTGCGATCGACGCCCTGAAGCGCGTAGATCAGCGCGCTGCCGATACCGATGCCGGCCACCATGCCCGCGCCCATCAAGACCTTGCGCGAGATGCGCGTCACGCGCGGCGCCTCGGCGCGCAGGCGCATCGAGCCGGCCGTGTCACCGGCCGCCCCTGCCGGCTCCACCCCTTCCTCTTTCCGGTCGTCATTCTGGCTCATGACGGCGCTCCTCCCTTGGCGGTGGTTTGTCCGGAGACCGCGGCTGCCGTCTGACCCGGCTGGACACGGACGATCCGGACGGTCTGCTGCTTGTTGCCGGAGCCCAGCCGCAGCTCGGCCGCACCGAACAGGCGATCGACGATGAGCACGTTCTGATAGATGCGGCTGTTGACGATCTCGGTTTCCCCGCCCGAACCGATGACGAACAGGGGTGGCATCTCGCCCTGCACGATCCCGCGCGGGAACACGATGTAGACGCGGCGGCCGTCGTCGAAGGCGGTCAACGGCTTCCAGGGCGGGTTGTCGCCAGAAAGACCATAGCGGTAGTTCCGTGCGGATTCGGCGGGGATGATCGGCGCGGCCGGTGCGGTCACGCGCTGCGACGCCGGTGGCGCGGGATAAGCCCAGGCGACGGCCGGCATCCACGTCTCGTCGCGGGCGCGCAGTTCGATCAGATAGGTGCGCCTGTCCGTGGTGATGACGAGATTGGTGGCGATGCCGGCGCGGGTCGGCTTCACCAGCACATGAACGCGGCGGGTAGTTCCCGAGCCGCTTTCGGTATCGCCGATGATCCAGCGCGTCGTGTCGCCGGCCGCGATCGGCCCCGCACCCGTCAGGCTTTCGCCGGGTTCGAGCGCGATCGTGGTGATCTGCCCCACCGCGGCATAGACCTGAAACAGTGCGCCTTCCGACCACGGATAGATCTGGATCGCGTTGTAGTAGCCTTCGCGGCGTGGCTCGACGCGCGCGGCCGCGTTCGCATTGACGACGCGGCCTTCGGGCGTGGCCGCGGCCGTGCCGCCGCGTGCCACCGACCAGGCCGGCGGCGTGTGCAGCGGCCGGGGCTTATCGTCAGTCGCGGCCGCACGCACGACGGGCAGCGGCGGCACATTGTCGTCGTAGCTGAAGGACGGCACGTGGTTGGTAGCGCAGCCGGCGAGCACGGTGGAGGCCAGCAAAGCCGGCAATACGAGTTTGCGGAAAGGCGGATGTGCGGCTTTGACAGGATTGCGGATCATTGACTCAACTCCCGCGACCACGAGATCGCGTTGACAAAAATTCCAAGGGGATTGGCGCGCAGGCGCTCGGCCGTGCGCGGTTGCTGAAGGACGATGGTGAGGATCGCGGTCCAGCGTTCGGTGCGGGAGAGCTGGCCGTTCTCGTAGTGCTGTTCCGTCCAGGCGACCCGGAAGGAATCGGGAGACGCCCGTATCACGCTGGAGACCTCGACTGAGACCTGCTGGCGGCCGACGCGCGTGAAGGGGTCGTTCGACCGTGCAAACTCGTTGAGCGCGACCGCGCCCCTGTCGGTGGTGAAGTCGTAGGCGCGAAGCCATGCCTGGCGCAGAACGATGGGATCGGAAGGCAGACCGCGCACCTGTTCGATGAACCGGGCGAGGTGCCAAGCGATCTGCGGGTCTGTCGGCCGATAGTCGGCCATGGCCGACTCGACGGTGCGCGCGTCGCCGTGGCGGTCGATCTCGACCACCCAGGGAACGACGGTTCCGCGAGCGGATTGCCAGACCAGCGCCGAGGCGAAGCCGGCTGAAAGGATCAGGCAGCCGAAGGCCATGTAGCGCCAGGAGCGGGCCTGGACGCGGGCCGAGCCGATGCGCTCGTCCCATACCTGGGCGGCCTTTTGGTAGGGTGTGACGGGTTCCGGTGTCTTGCCGTAGTGGGTCGTCGGACGTTTGAAGATATTCATGAGCGGTTGCTTTCGGAGAGGCTGATGGATGCGCCGCCGCCATGGCTGTCACCCGAGCGGACTGCATGGGCGGCGGCCCTGGCGCCGTGACTCAGAGCCTAGCCGTGCATGCGCTGCGCCCAGGCTGGCGGGCCGTCGGTGGAAGGAGAGCTTGCCGGCGTGGGCGTGGCGCCGCCGCCGATCGTTCCCATGGTCGAGGTGCCGCCGGTCGTCTCGAAGCCGCCCTTGATGCCTGCGGCATGGCTGGATTTGAGGCTGTCGGCGGCGCGGGAGACGGCGCGCTTCAGCGGTGAGACGGCCGCAGAAGCTCCGGCGCGGGCAACGCCGCCGAGACCGGTGGCGACGCGCGAGGCACCCGACTCACCCATTGAGGATAGCGTATAGGCGGATGAAGCAGCGCCGGCGGCAGTTGCCCCGCTGCGTGCCAGAGCAGCCCCGCCCGAGAGCGCGGCTCCACCACCACGGGCTGCCAGCATGGTTGCGCCACCTGCCGCCACTGCAGCGCCGCCGACGGCGAGG